>Ga0306921_10003755_pt1 | contig 15448 bp, 14 predicted proteins | sample sta12Cox44000080_FD_203760 | JGI IMG/M metagenome (GOLD analysis project Ga0306921, IMG submission 203760) | Lab enrichment of tropical soil microbial communities from Luquillo Experimental Forest, Puerto Rico - statoxic.12C.oxic.44.000.080 (v2)... | ecosystem: Environmental > Terrestrial >...
GATCGAATATCGGCGCGAGCAGCAGCGCATCTTCGCTGGCACCGCTTTGCACCGGCTGGTGCAGGCGGGCGGCCGCATCATGATCGCCTGGAAACGCGTCGATCTGGTCAATTGCGACGCGCCGCTCGACGGCATCACCATTCCGTTTTGAGTTTGAGTCCGCGCAAACGGCTACGTCCCCGTCGGCCGATGCAAGGCGGTGCGGGTGCGCTGCGCGGTGAGCCACTTCGAGCGGCCGGCTAGGCCAAGCGCCGCGGCGCGCAGCGCGGGCGGCCAGGTTGTCGGCAGGCCGAGCAAATAGGAAATGCGCTGCGTGTGCTCGGTGATCGGGCGCTCGTCGCGCTCCCAGGTTTGCAGCGCCGCGGCGATATCGGTATCTCGCTCCAGATAAACCGCAAGCGACAGCGCATTCATCATGGCGCAGCCACCGCCCTGACCGATATTGGGCGGCAGCGCATGCGCGGCATCGCCAAGAAAAGCAATGTGTCCGGCCGACCAGCTTTTGAGTTTGATCAGCTCGAAGCGATCGTAACGGCCTTGCGCGCCGATGCGATCAATCAAAGCCGCCAACGGCGGAAACCAGCGCTTCCAATCGTCCTTGCGCACCGGCACCGCCTTGGCGATTTCGTCGCTATCGAGCATTGTCAGGGCGATGTAGATGTCGGTCTCGCTGCACGGCGTGTAGAGAATCCGCCGGGTGCTGGACCAATATTCGATCGTCTTGCCATCGCCGGCTGCGCGCTCCGCCGCTGTCTTGTCGAGTAGTAGCCGGGTGCAGCCGTCGACCAGATATTTGCGTTTGGCGAGAAGCCCGAGATTATCGCGCAGCCGCGAATTGCTGCCGTCGGCGGCGACTACGAGATCGGCCTTGCAGCTTGTGCCGTCGGCCAGGATCAGTTGCCCATCGGCGTTGGCGCCGGCCGCCGCGGAATTCGTCACGACCTCAACGCCGGCGCGCCGTGCCGCTTCGGCCAGCGCATTGATCACGTTTTGGCGCAGGATGCTGAAGACGCGGCTGCCTTTCCAGCTATGGCTCGAGATCAGCCGTCCGCGGCCGTCGCGCACCTCACGGGTATGGGCGAACGGCGCGCCCTTCACCGCGGCGTCATAGGCCCCAACCGCTTCGAGAACGCGCAGACCGTTTTCATAGATGTAAATACCGGCGCCAGTGGTGCGAAGCCGATCGGCGCGCTCGTGCACACGCACGCTCCAGCCCCGCTGCGCGAGCGCGCAAGCGGCGGTCAGTCCAGCGAATCCGGCTCCCGCGATTTCGGCGTGACGTCGGCTCATGATGCGCAGACTGACTTAGCTATTTAAGGGCTTCAAGCCGTCGTGCTGAGCTGCGAGCAAAGCGAGCTTCGAAGGATGACGGCCGATACTGATGTCATCCTTCGAGGGCCGCTGCGCGACCTCAGGATGACGCCAGTGACGCAAGCAAGTCATTCCCTTATGATTTATCGACCGATCGCGATGCCGATCGCCAGCCAAGGAGTGGCCCATGGCCCGATTGCGCCATTTTGCCGTTTGCGTGAAGGACCTCGAGAAGGCCGCCAAATTCTATGAGAACGTGTTCGAGCTCAAGCGCATCGGCCGCGAGGATTTGGATATCGGTTCGGCGATTTATATGAGTGACGGCGTGATCAATCTCGCTTTGTTGAATTTTACCGGCGCCGCCGGCAGCAAGGCGTCCGATCTCAAAGACCCGGGCGGGCATGTCGGCGCCCACCATTTCGGATTTCAAGTGGGCGATCTTGCCGATACGCAAAAGCGCATCGAAGCCAATGGCGGCAAATTCTTCTTCGAGCTCGGCGAGGAGCGGCACGGTAATTTCGAGCGCAAGTTCAAGGATCCCGACGGCGTGATCTTCGACATTTCCAAGAACGGCTGGCAAGGCACCGACGGCTATCGGAAGTGAAGGCGGTCAACACGTCATCCTGAGGTACCCGCGCGCCGCGCGGGCCTCGAAGGATGACATCGAGCCTCCCATAGATATTCGGTTCGGTCGGCGTCGTCCTTCGAGGCTCGCTACGTTCGCACCTCAGGATGACGCCGATCTTTTACTCCACGAACTGATTGGTGAACAGCTCGTTGACCGGCGATTTCTTTTGAATGATCCCCTTCGCGAGATAGAAATCCTGCAACGTCGCCATGCGCTCGGGATCGACCGCGCCAAGTACCTTCTGGCCCGGATAAACCAGCTTGTCGTAATAGGCGAAAGCTTCCTTGACCTGGTTTTCCTTGCCGGTCCACTCCGGAACGAATTTGACGAAATCGGCAGCCGCCTTGTCGGGATCGTCCATGATGTCTTTCATGCCGTGCAACGCGGCCTTGACGAAATTGCGCACCAGATCGGGCTTGTCCTTGATGATCTGATCCGACGCGGCGACCGCCTGCGCCATGTGCGGAAAGAACTCATCGGTCGGTAGCACCTTGACCGCGACGCCCGCCGCTTCGACCGGCGGGATCCAGTCTGGCACGCCAGCCATGCCGACCGATTTGCCCGTGGCCACGAATTGCCAGACGCCGACCGGACCGGCGGCCTGGATGTCGACGTCGTTCTGGGTGAGGCCGGCGCTCGCCAAGAGACCGAGCAGCGCATAAAAAGTGGTGTCCTGATAGGACATCACGGTGATGGTCTTGCCCTTGAGATCCGCCGGTTTCTGGATGCCGGAATCGGCGCGCACCACAAGCTGCATGAATCCCTTGCCGCCGAGCAGCGCGACGATCTTCACCGGCACCCCGTTCTGGCGCACCACGATCGGCCCGTCCGCGACGATGCCGCCCAGCGGCACATTGCCGGCGCCGACCTCTTTGGCGACATCGACGCCGCCGCGGCCCACCGCGTAATTCACGTCAAGCCCGGCTTGCGAAAAATAACCTTTGCCTTTGGCGATCTGGATCGGGCCGAAGGCCGGCAGAATCGGCGGCGCCGGGAACAGATACGTGATCTTCTCGTCGGCCCGCGCCGGCGACGCGCAAATCACGATGATTGTTGCGATCGTCGAACAGAGCAGCAGAGCGACGACGGCCGAAAGTCGGCGGCGAAGCCCAAACGGGCGAGAACGAACGCGCATGTATTATCCCCTCGCGACCAAGCGATTTTTCAGTATAGTTCAATTATCCGCGCGACAACACGCGGCATTGTCCCATCGCCAAGCCGAAGCGCCTCTTTCCCGATGATCTGAAATGTCCGTTGTCCGCCTCGAATACCGCAACGTGACGATGCGTTTCGCGGATGCCAAGGGCGGGGGAGCGCTCACGGCCGTGCGCGGCGTGAGCTTTTCGGTTGGCGACGCCGAGGTGGTATCGCTGATCGGGCCCAGCGGCTGCGGCAAGAGCACGCTCCTCAACATCGGCTCCGGACTCACCGCACCAAGCGAGGGCGCCGCGTTTGTCGATAGCGAGCGGGTCTCCGGTCCCAATGCGCAAGTCGCTTTCATGCTGCAGAAAGATCTGCTGCTGCCATGGCGGACGGTCGCCGAGAACGTGATGTTCGGGGTCGAAATTCAAGGCGTGCCGGTCAACGAGCGCAAGCGCCGCGCCACGACCTTGCTGGCAAATTTCAAGCTCGCCGAATTCTCCAGCCACTACCCGCATCAATTGTCGGGCGGGATGCGCCAGCGCGTGGCGCTGGCGCGCACGCTCGCGGTCGATCCCCACGTTCTTTTGCTCGACGAGCCGTTTTCCGCGGTCGACGCACAGACGCGCATGGTCCTTCAGCACGATCTTGCCCAGACGCTCAAAGCGGCGAACAAGACGGCGTTGCTCATCACTCACGATCTGGCGGAGGCGGTGACCTTGTCGGATCGGGTCCTGGTCATGAGCCGGCGGCCCGGAACGATTATCGATGAAATCGCAATCGATCTGCCGCAACGCGACAACCCAATGGCGCGGCGGCGCGATGCCAGGTTCGGCGACTATGTGGCGCAGCTCATGGACCGGCTCGATATCGCTCATGTTTCGCTGCAAGACCATGTCGCGCCCGAACGCGAGGCGGAAACGGCACAATGACAAACGGTGCGCCCACCGCCCGTGTCCGCAGGGCAGCCACAGCCAGCGTCGCGTTGTTCGTTCTGTTCCTGGCGGCGTGGCAATGGGGACCGGGGCTCCTGGGCATCCCGTCTTTTATCGTGCCGCCATTGTCCAGCGTCGCCGCCGAATTCGTGCGCGCCTGGCAGATTTATCATTTGCCGCTGCATACCGGCGTCACGGTTGCCGAGGTCTTGGCGGGCTTTATTCTCGGCAGCCTCCTTGGCGCGTTGGTCGGTTATCTGCTCGGCATGTCGCCGACCGCCGAGCTTGCGCTCTCGCCCTATATCCTTGCGCTGCAGATCGCGCCGAAAGTCGCCTTCGCGCCGCTGTTCATTCTCTGGATGGGTTTTACCGTCTATCCGAAAATCCTGGTAGCGATTCTCATCGTGTTCTTCCCGGTCATGGTCAATGTGCTGACCGCGGTCCGCAATGTCGATCCCGATCTGATCAATCTGGCGCGGTCGTTCAAGGCGTCGCGAGCCCAGATTTTCTGGCGCATCGAGTTTCCAAGCTCGATGCCACCGATGTTCGCGGGCTTGCGGATCGGATCGACATTGGCGGTGGTCGGAGTTGTCGTCGGCGAGCTGGTCGGTGGCAATCTTGGGCTTGGTTATCTGCTCACATTTGGGGAAGGGCAGGCCAATACGCCGATGGTGTTTGTCTCGATCGTGATGCTGACCTTGGTCGGCGGTATCGCCTATGTCGCCGTGATCCTGGTCGAACGCCGCGTGCTCCATTACCTGCCGGCGCGCGGGGTGGCTGGTAATCTGTAATCAATTGGGAAAGTGCTCGGCGTGCCAATCGGCCTCGAGATCGGGATTGATCTTGCCGTCGATCACGAACACGCCGGGAGCGCCCTCGGCGACCCATGCTTTGAGCGGATCGAGATCGGCGAGCGTGCGCACCGTGACGCCGCGCGCGCCAAAGCCGTGGGCAATCGCGGCAAAGTCGGTTTGCGGAAACTGCACGATATCGACCGAATAGCCCTGGCGGCGGAAATAGTGGACCTCGGCGGCATAGGACGCGTCGTTATAAACCAGGATGCAGAGGCGAAGCTTCAGTCGCAGCGCGGTTTCCAGGTCGGCCATCGACATCAGGAATCCACCGTCGCCGGTGCCGAGCACGGCGAGCTTGCCCGGATTGGCGACGGCAAGCCCGATAACCGAAGGCAGCCCGAGCCCGACCGACTGAAACGAATGGCTCAAGCACGAGGCGCGCGCATTCGGCACTCGCAAATAGCGCGGCACCCAGCCGCAAAAATGGCCCGAGTCCGAGGCCACCACGCGATCTGTCGGCAGGATCGCATCAACAGCTTTGCTCAAGGTGCGGGGATCGATGAAGTCGCGGCTTGATTCGTCGGGATGCGGATAATGGTGATTGTCGCCGCCGCGGATGCGCTCACGCATCGCGTCAGTGCGGCGGTTCGGACGCAGTTTCGCCCCGCGCTGGTCGAGTTCGGCTAAGAGTGCTTCCGCCGTCGCCTGTGCGTCGCCATGCACCGCAATCTGCACCGGGGTCTGATAACCGATCTTTCCCGCCTCGACATCGACTTGCGCGACCACGGCGCCGGGCGCGATCAGCTGGCCTCGCTTCGTTGTCCAGGCCGTCAGGCTCGCGCCGAAAGCGACGATGCAATCGCTGTCTGCGATCAGCTCGTCGGCGATCGGGGACGAGAAGCCGCCACTGATGCCAAGCGACCAGGGATTACCGGAAAATAATCCGTGACCGCAGACCGAGGTCGCCAACAGCGCGCCGGTGTGCTCGGCCAAGGCAATGAGCGTCGCTTCAGCGTCGGAAATGACCGCGCCGCGTCCGCCGAGAATGAGCGGACGCTGTGCGTGCAACAATGCCTCGGCAAGCCCGCTGACCGCGCGAGGATCGGGATGCAGTCGTCCGCCGCTCGGCGGCAGTTCAAGCGGCGGCAGATTGGAGGCGAGCGGTGCATGCTGCACGTCAAGCGGCAGGCTGAGCACGACCGTCTGACGTTCGCGCAGCGCGCGCGTGACGGCGCGCAAGGTGTCTTCACGCGCGGTGCCGGGTGTGTGCAGGCGCTCGGGTACGGCGCCGACCGCGCGCACCATGTCGGCTTGCTCGATATAGAAATTGTTTTTCACTGCCCCGCTCGGCACGTCGCCGGTGAGCACCACGAGCGGCGTCCGGCTTTTCGCCGCTTCGCCAATTCCAGTCAGCGCGTTGGTGAGGCCCGGTCCGGAATGGACGCTCACCAATGTGAGTTCGCCGCTCGCTTTGGCATAGGCGTCGGCCATGCTTGCCGCATTGCATTCGTGGCGGGCGGAGATGAGTTCGACGCCGGCCTCGACCAGGGCGTGGGAAATCTTGAAATTGGCGGTACCCAGGAGCGCGAAGCAGCGGCGTGCGCCGTAGAGGGCCAGGTCGCCGGCGATCACGTCGGCAACGATAGGGTTGCTCCTGCTCATCCCTCTGCGCGCTCCGATTTTTGCGAAAAAGCTTTATTCGCCAAGGCCATAATACACGCCCAAGGCACAGGCGAAAGCCAGCCTTCGCATTTGTGGCCAAAGCTTTAATATTAAATATTTAAGCTTGAAATAATATCAGGGCAATGCCATCTTCAGAGCCGTTCGGAAGGCGGCATTGGCATGAAGATCGCTTGCCTCGGCGGTGGCCCGGCAGGGCTTTATTCCGCAATCAGCATCAAGCTGCGCGACGCGACGCACGACGTCACCGTGTTCGAGCGCAACCGGCCCAACGATACGTTCGGCTGGGGCGTAGTGTTCTCCAACGAGACCTTTGACAACATTGCCAGCAACGATCCGGCGAGCGCACAGGCGATCCGTGAGCATTTCGCCTATTGGGACGATATCGCGGTGAATTATCGCGGAGAGAGAATCGTCTCCACCGGGCACGGCTTTTCCGGGATCGCGCGCAAGACGCTGCTGTTGCTCTTGCAGGAGCGGGCAAGCGAGCTTGGCGCGAAGTTGCGGTTTCAAACCGAGATTGCGAGCGCCGGCGAACTCGCCAAAGAATACGATTTCGTGATCGCTGCGGACGGGCTGAACTCAAAGACGCGCAACGAATTCGCTCACGCTTTCAAGCCGGCCATAGACACGCGCAAAAACAAATTTGTCTGGCTCGGCACGCGTCAGAAATTCGACGACGCCTTTACTTTCATCTTCGAGGAGACCGAACACGGCTGGGTCTGGGCGCATGCCTATCAATTCGATGCCGACACCGCGACGTTCATCGTCGAATCTTCGGAAAGCGTTTGGCGCAAATTCGGCTTCGCGACGATGAGCCAGGACGAGTCTTGCCGGACCTGCGAACGGATTTTCGAAAGATATCTCGGCGGCCATCGGCTGATGTCGAACGCGACGCATTTGCGCGGTTCGGCATGGCTGAATTTCCCGCGTGTTCTGTGCGAGACTTGGTCGCATGAGAACATCGTGTTGATGGGCGACGCCGCCGCGACCGCGCACTTTTCCGTTGGCTCTGGCACCAAGCTCGCCATGGAGAGCGCGATCGCGATGGCAGATTACCTCGCCAGCGAACCGACGCTGCAAGCGGCGTTTGCCAAATATGAGGATGCCCGGCGCACCGAAGTCTTGCGGCTGCAATCGGCGGCGCGCAATTCGCTCGAATGGTTCGAGGACGTCGAACGTTATCTGCATCTCGACCCGGTGCAGTTCAATTATTCGCTGTTGACACGCTCGCAGCGCATCAGCCACGAAAATTTGCGGCTGCGAGACCGCGACTGGCTGGAAGGCGCCGAGGCCTGGTTCCAGCGGCTCGCCGGCGCTGGCGACAATACCATCCGCCGTCCGATGTTCGCGCCATTCCGGTTGCGCGATATGCGCTTGAAGAACCGCATCGTGGTTTCGCCGATGGCGCAATACAAAGCGGTCGACGGCTGCCCGACCGATTGGCACCTCGTGCATTACGGCGAGCGCGCCAAAGGCGGCGCGGCGCTGGTCTGCACCGAAATGACCTGCGTCAGTCCGGAAGGCCGGATCACGCCCGGTTGCACGGGCATGTATGCGCCCGAGCACGAGCGAGCGTGGACGCGAATCGTCGATTTCGTGCACGCGGAAACCGATGCGAAAATCTGCTGTCAGCTCGGCCATTCCGGCGCCAAAGGTTCGACCCAGCTCGGCTGGGAGGAAATGGATGCGCCGCTGAAATCGGGAAATTGGCCGGTGATGGCGCCGTCGCCGGTCACCTGGTCCGAGCGCAATCAGCGTGCCCGCGCCATGACCCGCGCCGATATGGATCGCGTGCGCGAGGAATTCGTCGTGGCCGCCGAAATGGCGGCACGTGCCGGCTTCGACATGCTCGAAATCCATTGCGCGCATGGTTACCTGTTGTCGTCCTTCATCACGCCGCTGACCAATTGGCGCACCGACAATTACGGCGGCTCGCTGCAAAACCGCATGCGCTATCCGCTGGAAATCTTCCAAGCCGTGCGAGAAGTCTGGCCGGCGGCGAAGCCGATTTCCGTGCGCATTTCCGCCAATGACTGGGTCGGCGCCGAAGGCATCGAGCCGCGGGATGCCGTTGGGATCGGCCGCATGCTGCAAGAGGCCGGCGTCGATATCTGCGACGTGTCGGCGGGGCAGACTTCGGTCAAGGCGCGGCCGGTTTACGGCCGCATGTTCCAGACGCCGTTCTCCGACCGTATCCGCAACGAGATCGGCATAGCGACAATGGCGGTTGGCAACATCTATGAGCCCGATCACGTCAACTCGATCCTGATGGCGGGCCGCGCCGATCTTGTCTGCCTGGCGCGGCCGCATCTCGCCAATCCCTACTGGACGCTGCACGCCGCAGCGAGGCTCGGCGATCGCGGCGAAGCTTGGCCGCCGCCCTATTATGCCGGGCGCGATCAGCTTTACCGGCTCGCGGGCAGCGGCGAGCCACCCGCGGGCGCGGTCTGATCATGGCAAGCGCGCTCACCCTTTCCGGCAAGCATGCGCTGGTCACTGGCGGCGGCAGCGGGATTGGCGCCGCCATCGCATTGGCGCTGGCGGAACAGGGGGCTGCGGTGACCATTTGCGGCCGACGGCTGGCTGAGTTGCAAGCAAGCGCCTCCCGTCACGGCAATATTCATGCGCACGTCGCCGATGTCATTGACGAGGACTCGCTGCGGCGGCTTTACCGCGAGGCGCAGGCGACGCGCGGGGCCTTTAACATCGTCGTCGCCAATGCCGGGGCGACGGAGAGCGCGCCAGCTGAGAAAGTTAGCCGCGCCGCATGGGAGCACACCATCGGCGTCAATCTGACCGGTGCCTTTCTTTCGGTGCAGCCGGCGCTCGCCGGGATGCGCGAGCGTCATTGGGGGCGCATCGTTTTTATTGCCTCGACCGCCGGGCTCAAGGGCTACGCTTATGTCGCGCCTTACGTGGCCGCCAAGCATGGCGTGATCGGTCTTACGCGGGCGCTGGCCACTGAGACCGTGACGGCTGGCATCACCGTGAACGCCTTGTGTCCCGGATTTACCGAAACGCCGATGCTGGAAAGGGCGGTTGATCGTATCGTTGCCGCCACCAAACGGGACAAATCGGAGACGCGCGGCGCGCTCGCGGCCAACAATCCGCAAGCCCGTTTCATCAAGCCGGAAGAAGTGGCGGCCGCCGTGGTCTGGCTCTGCGCCGGCAATAGCGACGCCATCACGGGCCAGGCGATCTCGATTTCCGGAGGCGAAACATGGTGACGCCGGTACCGGCCGCGGCGGCCGCGCACAAGGATAATGGAACCATCGAACGAAAGGCGCGGTTGCGGCTGTGGATCCGGCTGCTGCGGGCGAGCCGCTTCATCGAAGGAGTGACGCGGGAGCGGTTCAAGGTGCAATTTAATATGACCTTGCCGCGCTTCGACGTGATGGCGGCGCTCTACCGCGAGCCGGACGGCATGCTGATGAGCGAAATAGCGCGGTTCCTGATTGTGTCGAACGGCAATGTCACCGGCATTGTCGACCGGCTGGTCGTCGAGGGCTTCGTCGCGCGCTCGCAGCGCAATGGCGACCGCCGCACCTCGTTCATCACCTTGACGCGGCGCGGCCGCGCCGCCTTTGCGGCCATGGCGACCGCGCATGAGCATTGGATCAATGAATTGCTCAGCGGCGTTTCCGCGCGCGATGCCGAGCAATTGTCCGCCAAACTGAAATCGTTTCGCAGCGAGTGGGAGGGCGAAGCATGACATCGATGGCCGGTTTTAAGGCTTCGCATTTTCTTTGGCGGGTCGACGACGGCGTTGCGGTCATTCAATTGAACCGGCCGGAGCGGAAGAATCCGTTGACCTTCGATTCCTATGCGGAATTGCGGGACGCATTTCGCAAGCTTCCCGATGCTGACGATATTCACGCCGTGGTGTTTCTGCCGAACGGAGGAAATTTTTGCTCCGGCGGCGACGTGCACGAAATCATCGGTCCATTGGTGGCGATGGACATGAAAGAGCTTTTGGCGTTCACGCGCATGACCGGTGACCTTGTCAAAGCCATGCTTGCCTGCCGCAAGCCGACTATTGCCGCGATCGACGGTGTCGCCGCGGGCGCCGGCGCCATTATCGCCATGGCTTCCGATCTGCGTCTGGCGACGCCGCAGGCGCAAGTCGCGTTCCTGTTCAATCGCGTCGGCCTCGCTGGCTGCGATATGGGCGCTTGTGGGATATTGCCCCGCATCATCGGCCAGGGTCGCGCCGCCGAGCTGTTGTTTACCGGCCGCTCCATGAGCGCGCAGGAGGGACAGCAATGGGGCTTCTTCAACAAGCTCGTCGACGCGCCGGCGCTTGAGAATGACGCGCTGTTGCTGGCGCGGCGGATCGCGTCAGGGCCGACCTTCGCCAACGGCATCACCAAGACGCAGCTCAATCAGGAATGGTCCATGAGTCTCGACCAGCTCATCGAGGCCGAAGCGCAGGCACAGGCGATCTGCATGCAGACCAAGGATTTCGAACGCGCCTACCGCGCGTTCGTCGCCAAACAGAAACCGGTATTCGAGGGGAATTAGTGCCCGATCAGAGTTTCCTTCACTGGCCGTTTTTCGACGAGCATCATCGCGCGCTCGCGGTAGGCGTTGAGTCCTGGTGTGCGTCAAATCTTTGCTCGGGTGTTGACACGGCGCCCCGCGATCTCGACGCCGCCTGCCGCGACCTGGTGCGTCAGTTCGGCCGCGACGGTTGGCTCGCTTATACCGCGCCTGATCCCGGCGTTGCCGCGCCGCTCGATGTGCGCACGCTCTGCCTCATTCGCGAGACGTTGGCGCGACACGACGCGCTCGCGGATTTCGCCTTTGCCATGCAGGGGTTGGGCGCCGGGCCCATCAGCCTGTTCGGCAATGCCGAGCAGCGGCGTGCTCTTGCGCGCACGCGCAGCGGTGACGCGATCGCGGCATTCGCACTGACCGAACAGCAATCCGGCTCGGATGTCGCCAATATCGCCATGGCTGCGCGTCGCGACGGCAATGGTTACGTTCTCGACGGCGAAAAGACCTGGATCTCAAACGGCGGCATCGCCGATCTCTATGTCGTATTCGCGCGCACCGGGGAGGCTCCGGGCGCAAAGGGTATTTCCACCTTCATCGTGCCCGGCGATGCAGCCGGATTCTCCGTCGCCGAGCGCCTTGATGTAATTTCGCCGCATCCCTTGGCGCGCGTCGCCTTCGATCATGTGCGCGTGCCGGCAAGCGCGATGATCGGCGCGCCAGGCGAAGGCTTTAAGATCGCCATGGCGACGCTTGACGTGTTTCGCGCGACCGTCGCCGCGGCCGCGCTTGGCTTCGCTCGTCGCGCGCTTGATGAAACGCTCAAGCGGGTGCGCTCGCGGCGCATGTTCGACGGTGCGCTCGCGGACCTGCAGCTGGTGCAGGGCGCGATCGCCGAAATGGCGCTCGATATCGATGCGGCGGCGCTTCTGGTCTATCGCGCCGCCTGGGCCAAGGACTCCGGCGCTGCGCGGGTCACCCGCGAAGCCGCCATGGCAAAATTGTTCGCGACCGAGCGCGCACAGCGGGTGGTGGACAAAGCCGTACAGCTTCACGGCGGTGACGGCGTGCGGCGCGGGCACATTGTCGAGCGGCTGTACCGTGACATCCGGGCGCTGCGCATCTATGAGGGCGCTTCGGAGGTGCAAAAAGTCGTCATCGCAAGAACGATGCTTGCGGGAGGATGATCATGGCAGCGCCTGGGCTTGGCCGTTCGAGTCATGTCGATACTTTCACTCGGGACAATCTGCCGCCTGCGCAGAAATGGCCGGATATTTTGCTGACCGGCTTCGACTATCCCCAGGAGCTCAACGCCGGCGTCGAACTGACCGACCGCATGGTGGCGCGCGGCTTTGGCGATCATGTTGCACTGATCGGGAATGGCCGTCGCCGCACCTACAAGGAACTGTCCGATTGGACCAATCGCATCGCCCACGCGCTGGTCGAGGATTTCGGCATCAAACCAGGCAACCGCATTCTCATCCGTTCGGCGAACAATCCGGCTTTGGTGGCGTGCTGGCTAGCCGCGATCAAAGCCGGCGCGGTTGTGGTCAACACCATGCCGATGCTGCGCGCCGGCGAGTTGGGCAAGATCGTTGACAAGGCCGAGGTGACACTGGCGCTGTGCGACACCAGGCTGATGGACGAGCTCGTCAATTGCGCCAAAACCAATAGGCATCTCAAACAGGTCATCGGGTTCGACGGTACGGCAAATCACGACGCCGAGCTCGATCGCATCGCGCTCAGCAAAGACGTCACCTTCAATGCAGTGAAGACCGGCCGCGACGATGTCGCGCTGCTCGGCTTTACCTCGGGCACCACAGGCGAGCCGAAGGCGACGATGCATTTTCATCGCGACCTTCTTGTCATCGCCGACAGCTATGCCAATGAAATTCTTTCAGTAACGCCGGACGACATATTCGTCGGCTCGCCGCCGCTCGCTTTTACTTTCGGGCTTGGCGGGCTGGCGATCTTTCCGCTGCGCTTCGGCGCCACCGCGACGCTTCTGGAAAACGCTTCGCCAGCCAACATGATCGAAATTATCGAGACCTATAAAGCCACTGTCTCGTTCACCGCCCCGACCGCCTATCGCGCCATGCTCGGGGCCATGCACCAGGGCGCGGATCTCTCTTCGTTGCGGGTTGCAGTCTCGGCCGGCGAAACGCTGCCGGGACCCGTCTTCGAGGAATGGATGGCGAAAACCGGCAAGCCGATCCTGGACGGTATCGGCTCGACCGAGATGCTCCACATTTTCATTTCCAATCGGCTCGGCGACGCCGCGCCAGGCTCGACCGGAAAGCCGGTCGGCGGCTACGAGGCCAAGATCGTCGGCGACGACATGAAAGAAAAGCCGCGTGGCGAGATCGGCAAGCTCGCGGTCCGCGGCCCCACCGGCTGCCGTTATCTCGCCGACAAGCGCCAGGATTCATATGTGCGCGGCGGCTGGAATCTTACCGGCGACGCGTTTGTCCAGGACGAGGCGGGTTACTTCCATTTTGCCGCGCGCGCCGACGATATGATCATTTCATCCGGCTACAACATTGCCGGACCGGAAGTGGAGGCGGCCTTGCTGTCGCATCCGGACGTCAAGGAATGCGCGGTGATTGGCGCGGCTGACGATGAGCGCGGCCAGATCGTTCAGGCCCACGTCGTGCTCAAGGATGGGGTCGAGCCAAGCGCGGAATGCGCCAAGCGCTTGCAAGATCATGTCAAGGCGACCATCGCGCCGTTCAAATATCCGCGCTCGGTTAAATTTATCGAGGCGCTGCCAAAGACCCAAACCGGCAAGATTCAACGGTTTCGGCTGCGACAAAGCCCGCCCTCGGGCGCTTCGTGAGGAGAGAGCAGGTGGAAGCGCACACATTTCTTCATCCACGAGGTTGGAAGCCGGCCAAGGGCTTTAGCAACGGTGTCGTTGCCCAGGGCCGGGTGATTTTTCTCGCCGGCCAGGTCGGTTGGAACGCCGAGCAACGGTTCGAGAGCGAGGACTTTGTCGCGCAGACGCGGCAGGCGCTCGCCAATATCGTGACGCTGGTTGCAGAGGCCGGCGGCCGCGCGGAGCATATCACGCGGCTGACTTGGTTCGTGCTCGACAAGCAAGAATATCTGTCGCGCCTGCGCGAACTGGGCAACGTTTATCGCAGCGTCCTGGGCAAGCACTTTCCCGCCATGACGCTCGTTGCGGTCAACGCACTGGTTGAAGACGAGGCAAAGGTCGAGATCGAAGCCACGGCCGTCGTGCCCGCGTAAGCTTTCAACGATCGGCCGAGGAGACGGCAGCGACCGGTGAAACGGTGTTTCGCTCGTCTGCTGTTGATGAATCTGTTCTTACGATGCGGCTTTCGGTGGCGAAGCCCCACGCCGGATCGAAGCGGTGCACGTGATAGACCGGGCATGTCTTCATCGCCGGTGGATATTCGCCCTTGCGCAGCGTCGTTGCAATGCATGGCATCACGCTCGCGGGGATGCGGCCGACTTGGCCCGAGGTGCCACGGTGCACGTGGCCGCTGAAGACGGCGATGATCCGCTTGCAGCGCTGCAAAACCTCGCGCAGCCGCGACATGCTTTCCATTGTCTCGAAATGAAAGCGATCCGGTCCGACCGTGACCTCAAACGGCGGGTGGTGGGTAAAAACGGCGATGGGTTTATTGGGCTCGGCATCGATCAGTTCGATGAGATGTTCGACCTGTTCGCGGCGAAAATCGCCGCGGTTATGTCCGTCACTGAGCGTGTCCAGCGCGATCAGCCGCACGGGATAATCTTCGACCGCGTAGTCGATGAACTTACGGCCGGGCGCGAAATATCCGGCTTCGGAGAAGGCCGCGCGCAGATTGGCCCGCTCGTCCTTGTTGCCCGGCAGGACATAAACCGGCGCGCGCGCCTTTGCGAGCAGCGCGGCGGCCTGCGCATATTCATCGCGCCGGCCGTTATGGACGATATCGCCGGTGTGGACGATCGCATCGGGCGCCGGATCGAGCGCGTTGACATCCGCGACGGTGAGCGCGAAATCGCGCATGCGCCGCTCGGCGTCGCGCGTGTCGAGCGCGAGATGGGTGTCGGAGATCTGCGCGACGATCATCTGCAAGGAGCAGCTATCGTCATTGCGAGGAGCAATCGCTTCGCTCGCAATGACGATTCTATTAAAATCACGATTCGCCCCTCGCTTTCAGCTCAGCGTAATATTCCTTCAAAATCGCCACCACTTCTGGCCGACTGAATTCCGGTGGTATTTCGGCATTGCTCGAAAGCATTTTGCGCTGCTCCGTGCCCGAAATCGCGATGTGGTATTTTGGGTCGTGTGGACAAGTTTTTCCCGTCGCCATGCCATAGCACTTGCGGCAATAAAACGTGACATCGATCTTCAACGGCTTGGTGAGTAGCGCGCCGGGCCAGAGCTGGTCGAAGATAACTTGCGAATCGTAGGGGCCGTAATAATCGCCGACGCCGGCATGATCGCGCCCGAC
>Ga0306921_10003756_pt1 | contig 15448 bp, 10 predicted proteins | sample sta12Cox44000080_FD_203760 | JGI IMG/M metagenome (GOLD analysis project Ga0306921, IMG submission 203760) | Lab enrichment of tropical soil microbial communities from Luquillo Experimental Forest, Puerto Rico - statoxic.12C.oxic.44.000.080 (v2)... | ecosystem: Environmental > Terrestrial >...
CCCAACCCGGAGATGCGAACTGTCTGCGAGCGCCTCGCCTCGTTCTGGCCCGGCCTCACCGTCCGCAACGCGACGGCCGAGGCCACGGGCCTTCCAGACACTTCCGTTGACGTGATTGGCGTCGGCCGCGCCATGCACTGGTTCGACTTTGATGCCGCCATGCGCGAGTTCCGCCGCATCCTCCGCCCCGAGGGCTGGGTCATCCTCGCCGCCAACGGCCGCAACTTCCTCTCCAACCAGGAGCATGAGCTCGAGCAGATCTTCCTCGAGCACGCCCCCGACTACAAGCACGTGAAGGAGCGCTACCGCGTCCACCATCAGGTCGCCCCGCACCTGCGGCCCGAGTCACTTGTGCGCAAGAAGATCCACGGCGAGCAGCGCGTCACGCTGGACCATTTCCTCGGCCAGGTGCGCTCTTACTCATGGACGCCCGCTCCGGACCATCCGAAACACGAGCCCATGCAGAAGGCGCTGCGCGATCACTTCGACCGCTGGCACGTCGGCGGCGTCCTTCACCTCAGCACCGCCTGCTACGTCACCGCCGGCCAGCTCGCGGCCTAGCACTCGATAACATTCAGAGCGAGTCCCGCCAGCGACGTCTCTTTGTACCGCGACTGCATATCCAGGCCCGTCTGATACATCGTCGCGATCACCTGGTCGAGCGACACCTTATGTTCGCCCGTCTCGCGCATCGCGATGCGGCTGGCGTTGATCGCCTTCACCGATCCCATCGCATTCCGCTCGATACACGGAATCTGCACCAGGCCGCCAATCGGATCGCACGTCATACCCAGGTTGTGTTCCATGCCGATCTCAGCGGCATACTCCACTTGCAGGTTCGATCCGCCCTGCGCCGCCACCAGTCCGCCCGCGGCCATCGAACACGCTACTCCTACTTCCCCTTGGCAACCCACCTCCGCGCCCGAGATTGACGCGTTCTCCTTATAAAGGATGCCGATTGCCCCCGCAGTCAAGAAATAACGAAACAGCCCTTCCTCCGAAGCACCGTCGATGAACCGCTGGTAATAGTGCGCGACCGCCGGAATGATCCCGGCGGCGCCATTCGTCGGAGCCGTCACCACGCGTCCGCCAGCGGCATTCTCTTCATTTACTGCCATCGCGTACACATTCACCCAATCCATCGGAGCCAGCGGATCGTCACCATGCTCGCTCAGCTTGCGCGCCAGCCGCGGCGCGCGGCGCCGCACGTTGAGGCCGCCGGGCAGCACGCCTTCCGTCTCCAGCCCACGCCTCACGCACGCCCGCATCACATCCCAGATCCCCGCGATGCCGCTGCGAATCTCTGCCTCCGTGCGCCACATGCTTTCGTTCTCCAGCACGATCTGCCAAAGCGCGAGCTTCTCGCGTTCGCCGATCGCTAGCAATTGGTCGGCACTGGAAAAAGGGAAGGGAGGCTCTTCCAGCTCTGACCTGCTCGACTCTTCACCCTCGCGCCGAATGAACCCGCCGCCTACGGAATAGAAGATGGCCGAATACAACGCGGCACCGGTCGCATCGAACGCGGTGAACCGCATACCATTCGAATGTCCTGGCAGCGTCTGCGTTTTGAGGAACAACAGATCGTCGTCTTGATGGAACGGAATCGCCAGCTGACCCAGGAGCAGCAACTCGTGCCGCTCTCGAATCGTCGCAACCTTCTCCTCGATCGTTGCCGGAGCGATTGTCTCCGGCTCCTCGCCCGACAGCCCCAGCAACACCGCGCGGTCCGTCCCGTGTCCATGCCCTGTCAACGCCAGCGACCCAAACAACTCCACCTTTACCCGCGCCACCTTGCTGGGTGTCATCCTGAGCGGAGTCGAAGTCGAGGCGTTTCGCGGGCGTTCGAGCCCGCAGCCGAGATCCTGGGCGAGCGGTGCAAGTCGAAGGAGCGTTTTACCGTCGGCGTGATCTTCCTGCTTGTCATTCCGACCGAGGGCTTCAGCCCGGGTAGAGGGACCGGCATTTTCTTGATCAGCCGCCGGGTGGCCCACAATTGCCGTCGGTTGGCAATCATGCGGATCATCAATCCACCCCCGCTCCTTCAAGTCCACCGCAAACCGCCTCGCCGCCCGCATCGGCCCCACCGTATGCGAGCTCGACGGGCCCACTCCAATCTTGAAAATCTCAAAGATACTGGTCTTCAAGCTCTTCGTCACCCGTTGCGATTCTAGTCCCAATCCTTTGTTCATCGTGTAAATCGGCGGCTCTATTGCCTTTCCGTCCCACCAACTAATTCCTTAGTTACCTTTTTCGCCGCCCCGCGTCCAATAGGACGTGCCTCCGAAACCATCGGCGACTCTGACCGAAGCTGAACTCCGGCTCATGGAGGTCCTCTGGCAGCGCGGGCCGTCTACCGTCCAGCAGGTTCTCGACGGCCTTCCGGGCGAAAAGGTGCTGGCCTACAACTCCGTTCTGACCACCATCCGTATTTTGGAAAAGAAGGGCTACGTCGCGCACGCCAAAGATGGCCGCGCTTTCGTTTACGCGACCCTAGTCGAGCGCTCCGAAGCCACCCGCTCCGAGGTGCGGCACCTAGTGCAGCGCCTGTTTCAGAACTCCCACGAACTACTCGTACTCAATATCTTGGAAGACTCCGGCCTGAACGAAGATGAATGGCAGCGTTTAAAGCAATACTTGAAGGAGCGGGAATCGTTATGAACCTCGACGCTGTCACTCGCTTCGCCGCCGCCGGAATCCTCAACAGCCTCCTCGCGGGCATGGCCATCGCCGTGCTCGCCTGGGCTGTCATGCGCTGGTTCAGCCGCCGGGGCTCCGGAACCCGCTTCGCCGTTTGGTTCCTTGCACTCATGGCCATTGGTGTGCTTCCGTTCGTCGGGAACGTCGCGAGTGCCCACGCTGCTCAAAGGTTAGGGACAACGAGAGCAATCACCCTACCGCAGTCCTTCGCAACTTATTTATTTGTCGCCTGGATGGCCGGCGCGACTCTCGGCCTTTTGCACCTGGCCCACGGCCTCTATCGCTTGCGCGGTCTTCGCGCCACCTGCACTCCGGTCGACCTCGATCAGCTGGACGCGACCTCGCGCGCCATTCTTGCTGCGGCTCGAAAACATCGTCGGATCACCCTCTGCACCTCTGACGCCGTCCGCGTTCCGGCGGCCATCGGATATTTCCGCCCCGTGGTGGTCTTCCCGACCTGGGCGCTGACCGAAATTCCACCCGCCGAGCTCAACGCGATCTTGTTACACGAACTCGCGCACCTCCGCCGTTGGGACGACTTCTCCAACCTCGCGCAGAAAGTCCTCAAGGCCGTCTTCTTCTTTCATCCGGCCGTGTGGTTCATCGAGTCGCGCCTTACGCTGGAGCGAGAAATGGCCTGCGACGACGCCGTTCTCGCTGCCAGCTTCAGTCCGCACGCTTACGCCGAGTCGCTTGTCGGTCTCGCCGAAAAAAGTTTCCTGCGCCGCGGGGTGCAGTTGGCCCAGGCTGCTGTCAGTCACGTTCAGCAGCTAAAGCTGCGCCTCGCGGAAATCCTGAGGAAAGACAAGCCGCAAGGGAGAGGCGTCGGGAAGCCTGCCATCGCTCTCATGTCCCTCGTCGGAATCGTTTCCGCCTATGGCGTCGCGCACGCCCCGCGCCTCGTCGCCTTCTCATCGGACCCGCCGCAGCTTACCGCCGCCTCGGGAACAATGCCACCGGCGATGTTGAACGAAACGGACACGCAGCTTCAGCCGGTGAACCTCAGTTATACAGCGAAGGAGGCCTCCGCTGTGCTAATTGTGAGTAAGGTTCACAAGTCAGCGAGACTCCAGGTCGGACTGGACGGCGCAAAGAAAAATAAACTCCGTGTCCTCCGTGGCGAAGCCTGCCCGGAGCGGAATCGAAGGGTGGTCCTGTCTACTGGCACGCTCCAGTCGCGGAACGACGGCCAAGCTTTTATAGCCAACGGCGCGAGCCGCTGGGACGTCGGTTTTCGTGAAATTCAGGCCGCGGAGCGGACAACGGCTGCCCAAGCGTCGACTCCCGTCCTCGTCCTCTTCCAGACCGAACAGTTCGGACCCGACGGTCCCATCTTCTGGCGCGTCACCATCGTTCACCTCACAGCCCCACAGCAGAGCGCCCTCACCGGAGGCGTCGCCGAACAGATTTAATTGAATTTCCTGCTCACCAGAGCAGGACCTTTCACGTCAACTAAATGTTTAGTTCCGAGAACAAATTCGACCAACACGAACCAGCAACAGGAGCCGAAACCAAAAATGAACAGCACGTACACCCAGTCCGCCCAGCGCCGCATCGCAGCCGCCGTCCTGGCCTTCGCCATGATCGCGGGCCTGGGCGCCTATCATTTCCTTCAGCCCACCGGTGCGCGCGCCGCCGCCAACTCCAACACCGCCCCGCTCGACGACAGCAAGGTTGAGGCCCTGCTCTCGCTCGATAAGGCAATGGAAACCGTCGCCGCCCGCGTGACTCCGGCCATCGTCAACGTCGCCGTCACCGCCAAGGTCGACCGGAAGAAGATGATGCAGCAGAACGGCATGCCCGAAGGTCTTCCTGACGACATGCAGCAGTTCTTCGAGCGCCAGTTCGGATTCGGCGGCAACGGTGGCCGCGGTCAGATGACGCCTCCTCAGCCCCAGTTCCAGCATGGTATCGGCAGCGGAGTCATCATCTCGCCCGATGGCTACATCATTACCAACAACCACGTCGTCGAAGGTGCCACTGACGTCAAGGTCACGCTGAGCGACCGCCGTATCTTTCCCGCGAAGGTGATCGGTACGGATCCGCTCACCGACCTCGCCGTTATCAAGATCGAAGGCAGCAATTTCCCCAACGTTCCGCTCGGCGACTCGACTGAGCTTCGCCCCGGACAGACCGTTCTCGCCTTCGGCAACCCTCTTGGATTCCGCTTCACCGTGACGCGCGGCATCGTCAGCGCGCTCAACCGTCCGAACCCCTACAACGATGACCCACGCAAACCCGGCCAGTACATCCAGACCGACGCGGCCATCAACCAGGGCAACTCCGGAGGTCCGCTCGTCAACGCTCGCGGCGAAGTCATCGGCATCAATACTTTCCTGATCTCGCCCTCGGGCGCGTTCAGCGGCATGGGCTTTGCCATCCCCACGCAGATCGTGCAGCCCGTGATGGACTCGCTCGTGCGCTACGGCAAAGTTGAGCACTCCTACATCGGCGTCAGCATCTCAGACGTGACGCCCGAGAACTCCAAGTTCTTCGACCTGAAGGACGCCAACGGAGCCGTGATCAGCGAAGTGCAGCCTGACTCGCCAGGTGCCAACGCCGGCCTCAAAGTCGGAGACGTCATCGTCGGCCTCGACGGCAAGAACGTTGCGGGCGCCGGAGAGCTCCAGGCCGAAGTGACCTCCAAGCGTCCGGGAACCAAGGTCAGGCTCGACGTGCTTCGCGACGGCAAGAGCATGAACGTTCCCGTCACTCTCGAAGAGCTCGGCTCGAAAGACAAGAAGGAAGAGCTCTCCGCCAGCGCCGACAACGGCAAGCCGCATTGGGGAATCGGCATCGCCGATCTCACTTCTGACGTGCGCGAGCAGATTCAGGCGCCGGCTGATGTCAAGGGTGCGGTCATCCGGCGCGTTCAACCCGGAAGCCCGGCTGACGATGCCGGACTCCAGCCTGGCGACGTGATCCAGAGCGTGAACCGTCAGCAGACACCGACCGCTTCTGACGTGCAGAAGGCCCTTGCCAACGTTCCCCAAGGACAGGACGCAATGGTCCTGGTCTGGGCCAACGGCGGCAGCACCTTCCGCGTGTTGCACGCGCAGTCTTCTAGCGGAGCATAATTCGGCCCCCAAACCCGCTAGAGAAACGAGGGCACGGAATCGTCCGTGCCCTTTGTTTGTGCGACCTCATCCTATCTTTTGCGAAGTCGAGCATCCTCAGGGCTAAAGCCCAGTCTTATGATGGCCCGGAGCGGCCCGCTAGGTGCTGGCTGCTGTTTGCCAATGGCTAGTTGCTACCTCCTCCTCTTCACCCTCGCCGTCGGCCTCGTTCTTGGCTTGGGCTTCGCCGGCCCGGCAGTCCCCGGCGGAGCCTCGATCACGCTGCGCACCCAGAAGTCTCCCAGGGGATCGACTTCGATCCCGTGCACTTCGCGCTCGAACCCCGGAAACTTCTTGCTGAACTCTTCCAGCGCCAGCAAAAATCGAATCGTCGGACTGTTGGCATCACCTAGCCGCTCGCCCGGCATACGGATCGGAATCCCGGGCGGGTACGGCACCAGCATGACCGCCGTGATGCGGCCCGCCATCTCCGTCAGCTTCACGCGCTCGGTCCCATCGCGCACCACCTTCTGGTACGTCTCCGCCGGAGTCAGCCAAGAGTCCGGCTCCACATCGCACGCCTCCTGCAGCAGCGCAGGCAAGTTCAGCGCCTTCATCGCCGCGTGCATTTCGTCGCCCAACTGACGCAGTGTCATCAACCCGTAGCGATCTGGAAACTTCGCCGCCAAATCCGGCATCGCCTCCGCCAGCGGGGCTCCGCGATCATACAGCCGTTTGAATTCGAACAACGTCTCCAGCAGGCTGCCCCACTTGCCCTTGCTGGTTCCGACGGAAAACAGCGCCAGGACTGTGTAGTCGCCGGCGCGGGCGATCTCCACTCGACGCGAATCCAGAAACGCTGTAAGAATCGCCGCTGGAATGCCCTGGTCCGCCATCTTGCCCTTGGGGTCGATCCCCGGCGTCAAAATCGTGACCTTGGTCGGATCAAGCAGGCAATAATCATTGGCGATGTCAATGTCGTTGAAGCCATGCCACCCCTCGCCCGGCTTCAGCGCCCAGCACGAGGCAAATTGCGACAGGAGGCTGTCGGGTGCGTCTTCAAAGCGAAATACTTCGCCGTTAGCCGGGTCCTTCACCGCGTCAGGCTGGAACATCCCGAAGAACCATCCACTGCTGTCTCCGTTCTCCGCCGCTTTCAGACGGTGGGCCACCGACGCCATCGCCTTGCGAAAGTTGATGGCGTCCTGAATCGTCTCCGTCATCAGCGTCTGGCCCGCCGGCTCGTCCATCATCGCGGTCGCCACGTCGATCGACGCAATCATCGGATAAAACGGCGAAGTTGTCCCATGCATCATGAACGACTCGTTAAACTGGTCGAACTCCATCGGCGCGCGCGGGCTGAGTTTGACATGGATCATCGACGCCATCGAAAACGCCGCCAGCATCTTATGCGTCGACTGCACCGCGAAAATCAGCGGACGGTTCGGCATCTCATTCGCCACATCCATCCCGAAGCGCCCGCGATAGAGCGGATGAAACTTCGCGTAGGCATACCATGCCTCATCGAAATGCACACGCGGGACGGATTCCGCCAGCTCCTTCACCACGGCCTCAACGTCGTAGCAGAACCCGTCATACGTCGAATTCGTTACCACCGCATACACCGGCTGCTTCGAAGGAGCGTCTTTTATAAATGGGCTTCGCTCGATCAACTGCTTGATGTTCTCCGCTTTGAATCGGCACAGCGGAACCAGCCCGATCATGCCGTAACCGTTCCGTGTCGGCTTCAGATAAGCAGGACGCGCGCCAGTTAGCGTGATGGTATGACAAATCGACTTGTGGCAGTTCAAATCGACCAGCACCATCTCATCCCACGCGATCACTGCGTGACCCACGATCTGGTTCGAGGTCGACGATCCGTTGAGAACGTAAAAGGTCCAGTCGGCTCCGAAGATGCGCGCCGCGTTGCGCTCCGACTCCGCCGGCGGCCCGATGTGATCGAGCAACGATCCTAGCTCTGCCGTCGATATCCCCAGGTCCGATCGCAGCAGGTTTTCCCCGAAGAACTGGTGAAACGCCGTGCCCACCGGATGCTTCAAAAACGCCACGCCACCCATGTGTCCCGGCGCGTCCCACGAATACGCTCCCTGGTCGGTGTACTTCTTCAGTTCGCGAAAATACGGCGGGAGTAGCTGATCGTGATATCGCACCACGGCAAAATCCACGCGATTGGCAATGAATGCCGGAGTGTCGCCAAACAGGTGGATGTACTCATGCACCTGCTTCATCACTTCAATGGGTAACTCGCTCACGAGGGTGCGGTCGGCGATGAGAAAGATCGGCACCTTGCCGTTGCGCCGCCGCACCGCGCGGATGATGCGCAGCGCCGCACGCTCATCGAACTGCACATTTTCCTGCAGGTCCCAGTCCAGCAGGATCGCGCTGAACGAAGGGTCCGACTTCACCAGCGCCAGTCCGTCTTCCGGTGTCGAGGTGCGGATCACGCGATATCCTTCTTCCTGAATCGCCTCGCACAGGCGCTCCATCGCCCGGTCTGAAACCGACTCGGTGCCTCCTACTTCGCTGGCGATCAACAACACCCAGCGCACGTCTCCCATAAACCCTCACTGGTTACCCGAACTTGTCCCGATGATTCGAACCCAGCGCCGCAACCAACCGCCGCAGCAACAGAACGGACTCTATAAGCCTAGCATTAACGTCTTGTGAATTAGCGGCGAGTAGCTGGCAATTGCAACCAGCCTTTGGCTCTCTGTGGTGTCGGCCAGGGCGACAGCTTGTCAAGTAGCACTCTACAGTGAAAAATGAAACTGGTTTAACAGCTCGTCACCGCTCCGCCGTTGCGAGCGGCATGATCGTCCCCTTCACTGCCAGCGGGCGATGAGGGTACGCCGTGCGATTTTCGCTCGGTTCCACAAACCGCAGATCCGTCGTCGCCAACATTGCGTAGCCGACCTGCCGCTAATTGCTAATTGCTGCCGCCGAGGGGCGTATGATGCCTGCAACCGAAATAGGAGGCACACATGCCCCATTGCACCAAGTGTGGCACTGAGGTTCCCGAAACCGCGCAGTTCTGCCAAAAGTGTGGACAGCCGCAGGTTGGCGCCCCGCCGAATCCGGGATATCGTTCAGCCGCGCCGCCTTATCAGCCGGCGACGTCTGGTTTGTCAGAGAACGCTGCGGCGACGCTGAGCTATGTACTCGGATGGCTCACAGGGATCATCTTCTACCTGATCGATCGCCGTCCGTATGTTCGTTTTCACGCTGCGCAGTCGATCGTGACCTTTGGCGGCCTACACATCATCCGCGCCATCGTCGCCATGATGTTTGGACTGGGCTGGTGGTGGGGCGGCGGCTATGGCTTCGGTCATTTCGGCCGATTCGGCGGCGGTGTGGCGCTCCTTGCGATGCTGAGCCTGCTCACCTTTGTGCTTTGGATCATCTGCATGATCAAGGCATACCAGGGCGAACGCTTCATGGTCCCGATTGCGGGGGATATTGCTGCAAATCTCGCTGGGCGATAAGCAGCATTCTCGAGGTAGCGCTCGATGGACGTCTTCGAATACCTGCTGCTCTTGCTGGTCTTCTTGTCGGCATCCTCGGTGGAGGAGCGGTTGTCCTCGATTGGGCCTACCGCCGGGCCGAAGCAAAGGCTATCGCCCGCCCGCCGCTGCGCTGATCCTGCTGCCGGAAGTCAGCGCTGGAATCGCGACAACGGTCACGCTGCATGTCCAGAACAGAACGAAGGCAGCGATGTTTTTCCGGCGATTCTTCTGGGTGCCGATGCGGCTGTCGGCGGCAGCCCTGGTGTTGCTGGTCCTCATTTTGCGCGCCGGACTGTCGGCGTCTTCGGCGAACGCTAGGCCCGCTTCCCGTTTCGTGGATTGGGCCGCCTGTTCCAGGTATTGGCGATCGCAGTCGTGGTGTTGATCGGCATCGCGTGGTTGGCAGAGGGCGAGATCGTTTTCAACATTTGTGCAAAGTACAACGTTGGCGCTCGCGCTTTGGGGCGGCGCCATCTACATGCTGCGTTAGGCGAGGGCGCAACATGTTTCGTCATTGGAAGACGTTTTTCCGGCAGACGCGCGTCCTCCAGTTCTGTACCTTCGGGCCTTCAACCAGGAGTCACAGTTCTTCATTATGGGCGCGCGAAGGATCAGCACCCACGCTGGGCCAAGAGCTTTCACGCCGCGGTCGCGGGCGACGATCAGAAGATCGGACTTACAGTCGAGGAGTATTGGGCGCCGGAGCTGAACGAATCGATCGGGCCATTGGTCGGGCTCGGCAGTCCGGAAGACTATCTTGCGCCTCCCGGCGCGTTGTGCCTTTACGCCAAGCACGACGAGTGGAAGACGCGCTTCTCCGAGCTGGCGCGGCGTGCCGCCAGCATCATCGTCGAAGTCAGCAAGTCGGACAACCTGCGCTGGGAGTTCGAGCGCCTGCGCAGCCAAGGGTTGCGGGAAAATTCTTCGTGCTGACGCGTCGAAGGAAGGATCGCGCTTCCAATGGGCCTTTTGGGGAATGCTATGGCGGGTGAAAGGAATTCGCACCATGACGGCAGGAATTCGCGACCGACTTGAAGAAGCTCGGTAGGAGATCAGGTTCGCCGATCCGGGCGCCGGAGCCGTGCTGGGCTTCGATCGACTGGGCGAAGGATTCGTTCTCACCACGGAAGGGAATTGGCCGCAGGATCTCGTGGGGCTGATCGAGGCATGGATCGCCGAACGAAAGAAGATCGGACGCTGTGTTCGATCGAAATGCGCGAAATGTGGCCAAGAGATTTACGGATGCCAAAGCGAGTCAGCGCCGCTTTGCTACGACGGTCGCGCCGGAGCCAAGCCCGCGAAGCGAGCCTGGCGGCGCATGCGCGAACTGCTATGGGGTCTGCCGCTGGTCGCCGGAGCATTCGCGCTGACGGTAGTTGTTGCCACGATCTTCCTCGGTCAGTGGGTCGACCGCTCATCGGGCTGGTTGTTCATCGCCATGCTGCTGCTGGTCCTGGTGGCAACGCTCGTGTCAACCGGAAAAAGAGCAGGAGTGAATCGTAACTGTCTACTGCGTCACGATCACTCCCGGCGGCAGCCAGGTTCCATCGCCCGGAGGCAAGATGGACGGTGGCGGAACTTTGCGCGGCCAGTACAAGCGCATCACCAGGTAGATGGGGCTGTTTGGCGCGGGAAGCCAATTTGATTTCTTATCGGCCGCGGGCGCCTCTTTCTGAATGTAAATCGTCATCGACCCGTCATCGTTCTTCTTCAGGTTCGACAGCATCGGTGAATTGATAAGGTAGCGGTTGATCGGGTTCTCGACCAGCAACTGCGTTTTCCCGTCGTACATGGTGACCGACCAGAAAGCATTCACCGGAGGAAGATTATTGGCCCCAAAGGTCAACGTGTAGTTGTGCTTGCTGCCGTCGAGCGGCTCGCCGATGCTGTCGGTCTTTGTCATCGGATACATGGCTTCATCGGCATCGTTGCCATAAACGCCGGCGAGCGCGGCCGCCGCGCGGAGCAGAAAGTCTCCGTGATAGAAATCGCGATCGCCGAAGGCTGAACCCACGATCCATCCGTTGATGTTTCTGCCAATGTTGTCGCGCTGCTTCACGATGGCGTCGTACCCATCCTTAATCGCGAGATCCAGTTCGCGCTTCTGCACGTCGGTGAGCTTGTTGTAGTCAAACGGCTCTCCCGCGCCAATGCCGATCGTGTTGAAGCGCAGGCGCACGGCAGCTTCCTGGGGCACTTCAGGACAGAACTGCAGCAGGAAGTTCAGGAACGCGGGAAACTGTTGCTTAAATGCGTCCTCGGTAAACGGCGGAAAGTTGATCGGCGGCGCCGGCGGCGGAGGCGGGGTATGCGCATACGAGGACAAGGGCTCGACCGTGTAACCAGCCTGAATCTTCTTCACGTAGTTGATGTCGTCAGGCCCGTACAACTGTGTGCGATAGAGGAGCAGGCTGAATTGGGTTTCGGAGGCGAAGACTTTGAGGATGCCCTTCGGCGTCGGGCCTACCCAGCCCGGACCCGTGACCATATAGCATCCAGCAACATTGTCGGTTGTACGTGAGCCGACATATCCGTAATTAAAGGTGTACATGTCGGTGAGCTGCACCGAGTAATAGCGGTTCTTCCCGATGTCGGGCACGCAAAAGACGACCGGCTCGGCGCGCAGATCGGCCTGCAGCATGGAGTACGGCGTGTCGCTATTGGGCGTGACGATGGCTGTGTCTTTCGGCGTGAATACCTTCGCCGAACTGAGCACCGTGTTGAAGGGACCTTTGTATTGCGTGTTGGATTTGTCGATGTTGAACTGATACATCGCCTTATAGGCTGCGATCATGGGGTACGCGTAGGTATAAGCCAACTGATAGTCGTCTTTGTGGGGTATGCCCTCTTCGGCGGGGTTCTTGCGATTGCATGAAAGGTTGGCGAATATCGTGGGCAACAAGAGGACCGCGAGAAGGACAACCGCAGTCCTGCGACATTTCAGGTTCATCGTTTCCTGCTTTCGGGCTGAGCCAACTTCGCGGTGAAGATTAGCGCAACCCATGATACTGGAACGGCAGTTGTCAATGGCCAGTCGCTGTAAGCGGTCGCCAGTGCGTTTCTCCTAGCTGACACGAACGTAGGTTGTATAAGCCTGGTCGGTGATTTCGGTGAAGGGAATCAGCGTGAGCGCACCCGCTGCCGTTTGTACTTGCCAGCTCTTCGGAGCGGCGCGCCTGGCGGCGAGGAGTTGTGGGCGCGTGACGGATGGTGCCGTATTCGTCAGAGGGAACAGCACCAGCGGACCGTACATCAGCGCGACGATATCAGGATGCTGCGGGTCGATGGCCTCGAGGCGGGTGGTCATGGGCAAATGGAGTTTGATGCGGTCGCCGGTCTTCCATTGCCGGTGAAGGCCGGCGAAGGTTCCGGGCTTGAGTTCCAGCGGTTGGCGCTTGCCGTTCACCGAGACTGATGCTTCGTTCGTCCAGCCGGGGATTCTCAGATGGATGCCAAACTCGTCTCGATGGTCAGTGATCAGATCAAGCTGCAAAACCTCCGAAAACGGATAATCAGTCGTCAGCCTCAGGTTTCCCTGGGCGTTGGGGAACTGCCAGGCCAGCGTCGATGGGACGTAAAGGTTCACGTAGAGATCGTGGGCACTGTGGAAGTACGCGCTGATGTGATAGTCGGCGGCGATTTGCGGAAGCGTGCCTGAGCAGCAAGGCCAGCGGTGCCGAGAGTATCTTTTGTGTCCCTGATAACTGTAATCGGAGTAATAGAAGGCAGTGCCGTCGGGCTTGAGAGGCTTGGCGCCGAGCACAGTGTTGTACATGACGCACTCCATGCTGTCGCCGTAGCCGGCATCGCGAGTAACGCAGAGGAGTGAGCGCGTGAGCTTGAAATGCGCATAAGCTCCGCATGGCGTTTCGAAGCTCTGGTGCTGGTCGAGGAGGCTGGCAGCGAGTGCCCCGGTGTTAGGCCCGCGCAACTGCTCGTCAGGTCCCCAACCCCCGGTGGCGAAGCTTTGTGTGGTGACCAGGGTCTCGAAGGCGTTCCGCGCGGCGCGCAAGTGCATTGCGCTGCCAAGGGTGAGATACGCCTGCATGGCGGAGTTGAGCGCGTTGACGTAGCTGTAGGCATGCTTGCCGGCAAAGACGTTTTTGCCGGCAGCGAGAGGCTCGAAGTAGGTCTTATCGTCGAGGAAGCGAACGGCGAGCTGCTTGTAGCGGTCGCCCGCGCCGCGCTGATAGGCGAGGAAAAGGTTTTCGGGCAGCGTGTAGGACTCGTCCCAGTTGTAGGAGATGTCGGCTTCTTTGCCGGAACGCCAGCTCAGTTCGCGATCGACCGCGTGCGGAGGCAGCTCAGGCAGGGCGAAGTCAGTCGTCTGGCTGAGGATCGCGAGGGCGTCGGGATCACCAGCAAACTGATGTGAGTCGATGAGACCGCAGACGAGCTTGTCGTAGCAGTAAGCAGGAAAGCGGTTCTTCTGGAAAAAGCCGCTGCCGATGGACTTGGCGTACGCACGGTTCAGCGCCAGAACTCGCTCCCGCGTAGCGGGATCGCCCGTGATGGCGTAATAGCGCGAGAGCGCTGACACCCACTGGCCGAAGGTTCCGCCCGGACAGAGACCGGCGCTGTCTTTGCGGTAGTCATAGTCGGCCTTGTACATGTACCAGCCGCCGATGTCTTCTCCGGGAGCCGGGAGTCCGGACATGACGCGAAAAGGTCGCATGAGGCCGTCTTCGTCCAAGCCCATGAGCACCGCGTGAGTGTTCAAGAGTTGATTCCGGTGCAGGTCGCTGGTCAGGGAAACATCGTCATAGGCGAAGGTCTGCAACGAAGGATTGGATGAATCGGCAAGGAGTTTGCTTCCCGAGAGCGAAAGAACGGCGCCGAGCATGGCCGAGCGGCGCACGAATTCCCGGCGGGAGAGGGGTGACGACGGCATGACGCAGACATTATGCAATATCAGTGGATAGTGCTTAGTCGATTGTGGACAGAAACAGCAAAACGCCACCACCGGCGAAGAGCAGATGGCTCGACCTACAACTGCCAACCGCCCGCAATCTGCCACAAAAGCCCGTGAAAACCGGTTTGACATAGGGGACGGCTAGTCATATGCTGCTTGGAATTCGGCGCCATCCCTCGTAGTTCGCGCACGCGGACGACGGCGGGCGACAGGTTTCCAACGTGGTGACTCAATGAGTTCTGACCCCCGCTATCCAGGGCAGATACCTGGATTCCAGCGACGTTTCGCGCGCTGCTGGAAGGCGCGCCTGACGCAATGCTCATCGTCGATCAGGAGGGCCGAATCGAATTAGCCAACAATCAAGCTGCCCAACTGTTCGGATACAGCGATGGCCGGCTCGAGGGGCAGAAGGTCGGAATTTTGGTTCCGGCGCGCTTCCGGGCGAAGCATCCGGGGCACCGCGCAGGATTTTTCAGCGAGCCGCGCACGCGGGCGATGGGTGTCGGGCTAGATTTACCCGGCCTGCGCAGAGACGGCACCGAATTTCCGGTCGAGATCAGCCTAAGTCCGGTAAAAACGCCAGACGGCGACGTGGTGATCAGCGCGATTCGCGACGTGAGCACGCGTAAGACAGAAGAGGACAAGTTTCGCGCGTTGCTGGAATCCGCGCCAGATGCGATGGTGATCGTCGACGGACGCGGAAAGATCGTGCTGATCAATTCGCGCACGGAGCAGCTTTTCGGCTATCAACGCCATGAGCTTCTGGGCTACTCGGTGGAGGTGCTTCTGCCGGAGCGGTTTCACGGGCGACATAGGAAGCATCGTTTTGAGACGTAAAGGACCCACGGCAGCGAGGCATGGGCGCGGGGCTGGAGCTGTTCGGATTGCGCAAAGACGGAACCGAGTTTCCAGTGGAGATCAGCCTCAGTCCGATTCATACCGCGACCGGCGTACTCGTGGCCAGCGCGATTCGCGACCTGAGCACGCGCAAGAAGGCAGAAGACAAGTTTCGCGAACTGCTGGAAGGCGCTCCCGACGCCATGGTGATCGTCGACAGCGGAGGCCGCATCACGCTGGTAAATGCGCAAACGGAGAAGCTGTTTGGATATCCGCGGTCGGAGCTTATCGGGCGACGCATTGAGACACTGATTCCCGAGCGCTATCGAGAGCAGCATCCAGCGCATCGAGCGAGCTTCTTCGCCGAGCCAAGGCTGCGACCAATGGGCGTGGGACTGGAGCTATTCGGACTGCGCAAGGAT
>Ga0306921_10003762_pt1 | contig 15440 bp, 15 predicted proteins | sample sta12Cox44000080_FD_203760 | JGI IMG/M metagenome (GOLD analysis project Ga0306921, IMG submission 203760) | Lab enrichment of tropical soil microbial communities from Luquillo Experimental Forest, Puerto Rico - statoxic.12C.oxic.44.000.080 (v2)... | ecosystem: Environmental > Terrestrial >...
CGTGGTCGAGAAGATCCATGCGATGACCGTCCGCTCAACGACATGGCAACAGATCACAGAGCTGGTGGGCAAGTTGAACCGTGCGCTGCGCGGATGGGCGAACTACTTCCAAGTAGGCACCGTCGGCAAAGCATATCGGGCGCTCGACAACTACGCAGCTATGCGGTTGCGCCGGTGGTTGCGCTTCAAGCACAAGGTCAGGCGGCGCAAGGACGGGACCTATCCACTCTCGCACCTTTACGGGTACTTCGGGCTCGTACGCCTGAGCCGGCTGGGGCGCGACGTGGCGTGGGTGAAGGCGTGAAGTCTTGTCCGAGAGCCGGATGCGGGAAATCCGCCAGTCCGGTTCGATGAGCGGGGTGTGGAAACGGAGCCACGGCCGAACCAGTGAGGCACCGCCAGACGAAAGGGGCGGCAACAGATATGTTCGACCTACAGCCACCGCGCCACGCCTCGACTCTACACATTCCGGCTGTCCGCCCTGATCGAATACGTCGGCAGAAGTTAGAGCCCAAGCGGACCTGTCACGAATACCAGCGAGTCGGCGCTACGACCTCACGCCAATTAAGATTCAGTTCCCCGTTTTGCCTTCTTGCCGGCGCTCGGGTCTCAGCGTCGACGGCGGACTTATTAATGCACGGCTGGGACCTTGGGCGACGGCTGCCCAGTGAGGTCTCCCCAGCCCGCCCCGCACACGTCTCGGGGCTGCAGTATCGGAGCTTGAATCACATCTCAGCCAACGCTCTCGATGCAGGAGTGCGCGGGCATGAATGTCCGGAATTCGGCGCGCGTTTCGGTTCGCGTGCGACCATCATCGGAATATGCTGCCCGCTCAATCTCGTATCCGGACGGATGATCGGAGGGGGGACCAATGGGCACGCAAAGCATGCGCGGCTTCTTGGCGATGGTCGAGCGCCAATATCCAGAAGAGCTGGTGCGCATCCGTGAACCTGTCAGATGCGAGCTCGACATCACCGCGACGGTCTTCGAGCTCGAACGAGCGGGCCGTAGTCCGGTCGTTATATTCGAAAACATCGAGGGTTTCGAGATGCCGGTCGTCACCAATCTTGCCGGCAATCGACGCTTGATCGCCGCCGCAATGGGGGTGGACTCCAGCGCCCTCGCCACGACCTTTCGAGAGCGCTGCCAGGACTACCGCTCGGTCGAACGCGTCGAGCGTGCGCCCTGGCAAGAGCTGGTCGTCGAAGGCGAGGACGTAGACCTTACCAAATTGCCGATCCCGACGCACTTTGCGGTCGATGCCGCGCCCTATATCACCGCCGGTCAGATCTGCGCCCGCGATCCCGAGACCGGCGTCGACACCACAGGATTTCACCGCCTGATGTTGAAGGGACGCAATCGGCTCGGCGTGTCGCTGCACTCGCGGCGGAGGATGTACGAATACCACCGCCGAGCCGAAGCACGCGGCGAGGCACTGCCGGCTGTCGTAACGCTCGGCATCCATCCCATCCACTACATGGGATCAATGGCCTACCACTACCCACCCGACGTGAGAAAATATGAGGTCGTCGGTGCGTTGTTCGGCGAGCCCTACCGCGTGGCTCGCTGTGGCACCGCAGAGCTCGAAGTGCCGGAGGGCGCCGAGATCGTCATCGAAGGCAAGATCCTCAACGATGTGCGTGAGCCGGAAGGGCCGTTCAGCGAATTCACTGGGTACGCTTCTTATCGCAGCACGGAGAACGTGTTTGTTGCCGAGCGCGTCCAAATGCGGCACGACGCGATGTTCCAATCGATCGCCTCGGGCACCGCGGCGGATCACATCCTGATCAGCTGTGTTGCTCGCGAAGGCGAGATCCTGAACTCGTTGCGCCGCAACCTACCCAACGTGATTGCCGTGCACGTGCCGACGATTACATGCGGCGCCTTCATGGCAATCGTCCAAATGAAAAAGACCGCGGAAGGACAGCCGCAACAAGCAATCATGGCAGCACTGGGCACGGAAACCTATTGCAAGATCGTGGTCGTCGTAGACGAGGACGTCGACATCTTCAATCTTTCAGACGTGATGTGGGCGGTCGCGACGCGCACCCGCGCCGACCGCGACCTCGTCTTTGTTCACCACGCCATGGGGGCCATTCTCGACCCGACCTCGGATCCGGTCGACAATACCCTAACCAAGGTCGGCGTCGATGCAACCAAGCCGGGCGGTGCCGATTTCGCCGAGCGACTGACAATTTCCGACGAGCAACGCGCCAGGGTGCACAGGCTGCTATCGGCGTCCGGTATCCGGATTTAGTCTAAGGCATGCTCGCTTGCCGCGATGGGCTGCCGAAGTGCGGCCATTGGAGCCCCAAACGCCTGGCCGGAACGAAGGATTGCATCTTTCGGCTCTCTCGTGATCAGCCGCTGCTCGACCAGACGTGGCATGGACCTTCGGTGGATAGCGCGAAATTTGACCCATCACCGCAGTCTCTCTCGAGAAATCAGCTCTCGGATCGAACTGAAATATCTCGCTTTCGGCCGCCGCCGTTGGGGCGTGCGCTCGGCGACACGCTGGGCCCACAAGCGAAAACGGGGAGACTGCCTAACATGGCCACTTTTGCCGTGCTTCCGGCTGCCCATTCCTCCGCGGCCTTGCTGCATCGAACAAGCTTAGCACAGGGCCGGGAGAACAGCTGCGGTATACCGCCGTCTCGGGTATCTCGCGCCTACACACGGCGCGCCAGGGCTTCAGTCCGCCTGTCTCGGCAGTTGTCTCGCCGCTGTCTCGGCAAAACGGCCGGTGTCTCGGGCGTCGTGGGATTTTGGAAATCCGTAAAGTCGTTTGACAGGTTAGGCCGTTCGCCATTGCCCCCCCCGGCGTGACGTTTTTGGGAAATCGGTGTCCCGGCAGTGTCCCGTTCGGGCATGGCGAGCCGACAAGCCTGGTTCGGAGAAACCCGGCCCTCGGCCGGGGCTGGGGTAAAAATTGCGACGCAAACACGGGCTCCGCGACGACGCCACAGCGCTACGCCTGGAGGGTTGGGACCCCCGGGTTTACCCGCTGCTCGTATTGCTCGGGCGGCATCAAGGTTGACGACGCGCTCGCCTTCGGGGTCAGGTGGTCATAGCGGGCGACTTCCAACTCCCCTTGTTCAAAGGGCCTTCCCGGCCTCTCCGGAGGCCGCTGGATAGGGGAGAAGCGATTTCGGCTACCCGCGGAGGCCCTAGCGCGGGTGCGGGCTACTCGGCCGCCGCCTCTATCGCACGGCGGGCGTTCTTCTCTTTGCGAACCTGTGCTACCGCCCGATCAAGTTGCGTCACACGCCAACCGAGATGCGAGGCGGCCGCATAGCGAAGGTACTCGTACTTAAATTCCGACAGCTCTGCCAAACGCGTCACAAATTCCCAGCATTCATCGAAGGTCTCGGGCCCGCGCACCTCACCGATCTCCTCGAAGGCCGCCTCGCGAGCTAGATATCAGTGCCAGCCTGGCGTTGAAAGAGTGGTAAGGGGGAATGATGCCCTTGGGGCGGTATTCCGACGTTCCGTTCGGAAGATACAAATACCGGGCGATGACGACGCTCGTCGCGGACCGGGCATATTGCAGGTGGTTGCTGCATCAACCCTGGTTCCGCCCCAAGTGGCCGGAGGTCTATGCCCTCGTCGCGGCTGAATGGCCGGTGGAAGATTTGCTGCGCGAACCGCTGCGCAGCGGCAAGAGCTTTCGACGTGGAGACAGTTTCAAGCGCCCTGGCTACCGAGCTGCCGGGAGGCCACGTCAACGTCAACCCAGCGAGCTTTGCCTCGCCAGGACACGCGCTGGCGGCTGCTGTCAGCGGAAAAAAGCGCCGGGCAAAAAAAGATGCATCCAGCACGGCGGCGCGGCCCGGATCGGGCGGCCCAGAGGTTGGGGCCCCCATCCGAACACTACGGCGGGGCTGAAACGATGGTATCAGCGAATGTGGGATTTCAAAAATGCCGGCGTGATATCGCGGTTCCCGCAAGGCCGGCGGAAGCGCAAAGCAATACCCGCGGCCACACCAACGGAACCGCCGGAGATGCCGATCGCGTTGCAGCTGATGGCCGCCGGCTTGCGCAAAAAGGCGGAGGCTCAACGCAACGCCGTGTTAAACGAGGAAAGGCTAACACGCCGTAGAGAGACCGAGGAAATGGCGCGCTGGCGCGCGATCGACGACAAATGGCTTAGCCGCGACCCGCTGGACGCATTCCGACGCGCCCCCCCTACACCAATACACCAGACGCTCTCCATTATCCCGCCTCGGCGGCGACCGCGTTAAGGTATTACGAGCGCTGCGGACGGCCTCGCGTGGACCAGTCTTTGAGCGCATCGAACTGTTGCTGTGTCATCGCCTCGGCAAGTGTTTGCCAGGCGGGGCTATTGACGGCCAGCAACCCAGCGAGAAGCTCGCTAGCCCTGACATCATGGCTCGTAGGGAACACGCGTTTTCCAACGATGCCGTTCTTGAGCGCATCCAGGCTCATCGAGCCGTTGGTGATCGCTTTGTGGACCCAGCTGCGCGCGGCTCTCTCAAATTGTTGCTTGCATGATCGGTGACAGAAGCGTTGCGCATGTTCGTTGTTGGCAAGCGGTTCAAATTCGCCACGGCACCAATCACAAACCTTAGTCATCTATGTTTCGCGGCTCACGATGCGGGGTAGTTCACGCGCTTCCTTTGTTTGAATACGCTCCTTGCCGCTTTCCGCGCTCGAACGCCACCTCACCGCATGCACGATGGCACCGCTCGCCACCCCACCAGGTCTCCAGTCGCTCGGTGATCGGCATCCCACATTCGCAGCACGTATGAAGCAACCTATAATCTACGGTTGCATCCAGATGGCCCGATTTGGCGGTCTCAGGAGGCGTATTTAACTGTCCCGGAAAGGACGTTTTGATAGCACCCGAGTGGGACACCTCTTTGCCCGTGCTGTCCCGCTTATTGTCCCGCCGGGTGTCCCGGTCAAGAACCAAGCGGGCCAAGGATTTAAGGTCCACTGTCCCGCTCACTGTCCCGCTTACTTTTCCGCTTCGGGGGCGCTCTGACCGCAAGTGTCCCACTGTCCCACCCCCTAGGAAGCGGGACAGCGGGACAGTCGATGAAACGGGGCTCATGGTTGCTCATCTCAGCTTCCCCTTCTTTCTGGCTATTCCCTTCAGTCGCTCAACTTTAGATTTACTGAACCCCAGTTCCTTGCCGGCGTCTCTTATCGACGCTCCGTCGTTAATGAGGTCAGCGACCCGATCAATCTCGACGTCAGTGATGGATGAGCGCGTCCACAAAGCGGCGCCGTTGCGTTCCTCGTACTTTGCTTCAAACGACTGCGCGTCACCGCCATGAATACCCCTCGCTTTTTCGAAATGGACCTCGAACCGAGCGCCTTGCTCAGGCGTATAATCGGCCGGACGTCTTAAGTTGATCACGGTATCGAGAACGTCCTCGCGCCGGGACGTCCCTCTCTGCTCACCGCCTTTACCGGCATGGTGGGCCAACACAATGCTGCGGCCCGCGCGCCGATGGGCTAGCGCCCAGCCTTGTATCGGGAGCCAGGATTCCCCCTCATTCTCCTTACCCTGTCGTACCAAGGTGGACAGGTTGTCAACGAAGCAGACCTCAGTATCGGCGATAACCGCATCGATTGCCGCTTGACCCTGTCGAGTACTCAAATCTGGCAGCCCGGCCTCGATTGTGTCAGCGCAAAGGATTCGAAAGTACGACTGGTCGGGCGGTTGTCTTCTAGTCCCTGCGACGATTGACGCGAATCGCTTTTGCATCGCGGCACCAGGCATCTCGCCATCGAGGAACAGTACCTTGCGGGGTTCCCGGACCTCAAAACCGAGGAACCCCTCACCACAAGCGATGGCGTAAGCGCTCGCGAGACAAAAATGCGTTTTTCCGACCCCGCGCTTTGAATAAACCATGACCAGCCCTTTTTGCGGCAGCCAAGGGGCAATAATCATTTCACGTGGGGGCAAGTCCAAGCTGAGAAACTCTTCGGCAGATAGTGGTCGCAACTTTTCCGGCGGCACGCCGGGCTCTGGGTCCTCGAGTGGCCCTCCATTCAGCAATCCGCGCCGCTGCTTCTGCAAGTCGGCGATCAATTGATCCAGCCGCTCGATCTCGACAGCCCGCTCGATATTCGACATATCAATCATAGCCCGCGGCCCTTCGCGCCAACTCGCGCCCGACGATCGAGTTAACGGTGGTCACCACCTCGTCGTCATCGAGCGGCGGCCGGCAGCGGCAGGTGTTCCATGTCCGGCACAAATCGAGCGCGACGAGCGGGTCGATGTGCTTGCGCAACAGAAGGCCGACCAGGCGTGCTATTGCTTCGTTGCGGCGCCCCTCCGTTACCCCCTCAGCAACCAACTTGCGCCAGTTCTCGGGCAAAGCCGCAGCGCAGGTTCCGTTCGGCTTCGACGGCCCCGACACCATGGTCTCGAGCCAAGCCGGCATCTCGGCAAGCTCGACGTCATCGGGATGATGGTCGACGTCGACGGCGTAATAGCGGCCGGAGATATGCCGTGAGCCCGGCCCCACAATGTAGCCGCCATCGCCGCGCACATCGATCCCATCGCCGATCTTGCTTGCCCCGTTCTGCACCCGGTGGCCGGGATGTCGAAACAGGATGTGCTCGCCGCCGCCGCCGGTTCGGAAGCGCCAGGTCGGCGGCAGCACGCCGAACCGGCCTTCGAGCTCGGCCAGCGTTTCATTGCCACGATGACGGGGATCCACATCGATGACGACGATGCCTGATGCTTCGCCGGTGCGGATGCTGATATTGTACGGCACACCCGCAACCCACCAGCGCTCGACCTGACGCAGATCGGTGGTTGCGTCCCGCAGCCCGCGCGGGGCATGGCTCGCATACGGGTGTTTGGCCGGGTTCCTGCACTCGCGGTTGCCGCAACTGCACGCCAGCGCCCCGCCCCGAGCAACCGGGTAATGCAGCGGAAAGACCGCGCACCCCCACGAAACGCAATCGAGCGCGGCCTTCGCCAGACCGGCGCTCATGGCGTCCGCCCCAGCCATGTGCTAGAAGCACCGGCTACATCAGCGCGAGAAGCGCCACCCCCGACTCCAAGGTCATGGGGGGAGGGGGTGGATTCGCCGATACCGCGGCAAGCGGCTACCCAACCGCCCGCCTCCCCCAACGCACCGATTCCCGCCGCCCTCTCGCCCGGCCCTCTGGAATCTCCGCCCACCGCTTCGTGAGCCGCACTACCCCCCCAACCCCTGATGGCGACAAGCCGCGCGCAACTGCGCCATTTCTCGAATGGCATGAGGCCCCACTTCCCCCGCTGGCCGAGCTCGGAAACCGACGCGCTCACCGGACAATCCGAAGCGGCCGCGGGCGGGAACTTATCGCCGCCTAAAGCCCGCAAAATCAGCGGGTCAGCCGCCGCATACTTCGCGAGCAGGCGGTCGCCGTCGGCCGCGATGCCGGGGTGATGTCGACCAAGTTCAACGAGGAATTCATGAAGGGCCCGGGGACCGAGGTCGTGGAGCGCCTGGACCTGGCGCTGTTGCCGGAGGGCGGCGAGAGCCGCGGAAGGCGACGAGGCTTGCGCCGGCGCCGACGCCGTGCCATCTCTGGCGCGGTTGCTGATCTGGCGATCGTCGCGACCTTCGGAAGGCGGCGCCCCTTTGCCTGGGGGGCGCCGTTCCGACTTTAGGGGCGGACCCCTCCCTTCCGGCCGAGAGCGGCCGCCATCAAAATCCTGCATGACGGTGCCCTCATCTCGGCTGTCGCGGCCGCGCCGCCGAGGATCGAGCTCCGGGGCGAGCCTTGCGCCGCATCGGCTCGATCTCGATCGTCAGAGCCGGCGCCCAGCGAGGTGTTCTGCCGCGCGGCGACGGGCGCTCTGTGGGGCGCTTGGTGTGAGCGCTGGCGGGCAACCGTTTGCGCTTGGTAATCATGGCGCCCCCCTCTCGCCCGCCAGACGAGTGCGCGGCGGAACCCTGCGCCCCCCCTTGGCGGGCTCGACAGGCGTCCTGGTGCTGCGCAGCCGCTCGACGAACGCATCGAGCGACGCCATCACGACGAGTCGCCTCTTGCCGAGGGTCACGGTCTCAAGGTCAGGCAGGATGCTTTTGTAGAAACCCGATCGCGAATGATTGACGTACTCGGCAGCCTCGCTGATCGAGATCAGCGCCGGCTTCAGCTTTTCCCGTCGAGGCGTTTCCAGCTCGCCGCTTTCTTCGAAATCTTCAAGCGGTTCTGGCGGCTGGTTGTGGCCGATGCCGGGGGAGGCCTGGTTGCGTCCTGCGGTTGCGTCTGCCTCCGCACCCAGCTTCGCCTTGCGCCCGCGCTCATGCCGGTTTTTACGCGCTGGGGGAATATTCACGCTGGTTGCTGGGAAGCGAAATTCTCCATGATCCACGGTTTGCGGCATACGACTGTCTCCATCGGGGGATCAGACGCGCAGCCGTTCTCTGGGCAGGCACGCGACAAATCACGCCCAGGCGAGGGTAGTGCGGCAAATTGTCGCACACACCGCAACATATAGAGTCACTTGCGGATGCCGGTCAATATATATAGACGCTGGCGACGGTTCAGGGCGGCGAGAAAATCGCGCGGCCTGTTAGGGGGTGAGCCGGCCCGTGCAGTAGGCGCGGCAGATCTCGGCTTCCGCCCGCGCCTCCGGCCACTGCTGCAGCCGCGGGTTCCGCCGATCGGTTGGCGACCCGCCGAGGCATAACGGCACGCCGAGTCTCGAATTCGCGCATGCGCTCAAGCGGGATGCGCGCTTCGAGCATTAAGGAGCGTTTGAGGTCGCGGCTGACGGCTTCGGAGGAGCGGATCATCCGTGGCAGCGGTCGAGGCCGATCAACTGACCGAGGCTCGAGATTTCCTCGAATAGCGCAGGCAGCCCCATCCCACCTCAGGTCGGCCGAAAGTGCTGCCCCGCTCATGTCGATGGGTGCAGCAATGGGTAGCTTATTAGTCTTTTTTTAAGACATTAAAATATCGAGTATTATTTTTGTTATGGGCGGACACCCCATCCGCCACTCCCGATAAGGAGGATATCGGCGCGGCTCGGAAGAGCGTGCTCGACGTGCCGATAGCATCGGAACGCTGCTGTCGACTACTCGGGGCAGTCATCGGCGGTCGTTGATCCGGAGCGATGGCTCAGCCGAGGCCGATCGTGTCTTGCCGCGGCCTCGCGACCCGGTGTTCCGGACGAGAACCGGTTCGTGTCGGCCCGAAATCGTTCCCGAATGTGATCTACTTCACATTGGCCCCGGTCTCTTCCAGCTAAGGTCGCTGGGCGAGACAACGAGTCGGGGCAGTGCTACCCTTTGCGTGGGTAGCATATTCGGGGATGCTAAATATGGCGGACGCGACGCTCACCGAGGAACGCCCGCGACCTACGGCAGGGACCTCCACCCGGGAACACCGCCTGCTCGCGATCGACACGCCGCTCGGCAAGGATAAGCTGGTGCTGACCGATCTCAGCGGCGAAGAGGAAATCTCGCAGCCATTTTTGTTCACCGCGACAATGCGGTCCGACGATCCCGACATCAAACCGGAGAGCCTGATCGGCTCGAAGCTGACGATGTGGATCAAGCGTGAAACTACGGAGCCGGTGCCAATCAGCGGCATGGTACGCAGCTTGTCATTGGCGTCGGTGGATGTTCGCGGCTTTCGCGAGTATCATGCCGAAATCGTACCGTGGCTGTGGTTTTTGAGCTGCACGACAGACAGCCGGATCTTTCAGAACCTGACATTTCCCAAGATCATCGAGACGATTTTTGGTGAGTACGGCTTCACCGACTACGATACGTCCGGGTTGACCGGTAGCTACCAGTCGCTCGACTTTTGTGTGCAGTACCGCGAAACGGCGCTGGCCTTCATCTCGCGCTGGATGGAGGAGCTAGGTATTTTCTACTTTTTCCGCCACGAGGCGAACCGGCACGTCATGGTTCTGGGTGACCAGAACAGGGCATTCAAGCCGGTCGTTGAGAAGGACGCATTGTTTGGCGACCAGAGCGGCAGCAATATCTCGCAGTGGCGCCATTCCTACCAATTCCGCTCCGGACGCTACGCGCACAAGGACTTTGCCTTCAAAACGCCATCTCAGGATTTGTCGACAAAGGAATCGAGCCTTCTCAAACTGCAGCGAGCCAGCGCCTTCGAACTATACGATTATCCCGGCGGCTATACCCAGAAGGGCGACGGGCAGCAGCTGACCCGAGTGCGCATGGAAGAGCATGAGGCAGCCTACCACACCGTATCCGGGGCGAGCATTTGTGCCAGCTTCTTCGCAGGCGGCAAATTCACGATGACCCAGCACCATCTCGCGGCGGAGGAAAAGCAGGAATATGTTTTGCGGCGCGTCGTGCACAGAGCGACCGATTATACCTACATTACGGCCAATATGGGCCCGCCGAGCTATGACAATACGTTTGAGGCCTTCCCATCCGCAACGAAATTTCGGCCGGCCAGCCGCACGCATTGGCCGACAGTCCAAGGGCCACAGACAGCGACCGTCGTCGGGCCGGGCGGTGAGACGATCCACACCGACAAATACGGCCGGGTGAAGCTGCAGTTCCACTGGGACCGGCGCGGCAAAAAGGATGACACGAGCTCCTGCTGGGTGCGGGTGTCGCAGAACTGGGCCGGTAAAGGCTGGGCCGGTGTGTTTATTCCGCATGTCGGCCATGAGGTCGTGGTCTCGTTTCTCGAGGGCGACCCCGACATGCCGCTGGTGACCGGCCGCGTCTACAATGCCGAGAACATGCAGGCGATTTCACTGCCCGCAAACAAGACGCAAAGCGCCATCAGGGATCACAGCGGCAACGAGATCTTGATGGAAGGCAAGGGCGGTGTCCAGGACATCCGAATCCATGCCGTCAAAGACATGCATGAGCATGTCGACCATGACCATGTCAGTAACATCGACAATGACGAAACGACGACGGTCGGCGGCAATCGCACCGAGACGGTAGTCAAAAACGAAACCATCACGATCAACGGCAACCGCACTGAAAACGTCGCGCAGAACGAGTCGGTCACGATCGGCATTGCGCGCACCCACACGATCGGCGCGGTGGATACGCTGACGGTGGGTGCTGCACGCATCGAAACGGTCGGCGCAGCGGAAACGATCACCGTCGGGGCGGCCCGCGCGATTTCGGTTGGCGCCATGCAGAGCGTGCAAATCGGCGCCTCGCATTCGGTCGATGTGGGTACCAGCCAGACAATCTCGGTCGGGTCGGATCAGTCAATCTCGGTCAGAGGGAACCAAACAATCTCCGTCAGCGGCGACGACAGCGTCACGATCAATGGCGGGGAGACCATGTCGGTCGGCAAGGACCGCGCCACGAAAATCGGCGAAAACGACAGCCTCGACGTCGGCAAAACCTTATCGGTTTCGGCCGGCGAGGAGATTGTGCTGAAGACCGGCTCCGCAACGATCACAATGAAAAAGAATGGCGACATTACTATCGATGGCAAGACCATAACCATCAAGGGATCGGGAGATGTCATCATTAAAGGCCAGAAAATCCTCCAAAACTGAGCCGGTAAGCGGGCTCGTTCCGCCAGAGCTCGCAATGCGTCCGGCCGAGGTGGTCATCGGTCGGATCGTTAGCATCGGGCTTGGCGGTGCACCAATCGTCGATTTTCCCGAAAACCCGGCAGGCGAACCGGTGGCGGCCATGGCCACAGCTCGCTACGACCTCGACGCCATGGGCCGAAATGTCGCGCTGATGTTTATTTCAGGCGATCCCGCCCGCCCGCTGGCCATCGGGGTGGTAGCACACCCTGGCGGGAGAGATCAGGTTGACGCAAGCACGGGTGCAGTACAGCACGAGGACCCTCCGGAGTGCCTGACATTGGCGGCGACGAGAGAGATCGTCCTGCAGTGCGGCCGCGCCAGCATCGTGCTGACCCGCGCCGGCAAGGTGTTAGTGCGGGGCGCCTACCTCTCGCTCCGGTCCACGGGAATGCAGCGCATCATCGGCGCTTCCGTGCATATCAACTAGGTCGCCAACGGCGATGAAATTGCTGAATGGATCCGGCATGGCCGCGGGGTTCACGGTTGGAATGGACCCCAGCGGCGCAGAGCGTCTCGTCGTCGCCGTCAAGGGGACGTTCAGTCTGCCGAAGCGACGTGGCGAGGAGCCGGAGCTTGCGGCCGAGCAGGTACCGCTGGTCGACGCCGATTTGTTCACCGGCGAACCCGGCTTCTCGGCGACATTGGTAGAATGCGATTTTGTACTTGAAAAACCGTGCTGCGACGTATTGCTGAACGGTGCCGCCTATGCTCCAGGCGGGCAACCAACGCAACGCGTTATGGTTGGTCTGCAGATCGGCGGTTGGCGGAAGAGCTTCATCGCCTGTGGCGACCGTGTCTGGTGCAATGCCGGAGTCGCCTATATCGCCAGCGAGCCGGTACGGTTCGTGCGCTTGCCGATTTCCTACGACAATGCCTTTGGCGGCACTGACGACCGTTTGCGCGATCCCGCAAACTATCGTCAATATCCACCAAACCCGGTAGGGCGTGGCTGGCGATATCAGCGGTACCCCGAGCGGATTACCGGATCCCGGTTGCCGAATACCGAAGAGCCCAGCGACCCGGTGCGTGATCCACAGGGCAAGTACCGGCCAATGGCCTTCGGGCCGATCGGTCGCGGCTGGACGCCCCGCATACGCCACGCGGGTACTTATGACCAGGATTGGGTCGACAACGTGTTTCCGTTCCTGCCGGCGGATTTTGATACTCGCTACTACCAGTGCGCGCCGGAGGACCAGCAGATTGCAGCTCCACAAGGTGGCGAGAACGTTATTTTAGCCAACCTGACCCCCGACGGGCGCCGCGAGTTCCCGTTCCCGGCAGTTGAGATGCCAATCGTCTTTTCCCGCCGCCGCGCAGACCGCATAGAGACGAAGGGCGCGATCGACACTGTGCTATTCGAGCCGGAAGCCGAGCGCTTTACGGTCGTCTGGCGGGCGAATCTGAAACTACACCGCGATATTTTCGAGGTGTCGGAAGTGGTGGTTGGGAAAATTTCGCGCGCTTGGTGGAGGTCAATCGAGACGGGCAAGACGTATTACCCATCGCTTGGTGCAGCTGTTCGCGAAGAGGCGATGGAAGAGGAGGACGCTTGATGGTGGCATCGCCGCTCGCCGTGCTGAGCGTCGGCCTTGTCTCAGGTGTGGGCCTGACGGCGGCGGAGAGCTGTGCGGCGATCCGTTGCGGCATTAACAACTTCCGGGAGACGAGGTTTACCGGCAGCTCCGGAGAGTGGCTGATCGGCAGCGCAGTCGAACTCGAGGAATCGTGGCGAGGCTCAACGAAGCTCGTGAAGATGGCCGCGCGGGCAGTGCATGATTGCCTGGATGACGCACCGGGCTGCGACCTCGCCGGGCAAATTCCGCTAGTACTCTGCACGGCAGAGGAAGACCGGTCTGGCCGGTTCCAGAACCTCGACCGAGCGCTGCTCGACGGCATCGAGCGTGAGCTTGGCACCGCACTCCATCCGAACTCGCGCGTGATTGCGGAAGGGCGCGTCGGCGGTGCCATTGCGCTCCTGCAAGCACGGCGGATCATGCAGGAGGGGCGATGCACGCGCGTTATTGTCGCCGGTGTTGACAGTTTCCTCGTCGGCGCCACACTCGCAGCTTACGATGCCGCGAGCCGATTGCTGACGGCCGACAATTCGAATGGTTTTATTCCGGGCGAAGCGGCGGGTGCGGTGCTGTTGGCGTCCTATGAAGAGAGTTCACCCGCGCCATTGCTGTGCCGCGGTCTCGGCTTCGCTCGCGAGCCCGCCCCGTTCGGCTCGGGCAAGCCATTGCGAGCCGATGGGCTCGTCCAGGCCATCCGTGCTGCGCTCAATGAGGCCGGGTTGTCGCTGAAGGACTGCGATCATCGCATCGCCGATGTCAACGGCGAGCAATACCGCTTCAAGGAAGCGGCGCTGGCGATTACGCGGCTGTTGCGCGATCGAAAAGAGCGGTTTTCGCTGTGGCATCCGGTGGATTGTGTCGGCGAGGTGGGCGCGGCGACATTACCCGCAATGCTGGCGATGCTCGCGATGGGAGCCCGTCACGACTACTTGCCCGGCCCTGTGTTTCTCGGCCATCTGGGCAATGATGACGACAAGCGCGCCGCCTTTATTGTCCGGGCAACGACGTCGCAGACCTTAGCCTTAGAGACTGCTGCCGAAGCGGCTTTCAGCGTAAAGCGCAGGACCGACGCCTGATGGCGAACCAGGTCTACGCCAACGGCATGGAGATTGCCTGCAAAGCGGCATCGGGCAAGTCGGTGGCAGCATTCCCTGATACCTGTCTATCACCTCCTTCGCCTCCTGCAGGCCCAGTGCCTATTCCGTATCCCAACACTGCGTATGCCAGCGACACAACCAACGGCAGCACGACGGTCATGATCTCAGGCCAAGAGGTCATGTTAAAGGATAGTTCAACCTTCAAAAAAAGCACAGGCGACGAAGCGGCGACAAAATCGCTTGGCATGGGCGTAGTCACACACGCCATCCAAGGCGAGGCTAGTTTTATTTCATGGTCGATGGACGTCGAAATCGAGGGGCAGAATGTCGACCGCCATCTTGATCAGATGCTCCATAATGAGCAGTGCAATCCTGCAAATACGACGCCATGGGTCTATTTGGACGAATCGGCTTTCGGCACGGAACCCGCATGCGCCGATGACAGGAAAAAAATGAATAAGGCCTGTGAAGGCAGCCAAAAGAAAAAAAATACAGAAAGACATTGTCCGGGCGTACTAAACGTCCCGAAGCAGACGCAGCGCGACCAAATGGACAAATCCCCCTCAAAGCGGATTGGGGCGTTCGCCCCACACGCGGACACCATTGAGGATGAGGAAGGCAGCCGCACCGCCAAAGCCGCTGCAGCGGCGGAAGCTGAAGCCGATGGAAGTAAGTGTGTTCAGGCGCAACGGTGCTATCTGCGCCCCTATGAATCGGAAACGCAGGACCAATGTTGCCCCGGGCAGACTGGGCATCACATTCCGCCAAAAGCTTGCTTCAAGAATTCGGGAGGAGAGTACACCGAAGGCAGTGCCTTGGTTGTGTGCATGGAAGGAATGAGCCAGCATTGTGGCTCACATGGGAAAAATCACGCTGCCATTGAGTGGCTTGCCAAACAAAAAGGGATGAAAGTTGGGAGAAAATATAGTGTTACTGAGTATAATTCACTTTGTGCGGCAACAATTGAGGCCCAATGTGGATGTAAGAAGGAATGCATAGAGGCACAACTGAATAATCAACCCGCGGCAAAGGGTGTCACAAAAGTGGAGCATGTGACTACAAACAGTAGCGCCGGGGTCTCCAATGAACTCCAAAACGACATCCGTGAAAGTGCCGGTCTCCCCGCAGACGAATCATTTGCCATATAGAGGTCGCTGATGGAGCACAATGGATGGAGTTTCCTTTGCGGTTGCGCTGTACGAACAGACGCAATTTTTTTTGCTAGGGAACGTGACGATGTGGCGG
>Ga0306921_10003765_pt1 | contig 15425 bp, 13 predicted proteins | sample sta12Cox44000080_FD_203760 | JGI IMG/M metagenome (GOLD analysis project Ga0306921, IMG submission 203760) | Lab enrichment of tropical soil microbial communities from Luquillo Experimental Forest, Puerto Rico - statoxic.12C.oxic.44.000.080 (v2)... | ecosystem: Environmental > Terrestrial >...
CCTTCGCCGGCCCGCTACCTGTTGCTGGCAGCCATCCACCGCATCTGCCAACCGGGGCCCAAAACCGAGGTGGCCGATTGGTACCGCCGAACCATTCTGCATTCGGTCTGGGGAATTCCACCGGAACGCTTCACCTCGCAGGCCTTCTGGGATGCTTTTGAAAAGATTCTGCCCGAGCACCTGGATCCGCTCGCGACCGGCGACGACGATCCGCTGGACCGCGCCCAACTCCGGGTGCTGGATCTGTGGAAACGAAAGCAGAGGGTAAGCCGACGCCTGCTCGCCTACGATACGACCAACTTCTATACCGATGTCGCCAGCCACAACCCGCCCAACGAACTCGCTCCGCGCGGGCACACCAAGCAGGGCCGTCACAATCTCCGTCAAGTCGGTCTCAGTTACGTCTTGGATGGAGAAAACGGCATGAGCTTGTGCCATCACGTGTATCCCGGTAATGTGGCAGATACCCAGGAATTTTCCACCTCGCTGGCACGCATGCTGGGCATGCTGGATCGCTGCCAGATCACGCGGGACGAGGTCACCTTGGTGTTGGACAAAGGTTCGCTGGCCAACACGGTGGAATTCGAAAAGGCAGGCGTGGGCTGGATCGCAGCCTTGCCCTGGAATCAAGCTCCGGTGGCTTTCCGCGAACGCGCGGTGGAACAGTTGCCGTTCGTGGGTCGTGCGCAGCCCGGCGTGCGTGCCGCGGCCGAGAGACTCCTGGTCCGCGGCCAACAATACCTCTGTGTGCTGAAGTATTCGGCCTCCCTAGCCGGCGACGAGTTGCACAGTTTGACCACCAGCCTCGGCAAGGTGCTCGCAGCCCTCGGGCGATTCTCCACGGAATTGAGCAAGCCACAAGCCCGCTCGAAGGAAGATCAGATTCACCGCAAGATCCAGCGCTGGCTTGCCGGGCAGTTCTTGGAAGAATTAATCCCCTACCAACTCGAATTCCGCGAGGATCGATGGCGCCTGCAATTTGAATTCGATACCGCTACCTGGCAGCGGCTCCTCGATCATCGTCTGGGGCGCACCGTGCTCGTCACCAATCGCATGGATTGGAGTGCCGAGCAAGTGGCCATGGGCTATTCCCGCCAGCAGGAAATCGAGAAGGTCTTTCGCGGTCTCAAAGACGGAGACTGGCTGGGCTGGGGACCGATGGATCACTGGACGGACCGCAAGATTCGCATCCACGCTTTCTATTGCATGCTCGGCATCTCGCTGCTGCAACATCTCCACAAACAGGCACAGAGTGCCTGGAACGGAATCTCCACCGAACAACTTCTCGAAGAGCTGCGCCAGATTCAGCAGTTCGTTTTGTTGTACCCACCGCAGGGCGAAAAAGGTCCCAACCGCGTGGCCACCGTGGGTTCCAAACAAACCCCCACCCAACAGGCCTTGGCCAAAGCCCTGGGTTTGGATCAGTTCGATCGCACCCATCGCTGGTAATTTCGTCGGCGTGCGTAAGTGCTAACTCAACGCCCTATTTCCTTGTCCCGGTCGCCCGCATGAACCTCCGCCATCTTCGGCTCACTTTGTTTTTCCGCCTTCATTGCCTTCCATCGCTCGAGCAGGTATAGCGTCCGCCGGCTTCATCATGCCTGATCTCTAGAATCACCGAACACAGACGCCCATCGCACCACCCGTTGGCATGGAACTGTTGGAGATCGCCGTTGTCTGGTCAAAGCAGATAGACCAGTCAAAGATTTCTCGAGCCTCCCTCCGGCTGACGCGGGACGGTTACCGGGAGGGCCCGGTTCTACCGATTGTTTGAACCCAGAACCCGATGAGGGTATCGCCCCGTCCGGTCAACCTCGGAGTGTTGGCGGGGCCGCCTGTGCCGCTGACCGGCCGTGGTGGCGCGCAAAACGAGCCTACTTTACGTCTTCCACCGGCAGATCTTCCGGCGCATCGCCGGCGTACATTTTCGCGCCGTCGTAGAAGCCGGCGGTCGCGAGATGCATCTGGACCTGCTGGTTCGTCTTGTTCTCCCAGAACCAGCCGTGGATTCCGGTCGTTGGCGCGATGAAGGAGCCGAACGAGTGATCCTGGCCGACCTTGTCGTCCAGTTCGTAGCTTTCGTAGTAGTCCTGGTTCGGTTTTTGGTCCGGCTCACCATGAAATTCGAACCGCAGCTTGCCGTTCGCTTTCCAGGCATACACCATACCGGCGCCTTTTTGCATATGGTACTTGACCTCGACTCCGTCTCCCGGGAATAACGTTAGGTCCTCGGTGTCCACTTTGTATATCTTCGATTGCGCAGTGTACACGCCGGCCGGAGCCAGCACGGGAGCGGCTGAGGTTCGAGACGCGCTCGCCGGCTTGGTTTCATTCGCCCTCGCGAGGTCCGTCAGGTGCAGTGCGGCACCAGTCTTTAATGGATCGATTCCATATTCGGCCGGCAGCACGGCCGTAAACAGGATGAGCAGCGCAATCGCCAGCGCAATCCCCGTCGCTCTGGCAATGGTTGTTTTCGACGGCGCTTCGTTTCTCGGCAAGTCTTGGACTTCCATAATTCCCTCGCGTTGTGATTACGCCAGAACCAGGTATCCGGCCAACTGGTACCCCATGAGAATAAAGCCGACCGCCATCAACGCGGTGTTGGTGGCGAAGGCGTGCCGTTCAAAGCTGGTTTGCCTGCGCCAGATGCTTAGCGCGATCAGAACGGCGGTCAAGGCCAGCACCTGTCCAATTTCCACTCCCACATTGAAGCTCAGGATGTTGGTGACCAGCCCATTGTGGGCCAGCGAAAGCTCCTGAAGCTTCGTGGCCAAGCCAAAACCGTGGAAAAGACCGAAAACCAGCACCGCCAGCTTCGTATTGGGTTGGAACCCCAGAAAGCGCTTGAAGCCATCGATGTTGTCGAACGCCTTATAGACCACCGATAAGCCGATGATCGCATCGACCAGATACGGGTTCGCATGGACCCCGCCCAGAACGCCGGCCAGTAGAGTAACGCTGTGACCCAGGGTGAACAGGCTGACGTATTGCACGATGTCCTTGAGCCGGTACAGGAAAAAGATCACCCCCACCAGGAAGGCCAGGTGGTCGTACCCGGTCACCATGTGCTTGGCGCCCAGGTACAGGAAGGCGGCGATGGCGGCGCCGCGGTTCGACGCGACGAACGTAGCGTCTCGCTTCGAGACGTTATGCGCGCTGGCGGGGGTCGGGAAAACGAGCGAGAGGATAATAAAGAAAACGGCCGGAATTACCATGGCGCGGATCAGCATTGGTCCCTCGAGTGGTTGCTGAGCCAGAGTCTATCATGACAATGCCGATAGAGCGCGCCACCCCGCGGTCAACTTCAGTACAGTCGCGGTCAGTGACACCCCTGATACCGCCTTAAACCGGGATCGGCCAGTGGCGCGGCGAGCCGCCGGTGGGGTAAGCTGCTGTACATGCCGGCCGCCCGAACGGTTGATGCGTCACCCCAGCCGTTAACGTTTCTCAGTGAAGACGAGGCACTCTTCCAGTCGACGGTGCGCCAGTTTGCGCAAGAACAGATCCGGCCCTACGTCCGCGAGATGGATGAAGCCGGAGTTTTCCGCAACGACATCCTCACGCAGTTCTTCCAGATGGGTCTGATGGGCATCGAGATCCCCGAAGAGCTGGGCGGTCAAGGCGGCAGCTTTTTCCAGGCGGTCCTAGCCGTCGAGGAGCTCTCCGCGGTAGATCCCGCCGCGGGGGTCATCGTCGATGTGCAGAACACGCTCTCGATCAACGCGCTGTTGCGTTGGGCTTCGCCGGAGCAGAAAACCCGCTACCTGCCGCGTCTGGCCGCCAACACCGTGGCCGCTTACGCGCTTTCAGAAGCTGGATCGGGTTCCGACGCCTTCGCCATGGCCACCCGCGCCGAAGACCGCGGCGACCACTTCCTCCTCACTGGCCGCAAACTCTGGATCACCAACGCGGCCGAGGCGGGCATCTTTCTGCTCTTCGCCAATGCGCGGCCTGAGACCGGCTACAAAGGCATCACCGCCTTCCTCATCGAGCGCGAGTTCCCGGGCTTCCGAGTCGGCAAGAAGGAAGACAAGCTGGGCATTCGGGCTTCATCCACCTGCGAGCTGATCCTCGACAATTGCCGCATCGCTCGCGAGAATGTGCTGGGCCAAGTCGGCGAAGGTTACAAGATCGCGATGGAAACGCTGAACGAGGGCCGCATCGCCATCGGGGCGCAGATGATCGGGCTGGCGCGGGCCGCGCTCGAATACGCCGTGGCTTATGCCAAGCAGCGCAAGCAGTTCGGCAAGACCATCGGCGAATTCCAGGGCGTGCAGTTCGAGCTCGCCAAAATGGCCACCGAGATCGAGGCCGCGCGACTGCTGGTGTATAACGCCGCACGGTTGAAGGACGCCGGACGGCCCTTTCAGACCGAGGCCGCCATGGCCAAATACTTCGCCTCGGAAATTGCCGAGAAAGCCGCTTCCAAAGCCATCGAAGTGCATGGTGGCGTTGGCTTTACCAAAGACTACCCGGTCGAAAAATTGTACCGCGACGCGAAGATCGGCCGCATCTATGAGGGCACCAGCAATATCCAGTTGCTCACGATTGCCAAGAAACTGTTAGGTAAGTAATGTCGTCTGTTAAATGAGGGAACCATGCGTGGATTTGTTCTGACCATTGCTGTAGCCGCCGTCTGTTCACCCATTCGCGCCGCGGATGCGCTGGGCGCTCCCGTCAATCCAGAGGAGATCATCCAGAAGTTTGCGGCCAAGGAGACGGAGTTCTCCCAGGCGCGCAACAACTACACCTACCGCCAGACGGTGAAGCTCGAAGAGCTGGACCCGGGCGGCAACCCGACCGGCGGCCGCTGGGACCTGGTCGAGGACGTCATTTTCAGCCCGGAAGGCAAGCGGATGGAAAAGGTGGTCTACGCTCCCGTGCAGACGCTTCGCAATATCATCCTGACGCCGCAGGACGAGCAGGACCTGCGCAACGTGCAGCCGTTCGTCATGACCACAGCCGAGATTCCCGACTACGAAGTCAATTACGTTGGCCGCGAGAAGATCGATGAGATTGGCACCTACGTCTTTTCCGTGAAGCCAAAGAAACTGGAGAAGGGAAAGCGCTACTTCGAGGGCCAGATCTGGGTGGATGATCGCGACCTCCAGATCGTGAAAACTTACGGCAAAGGTGTGGGCGTGCGGCAGGGTGACGATCAGTACCCGCGGTTTGAGACCTACCGCGAGCAGATCGACGGCAAGTACTGGTTCCCCACCTACACGCACGCCGACGACACTCTGCACTTCAAGAGCGGCGAAAGCCCACGCATCCGCATGACGGTGACGTATAAAGACTACAAGCGCTACGAAGGCAAGTCCACCATTAAGTACGGCGACGTCATCGACGACAAGGGCAAACCGGCGGGTGCGCCGACCACCAATCCCAAGATTGCGCCGAAATAGAACGCCGTCAACGGAATCGGCGACGCGACAGGCTCCCACCGGCTGAGTCATGCCGCCCAGGTCCGGCTGGGGCAAACGAGCGGCGCGACAGTCTGACCCGGCGGGCGCCTCCTGCCGGACGTCGACAAACCGACGCCTCAGGGTAGCTGGGGGCGGCCCTTCGCCATGCTGCCTACCGGCACGTAGGTCAACAAACTCCCGCTAGCTCGCGACGCCATCCGAGCGTTGCGAAGTTCCTTACGGTCTTCAAGACACGGGGGGGAACCTTCTTCGGGTTTTGCGCATGCCTCTGGCGCGCTCTAGCCTAAAGGCCCTCTTCGTCCGCTCCCCGACGGCCATACCAGGGCTCTCAGCACGATCCGGCTTTTCTCCGCGGCTGACAGCCGCACGCGGCGCGAGAAGACGTCGTAATTGGTCCGCTCGATCCGGTCGAGCAACCGCGAATAGATCGTGATGAGCGCCCATAGCGAGCGCCGGCTGCGCGGGTGGACCAGATCGACGAGCGGCATCGCTTCGGTGTAGTAGGCCCTTGCCCGTCCGGCTTGGAAGCGCATCAGGGCGAAAAAAGCTTCCGAGCGCCGGCCGGCGCGGAGATCTTCGGAGGTGACTCCGAATCGCCGGAGTTCTTCAGCGGGAAGGTAGACGCGGTCACGTTCAGCGTCCTCACCGATGTCGCGCAGGATGTTCGTCAGCTGAAACGCCACACCGCACTTCTCGGCCAGGGGCAAAGCGCGGGGCGTGTCGAAGCCGAAAATGTGGATGATCGTCAGCCCCACTACGGAGGCCACCTGGTAACAATAGTGGTAGAGTTCGTCAAAGGTTTCAAGCTGCCGCGGTTTCAGGTCCGAAGCCACACCCTCGATCATTTCGCGGAAGTATTCGTGCGGGATGGCAAAGCTGCACACGGTGTGATGAAAAGCCGGCCAAACCGGGTGGCCGCGATAACTGCCTTTCAGCGCGTCCTCCAGATCGGCGCGCCAGCAGTCCATGGCTGAGCGTGTGGCGCCCGGCTCGTCACTCAGATCGTCCGAGTAGCGCATGAACGCGTAGATCGCGCACATGGCCTTGCGCTGCCGCTCGGATAAAAGCAGAAATGAGTAATAGAAGTTCTTAGCGCGGTTGCGCGCGATCCTGGCGCAGTACGCGTACGACTGTTCGATAAGCTCCATCAAGCAGCCCGGAAAAAAGCGACGCGCGCCAGCGACTGCAATAACAGGCCGACCCGTTCCGCTTTGGAAACGGCCGGGCGCGCATGGAGCACATCGAATCCCTGCTGCTCGATCTTCTCGAGCACGCGCAGGCCGCCACGGCTGAACAAGTCGATGTCCAGCGCCAGCCGGCGATCGACCCGCCCGGCCAGGGGCCGCCCCTCAAGAAAAAGGCAGCGCGCTCGTTCCACAATCTCGCGCATCACCTCGCGAAAGGCCGGGGTGAAGCGCCGCGCAAACAATTCCTCGATGGTGTAGCCGTGGCGGCCGATCACGTCGAGCGGGATGTAGACGCGGTCCTTCTCGAGGTCGACCGTCACGTCCTGCCAGAAGTTGGCGAGTTGCAAGGCGGTGCAGGTGGCGTCGGAAAGCCGCTGGCGCTCCGCGTCCGCGTAGCCGCAGAGATAAAGCACGAGTCGGCCCACCGGATTGGCCGAATGCCGGCAGTAGCCGAACAACGCTTCGAAGTCGCGGTAGCGGGTAATGGTCTGGTCCTGCATGAACGCCTGGATCAGTTGGGCGAAGGGCTCACGCGGAATCGCGTGCGCGACCACGGTCGGCATCAGCGCAACAAAAACGGGGTGTTTGGCCCGTCCTTCATACATGGCATCCAGTTCGCCGCGCCACCACTCAAGCCACCGAACACTCTCGGCGGCGTCGCCGATCTCGTCGCCTAGGTCGTCGGCCCAGCGGCAATAAGCGTAGACGTTATAGAAATCCTGGTGCAGACGCTTCGGCAACAGGAACGTCACCACGTGAAAATTTTCGTAATGATGGCAGGCCAGCCAGCGCGTGTAAGCACGGGCGTCTTCGGCCGAGTAAGCCCGCTCGAACGCTTCCGGGGAGCGAACAAACGCGGCGGGAGGCAAAAACGCGCTCGCTTCCACGCCCGGCCCTTTCAGGGGAGAATCGCCGTCTTGAGGTGCCCGTTGTGGCTCATCAGGTGGCGCATGACTTCGAGCAGGTTGGCGAGCGGCTCCTCGCGATTGACGAAAAATGAAGCCGTGACCTGTCCCGCGCAGATCAGGTTCAGCGCTTTGCGGATGTACGCCGGGGTATGGTGGAAAGTGGCTTTGCAGGTGATCTCGGAGTAGTGCAGCAACGAGGTGTCGAGACTCACTTTGCTGTCGTTGGGGCAACCCCCGAAGAAGTTCACGGTGCCGCCGCGCCGCACCATGTCGGCGGCCCAATGCCAAGTCTGCGGATTCCCGACAGCCTCGATGGCGATATCGACGCCGCGCCCTTCGGTGAGCCGCCGGATGGCGGGAACCGGGTTGGTGTCGCCCTCGGCCTCGATCAACTCGTCGGCGCCCAAGGCCTCCGCTCGTTTCAATTGTGTTTTGCGTCGGCCTACCGCGATCACGCGGCAGCCGTAGAGTTTCGCCAGCTTTACAAACATCAGCCCGATGGGGCCGAGCCCGATGATGGCGATGGTGTCGCCGGGCTGGGGAGCGGTCTCTTCAAATCCGCGAAGCACACAGGCCAGCGGCTCCACCAAAGCCGCATCGTGATAGCTCACGCGTTTGGGAATCAAGTAGGTATTCCGTTCGACGATCCGCGCCGGAATCCGGATGTATTCCGCGTAGGCTCCGTTGTTGAACAGGAGATCTTCGCACAGATTCTCCAGACCCTTGCGGCAGAAGAAACAATCGTTACAAGGAGCGGAATTCGCCGCCACCACCCGCTGCCCGAGCTCGAAACCGAGGACATCTCGGCCTACCGCGACCACATCGCCGGCCAGTTCGTGCCCGAATACGGCGGGGGGCACGATCATGCGAGCATGGTACCCGCGTCGGAAAACCTTCACGTCGGTCCCGCAGGTCAGCGCCACCTTCACTCGGACCAGGAGGTCTCCGTCACCGATCGTGGGAATAGCTACCGCCTCTACCTGCAAGTGCTCCTTGCCGTAAAGAACGGCAGCCATCATCTGGCTAGTCACTATAACCACCTCTGTGGCTGAACGATTATTTTCAACGATTTAGGTCCAGGATGCAATGCCAAATCGAAACCTGAACGGATTTTAACCAAGGGCACACGATGGGAAATCAATTCTTCTAACGGTAGGCCACCGTAGAAAACCAGGTCCGTAGACTCCTTCTGTAGGTCCACCGAGGCGCTGTAACAGCCAAACAGGGTCCGCTCTTCCGCGCAGAGGTCTGCTCCGGATGCTTCAAAACGTTCTGTAACCGAGGTTTGGGCAAACAGCAAGATCCGGGCACCGGGACGGGAACAGGCGATGGCCTGCTCGACGATTCCGGGTACCGAGGCCGCTACCATCACGAGGTCGGCGCCCCTGCCCGCGGTGATTTTCCGAGTCTCGGCGGCGATGTCCACCTTGCGCGGGTTCCAGGTGAATCCCGCACCACAGCGCGCGGAGATCCCGAGGCGTTCCTCGATGGTGTCGGTAACGGCGACGCGCGCGCCGCTGCGGTTGGCCAGCATGGTGAACATCAGACCGATCGGTCCCTGTCCCATCACCAGCACCAGATCGCCGGGCTGTGGATCCGACTGCACCACGGCCTTCAAACAAGTGTTCAGCGGCTCGACCCACGTGGCGCGTTCAAAGGAGACGCCATCGGGGATCTTCTCCACGCCCCGTTCCACGATCCAACTCATGACCCGGACGTATTGGGCAAACCCGCCGCCGGCCGGCTCGAATCCGGCCGTGATACCCACTTTTTTGTAGACCGGGCACTGGGCGTAAATCTTGCGCTCACAGTAGAAACAGTTCAGGCAGGGAATGTGATGGAACGCGACCACCCGGTCGCCGGGCGCGAATCGCGTCACGCCCGCCCCCACAGCCGCCACGATGCCGGCGGTCTCGTGTCCATAAATGCGGGGCGGATCCAGCAGATTGTGCTCGATTTTCTTGAGGTCGGTGTGACAGATTCCGCACGCTTCGACGCGCACCAGCAGTTCGCCCGAACCGATGGCCGGTGTCGGGATCTCTTCCACGCTGACCGTGCCCCGTCCGCGGTACACCGCGGCCTGCATAGTCGCGGGAATGGCGCTTACCTCAGAATCGGCAGTCGGCAAAAAATTCTCCAAGGGCCCGGGCAGCTCGCGCGCCACGTCTTTGCAGCCGGATCAGTTCTGGAAGTCGGGCGGCTGGATGGCGCAGCGCATCCCCAATAATACGCATTGTATCGAAGTGGCCGTCGAAACGGAGGGCGGCGCCAAAATCATTCGCCATATCTTCACCCGCAAGATCCGTTACCGCACGCACGCACGAGAACGGCACCTGGAGCGCCTCGGCCCGCTCCGCGACTCCGGCGGCTTCCATTTCGACCACGCTACCGCCGGCAGCGCGCAAGGCGCGCTTCCCCTCGGCGGAGCGGGCCACCTGATCGACCGTCCAAACCACCCCGAGGGCGAACGCTCGCGGGCTGGCGACAGCAAGCGCACCGAAGCGCTGGCCGGCCGCAGCTACCAACGTTCCCACCACCACACCCCCCGCCACCAATTGCGGATCGACCGCACCACAAAACCCGGTGCTGATCACGCGGTCTGCGGGGAAGTTCGGCAGGGCGGCATCCACCGCGGCTGCCGCCCGTTTCCGCCCGACGCCGTTGGCGACCAGGAGCACCTCGTGACCATTGATTCCGCCGCAGCGTGCCCAGTCGACAGCGACGTCAACCTTCCTCGGCTGAGCCGTGACGGTCAGGATGCCGCGAAATTCCATCGGATCCGATGCCACCAGCAAAAGTTTCATCACGCAGCCGGTAAGCGAGCCAAGGCGCGCCAGGCCCCGCCGAACCACTCCACCGCGCGCCGCAGCGCCTCCTCCGCCGGACCGGGAGTAAAGCCCAGTTCCCGGCGGGCCTTTTCGTGCGTCACCCACATCTTCTTCCGCGCCATGCGAACCGCGTCAATCGGTATCCGCGGCCGCCTGCCGGTGACTTGCGCCCAAGCCGTGCTGCAGACCCCTGCGCAGTATGCGACCGCGTAGGGGAGCCGCAGCGCGGGCGCCTTGCGTCCCGCCATCCGAGCCAGGAGCTCGAGAGTCTCGGCCAGCGTCAGATTCTCGGACCCGAGAATATACCGCTCGCCCGGCCGGCCCCGCTCGCAGGCGAGCAGGTGGCCTTTGGCGGCGTCGCGTGCATCGACGATGTTCAACCCCGTGTCGATGAACGCCGGGATTTTACCTTCCAGAAAATCGAGGACAATCTGGCCAGTGGGAGTAGGCTTGACATCGTGATCGCCGACCGGGGCTGTGGGGTTGACAATCACCACCGGCAATCCCTCGCGCGCGAACTCGAGCGCGACTTGCTCAGCCAAAAACTTCGAGCGCTTGTAGGCGCCGGCCATATCCTCGAGCGACACCGAAGTGTCCTCGTCGCCTAGTCCCTCGTCCGGGATCCCGATACACCCCACCGTGCTGGTGTAGACCACGCGGTCTACGCCTTCACGCCGGGCGGCCTCGAGAAGATGGCGTGTGCCGTCCACATTCGAGCGGTACAGCTCGCCCGGGTCCCTGGCCCACAGGCGGTAATCGGCGGCCACGTGAAACACCAGGCCGCATCCGGCTACCGCCCGCTCGATCGAGTCCCGGTCACGCAAGTCGCCGGTCACCGTTTCCGCGTCAAGCTCCGAAAGCCGGCGGCCCGGACGCAGCAGCGCGCGAACCGAATACCCGCGTTCCACGAGCAGATGAGCGACGTGCCATCCCAAAAACCCGGAGGCGCCCGTGACCAGCGCGGGCTTCATCGGGCGAACCCGCTCTGTCGGGCTAACGCAGCACCCACGCGAGCATCTTCAGGTTGTCTGCGACGCCGGCGTTGATGCCGAAAGCGGCGGAAGGCTCGTAGCCGCAATGCACCATGCAGTGTTCGCAGCGAGGATCATTGCCGTGACCATAGCTTTCCCACGGCGTCGCCGTCATCAATTCTTCGAAGGTCTTGTAGTGCCCGTCCGTGATCAGGTAGCAGGGCCCCTTCCACCCTTTCACGTTATACGTGGGGTTGCCCCAGGCGGTGCAGGGCAGATCCTTCTCGCCTCTTAAGAAATCCACGTAAAGCGGCGTTTCGCGCACGGGGTATTTGCGGGCGACGCGGTCGAAATCCTTGAATTTTTCGCGGATATCGTCGCGTGTGAGAAAAATCTCGCGATCGTTTACCGAAGAGTAGCCGTAAGCAGGCGCGATCTGATGGCCGTCCACGTTGAACTGTTTCAGGTATTCAAACAACTCCTCGATCTCGCCCATGTCGGTCTCTTTGTAAACCGTGGTGTTGGTGCAGACCTGGAAACCGGCAGACTTGGCGCGCTTAATGCCCTCGATGGCCTCGCGGAAGACCCCTTCCTTTTCGACGGCGATATCGTGGTTGTGCTCCATCCCATCCAGGTGCACGTTGAAATAGAAACGCTTGTCCGGCTGGAACTCCTTCAAGCGTTTGCGGATAAACATGCCGTTGGTGCAGAGATAGATATGCCGGTTGCGCGCCAGGATTGCCGCGACCAGCTCGCCGATCTGCGGATACATCATCGGTTCGCCGCCGCAGATCGAGACCACCGGAGCGCCGCATTCGTCCACCGCCGCCAGGCACTCTTCAAGAGGCACCCGCTCGGTGATGGTGCTTTCGTACTCGCGAATCCGGCCGCAGCCTGTGCAGGTCAGGTTGCAGGCGTGCAGCGGTTCCAGCATGAGCACGATGGGGAAGCGTTTGTTGATCATGGGGTGCGGCTGCCGCTTCTCCCCGCTCTTGGCCGGCAGGATACGGAACGGGTTGGCCGCGCTGGCCTCGGGCGCGACATTCTTCTGCCACTCCGGACGCGGGCGGATCTTGTTCTTGAAGATGTATCCGGCCAGGCCGGCCGTCATGGCGAGTCGAAACTTCATGATGGTCTATCCGTTCAGGCGCTGCTCAGGTTTCGCGAGCGAAGCCAGCGCCAACAGCGGGAAATAGTCCTTGTACAGGTGATAGTTCAAGTAGAAAACCCTGGGAAAACCGGTTCCGGTGGCCGACTCTTCGTCCCAGCTTCCATCGGGATTCTGGGTTTCGATGAGGTACTCGATCCCCTGCCGCACACTTAGGCTCGAGGCGTCGCCGCCGGCCACCAACCCGAGCAGCGCCCAGGCGGTCTGCGACGGAGTGCTGGAACCGGCCGTGAAGACGCGGTTGTCATAGCTGGCGCAGCTTTCGCCCCAACCGCCATCGGCGTTCTGGATGGAGCGCAGCCACTCACCGGCGCGCAGAACGTGCGCCTCGCGGTCGTTCTCCCCGGAAGCGGCCAGACCGCGGAGGGCGAAACAGGTTCCATAGAGGTAGGCCACGCCCCAGCGCCCGTACCAGCTTCCATCCGCCTCCTGATGGCGCACGAGCCAATCGACTCCCCGGCGCACGGCCGGATGATGGCGGTCGACACCGTGGGCGGCCAGCGCCTCCAGTACGCGGCCAGTGATATCCGGGCAGGCCGGGTCGAGCATCGCGTTGTGGTCGGCGAACGGGACGTGACGGAGAAACTCCCAGTTGTTGTCGGCATCAAACGCTGCCCAGCCGCCGTCGCTCGACTGCATGGCCACGAGCCACTCGAGCGCCCGGCGCTGACAAGCCTTCTGCGCGACGCCGTTGCTCGCCGAGGACTGGCTCAAAGCGAGCATCACCATGGCCGTGTCGTCAATATCGGGATAAAACGCGTTGGCATATTCGAAGGCCCAGCCGGAGGGTTCTGTATGGGGGCGCTTGACGGACCAGTCGCCTTTGCGCCGGATTTCGCGAGCTAGCAGCCAGTCGGCCGCGCGCGGGAGCGCCTCGCGGCCGCAATCGGCCTGCCTCAAGGCATAGGCGGCGATGGCGGTGTCCCACACCGGTGAGAAGCACGGCTGGAAAAAGAAACGCTCCCCGTCATCGACCATCAGGCTGTTGAACTGGCGCAGGGCCTCGACGCGCAACGGATGATCCGGGGCGTAACCGAGCACATCCAGCGCCATGACCGAATACATCATGGGAGGGTAGATGGCGCCCAATCCGTCGGAGTCATTCAACCGCTCGATCATCCAATCCTTGGCCCGCTCCACCGCCTTTCGGCGCACGGACTTGAAACCATGCCGTTCCCACCATTTCAGGAGGCGGTCCAAGGCCAGGAAGGCATTGCGCCACGTCAGCGCCGGCTCGTCTCTCGGGAACGCGGGATTCACGCCGGCGAGCCATAGCTCGTTCAAGTCAAAGCCGGCGGGCACGGGTCGCCGCGGATCCGCCGCGTGAACCAGCGAAAGCGAGATCACGATGGCCCTCGTCCATGAGGACATCTGGTAGAGAAAATCGAACGGCAACAGCGCTACTTCGGGCGGAATGCTGGGGCAGTGCTCCCGCGGATACAGACCGAACAAGCTGAGATTGATCTTGACGTAGCTGTTGGCCGCTTGAACTCCGCCCAACGCCAGAATGCACTCGCGCAGGCGAACCAGGCGGAAATCTCCGGGCGCCAGGCCGGCCAGCCGCAGCGCGACATACGCTTTAACCGATGCACTCACCTCCGACGGCCCGTGGACGTAGATGCTGAAGCCGCCGTCGGGGAGTTGGCGGTCGAGGATCGCGCGCGCGGCTTTGTCGATAAGCGGTCGGGTCTTTGGCTCCCACCTCCCATTATTCGGCGGGTAGAGCCAAAGTTGAAAGAGGATGAAATCGGATTCGAGCGTGCTGTCGGCGGTCAGTTCCGCGCACCAGTGCCCATCGCGCGCCTGTAAGGCGACCAGATGGCCGGCCGCGCGGTCCATCGCGCGCCGCACCGCGGTTTCCTGAGAGCTCCGAACTGGTGCCGGTGCGCTCATCGAAGCGAGATGGTCAGTTCGGCGGGCAAGGAGAAACGCACGTCTTCATCCACCATTTCGATTTCTTCCATTCGGCGGAACCCGCGTTCGTGCAAAAACTCCACCAACTCTTCTACCAGGTGTTCCGGCGCCGAGGCTCCCGCCGTGACCCCGACATTGCGGACGCCTTCGAGCCAGACAGTTTTCACCTCGCTGCAATCGTTGACCAGGTAGGATCGGACGCCCACGTTGTCGCCCACTTCCACCAAGCGCTTCGAATTCGAGCTGTTTTGCGAACCAACCACCAGCAGCAGATCGATCGCCTCCGAGATCGCTTTTACAGCCATCTGGCGATTCTCCGTCGCGTAACAGATATCTTGCGCGGGCGGACCCTGAATGTGCGGAAAGCGTTCTTTCAGGCGAAGAACGATCTCGCGCGTCTCCGTCAGGCTGAGAGTGGTCTGGGTGAGGTAGCGGACGCGCTTGGGATCTGGTACTTCCAGCCGGTCTACGTCCTCTACCGTTTCCACCAGGTAGCTGCACTGGGGAACCTCGCCTAGGGTGCCGATTACCTCGTCATGATCTTTGTGCCCGATGAGCACAATGCTGTAGCCCTCGCGGGCGAATTTGACGGCCTCCAGGTGCACTTTGGTGACCAGCGGACAGGTGGCGTCAATGATCTCGAGCTGGCGCTGCCTGGCGTCGCTTCGCACGGTAGGAGCCACTCCGTGCGCGCTGAAGATGGCGCGCGCACCGGCCGGCACTTCGTCCAGTTCCTCCACAAAGATCGCTCCGGCGTTGCGGAGTTCGTCGACGACGTGCTTGTTATGCACAATCTCCTTGCGTACGTACACGGGAGGACCATAGAGATCGAGCGCTATCTTCACCACATCGATCGCCCGCACCACGCCCGCACAAAAGCCCCGGGGTTTGAGCAAGAAAATCTTTCCTTCCACACCGTCATTGCGGGCAAAATGCTTGAGAGGCATGAGTCTATGCGGCTTAGGACCTTCGATTATACCAGGAGCCTCGCCGAATCCGCAGCCATTTGCGTGCCGCCGTCAT
>Ga0306921_10003767_pt1 | contig 15425 bp, 10 predicted proteins | sample sta12Cox44000080_FD_203760 | JGI IMG/M metagenome (GOLD analysis project Ga0306921, IMG submission 203760) | Lab enrichment of tropical soil microbial communities from Luquillo Experimental Forest, Puerto Rico - statoxic.12C.oxic.44.000.080 (v2)... | ecosystem: Environmental > Terrestrial >...
GATTCAAAGGATTCAAAATGTTTTCGGACGGACACTAAGAAAAAGCCAGACACCGATCGCTGAGCTGGGCTAAAGCAGTAGCATGCGTAGCGTGACGGAAATCGCATTCATGCTCTCGGTGCTATGCAAAAGAGCTGAACCCAGCAGGCCTTTCAATACCGGCCTCAACGTAGCTGGGTCACCCGCTGGATCCGACCACATCGTTCGTCCGAAATCCGCGTGCTTTGGCCTCGGCTGCCGAATTGCGGGGCTCCCGATCGCCGCGAGGTGGTCAGCGACGCAGGTCACTCTATCTGGAGGAGCAGCTTGCGCGCTTGCCGCACCAGTTTTCGAATGTGCGCGCGTTCCGCGATAGCCTCGCGAGTATAGCCGCCATGCTTAAGCGCGTTCTTGTTGCCTCGCGGACGCGGCAATCTCGTTGATGGCATCGATGTCACAAGGCAGGCCGACTCACCCAATCTGTCTCATGAGTGCTGACGGCGGAGAAAAAGACTTGTATAATAATGCTACGCCTATAATAATGCTACGCCATTGTTCACCCAATGGGTCATCGAGCAGGGCACTTTGCGTGAACGCTTTATCGTAATCGATATCGGGGTTCAGGGGGCGAACATCCATGTTGGAAGTACCTTACGACCAGGCGCATGTGTACGGCTTTGACGTGATCAGCGAGGACGAGCCAGAGCGGCTCTACCGGCTGACGAGCCAGAGCGGCGCAATTGAGTCGCCGGGCTGCCGGCCCGCTTTTACCTCCTGGCGCCGTGGTGTAAATCACGTCCTATGAAGGTTGCCGCTTTTGAGGAGGTCACCATACCGGGGGTGGTGAGATGTGGGCAAAACGTAAATTGTTCGCAGAACAAACAAGACGATTGAAATTGCTCGAAGAACAAAATCGATTGCTGACAGAAAGCGTAACCCGGACGGCGGTGGAGGTGAATAAACGGGATGAGCATATCCGCGCGCTCACCGAACATATTGCGGTGGAGGTGAATAAACGGGATGAGCATATCCGCGCGCTCACCGAACATATTCATGCAATCACACTGAAGCTTCAGGAGCGAGACTCAGCACTTGCTGACATGGTCAAGCGCATAGCAGAACTGGAAAAATACAACAACGTGTCACTTGTCGTAGAGGCGCAACAGCATCTCCAGAAAGCTCTCTCGCAAACTTCCCCAAGTCAGCCGTCGTACGGCTCGCGCTGGCAGCCCCAGGTCGATGCCATACGAAGGGACATCCCTGCGCTGCGCGATTCCATCTCTTGCCTCCATTACGCACAAAAAAACATCACATTTGACGGCCGCCCTCCCTTTCCGTCGGAGTTAAGGCAAATCCAATACCGCGAGTGGGCAGTAGAGAACGAGTTTCCAGACCTAACGTCCGTTCTCAGACAGATGTATGACAACCCATTATCCTTTCCGGAGAGTCTTGGCGAATTCAACGGCAGGACGGTCAGCCAGATTTTCTATTGCCACGCTCGGATTGTCCTCGCTGGCATCACCTATGCAGACAGACCGAAACGCATCTTGGAAATCGGCGGAGGATATGGAGAGATCGCCAGACTATGGCTGACGAATTCCGCTGCCCCTGCTGAATCCTATGTGATAGTGGATATCCCTGAGTGCCTTTTCTTTGCCGAAGTCGCCTTGAAAGCCGAATTCCACGATCAGGTTGGTTATTTTGATGGTCACGATCCCGGAACTAGAATTCTGCTTGTGCCAATACCATTTCTCGGCGACCTCACTCGCTCGGCGGACCTCGTCGTCAACACTGGTTCAATGCAAGAGATGACTGACGAATGGATCGATTTCTACACGCAATGGCTAGCCTGTTACCCTACGCGATATTTCTATTCACTCAATTATGTCGCTCAGCCGATAGGTATCATGGGGGAGAGTCGCAATTTGTGGAGTCAGCGCGTCGGCCCCGAATGGAGCACGCGCCATCTTCGTCTGAACATTCCGCTTCTCGATTTGGAGGGCCCCACCCGCGACTTCCTGGAGGTCCTCTACGAAAAATCACCTGCCACGAGGAGCCTCAAGGAGTGGTCGGTATACCGCGGGTACATGCTCACCAAGCCGGCCTATGTCGAGGGGCTCGACTTGCTGCGACAGGACTTCACGATCGCCAATGCCAAAACATTCGTTGATTTCGTGATGAAGAACATGTCCTATCATCCCAAAGAACTCTTGTACATCGTGGAATGGCTAACTCGCCAGGGACAAACCGAATTCGAGCCGCTCCGTGCTCAATTGCGAGAAGAACTGGGCGGTTTCTTGTCGCACGCGCCTGCACCGGTAAAGAATCCCTGAGATATCACAGCCCTGGATAAGCAAATGCTTGAAAAAACCACTACGGTCGCAAATGCGCTTGGGAAAGGTGATCTGGCACTGCCGACGCGCATCATTACCTGTGCCTGGGGAGAAGAATACGTCGGTGCACTCCTGTCGATCACGCTTCCGGCGCTTCTTGCGCCAGGCAATCTCCCGTACGTCGCGTCAATGGTTCCATGCGAGCTCGCGATCCTGACCGAGCGGAGGTTCTTTTCTAGGGTTTTGAGCGACATCGCAGTTGGCAAGATCCAGGAACTCTGCAGCGTTCGTCTCATCGAGATCGATGACCTCATCCCTTCGCCGGACCAATATGGCATGGCGATCACATATGCGCTACATCGTGGATTCCGCGACTTAGGCCCTGCGACCACGGACACGTCGCTAATATTTCTTAACGCAGATTTCATCCTTGCCGACGGCAGCCTGCGGACCCTGATGCGGCATTTCGCTGTAGGCAAGCGCCTCGTGGCGTCCCCAAGCTATTGCGTTAAAGCCGAGGCCGTCCTGCCGGAGCTGCTTACGCGCGTGGATCCGCGTTCGCGCGGGTTATCTATTCCACCCCGCGAGATGGCGGCGCTCGTGCTGCGCTACCGCCATGACACCATCCGCGGCAAGACAGTCAATCAAGCGGCTGTCAGCATCCGTTACATAGACCAGTTCTACTGGCTGGTCGACCGGAACACCATGATTGGCCACCAAATGCCGATCGCGATCGTCGGAATGAGGCCCGAGCGCAACCTCCCGGAACCGAACTCGTTTTGGGATTATGGTTTGATCAAAGAGTTTTGTCCGAATTCCGAACACTTCGTCCTTGGCGATTCCGACGAGTTTCTGATGATGGAATTGCGCCGCGAGCACGTCTTGCAAGAGTGGCTTCTTACCGGCTGGCCCGAGCCGAGCGAAATCGCGCGCAACATGATTTCGTTTGTCACCGCCTATACAAAAGATATGGCACGCCACCCTCTCACACTTCATTCGTCGGATCTGCCAGCGCAGGTTGATGACGCCCGGGCAAAGCTTCGCGCGTTCGTCGACCGCGTCTTCGTCCATCTACCTGGTGTCCTTCCTTCGCACCTCGAGCACCCCCAGTTCGATTACCACTGGTCGCGCTTCATGGAAGCGCGTCATAAGTACCTTTCGACCCGGCTGGGAACTGCGACGCAAACGTGCGAACCGCCCGAGTCTCTAAGCGAGCTCGATAAAGTATGGTGGAGGCTCGACGGTCTCGTTAAATCGCACGAGTGCCGACGCACCGAACTAAACGATCTGGTCAAGTTCCAGCGTATTGCGATCGCTGCCCTTTCCAATCAGGTGGAGGACGCACTTCCGGCAACGCAGGCGGAAGTCGAACAAAAGTTAAAACGAAAGTTAATAAGCGATTTGAACGCCATCGAGCCCAAGTCGCCAGAGAATCCCGTTTTAGTCACTCGTGTGGTTGAGTGCGGCCTGGGACAAGCGCCTCCGGATGATTTTGATGGCCAGAAGGATCCCTTGGTGGCGGCTATATTGGACAATGCCGAGGACTGGATCTCTTTCGGACGTTGGGTGAGAGAAAAAAAAGCAGCTGTGCAAAGAGCAACTGAGTTCATCGACAAGCTTTATAAAGACCGCCTGCTAGAGCTGGAATTGGAATTCGAAGCGGCTCGCGCGCAACTCCAGTCCGAATACGAGCGCCTCCTGAAGAGAGGCACGCAGTCGGCTAGCATCCCGCATGTCATCACAAGGCATGGTCCGCGATCAGTTGCTACCGAATCGGGCGACAACGCCCTGCTCCAGATAGCTCGACGCACCTATCACAAATGGTACGGAAAGTTGCCGCGCGTCCAGCGCCTGCATCCTTATTGGCCGGCGATGCGTCACCTGGTCCGCATCGTGGATAGCGCAGTCGCGAATGGGGCCGCCAATGTCCTCGTCGTCACCGGCAGCGGAGATGTGGCCGATACTATTACCGATCAGTTGCCCGGGCTTCATGCAAAGATTTCGTTCTCGGAACTCATCGAAGGCAACTTCAAACGGGCCTTCAAAGAACCTACCAAGTTTGATATCTGCATCTGTACGCTGGGCAGTTCCGAATTGCATCGATTTGGGGATATGGTTCGGGCAGCTGCACCGCACATGAACAATAACGGCAACGTTCTGGGCTTCTATCCTAACTTCAGCGTCCGCCCGGTCTCGACAGACGAGATTGCATCCCTGCAGAACATACTCGATCTTCCATGCGCCGGGGTTGTCTATTACGCGGGATCGGATGCATCAGCACGCGTCGTGCGGCGCTTTCATGCCGCCCTCTCTAGCGGGAAAGGAGGACGCTTGGCGCGCTTGCTAAAAGCGGCGCTGATGCTCTTTATCCTCACCCCGAGCGCAGTCGTCGCCAACAGAGCGGAAGCGGCGGCGCCGGAAGAGAGCTCATTGCGTTTGCCGGAACATTGCACCAGCATAACGATCGACATTATCGTGTAGGACCTTCAAAAGATGCGGGCGGGGGACGTGACAACTACTCAGGTATCTCACGGACGACTCCCTTCCAGGCACCGCCACCCAGATTGACTCCACACGTCGAGGCACCGCGTACCAGCCCATTCGCCGGACCTTCGCGAGGTATGATCGTGCATTTCAACCTAATCAGGATGACTTCGGTCAAGGTCCGCCGGACAGACGCCCCGCTCCAAATGCGAAAACCAATCCGCCCGCTGGTGCTCGAGGTCTTCCTTTGGCTGCTGAATATCACCATCGTTTTCCTCGCAACGCGTTACCTCTTCAGCATGAACAACCGGGGCATTTTCTACGGTTATGATCCCCAATCCTTTCGCACCTTGTTGGGAGCCAGCTATCGACTCTCCAATGTGCTCTTTGGTCTCGGGATCGATTTCGTCAACGGCCTGGGCAACGTTTCCTCTGTTCCCAACCCACATTGGTTTCCCTCCGTTCTGCTCGCGCTCACCAGCACACCTTCAGGAAACATCGAAGATGGGCCGCTCGCGTATGCCATTGCGGCCACAGAATTATTCGCGGCAACCTCGCTATGCGGGCGGGCGCTCAGGTTAAATTTGGCCATCTCCATTGCAGCTGGATGGCTCATTACACTCGCGACCTGGCCGCTCTTCGTATCACCGAAAATTGTGACATTGTGGTTCTTTTCACCTACGCATGCAGAGATCCTCAGCCTATCTGTGATCGTTACGACGACGGCTTTTTGCATGCGTGCGCGTCCGATCTGGCGCCCGATCCTGCTTACGGTCATAGCCTTTTTGGGTCTCACACACCTTGTGCTGGGCGATCCTACCAGCCTGACCCTCGTTGGGCCGGTGGTCGCAATTTCAGCAGGAGTTTCCTGCCTGCTCAGTTCCAACCAAGCGGAACGGCTCACCATCCTCCTGTGTTGGGCGGTGATTGCAGCGGCGTGCTTCGCTTTGGGATACTTTCACTACCTTTGGGGCTTGCTGGCCTATACCGCCACGAGTTTTTTTCCAGACATCTTCACCAGACCTCATACATTATTCGATGGCGAGACTACATTGCTGCTTTGGACCCCAGTACACGAATTCACGATAACGTCCTTCGCCAGCGCTACGTCACTATTTTCCCCTGAGCGACTCTTTGTTGGCGGCGGCATTATCGGTGGGATTGCGCTGTTGTGGCTTGGGTCACCAAGCCAGCGCCGACTAGCGCTCAGCGTGTTAATAGCGGAAGCGGTGTTTCTGTGCGCCGGGTTCACAAACTATTTCTGGCCATTCTGGTTCGGTCCGCAGATACGATATTATGAGTTGATGCTGTTTCCGTATTTTGCGCTTTGTATCTGCTTTATTGTGTTTTGGCCTGCCAACTTAATGTGGGGTGTCGCTCGCAGTCGTTTTCATCTGGCGTTTCCATGGCTGCCACGGGTCGCGGATGGAGCCGTTGCGCTCATGCTTCCGGCCAGCATCGGGCTCTATGCTGCCACAATCGGACCAGACATCCGCGAGCAAGCCCAGCGAGATGTCGGATACACCTTGGCGTCTTCGTTTCCGCAGCCCGAAACCTCGATTACCCGTATCCTGAAAGCCGAGGCCAGGCTTATCCCGGGTGAGCCGTTTCGTGGCCGGGTTGCCGTGATGACGGGACTCTCCCCTGAGGTAAGGAACCACGGCATGGCCGGCCTCGTTCATTACTTCTCTCAACTGGCCACGGGCAATCTTCACGACGGACCGGGATTATGGCAGGACGATATACCAACTTGGCTTGAGAACAGTCGGCTGATATCCCCTGCACGATTTGTGCTTCAGGGATGTTCCAGCCTCTCGCTGCTGAGAGCTACCGGAGTACGTTTTGTCATCACGGACCTTCCCATCCCAAAAGCAAAACAGCGCGCTGAGCTTAAGATCCTAACGCCGCCTTCTGCCCAGCAATTGCTGCTCTGGTCATCTCGACCGAACTTCGAGAGCTTTCCAATGTATCTTTACGAACTCGATAACCCGAATTTGGGCCAGTTCAGTCCTATCGAAGTTAAAGAAACAGAGGACGCACAATCGCTCTTCAATGCGTCGTGTTCTTCCGACCTGGACCACGTAGTTTTCGGAGCCGTCCACAGCACTGGCTCTCTCCGAAAAGCCAGCTTAGAGTCTTTTACGATTGCGCGGGACGGTTACAAGATTCGCGCCAGGAGTGATGGCTTAGCCATTCTGTTGTTACCCGTCGAGTTCAGCCGATGTCTGAGAGTAATCAGTGGCTTGGATGGGTCAGCACCGAGCCTGTTCCGCGCCGATCTGGCGCTGACCGGAGTCTTGTTCGAGCGCCGTCTGAATGCAGATATTCTCTTTCGTGCAGGGCCCGCAGACGCATCCAGATGTCGGCTACAGGATGCTAGTGACGCAGAACGCATGAAGCTGCGGAACGCAGTGCGTTGATCAATTTTAAGTTGATGCCATCCACGTCGCGGCGTTCACGGGGCCCGTGCCAACTTGCGTGATCGAAAATCCAGCACTGCTGCAGCACGTGATCGAGACCGCGAGCTGTCGCGAGTTGTCGCGTGCGGCGATGACGCTCCCCACCTTCGATAAACTTGCGTAGCCGATACCAGGAGCACTCGCCATTGGACGTGATGCCGGCCACAGTCCCGCTCGGCCTGAGCACGCGATGGATCTCTCCGAACAGTCGGCGGAAATTGGCGATTGTTTCCAGCAGCCCCGACCACCGCTTCGGCCAAGTCCCCCTGGTAATGCGCGCGCGGCCCATAGCAATTGAACGGCCGCACGATCGTGACCGGCAGTCCGAAGGTGCGCTGATAGGCCTGCGTGTAATACTCGCCCGCGAGCTTGGCCGCGCCATAGACATGGTCGGCGCGCGCACGGTCGTTTCCTCGGCCAGTCGCTCGCCGCCGCAGTTGCCGTGAGAAAATGGCTCGGCTGTTCATCTCGAACAGGTAACGTGTGGCGAAAAAGACCGTCGCAATGTTGACAATCCACAGGGCGGCCTCAAGTTGTACACTGCCCAGCCGTTGTGAAGGTTTGGCGTGTGGAAGAAAGCGCATGCAGACCTGGCTCAGAACACCGCTCTGGGAGCGCGTCCCGACCCGCACGAGATGGGGCGGCGCGAGACGAGTCCGAGCTCAGTAGAGGAATGAAGAGACGCGTCACAGTTCCACCCGAAGCCAACAGCGTGCCGACGCCCGCTCGTGCCGCCACCCGTATGAGAGCGGCAGCGAGACCAAGCAGCACCTCCGCCATCTTCGCCATTATCTCCTCGGTCATCCTACCAGGGAATATAAAGAGGCTCGTGACAGCTCCAAGCGTAACGACGGCAGCCAACCGCGAAAGTCGCTCCATTTCAAGGGGCTGCCGTGCGGCCATCCCACCAATCAGGGCAATGGCCATGACGAACAGGAGACAAGCCCTCCACCTGGCAGCCATTGCACGACCAGTCCGCGCTGCCGCTCGCCCACCCTTCGGCTTTCACTTCCCGCCTTTCAACGTGCGCAAGAAAAGGACAACCGCAGTTAGAAGGTGAAGGGCTCGCTGTGCAGAAGCGTCGGCGCACGCAGTATTCCATGGCCAAGTGCACAAGCGACCAGGGCGTTTGCGAACAATGGGAGTGACGGCGGACGATTTTTCTGGGCTTGGACAGCACCGTCGTAGCGAGCTATGCCTTTCGACCCCTTCTTTCCCAGCGGAGCAAATCGCTGCCTTCTGCATGCACCGAGAGTACGAGGGCGGCTGTTGCAGTTCCTTACGCTCCCGCCCCATCACTCGTCATGATAACGCGCGGTTAGGAGCCTGCCAGCCCAGGGCTCCCTCACCTATCTAAACGACTTGGTTTTCAGTTGGGTCGGCAGGCGCATCCGGCTGGACCGAGATGAAATCCAGGTGGGCAGACTCGCGCCACCACTGCCGGGGCCGTTGGCGCGACGACGACGGCTCTCCCGTTAGGCCCGCATCCTCCTAGGGGGCCCCGGTGCCAACCTATCCCACATCCTTCTGCTATAAGTGTCACAATGGGCGCGCCGTGGCCAGGCTGAAATGGTGAGACTAGTAAGGCCTGAGCATCAAACGAGAGCACGATAGCCAGCCTCGGATATCAACTATGAGCCAATTGCAGACTGAAAATCGCATCGGCTGTGAGCGCTATTGGCCACACCGCCGGGCAGTCCTTATTATTCATCCTCCACAGCCAACTCAGCCAGCAACAATCGCGCAAGCGCATCGGGAGGCGAGCCGCCAAGTTGAGTGGTCTTCTGTGATCTGGCTCTCTCGTGAACCAACCCGGCAAGCCCGTACACGCGTTTTTCTCGCCCAGAGGTTGGCTGCGTTCACCGATTCCGCCTGGGCGATGGCGGCCGAGCTCGGACGGGTATGGTTCACGCAATCGTCGCGGGCCAAACTGTTCGGCCGTCGCGTTGATCGGCGGCGAGCTCCGGCTGTCGTTGGCGCGGCGACCGGCATAGTCCGCATGGGTGGCGACGGCAGCTTCGCCGTTGCCGCACGCGTGGTTATGCCTGATCAATCGGCCTTCAGACCGAGTCCGTTCACGATCGGCGCCCATTTGGCGATATCGCCCTTGATCATGTCGGTGAAGTCCTGTGGCGTGCCGCCCAATGGCTGATTGCTGAGTTTGCCAAGCGCGGATCTGAGCTCCGCCGATTTCAGGCCCTCGTTGATCTCGACATTGAGCTTGTCGATCACGTAGCGCGGCGTGTGGGCCGGCGCCAGCAGCCCGGTCCAACTGGTCGAGACGAAGCGGGCGAAGCCGCTCTCGGCCATGGTCGGCAGGTCCGGCAGCTCCGGAATGCGCTTGGAGCTGGTCGTGGCGAGCGCGCGAAGTTTGCCGCCTTGGATCAGCGGCAACAGCACGCTCGTGCCCTCGAAGGTCATCTGCACTTGGCCGGCGACTAGGTCGTTGATGGAAGGGCCGCCGCCGCGATAGGGGACATGCGCGATGTCGATCGCAGCCGCTGATTTGAACCATTCGCCAATCAAATGCGGCAGCACACCGATGCCGCCCGAGGAGAAGTTCACCTTGCCGGGATTGGCCCTGGCATAGGCGACCAGTTCCTGCACCGAGCTGACCGGCACGGAAGGATGGACGACCAGGATGTTCGAGCTTTGCGCCACCAGCGCGATCGGATCATAGCTCGTGAGGGGGTCGTAGCCGGCATTCTTCTGCAGCATGGGGGCGAGCACCAGCTCGCTCGCGCTCGAATAGAGAAGCGTGTAGCCGTCGGGCTCGGCCTGTGCCGCTTCTTTGGAGCCGATCGTGTTGCCGGCGCCGGGGCGATTGTCGACGACCAGGGCTTGGCCGAAGGCCGCGGCGAAATAATTGCTGACGAGCCGGGCGACCACATCCACTGGCTCGCCCGCAGGCGTCGGCACGATGATCTTGATCGGCCGCGCTGGGTAGGTCACCGCCGCAGACAACTCCGCCTTCGCGCGTTCATCACTGTCATCATAAATCGGGATGTTGTTGACGCCACAGCCCCAAAGCAGCGATCCGGCGAGCACGGCGAAAAGCGGGAGACGGGCGCGGCCGGGAATGCACAGTGTATGGCTTGTGCGATAACTCCAATCCTCTAATCCGCCCGAACCGCATCGCCGATATCGTGCGATGATCTGTCTGTCCCCACCGATGTTTGGCGGCATTGCGCTTCGATTTCGCGAGCTGATCGTAGTCTTTTTGCGTGCAAACCGCGTAGGCCATCGCGGAGAAACAATAGGCCCAACCCAATCCACAGCTGCCGACAAGATACGTCCAGCGCTCATTTGTCCTCCCGGGTTCGACGCCTCATGATCGAAAGCACAGCTGCAGCGCCGGATCTAACTATTTCTCCTGTGTAATTATTGGTCCAGGAAATAGCCCTCGGTCCGATCTTTGCCCCTGGTTGGGCGAGGCCGCGTCGAACGAGCCGGTGCAGGTCTAGCTTCAACCCATCCTGGCGGGGCATACACGGTGACCTGGTCTTGGTATGATTTCGGCCTTTCCTAGAAACGACTCCCAGCGCGCCGCGCGGGAATGATTGATTGAGCTATTGGCGAGCCTCGATCGCCTGCGGCTACGAGGATGCCAATGATCTCGATCGGCTCCGCTTCGCCGCATTCAAGCTGGCCTGCGGGCGATTGCCGGATACCGGACCGGCTCTGCGTTACTCTCAAAACATAGCACCGCTGACAGACACCCAGGGAAGCCGCGGATCATGTCGCCTCAAGACGCCGCACGGACGTGTCACCCGCGTGTGCTGGTGAAACCGACCTGGAAATGCGCAGCCGCATGACATTGATGGTGCGTTCCATAGGGACCAAGCCCGTACTGAGCGCGAGCGCCACGACCATCGTGGCTAGAAACACGAACGCGCTGTTAGGCCTCAATCCCAGGCCGGTCACCAGCACTGCGGCGATAGGCATGTGACCGAGGAACAGGTGATAGGAGGCTCTACCGAAAAAGTCCTGCGCGCCACTCGCGACCCGTCCCGACCAAACCGACAGCAGGCAAAATATCACGCCGATGCCGAGGTAAGGGCCGATGGTGGCGCTCAGCGCGTCCTCAAGAAACGCATTCCCGAGAAACATCGCCGTGTGCGCGCCGATCAATACAGCAATCAGCACGCGCCAGTGGACCTTGATCCACGCACTTAGCGTGTCTTGATGGAAGTAAAACAATCCACCCATCGCGAACGGAATGAAGCCGGCCTGCAGAACGCCGTATCGGTTCTGGCTGCAATATGGTCCATATGCAGCCGGCTCCGCACTTACAGCGCAATGCCACGTCGAGATGCCCATGGCGGCTGCGCCGACCGCGGCGAAGGCCCAGAGCCGCGCCGATGAACGCGCGAAGTACAGCGCAAGCAAGACATAGCTAAACAGCTCGATCGACAACGACCATGACGTGACGACAGGTTTTGCAAGGGGCAACCATTGCCTAAAGTCGAAAGTCACTTGGCCCAGAATTGCCAGATTGGTCACGATGTCGGCCAGCGTGGTCGGCATACGGATCAGGAAAAAGAAGTTTGACAGCGGAAGGAACAACAGCGCGATCAGGGTCAGTCCGAGAAGCGCAAGATAGGCGGGCCAAAGCCGTAGCACACGGTTTAGCAGAAAGGCTGCGGTGCCTCGCGTGGTGAATCCGTACCGCTCATTGAGGACCCGCGTCATCAGGTATCCGCTCAACGTGTAGAAGGCGAATACCGCAATACTGGCAGTCCAAGCCACCCCCAACGGCCACAAGTGCGTCTGCGCAACCATCGCTGCGAGGATATAGCGGCTGATTTCGATCATGCCCCGATCTTGGCAGGCGGGTTGATTTTCATTGTGATCGGTGTGTGCGTCAACCCACGAACGGAACGAGACCACACGTTGGGCCTTCTTGCCCGCACGGGCTGTTGCCTGATCTGCCCGGAGTGATAGCCGGCATGTGCGCGGCCTACATAGCTTTCGCGCCACCGCTGACGCTTCATCCCACCATTTTCCCGCTTGATCCGTCGCTGGTCGCGCCCTACTGTTGAAACCTGGTATTTGGATGCGGCAATGTTGTTGTGCTCGTCCCCCTCGCGCTCTAACACGTCCTCACGCGTCGCAGCAAGTATGATGTTCCCTCGGTTGTGCTCTACCCAGCTGTGATTGCGGACTATGTGTGGACAGCGGAGGGTTGGGTCTATGTGGCCGCTGTTATCGATCTCTTCTCCCGGCGCGTTGTCGGCTGGTCGATGAGCGCGCGATGACAGCGCAGCTCGTCACCGATGCCCTGGTGATGGCGATCTGGCGACGGGGTAAACCCGATGCGCTGCTGCATCACTCCGATCGCGGCAGCCAGTACACCAGCGAACAGTTCCAGCGGTTGATGGCTGACAACGGTGTCGTCTGCTCAATGAGCCGCTCAGGCAATGTGTGGGACGACGCCGCAATGGAGAGCTTCTTCTCGTCGCTGAAGACCGAGCGCACCGGGCAGAAGACCTACAGGACGCGCGACGAGCCAAGAGCAGACGTGTTCGACTACATCGAGCGCTTCTACAACTCCAAACGCAGACACTCGACGATCGGCTATCTAAGCCCTATGGAGTTCGAACGAGAGGCGGGTTTCGCTTAACCGCGTGTCATCCAAACCGGGTGCAGGCCACATTGATGGACCCAAGCGAGCAGTGCTTGATTGGGTTCGCCGCTTCGGGTAACAGGGACGGAGATGTCTTTCGACATCTTGAATTCAAAACTTCTTCCCCGAAGCAGTCGTGGTTTCATCTTAAAAACGCCTTGATCTTTAGATCCGTGTGGTCGGCGCTTTCGTCGAAGCGAGACAAAAAGGTCAGAACGTAAGCGAGGCTGGTACGCAATGCCACGAGATATGAATGTGAGCTCCGAAAGCACTGTCAATCGGATCGTCGGCTCGGTCCTGATTGCGCTAGTCGCGCTCTTTATCTTCGGTGCGACCTTTCGGACGGGCATCCATTACGGAATGGATCAAAAGGTCGGCTGGGAGGGGTATGGGCGCGTGCTTAATGCAGTCGCTGCCATAATGACGGAGAAAAGATTTGGGGAGGGTGGATACGCGCTCTCGGACTTCGTGCATGGGCAACTGACCGAGCGCGGTTTTACCACTGACCCCGATATTGTTAAAAAGCTTGGATTAACCGTTCCGAAAAATTTACAGGCCGCATTTTTGGACGACGTTCTCCAACGCACGTGGCGAGATCTTCCCAATCTGCCGGAAGTCGGCGGGAAGTCGATTCGTGGACTAGGGGGGGATGATATCGGCTATGTCGATTTCGCAAAACTGGCATTCTGGACGTTTGGGCTCCACGTTCGATCCTTGTACTATATGTTTTTTTTAATTCTAGGAATCTCCCTGCTCGTTGCATTGGTGGAACGGGCGCGGGACCGCGCCGGGCAATTGATCATTCTGATCACCGCGTGCATCATCTACTCAAGCTGCTACTACACCCAGATCCTTCTGCAACCTGAGCCCTACGGCTCGGGTAACATGATAAATCCGCGCTTTATGGCGGTGATCGGTCTCATTCCGACGGTGCATATTCTCCTGATGATGGCCGAGGGTGTTCGATTTCAATGGCAGAAAGTGGCGGTCGTCCTTTTCCAGGCGGGAATAATTTTCTTTGCCATTCACATCCGGGCATCGGCCGTTTGGCTGATAGCGTTGCTGGTGCTCGCATTGGTTATCTGTATTCTGCCGTTGTTGATGAAAGGCTGGAGGCGCCAAGAGATGTTTCGGGTGCTCGCGCGTCGTTTTGCCGCCGCCGAGTGGCCCGCCCTAATTTCGATTCTTGTGGTCTATGGTGGACTGAAGGTGGTATCGGTTTCGCTTCATCCAATCTATCACGAGGGCGGTTGGCTAGAGCATCATGCCTTTTGGCACAGCGTCTATTACTCGCTGCAGGTTCATCCGAAATTCGTCGAGAAGTACGGTGCGGCCCATTCTTATAAGGTTGCGGATGAAATGCCAGTCGTTGCAGCCTTAGCGTATGTCAAAGAGCACCCGGAGGAAGACAAGCCCGAGATTTACCTCGCAAAGAACACGCTCAAATACGCTGCGTTGGAGCGCTTGGATAAACTCGCATTTTTCCAGTTCCTTCGTAGGGACCCGCAGTTCGTGATCGAGGTCTTTCTCATCAAGTGTGCTGCGGTTTTGAGAGTGATCAGCTATGAAACGCGACTGGCCTGGACCAATGCGCCGGTGTGGCAACGGCTGGCGCTTCTCTGTGGGTTATTGATTATCGGGTTCTTTGCGTCTCGCAGTTCGGCCAGCTTTCAACGGCTGTGGCTGTTTTCAGCTGCGTTCAGCGCCGGCGCTATTGCCAGCTTGGCCATCCCGGTCCTGACCGTTGTGGTTGCACAGGTAATGTCGGAGGAAATAATGGCGATCCAGATGGCGCTCCTGATGTGGGGCAGCCTGCTGGCCGCGGCTGCGATCGTTCCTATCAGGCGATGTCTCGATCGGTACGCCGTAGGCCCCCGTTTGATCACCGAAAGTTCTCTGCTGGAGACGATTCGACGACATCACAGGCAGCTCCCGATCCGATCTGCCGAGAGCTAGGGACGGTTTCCTCCGCAAGGTGGAGCGTGCCCGCCCTTGCGCCGTCCAAGGCGAGCGGCGAGGACGGCGTTGATGGCGTCGCCGCTGGCGTGGGCAAGGTGATTGCGGCCCATGCGGTGGTGTTCCTTGAGGTGGCCGATGACGGGCTCGATGGCGGCCCGCCGTTTGAATTCGCGCTTGATCTGCGGCGTGACGCGGCGCTTCTGGCCGCTCGTGTAGACCTTGAACTTGTGATCGGGTGGGGCGTTGTGCCGCGATAGCCGGCATCGGTGATGCAGCGATCGAGGATGTTGCCGATGAGCGCTTGCATCTGCGCAATGACCGTGCTGAGCGTGTGCCCGTCATAGGGATTGCCGGGCAGTGCTGCGGCATGGGTGACGAACTGCCCGCCGGCGGAATGTTTCACCGGGGTGGCGACGCTCACCTTGGCCCCGAACTCGTAAGGCCGGCCCTTACCGATGCACTCGACCTCTGGCGCGTGCAGGGAATAGACCTTGCGGCCGCGCTGACGGCGCTCCTGTTCCAGCACGCGCCGGGCCAGGAACAGCGGCGGTACGAATGCTTCCTGCAAATCTTCATTCCAGACGA
>Ga0306921_10003769_pt1 | contig 15424 bp, 9 predicted proteins | sample sta12Cox44000080_FD_203760 | JGI IMG/M metagenome (GOLD analysis project Ga0306921, IMG submission 203760) | Lab enrichment of tropical soil microbial communities from Luquillo Experimental Forest, Puerto Rico - statoxic.12C.oxic.44.000.080 (v2)... | ecosystem: Environmental > Terrestrial > Soil...
TAAAGGACTGCGCAGTATCGGGGGTTCCTTCCGTGGTGCCGGTCGAGCCCAGCTCAAATCCTGCGCCGGCTCCCACATTGAACGACTGCAACACTTTCTGCAGCTTGTCGCGATCGGAAGTGAAGTCCTGGTCCACCGTGATCGTATTCCCCAGCGAAACAACCGAGACGAGATCGGCGGGCTGCATCTGGCGATTGAGGTAGTCCTGCGCTGCGTTGGAGGAGCGATCGATCTCGTCGGGCTGCATCGCTGAGAGATCAAAGAACAGGATGATCAGTCTGCGATCTTTGATCGACGTGTCCTGTTCGCTCAGTGCCGGAGAGGTGGTCGCGACTCGCGCCTTGTTCGCGGGCGTACTCAACAGGTTCACCTGCTGCGTCGAAACCTGCGGCGGGTTCTGGGTGGTGTTCTCAACGTCGAAGCTAGCCACCCTTTGCGGCTTGTTGTCTTCGAGCACGGTGAAGTCTTCCGGCTTCAGGTCGTGTACCGGATTGCCACGCTTGTCGCGGACGCTGACGTTGACCAGCACCAGTTCGGTCTGCGCTTTAAAGGTGTAGCCGGGCGCGGGCTGTTGCGCCAGTAGCCCCGTCGGAAGCAAGAGTCCGCCGATGGCAAGAACCGCGATCAACTTGCGCCAAAGCCGGAGTAACAGTCGTGACACAGGAATGGTCAAAACCGGAACCTCGCCGTCAGTAACACTGCTCTCATCGCCCCGACGGAGATCACGCGGCCATACGTCGGAGAGTTCAGCACGGTGTCGATGGAGGAGTAAATGGGGTGATTGAAGACGTTGGTCGTCGAGAACCGCAGCTCTAGTGTGCGTGATTCCTTCAGCGGGATGAGCTTGGTCATCGCCATATCGAACAACACTTCGCCCGGGCCTTCAATGCTATTGCGGCGGGCGTTTCCGTATTGTCCCGCTGGCGGAATGACGAATGCCGCCGTGTTAAACCATTGATCAATGCCGGGATTCGGGATGCTGACGGGCAACCCGGTGACGTCAGCGCGCAGTGTGCCATTCACTCCGCTGTTCACATTGGCGAACGAACCCAGGATGCGCGGGGTGAACGGAAGTCCCGATGCGATTGTCCAATCGCCGATCCATTGCCAACCGCCGAGAACGTCTTGTGTCAGTCCCGAACTCGACAGCCATCGCCTGCCCTTACCGAACGGCAACTCCCAGAGATAGTCGCCGGTAAGCCGGAAGCGCTGATCGAAGCTCGACCGGCCGCGCTCCGCCGAGAGATCGAATGCATTCTGCGCCACGACGGTAACGCCCGTGATCTTGCCGTTGGCGCTCACCACCGAAGACCCCGCGCCAATGGTCGAAGCATCGTCGAGCGACTTCGAGTAGGTGAATGAACCTCCGACCGAAACGCCGTTCGCGAGGCGCTTGCGCACTCGCAGAGTTCCTGCGTTCGCCGTCGAGTCGCCGTCTGACGACTCGTAATAGAACGCCTGCACACCTGGTATGCGGAGCCCGCTCGCCGTGGAATTCGGCGCAGTCAGGATGTCGAGTCTCGTGCCCTTGGTTCCGGTGTAGTCAAGGTTCACAATCAGCGCGGGAGTCAGCTCCTGCTGGATGTCGAGGTTCCAGATCTGCACATAGCCGAGGCGGTAGCTCGGATCGATGCCATAGTTGTTCGTGATTGCAGAGGTATTCGGGAACCCATTTTGCAGCGTGAGAATGTTCGTAGGGGCAGCGACGTTTGTCTGCGTGTTCGAAAACGGTGGCTGGAACGCCATGTTCTGCACGATGTTCTGGTAGGCAGCCGTGTTGTAGTTGATACCGTATCCCGCTCGTACCACGGTGTTCTTCGCGGCTTTCCAGGCCACGCCGATGCGTGGCGCGAAATTATTGCGGTCGGGATTCACCAGCGTGATGGGATACACCATTCCCGACACCGGACCAACTTGGCCAGGCAACACCGGGGCGACTTCGGTGAAGCCGGGATTGGTGTCAAGATTGACGATGCGATTGTTGGATTCGCTCAACGGCGACACGTACTCGTAACGCAGTCCGACATTAAAGGTCAGATTGCCGCGCGCCCGCCACTCATCTTGCACGTACAGGTCCCAGGAATTTCCGCGGAAATAGTACTGGTCATAGCCGTACTGCACCGAGGTTTGCTGAGGCAGACCAAGCAGGAAGTCGGCAAAGTCGTACCCCGTACCCGGTACAGCCGTCCCATTCACGAATTGCGACGTAAGAGCACCCGTGAAAACGAAGCTTCCACGGGGATTGCTGTCCGTCCGAGTGTTGAGTTGGATCCGCCGGAAATCTCCACCCCAGCGCAGGGTGTGCTTGGCGTGCGTCCAGACCATGTTGTCGGAAAACGTCCAGGTTTGGTTGCGATCGTTCACAGGGTTGGTATCGGTGATGTCCCCGAAGTGGGTGAACGACAAGTTGGGAAGCCCCCAGGCGAATGGGTTCTGCGACACACCGGTAATGCCGAGATCTCCGGTTATGTTGGTGTTGAAGGCGTAGAGATTGTTGGTGTTGATGGTGCTGCGGTTGAAGTCGAAGCGAAAGTTGTTGATCAGTTTGGCGAAGCTCCGGACATAACCCATGGGAATGTCGAGGCCATTCGTGGTGGTGTGCCCACCGACCGTCGGAAAAGCATTGGTCAGGGTCTGATCGAGGTTGTGGTAGTGCACGCCGAAGTTGAGGTTGTTCTGCGGGCCTCGTCCCCGGCCCCTCCCTGGAGTAGCTGTGGAGCCGCCCAGTGCCTGGTTCAAGCGAAAGTTGAAATCGGTGCTGTTGGTAGTTGCTGCCGTGATGTACCGGAAATTCTGTGTCGTCCCGGGAAGATTCGGCGACGGGACGTAATTCAGCAATCCCTGTGCCGCTGAATTGATCATGTTCTGCGGGATGGTCGCATTGGCCAACGGCTGGCCTGTAGCCGGATTAAAGATCTGGACGGGCTTGCCATTCACCAGTGTCTGCGAAAAATCGCCGCTGCGCTCCAGCGCCGTCGGCACCGTGGTGAAGAAGCTATAGGGAGTGTCGCCGTACGTGCCGTTGTAGTTCAAAAAGAAAAACGTCTTCGAGCCCCCGTGGTAGATGTGCGGAATGTTCAGCGGCCCGCCGATCGATGCTCCGAAACGCTGTTGCAGGTATCCCGGATTTTCCGAGGGCGCCCCGGTCAACGAATACGGCGCGGCATTCAGGCTCGAGGTGTTCGCGGAGTAGTACAGCGTGCCATGTGGCTGGTTGAAGTTGAAGCCAGTACGGCGAAATCCTCCGCCGCCACCCAAGGGAACACCACCAAGGCGTCCTCCCGGACCGCCACCTGGTCCAAAACCTCCATCCGATCCTCCGGCTGTGCCCGGTATGCCTTGCTGGTTTCGAGCATCCTGAAAGCGCGCCCGCATCTCGTCACTGCTCAGGGGAAAGACATTTCCAGAGGAACTCGAGCCTGAGACGGCGACGGACTCCGTGGACAAAGATGGCGGAATACCCGGAACCGGCATGCCTTGGGGCGCAACTGACTCGGTGTTGTCGGAACTACTGCCTTTGTTCCCCGCTTCCCCCGCCAACACGGATAGTGCCTGAAAGCCAGCGTTGCCCAAGCCGCCCACGCGCGCACGAGTACCTCCGGTTGTGTTTTGCGCACGGGACAGCAGCGTGATCTGTAAATCGAGCCGTGGATGTTGGTTCGAAGTCGAAATGTTGATGCGCTGCGTGGCGGCCGCGAAAGCCGCCATCTGGGCGCGGACGACGTATTCACCAGCTGCTGGTAGGGCCAGCTTGTAGCTGCCGTCGGGCTGCGTCCAGCCAACGACTTTCTGCCCGGTCGCCGAATTCGTCGCGGTGACGGTCGCCCCCGGTATCGGCGTGTTGCCTGACTTCACCTTGCCTTCGAGCGTGCCAACCGCCACATTTTCCTGGGATTTTTCGCGCCTGCCCGCACCCCCCGCCGACTCCGACTGAGCTTCCAGACGCGGCGAGCCCGCCGGGACGGTACTATTCGGTTCCGTAGTCTCCGGCGCGGAAGCCGGAGCAGCAGTCTGCCCAGCGAGGCTGAGACAGCAGAGCAGCGAAAGCAGGACCGCCGCCGCCAACCGATGCCCGCGTCGAATCGAAGCGCGCTGACCATTCTTCGGCAGGGCATGTTCTGGGGTCAGGAAGGGATTACAACCAGCGCGCAAACGTTGTAAGAACAAACTGACTCCAATCATCGCTGCCCGAACTGTGGTCGCGGCAACCGCCGACAATTGGCTTCTTTCTGCGCAAATCAGGCATACCTTCACTGAAACCCAACATCCTAACTAGATATTCGGTGGAATGCGACCGAGAGTTCCGGAAGATTGATCGACTGCGCTCGGAAGTTGAGGGAAGTCCATCACTTCTGGTGGCGGCGATAGGACTTGAACTTGAGCCGTTTAGCGGGCGTGAGTGAGCGTAGCCAACCAGAGACCGCTGGCGAAATCCCGAGCGAGGTCGGGCACCAAGGATCGCTTCACCTAGTGACGGTACCTGGAGTTCTAGTGGCGGCGCATCACGACTGCCTTGCCTGATCAGATTGCAGCCACGTTTCAACCCCGAGTAGCAAACAGATGTGTGAGGCTACGAGGGGCTTACTGTATCCTGCGCTGGGTTCCTTTCGATTTTACGATACTTCTCATTATTGTGTCGGCGTTGCCTGTGAGCAAATTCTGCGCCAGCTCGCACCAAAATGGATCGATGATGTCTGGCATTTGCTTCAGGGTATAATCCACCCCGTCGCGTCCCAGGCGGTAGCTGACGAGGGCTGCCTTGATCCGTCTTCCAGCCTCGTTATAGGGGTGTTTGGTGCCATCATCATTGGACATCAGGACTTGTCCATCCCTGGTCAAACTGGTAAATATAATTCTTTTCAGCAATGCTTTATTCGCACCTACAGCAGCGGTTGATCCCTTTGCCGGACTCCGCAAGCGTCTTGGACAATTCTGATTATCGCGATGGCCTGGTAAGGGTGCTTGTTCTGGAACAATTAGGGAAAGGAAAATGTTCGCGAGGGTCAGCGAGTACCGGCGATCTCCAGGTGGGAACCAAGCGTTCGAATCGCCGGCCGGGCTGCCTGATAGAAATGCCACCATTCTCACCTAGATGCAACCGGTCCGGCAGCTGTGAAAACTTGGTTGGTACGGGCACGTCTCGTTCTGCGGCGATCATTCAATCTGATGGAGTCTTGGTGGCGGCAACAGGATTTGAACTTGAGCCGTTTAGCGAGTGTGAGGGAACGTAGCCAACGGGAGCCTTAGCAAACCCGCGCACAGGAAAGCTGCGAAATCGACACCGCAAACTCAATCGTAACTTGCACTTCACAATTTGTTACAACTTGTTGCGTCCTTTTGACACGGCTCGGAATCCTGTGCCTTATGGTTTTGTCCGACGGGTTCCCAAGTACCTGTCGGTGCGACTGCCTATGATCAAGCTACCAATTCAACACTGGTCCGAGCGGTCACGGATGATCGTTCTCATGCTAGCGTTGTTGCTTCCCGCTGCCGCATTAATCGTAGTAAGCGCCAATCACCTGCGGACCATCCAGCGCGAAAAGGCGATTGAGGCAGTCTTTCAGAGGGACTATCAACAAGTTCTGGCGATTGCTCAGAAGCGTATTGTCGATCGGGCGTACGAGGTCACGGAAGAGGCGAAAACACGTTTTCCTGATGTCCAGCACCCGGATGATCTCAACCGCTTCCTGATGACACACCAGGATGTCGCGCATGCTTTTCTTTGGAGCGAGAAGGGCAAGATGGCGTTTTCGTCTCAACCCAGGCGGCAGGGTGACCCTGATTTTGAGCAGGAAGGTAAGAAGCTCGCATCCATGCTGGAAAACTGGTTTGACATGGAGTCGAAGGACTTCGAGGCCAAGCTGAAGAAGATTGAATATGTCGATGGCCGACGGTCGTACATATTTAACAATTGGGTACCCAGGGGAGACAAGTGGCAGTACCAGACGATAGTCCTATTCATGCCTCGCGGTTCAACGCCCGAGCATCCTGCACTGGCCGGGTTTGCCTACGACGCTGACTATTTGAGCAAGAAATTCTTTCCCGAAGCGCTTAACACAGTGCTTCCCAACCAGGACCCGAATGATACCTCGCGTCCTCAGCCTGCCATCATGGTGCGCACTGCCAAGGACCAGAGTCCTTTGGCTTCTTCCATCTGCTGGGACGGAGGTGCGCCGGAAGTGGAACGGGGTTTTGAGAGCGTCTTCCCCGGACTCATTCTGGGAATGAAGCTGCGTGGGACGACCATTGAGACCATAAGCAACAAATTCCTCCGGACAAGTTTTCTGATCCTGGGCGCACTGTCGCTATTGATGGTGGGAGGAGTGTTTTTCGCCTATCGCAGTGTAAATCGCGAGTTGCAACTCGCAAAGTTGAAGTCGGACTTCGTTTCCAATGTATCGCACGAATTGCGAACGCCACTCGCCCTGATCCGTCTTTATGCCGAGACGCTGGAACTGGGACGCATACCGAATCCCGGGAAGCAGCACGAATATCACGAGATCATTCGCAAGGAGAGCGAGCGGTTGACTGCCTTGATTAACAACATTCTGGACTTCTCGCGAATCGAGGCAGGGAAGAAAGAATACACGTTCCGCGAGACGGACGTGGCTGACCTGGTGCGCAGTACTCTGGAATCCTACCGATACGAAATCGAGCAGAGTGGATTCCAATTCGAGCAGGAGATCGACAACAATCTTCCACCGGTGCCAGTCGATCGCGAGGCGATTGCGCGGTCGCTGCTGAATCTGGTGAACAATGCAGTCAAGTACTCTTCGACGGAGAAGTATTTGGGCGTACGTCTGTACCGCGCTAACGGCAACCTCAATCTGGAAGTTGCCGATCATGGGATAGGCATTCCCCCCAGCGAGCAGTCCAACATTTTCGAGAAGTTTTATCGCGTGTGCGACCCGTTGGTGCACAACACCAAAGGAAGCGGGTTGGGGCTCTCCCTGGTGCGTCACATTGCCCAGGCCCACGGCGGCGATGTTGCCGTAGAAAGCACGCCAGGCCAGGGCAGCAAGTTCATCATCACTTTGCCGGTACGAGGCCCCGAGCTCCAGCAGGCGAACGGAGTGTCAGCATGAGAACCATGAGAACAGGAGACAAGATCAAGGTGGCTGAGACGCAGAAGCCGGCGAAGATTCTAGTCGTGGAGGATGAGCCCAACATGGTTGCCGGACTCCGCGACAATTTCGAATTCGAAGGGTATACCGTCATTACCGCGCGCGATGGCGTGGAGGGGCTCCAGCGAGCGCTGGATGAGTCTCCCGACCTGGTGGTGCTGGACGTCATGATGCCGCGCATGAGCGGTCTGGAAGTGTGCAAACAATTACGCGCCAAGCGTGGATCTATACCGATCATCATGTTGACGGCACGGGGCCAGGAAGTGGACAAAGTGGTGGGACTGGAGCTTGGAGCCGATGACTACGTGACCAAGCCGTTTTCGATTCGTGAGCTCCTGGCACGAGTCAAGGCGGTTCTGCGGCGGACCTCGGTTGTTCCCAAGGAGCTGGACCAGCATGCCTTTGCCGACGTTGAAGTGGACCTGAAGCGTTGTCGGGTCCTGAAGTCGGGTAAGGCTATCGATGTTTCCGCGAAGGAATTCGAACTCCTGAAATACTTCATATGTCATTCCGGGGAAACGCTCAGTCGCGATCGTCTTCTGGAAGAAGTCTGGGGATATGAAAACTATCCGACGACTCGCACTGTCGATACCCACTTGGTGCGATTGCGCCAGAAGTTCGAGCCCGATCCCGAGCAACCGCAGTACTTTCTGACCGTGCATGGAACTGGTTATCGATTCGTCGGTTAAGCGGGCCCAACAACTAGAAAAGCTTCAGACGCGGAGGCTGTAATGCTGAGAGGTCGAATGAAGATGCGGACCCATGATAGTCATCATAACTGGAGCGCCGATCAACCATCAACCACACCTCCCCCTGCATCTGTGTTGGCGAGTGAACCCCCTCGAGATAATGTGGACTTGCTTCTGCAGGAAAGGCTTGACTTGCACACGCAGCTCTTCGAGGCAGCGCAAATCCATCGAAAACTAAGTGGCCCTCGAGTGTTGCAAATCGCCGATATGCAGTTTGCCAGCGAGGTCTTTGCCGCACGCTATCTCCCAGGCGACTTCATAGTGCTCTCCCAGAATGGTTCCAAGGTGCTGGCGACGCTCGGGGACATCGCAGGCAAAGGATTTGCGGCAGGAATGTGGTTCACGCATCTGGCCGCACTCTTGCAAAGTTACGGTCATCCGGATTCCAACCTGCAAAGGACTGCTTCAGAGATCAATCGTCACCTTTGCTATCTGCGGCCGGTAGCGCCGTTCGTCACGGCATTCATTGCGCAGGTTGACTGCGACTTCGGAACGCTGACCTACTGCAACGCCGGCCATTTTCCGCCGATCATGTTGCGCGCTGATGGACGGGCCGAACTGCTTACGACTGGAGGACCGCTTTTAGGTGCTATTGAGGACGCTGACTTCGAGTCGGGCCAGGTGACATTCGAACCGGGCGACACACTGGTTGTGTACTCGGATGGGGTGCTGGAGTGCCGCGGTGCGTCGGGGGAAGAATTTGGCTCGAATCGTCTGCTGACGACGGTGCGGGAGGCGAAACAGCCAACCGCGCAGGCCACGCTCATGATGTTACTGGCGGCGGTGCAGGACTTCGCGAATGGCAATCCTCTGGCCGATGACGTCAGCCTCGCCGTCATTCAGCGCGACGCCCAATGGTGATTTCCATTCCCGTGCGCGCAGACTTGAGTTTTCATGGTGTACCAGGGAATCAATTTCGGGAGGGTCGGCGTCGATCCCGGTCGCGGGGAACCAGCCTCCAGCGACCTGGTTATCGCCGCGCCAAGGGGAGACAGGGCGGCATTTCAGGAGCTTGTCCAAAATTATGAGATGGTCGTGATGCGGGTTGCGTTGAATGTGACGCGCTCGCCCGATGCCGCCCAGCAGATTTATTGCCGGGTATTCCAGGATGCCTTTGTATCTGTGAACCGCTTGAATCCCGGAAGCTCAGTTTTTATTTGGCTGTATCGAATTCTAGTTCGCCACTGCCTCGAACACTGCCGGCGACACCCGCACGCGATCGGAAGCGATTGCTCCGATAAGGATTTCGGATCTCGCCTGCGCAGGGCTGTCTCTTCACTTACCCCCAACGAGCGGGTCATCTTCCAATTAAAGCAATACCAGGGACTGAGGATCCGAACCTTGGCAGAAATCTTTAATGCTACTCCGGAATCCGTCATCAAGAGTCTGCAGAAGGCGCAGGCTCATCTGCAAAGGCAACTGAAGGCCGACGTCCGACGTCCTCTCCAGACTTAGAGAGATGCTGGCACCCTGCTCGGTGCAGGGTAGTCTCCCAGTTACGCATTGTTGTTGGATTGTTGGGACCTATTCATGGATGCTCGTCTACATCAATCATCCGTAAGCAACCTGAAGGGTAGCCAAGGCGTTGCTCCAGACCGGGTCCGAGGTATGCGCTCGATGAGCAGTGGTAAGCAATGGACGCCCGGCCGCTATCTCAGCAGCAGCAGCCAAAGCGTCTTGTTTTTCAAAAGCTGTGCCCTGTCCCCAGGGTTTTGATCGCGAGTTCATAGGCTCCAAGAAGCCGCGGACGCTCCCCAAAGAGCGTCCACTGTCGCCTAACCGAGCTTTGGGGCTGGTTAGAATTGAACTGCCGGAAGGACGCCTGTTCCCTCCGCACGCACTGCATCCAGGGCGCTAGGATTGATACCCAAAGCTTTGAGAATGGTAGGCGCCACCTGGGCAGTCCCCACTCCGGCGCTCACCGTGCGGGGTTTGAAGTTCGGATTGGACAGCAGCAGAACGACATTCGTGTCGTCATGCGAGAACCCGCCGTGCTCGGCCTGTTTCGCGTGACTGCTGGAGTACGTAACGCCGACATTCGGGGTCACGATGATGTCTGGCGTGCGGGGATCTACGGTTGGATCGTTATAGTTAAGGAAAAGCGAAGGGCCGTAATAGATCTGCCCGAGCCCGATCCCGGTAGTGGTGGAAGGGTTCGCTTCGAGGAGTAAGACGGCGGCGTCCGTATCGAACTGGCTTGCCAGCCACAGTAACGAGACGTCATCTTCCGTTGGGCCAATGCCGGTGGGGTTGTTGGTCGATTCGGAAAATGGGAGGAAGCCCGCGTTGGACAGCACGGTCGCGGGTGAAGTTCCATTGATGGTCTGACCGACGTAGCGGCTGGGATCGATGGGCGACTGGCCGTGTTTGGCCGTGATCACGATCAGGGTCGTACTAAGCAACCCCTGTTTGTTGAGCTCGTTGACGAATGCCTCAATCGATTTGTCCACGAACTGGAATTCGTTCAGCAGGGCAGCGCTAGGTGTGCCAGCGGCATCCAGATATCCGCCCGTCACGCCGTTGCTCTTTTCAATGAGCTTTTGGCCCACGCTCACGGCCTGAAAATTCATGCCAAAGATAGTGGGGACCTTCGTCTTCTTGGTGCCCAGGTGGTCCATCCCGTCGATCTCATGCAGGATCGCGTTCACCTTCAAAGTGTCGTAGCACTGAATGTTCTCGAAGCTGTTGGTCCAGGCGGTCAGGTCTGCGCCTTTATCGCGGATTGGGGCGCAGGATATGCCGGTAGGCGTTTTGAATCCGGAAAGACGGATCACGTTGGAGTTGATTTCAGGTGCGTAGAAGTCGTCGAGCGCACTCGGTCCGATGCCCGAGGCGACGGAGGCGTAGGCAGGGTGCTTGTCAGACCATGCCGTGTATCCCCCATTGCTGTGAACCACGCTGAAGATGCTGTTGGCGCGGACGAACTGCCATGGAAAGACGGGCGCGCAGCCATTCTCGGGATCCCGAGGCAGTCTCTTGGAATCGATGGAGGCGATGCCGCCGTCGGTGAGCGACGCACCGAGTGCGCCGCCGTTCAGCGCGTGCTGGTTGATATCAATGCCTTCTTCATACTCAGTTGTGGTGCCCGTTGGCGGCCCATAAGGTGTGCAGGGGCCAGCCGCCACGCCGTTGCCGGTGGTTTTCGCGGGCGCGTTGTAATTCCTGGAGTAAGCGACATCGTAATAGACGCCGGTCAGGGCCGGGCTTCCACCCGTGACGATGGCCGTCAGGCCGGGGAAGGAATCCGAGGGTTTTGAAGTGCTGGCAGCGACGTAGTTGATCCCCGTCTGGCCTAGCGCAGCAATTGCCGGGCAATAGGGCTTGTTTTCGTTGGTGGTGCTGATGCCATTGGCACAGTTCAGGAAATCAACAGCGTGCATCCCATCGATGCTGATTAGCAGAACGCGCTGAATCTTCTTGGGGGTTTGGGCGACGGCGGTGCCCACGGCACAGACAGCTACGAGAGAAAGCAAAGCACATGTTTTTTTCATGCTGACCATCGTATAAAGAGCCAAGTGAACAGAATGTTAGGGAGAGTTGAATCGTTCATGAAAACCACTGAGGGTAGGCGGTGGAAATCGGGAACGGCCCGGCGGCGACGGCTCACTTGAAGTCAATGAAAGGGGTTTGTTCGCGTTGGCTGGAGTGTGGGGTCGCTGGAAAGCCCAGGATCGGACAACTTCGGTGAGTGGTCGGCAATCCTTCAATAATTGCATTACACCCGAGTTGCCCTGACGCTGGCACGATCGCGGGACCGAAAAATGGGGATCACGTCAAAGGTTTGCCGGTTTTGCCATCCCACTCTTGTCAGGGTTCCTGCTGACACCTATGGATTTCACCTTCTTGCGTTTTCACGTGTCACCTTGCTGTCGGTGTATAGCGAACTCCTAATTGATCGAACAGGAAACTGGAAACATCGGCGCTCTCTTCGATGCGCTCGTCGAGGGCGGTGCCGAACCCGTGTCCTGCGTTCGAACTGGTGCGCAGCAGGATAGGACGATCGGAGCTGCTGACCGCCTGCAGCCGCGCTATCATCTTCCGCGATTGCATGGGGTTTACCCGGTGATCGTTGTCTCCCGTGACGAAGAGAATCGCAGGATACACCGTGCCGTCCTGCACATGATGGTACGGCGAGTAAGCGTACAGCGCCTTAAACTGTCCGGGATCCTTCACTGTGCCAAACTCAGTGACATTGAAAGCACCATTAGGATCGAGCTCGACGCGCAGCATGTCATAGATGCCGACAGACGAAACCACGGCTCGGAACAGGTCGGGTCGTTGGGTGAAGGCGGCGCCCATGAGCAGGCCGCCGTTGCTGCCACCGATGATTGCGAGGTGGCTGGGCGAGGTGTATTTCTGGTCGATGAGGTACTGCGCACAGGCAATGAAATCGTCAAATACGTTTTGCTTGCGGGTCAGATTGCCGGCTTTATGCCACTCCTCACCGTACTCCCCCCCACCCCGCAGGTTCGCAATCACGTAAACTCCGCCCTGATCTAGCCAGACGCGCGCAAAGGCTCCAAGAAAGTACGGTTTCTCGCTTATTCCATAGCCACCATACCCGTAGAGCAAAGTAGGATTGGTGCCATCGAGCGCCGTTCCCTTGCGGCGGATGATGTTCACGGGGACGCGCGTGCCGTCCTTCGAGACGGCGAAGTCGCGCACGACTTCGGCGTCATCGAATTTGGAGGCCGAGGTTTCGAAGAGTGCAGTACGCGATAGCTTATTTTGCCTGGAGTCAAATCGCCACCAGGCAGCCGGCTGAAGAAAGCTGGAAATGCGCATGATCACATCTCCGCCACCCATAGGTACGGCTTGGTCGATGACCGAAACAGGAGGACTGACCATGGTTGACAAAAGTCCTTGATCGTTGAAGACGCGCAGACGGGAGGGACCGCCTATTATGTCGGTCACATAGAGACTTTTGCCGGTCGGCAAGAAGCTGTCGATTGAGGCACGGGCGTTCTCGTCCGTCCCCGACCCTGAGCTTTGCGGAACGACGATCTTGGCTTGCGAGAGAGGAAGATTTGGGAGGGGCAGCCGAAGAATTTGGCCTCGTGGCGCATCCTTGCGAGAGAGCAGATACAAAGCATCGTTTTGTCCAAGTTTTGCAGAAACGATCCCGTCCGCGAAGTGCGTGACCTGGGTCCAGTGACCCGATGAGTCCATTACGTAGTGCGCAAACTGGCCGCCATCCCCGTTTGCAACCGCGGCGATAAGCCAGCGCCCATTGTCGCTGGAGCGAAGCTGGATCTCTGCGATGCGGGGGAATTCCTTACCAATCACGTAGGTATCCTGTTTGGGATCGGCGCCGAGTTTATGAAAGTACACCTGCTGGTAGAAGTTGGAATCTTCGGGTGGACGCTCATTCCCTTGTGGATACCGGGTGTAATAGAAGCCGGCACTGTCAGCCTTCCATTCGATGCTGCCGCCCGCTGTGGCGAAATTGACGCGTGGGACGACATCTGCCAGCTCTTTGCCCGTAGCAACTTCAAAAACGCGGGCGTTGCTGTCTTCCGAACCATTCTCAGAGACGGCAACAGCGACGTATTTGCCATCCAAAGACGGAACGTAAAAATCGATCGCAAGGGATCCCTTGCGACTCGCAACGTTCGGATCAAACACGACTTTCGCGGCGTCGGGATCGTCGGCCGAGCGCAGGACCACCAGCATCCACTGTTGCTGCGGAGGTTGATACTTCATGGCAAACAGCATTCCCCCGCGAAACTGGGGATCGCGGTATCGCGGCGAACTGTCGCTGATCAGTTGCCTGAAGCGCTCTTTGATTGCCGCCCGCGCCGGCAGGCGGTCAAAATATTCCCGGCTGTGGGCATTCTCGGCAACGCTCCACTGCTTGGTTTCTGGATCGTCCCAGTTTTCCAGCCAGCGGTAATCGTCGGTGACGCTGACTCCTTGATAGTCGTCTGTGACCGGACGCTTGGGGACATCGGGCAGCTTGGGAATTGACGGACCCTGGGCGACAGCCGCTAGCGATAGCCAAAACGTCACGAAAAAACCACAAAGAAAACGATTCATGGACTACTCTCCGGGCAGGCCGGGATATTTTCTTCCCTTTTGACTTTAAATAGCAAGCTAAAGCAATCGTCGGCGTTACGCCACACATAAAGCTGCCTTTCGGGCCCGAAGTATTTCGAGTCGATGGTCGGCAAGCTGGAAGGCCTCCACGTACTTTATCGTTTCGGGCCGAGGCCGAGGTCTGTGACCTGAATCACGGTGGAGGGGGCGATCTGGGAACAAAAAATGTAAGGTTGGATTGCACTGAGCCTGGGTTCGCTTTCCACTTCGTCGAAATGCAGACTCGGGGCTGTGCCCGAGCCGCAGAAGGATTGAAATGGAGCCGCTTCGCCAGCACGTGTATGTCCGTACGCCGGAAAAACCGGAAGGGGTCACTTCCTGTCCCAGTAATGGGTCGTTTCACGTATTGCAGGCTTTGGAACGCGAGTTGGGCGCCCAAGGACTTGACGAACGAAGTTCAGGTGACCACGTGCAGTTGCCTTGGTTTGGGCGATGACGGACCGGTGATGATCGTCTACCCGGAGGGTGTCTGGTATCACAAAGTGAAAGAAGAAGATGTTTCCGAAGTCGTGTCTTCCCACCTGCGGTCGGGCAGGGTGGTATCGCGTCTGGTGTCGAACGACCCACAGGCGATGAAAACAGCGGCGACAGAGCATCGCGAACACCATCGGGCCATGGTGAAGGCCAGAGATGAAGCCGGTATTCTTCCGGACGATCTTAACGAAATGATTCGAGCTTTCATGCCCAGCCGGGCAGTGCTCACTGCAATCGGAATGATGTGTTCACCGCGGTTGCTGATGGTGTTGCGCGGCCCGCGTGGCCCAGAAGGTCCGGGCCGGCGCACGAGCCACGGGAATGCTGCTGAACGCTCTGCTGAGTCTGAAGTTGCCCGACAAAGAGAAGGAACCTTCTTCAACACTCCAGCGAGCGCTCGCTTCTTCGCGGAGGGCTCGCGCGACAATGCCGGTAATGGCCTGCCGCATACTGCGAACCCACGGCATCGCTGGTCCACATTGACGGAGTGTGTGCGCGCCGGAACCACGGTCCAACTAAGTGTCGAGGAAACGACTGGGTCACAACCTTCATTGCAGCCATGGATCGCAAGGCCAAGGAGCAGCCTGTGACGCCGGCGGCTAGCACAAATATCGCTGTTTCCCGGCTCTTTCGTCAGCTGGAGAGGTCAGGGCATTTATTAAGCTACTTTTAGAGGGGATGCAGACTGAAACTGACGCATCGCTATCACTCGCGGTGAACCCTAAGTATCTGTTGCTTCGGCCGACATGCAGACCCGTTGGCAGATCTCCCCTGTCCAAGCCACTCCCAGTGCATGCAGGCTGATCGGGTCTCCCATGCTGAGTGTATCGGCGTCCAATACAACCTGGTACGCATAGAGGATGATGGGACTGCGCGTGATACACCAGGGTGCATGACGATTGATGCCTGCGCAGTGCTGGCGAGCCTTGTCTGGGCTGTATTGATTGCCAGGACGCCACGCGCTTAGCGGGGTCGAAGACA
>Ga0306921_10003774_pt1 | contig 15412 bp, 11 predicted proteins | sample sta12Cox44000080_FD_203760 | JGI IMG/M metagenome (GOLD analysis project Ga0306921, IMG submission 203760) | Lab enrichment of tropical soil microbial communities from Luquillo Experimental Forest, Puerto Rico - statoxic.12C.oxic.44.000.080 (v2)... | ecosystem: Environmental > Terrestrial >...
GCGATCAGTTTGCGAACTTCGTGCTGGCTTTTGCCGCAGAACGAGCAATACAGCGTGTTCTTGGAGTCGCTGGCGCCAACCTTACTCATTCCTGTCTCCGTCCGCCGTTAGTCCCGTACGCTTGCTCGCCCTATTCCGGGAATGACCGGCACAGAGTTTTAAATAGAGCAAAATCCGTACCAAAGAAGGCCCTACTTCTGGATGCCACTCGAATCGCGGCAAATTCGAATCCTAGCGATCATTAACCAAACTAACCTAGCCAACCATGGTCGCACCCGACTATCAAGAATTCGCTAACCGGCCGGCCGCTGGATATCTGTGACAATACCGTGATTTGTTCCTTTGGCACGGGACAAGCCGTTAAAATCAGCCGGCGTTGCGCGATTGCCACGCCACACGCCGGCACGAAAGCGGAACTTTGCCGCCAGCCAAGGTAAAAAAGCACCCGGCAGCGCCAAATGCTCGCAAAAAGCGATGGTTAACAGGGTTTCAACGTCCGGCTGCTCAGGAGATCTTGACCGCCGCCAGCTCTTCGGCCCGCTTGTCGATGACCTTGTCGACAATCCCGAAGTCGCGCGCCATCTCCGCGGTCAGAAACTTGTCGCGCTCCAACGCGTCCTCGATCGCCTTGTAGGTCTGCCCGGTATGTTTGACGTAGATCTCGTTGAGTCGCTTTTTCAGATTCAGGATTTCCTGCGCGTGCAGCATGATATCGGTCGCCTGGCCCTGAAAGCCGCCTGAGGGCTGGTGCACCATGATGCGCGAATTGGGCAGCGAGAAGCGCATATCCTTGTGACCCGCAGCCAAAAGCAGCGATCCCATCGAGGCAGCCTGTCCCGTGCACAAGGTGGACACCGGCGGCCGGATGAACTGCATGGTGTCGTAGATCGCAAGCCCCGACGTCACCACGCCACCGGGCGAATTGATGTACATCGAGATTTCCTTCTTCGGATTCTCGGCTTCGAGAAACAGAAGCTGGGCCACGACAAGGGTTGCCATGCCATCTTCGACCGGTCCGGCTATGAAGATGATGCGCTCCTTGAGAAGGCGCGAGAAGATGTCGTAGGCCCGCTCACCACGGTTGGTCTGTTCGACCACCATCGGCACCAGGTTCATGTAGGTTTCCACCGGATCGCGCATCAGTCACCCAAAGATTAGCAGGTATGTTCGGAAAGGACGAACGTCGCTCGGCAAGATCAAGATAGATGCAGACACGAACGCCCCAGGACTTCAAGACACACAGATATGGATCGGTTTCCCGACCACAAGACCAATTCGACCCAGCCGCAAGTCCGGGTCAAAATCTGCCGAATTCATGGCAGTTGAAGCTGATTCTGACGACCGGGCATAGCGAGCGACCTTCCCGCTTTGCACCTTTTGTTTCTCAACCTTAACGCCGTACTGACACACTCTTCAGGCCGCACTCTTTTCCGACTCGTCGTCCCTGTAAAGCTCCTCGCGCGACACCTTCTTTTCGGTCACGGTGGCGAGTTCAAGGATGAAATCGACGACCTTGTCCTCATAGATCGGCGCGCGAAGCTGCGCCAGGGCGTTCGGATTGTTGCGGTAGAAATCCCAGACTTCCTTCTCGCGCCCGGGCATCTGGCGCGCACGCTCGATCACGGCGCGGCTGACTTCATCGTCGGTGACGCTGATCTTGTTCTTTTCGCCGATCTCGGAAAGCACGAGACCGAGCCGCACCCGGCGGTCGGCGATCTTGCGGTACTCTTCCTTCGCCGCGTCTTCCGTCGTGCCTTCGTCGGCAAAGGTCTTGCCGCCGGATTCCATCTCGGACTTGATCGAATCCCACATCAGTTTGAACTCTTCCTCGACGAGGGATGGCGGGGCCTCGAAACGATGGGTCTCGTCAAGCCGATCGAGCAGCGTGCGCTTGACGCGCTGGCGGGTTGCGCCGGCGAACTCGGCCGCCAGCCGCTCTCGAGCCGCCTCCTTCAGCTTGTCGAGGGATTCCAGCCCCAGCGTCTTGGCAAACTCGTCATCGACGACGATTTGCTGTGGCGCTTCGATCAGCGACGCGGTGGTTTCAAACTCGGCCGGCCGGCCGGCGAGGTTCGCATTGCCGTAGTTCTTCGGGAACGAGACCTTGAGGGTACGGGTTTGGCCGGCGGCGATCCCGATCAGCTGGTCCTCGAAGCCGGGAATGAAGGTGTTCGAGCCGATCGTCACCGGAACGCCCTCGCCGGTGCCTCCTTCGAACGGCGTGCCGTCGATGGTGCCTTTGAAGGATACGGTGACGCGATCGCCCGCCTCGGCCTTGGTGCCTTCCGCCTTCGCGGCAAAGGCGCGATTTTGCTCGGCGATCCGCTTGATCGCGTCATCCACTTCGGCCTCGGTCACTTCGGCGACGGGCCTCTCCACTTTGAAGCTCTTGAAGTCGGCGAGCGCTATCGACGGCACCACCTCGATCGCAACCGTATAGGTGAGATCGGATTTGCCGGCGAGAATGTCCTCGACCGCCTTCTGCTCGGTCGGCATCGTGATCTTCGGCTGGGTCGCGAGGCGAAAACCGCGCTCGGTGAAAATCTGCGTATTGGTGTCCCGGATGGTCTGGTCGATGGTCTCCGCCATCACGGAGCGGCCATAGACCTTCTTCAGGTGGCTCACGGGCACCTTGCCCGGGCGAAAGCCGTTGAGGCGCACCTTGTCCTTGAGTTCCACCAGACGGGCGTCCGCCTTGGCATCGAGATCCGCTGCCGAAACGCTAATCTGGAATTCGTGCTTCAATCCCTCGGCGACCGTTTCCTTCACCTGCATGGCGTCAATCTTCTTCCCGCTACGTCCGGCGCGAACACCGGACATCTACAATGTTATGGCGCGCGGCCAAAAGCCTGCGCCGGTGGTTCGGCGGACCCGATCCGTCAGGACAAGTCCTTCGGACGGCGGACCCGTCAGTAGTCATGGTCATGCGCAAACGCTGTCGGCGCGTGGTGCGGGCGGAGGGACTCGAACCCCCACAACTTTCGTCTCTGGAACCTAAATCCAGCGCGTCTACCAGTTCCGCCACGCCCGCTAGGAAGCATCATGTCCGGCCGCGATGCCGCGGGCGCGGGCTTATAACATGAGCCCGACAGTTCGCAGCAAAAAAATGCCTGTTTCGACCCTTTTCGAAGCCAGCAGTCGGGCTGGACTTGCTCAACGTAACATGGTCCGCATTGGCCGTATGTCAAACAGCATTCCCTTAACCCGCCGGCGCGAGTTCCTGGCCGGGTTTGGCGCGATGGCCATCGCCTCTGCGCTGCCGGCCCACCCAGCCATCGGGCGACGGACGCCGTTGCTGCAGGCTGGCGTTGGCAGCATACGCCTGCGCCAGGACGCCCCGGAAACGCCGGTCTGGGCATTTGCAGCGCCAAATCTGAGGTTTGAGCGTGCCGACGAGCAGGAGATCGCCTTCGAAAACGGCCTGCCCATTCCGGCGGTCCTGAACTGGCGGGGGATTCCGGGCGCCAGGGCCGCCGAGCCACTGCTTTCGCAAACGGCAGTGGCGCCAAATGGCAGCGGAACGCTGGAGATTCCATTGCGCCATGCCGGCACGTTCGTGTGTGACGTCCGCCTGCTTGGGGATGGCGCCGCGCGCCCTTCCCGGCCGCTGCCGCTTGTGGTCGCGGAAAGCGAACCCGTGGCCGTCGATCGCGACGAGTTCTTCCTGGTCGAGGATTGGCGGCTGCGCCCCGACGGCACGGCGATTGCACCCGGAGGCGAGACGAAAGACACCGAACTCGCCTACACCGTGAACGGCGTGAAGTCGCCCGATTTCATAGCGCGCACCAACGAGCGTCTCAGGTTCCGCTTCATCAACGGCTGTCAACGGTCTGTCATTGGCTTGAAATTGGAGGGCCAGGAGGTTCGCGTGATGGCGCTGGACGGCTACCCCGCGGAGCCCTTCCTGGCGCGAAACGGCGCATTTGCCGTGCCGCCAGGCGGACGGGTGGATGCCTTCGTTGACGTCGCCTCGCAACCGGGCTCGATCTCACCCATTCTGCTACACGATGGCAAGCAAGCCCGTCCTGTTGCCCGGCTGATCACCTCCAATGATCCGCCCGCGCACGACAAGCCGCTGCCGTCCGCGCCGCCGCTGCCGCAAAACGGCACATCTCCAATGCTCGAGTTGAAGAACGCATCGCGGTTCGACCTCATCGTGGGCGGACCTCCATCCGACTGGATCGCGCCCACGAAATTCGCTGCGAGCGCGCCGCCAGCCTTCCGCGCCAAGGCAGGCCGCACCGTGGTGCTGGCGCTGACCAACCGCGCCGAGATGACAACAGTGTTTAATCTGCATGGGCATCATTTCAGACTGCTGGATCGGCTCGACGACGGCTGGAAGCCGTTTTGGCTGGACTCGCTTGCCATCGACCCCGGACAAACCCAGCGCATCGCCTTTGCCGCGGAATTTGCCGGGCGCTGGCTGATCGAGTCGGTTGCGACCGACTGGACGGCGCCGCGATTGCTGAAGTGGTACAGTGTCGAGTGAGGAAACGTGATGAGCTCAAGTACCCCGGTTATTCGTCGTGTGAGCGCGCGCGCCGTCGACGCGCCGATTTCGCGGCCGGTGAAGACGGCACTTGGCATCATCGCCTCGGCACCCCTGATCCTGATCGACGTTGAAACCGAACAGGGCCTGACCGGGCGCTCCTACATCTTTGCCTACACCAAACTGACGCTGAAGCCGCTGGTGCGACTGATCGAGGATCTCGGGCGCGAGCTCGCCGGCAAGAAGATCGTTCCTTTCGACCTGATGGCGCAGATGGACGCCAAATTTAGACTTCTGGGCTGGCAGGGCCTCGTCGGCATGGCGGTGTCGGGATTGGACATGGCGTTCTGGGACGCGTTGGGCCAATCGGCCGGGCAGCCGCTGGCCATCCTGCTTGGCGGTTCGGTGCGGCCGATCCGCGCTTATGACAGCTACGGCGTGGTCGATCCGGTTGCCGACAAGAACGTTTTGCGCGCCTCGATGGATCGCGGTTTTCGCGGCATCAAGATCAAGGGCGGCGACGGCGACCTTGCCAACGACGAGCGGGTCGTGAAGGGCGTGCGCGAGTTGATCGGACCTGACGTCGCGCTGATGATCGATTTCAACCAATCGCTCGATCCGTCCGAAGCAAAGCGCCGCATCGAGCGACTGGCGCCTTACGACCTGCACTGGATCGAGGAGCCGGTGCCGGCCGAAAACCTTTTGGGCCATGCCGAAGTGCGCGCCACCTCGCCAATACCGATCCAGTCCGGCGAAAATTGGTGGTTCCCACGCGGCTTTGCCGAAGCGATCGCTGCGGGTGCGAGCGACTTCATCATGCCTGACCTGATGAAGGTCGGCGGCGTGACCGGCTGGCTCCGCGTCGCTGGCCAGGCTGAAGCCGCCACAATACCAATGTCCAGTCACCTGTTCGCCGAAGCAAGCGCGCATGTTCTTGCAGTTACACCGACAGCCCATTGGCTGGAATATCTCGATCTGGCTCGCGCGGTCCTCGCTCAGCCGGTGGAGATTGTTGAGGGTGCAGTCACAGCGCGTGGGCCTGGCCTCGGGCTTTCCTGGGACGAAGCGGCGGTCGCGAAACATCTGGTCTGAGCGGCGCGTGCCATTGCTGAACGCTCAGTAATCGATGCCGAATTCATCGTAGAGATGCCGCATTACCGCAGGAAGGGTTTCGGGCAAATCCTCTGCGATCAGACCGGGCCCGGCCTCGCGCGCGGCCTCGCCATGCATCCAGGTTCCCATCGAGGCCGCCTCAAAGGCCGGCACGCCCTGCGCCAGAAGGCCCGATATGATTCCCGACAACACGTCGCCCGCGCCGGCCGTCGCAAGCCAGGGCGGCGCGTTGGCGGCGATGGTGGCGCGGCCATCCGGTGAGGCGACCACAGTGTCCGCTCCCTTGAGCAAAACTACCGCGCCACAGCGCTCGGCAGCCGCCCTCACCCGCTCCAGCTTGGAGCGAAACGGATGCTTGTTGCTGATGTCGCTAAACAGCCTCGGAAATTCCCCCTCATGCGGGGTCAACACCACTTGCGGATCGTGGGAAGCCTTGATCGCTTCAAACAGGCGATCGGGCGCTTCGGCAAAACTTGTGAGCGCATCCGCATCCAGCACCAGGCTTCGTTTGGCGAACAAGCCCGTCAGAACGAAATCACGCGTGCGTTCGCCGACGCCCGCGCCCGGTCCGATCACGCAGGCGTTCAAACGCCTGTCACCGATCATTTCACCAAATTCCGTTGCCGTGTCGATGCCGTGAACCATGACCGCGAGCAGCGCGGCAGCGTTGACGGCGAGTGCGTCCCTCGGCGAGGCCAGCGTCACAAGCCCAGCTCCCGTCCGCAAGGCGCCGCGCGCCGCAAGGCGTGCCGCGCCGGTCGTTGCAAGTCCGCCGGAAACGACGACCACATGGCCGCGGTCGTACTTGTGGCCATCGATCCGCGGCAGCGGAAACGAAGCTTGCCAGAGCGAGGGAATATTCTCAAACGTGCGCGGGGCAATTTCCGAAAGGACTTTTGTATCGATCCCGATATCGGCAACACGCACATGTCCGCAATAGATCCGGCCCGGCATGAGCAGATGCGCCGGCTTGCGTCGAAAGAAGGTCACGGTCTCGGTCGCCTTGACCGCACCTCCCATGATGGACCCGCTTGTCCCGTTGATGCCGCTGGGCAGGTCGACTGCGAGAACAGGTGCGCCGTTGGCGTTGATCGCTTCGATCATGGCCAACGGCTCGTCTTTGACCGCTCGGTCGAGGCCGGCGCCGAACAGCGCATCGATGATGAGCGCCGGCTTGCCGATCGCATGGGGATTGAACGGCAGTACCGGATATTTCCACCCCCTGGCCGCCGAGGCCGCGTCGCCCTTTAATGCCTCGCGCTCGCATAACAGGATGACCGAGACCTCCCGGCCCCGCGCGGCCAGTTCTGCTGCAGCTACAAAGCCGTCTCCCCCATTATTTCCGGGGCCGGCGATCACCGCGATGGGACCGCTCTCGACCAGATCCATGGCGGCCTCCGCAACCGCCTGGCCCGCGCTGAGCATCAATGCGAAGCCCGGAGTTCCGGCGGCGATGGTCAGCCGGTCGGCACGCTCCATCTCGGCGGTGGTTAGCACTTCCATGCCAAAAACCCTGACGAAATCGCCTGTTCCTGAGGCATTTCCTGTTTTGTATGCACCTTCGAGCTAGGAGGACTGCATACCAATTGACCTATTTGCCTATTTGCCGGGCTACGATATGGTGCCGCCCCACGCATAGCCCCCTGCGGATAGCCGTTAAAAGCCTGATTACGTTTCGAAATCGGCCGTCTCGACAACTTGGCATAGACCCTGCTTTTGAGGAAGCCGGTTCGCCATCGTTGTGCTGAACCGGTAAATTTTGAATGTTCAGGCCCGCATATCGGGGCCAGCAATCCACCACCCGCGCGACCCTGAAAAACCAACCTGAAATCCTCGAATTGTGAGTGCCTGGTGCCGCCGATCTGAAGTCCCTGCACTATCCGCTGGCCAAGTCCGGTACAGGGGCTTCAGATCGATAAAGCGGCACTAGTATCAATAGTTTGCTGGTGCCCATGACTTTCCGAGGTTCGTAAAAGGTGGGCGCGGCGATGGAAGCACGAACTTCGGAAAGTGGGCACCAGGAGGCGATCTGTGAAGAAAATCGAAGCGATCATCAAGCCATTCAAGCTCGACGAGGTCAAAGAGGCACTTCAGGAGGTTGGACTTCAAGGCATTACCGTCACCGAAGCCAAGGGGTTTGGACGGCAAAAGGGCCATGCCGAACTCTACCGGGGCGCGGAATACATCGTTGACTTCCTGCCCAAGGTAAAGATCGAGATCGTGATTTCCGATGAACTGGTCGAGCGGGCCATCGACGCCATCCGGCGCGCCGCCCAGACCGGGCGCATCGGCGACGGGAAGATTTTCGTATCCAACATCGAAGAGGCCATTCGCATCAGAACCGGGGAATCCGGGCTCGACGCCATCTGAGCGGTACCGGCTTACATATCGGATATTGTGTTGAACATCCCCCGATTGTATTGACCATGGGCCAGCCAGTGCGCGCGTCAGATTTGCCGCTCACTTCTTCAAGCGTAAGCCAGACGAAAACAACCAACAGGGGGATTCATGAAGACCGCCAAAGACGTCCTGAAGTCGATCAAGGACAACGACGTCAAATACGTCGATCTGCGCTTTACCGATCCGCGTGGCAAGTGGCAGCACGTCACGTTCGACGTCGGCATGATCGACGACGACGCTTTCGCCGAGGGCCTGATGTTCGACGGCTCGTCGATCGCGGGCTGGAAGGCGATTCACGAATCCGACATGTGCCTGATGCCCGATCCGGTGACGGCCACCATCGATCCGTTCTTCGCCGAAACCACCATGATCATCGTCTGCGACGTGCTGGAACCCACCACCGGCGAGCCCTATAACCGCGATCCCCGCGGCATGGCCAAGAAGGCGGAAGCCATGGTCAAGTCGATGGGCGTCGGCGACACGGTCTTCTTCGGACCGGAGGCCGAATTCTTCGTGTTCGACGACGTGCGCTACAACACGACGCCCTACAACACCGGTTTCAAGCTCGACCACATCGAGTTTCCGACCAACTCGGATACCGAGTACGAAGGTGGCAATCTTGGCCACCGCATCCGCACCAAGATGGGCTACTTCCCGGTTCCGCCGCAGGACTCCGCGCAGGACATGCGCTCGGAAATGCTCGGCGCGATGGCCAAGATGGGCGTCAAGGTCGAGAAGCATCACCACGAGGTGGCGTCTGCCCAGCACGAGCTCGGCATGAAGTTCGATACCCTGACGCTGATGGCCGACCAGATGCAGATCTACAAATACTGCATCCAGCAGGTTGCTCATATCTACGGCAAGACTGCCACGTTCATGCCGAAGCCGGTTTTTGGCGACAACGGCTCGGGCATGCATTGCCATCAGTCGATCTGGAAGGGTGGCAAGCCGGTGTTCGCCGGCAACAAATACGCCGATCTTTCGGAAACCTGCCTCCACTACATCGCCGGCGTCATCAAGCATGCGAAGGCGATCAACGCCTTCACCAACCCCACGACCAACTCCTACAAGCGTCTCGTTCCCGGCTATGAAGCCCCTGTGCTCCTCGCCTACTCCGCGCGCAACCGTTCGGCTGCTTGCCGCATTCCCTACACCTCAAATCCCAAGGCCAAGCGGGTCGAGGTGCGTTTCCCCGATCCATTGGCCAATCCGTATCTCGGCTTTGCGGCAATGCTGATGGCTGGTCTTGACGGCATCAAGAACAAGATCGACCCGGGTCCGGCGATGGACAAGGACCTCTACGATCTGCCGAAGGAAGAGTTGAAGGCCATTCCGACCGTATGCGGCAGCCTGCGCGAGGCCCTGGAAAACCTCGACAAGGATCGCAGCTTCCTCAAGAACGGCGGCGTGTTCGATGATGACTTCATCGACAGCTTTATCGAGTTGAAGATGAGCGAAGTCGAGCGCTTCGAGATGACCCCCCACCCTGTCGAATTCGACATGTATTATTCGGGGTAAGAGGCAGTCGACCATCCAATTTGTAATGCGAAAGGCGCCCGAACGGGCGCCTTTCTTGTTTGATGAACGCAAACGATCGGACTTAATCGATTCATAGTCTTTCGGAGCTGCCCGGACATGTTCAAATTGGGCCAAAGAGCCGGCACTTTGCTGACTAGCGCGTGTCGCCCTTCAGCCCACAGATGCGCCTGCCTTTGCCCGACTTATTCCCAGCGCCAGGATGCGATGCAGCAGGTCCGGGTAATCAAGCCCGTCATGCTTGGCCGCTGTCGCGAACTCCTGGCTTTTCGCTATTTCCGGATTGGGATTGGCTTCAATGAAATACGGAGTGCCGTCGGCAGAGAGGCGAAAGTCGATACGTGCGTATCCATCCAGCCCCAGTGTTTTGTAGATGCGTTTCGCCGTTCGCTGAATGCGGGCATATACCTCCGGCGCGAGGTCCTTGGCTGGCCCGTCCACGATTCCGACGCGTTCCTGATAATCGGGATCGTGTTTGGCCTTTTGGGTGGCAATCTGCCGCGCGCCTTGACCGCCCAAGCTGCCGAATTTCAATTCCCAAACCGGCAGAACCCGCAGCCGGTTGTTGCCGAGCACGCCGACATAGAGCTCACGTCCCTCGATATACTGCTCGGCGATGGCGGCAGTTCCGAGCCGCTCGTGAACGAACGCGACGCGCTCTGCGAGCTGCTCGTCCGTATCGACGATCGATGCTTGCGAGATCCCGTAGGATCCATCCTCGCTCTGGCTCTTGACGACCAGCGGCAGCGCAAGGCGCGGGGGCCGTTTCACCTTGCGGCCTACCGGAAACACGGCAAAGGCCGGTACCGCGATCCGGCGATGATGCACCAGCGTCTTGGACAGATCCTTGCCGCGCGCCAGGATCAGGCCGCGCGGATTACACCCGGTATAGGGGATTTTCATCAGCTCGAGATAGCTCGCGATATGCTGGTCATAGGCGGACGCATAGTGGAACTCCTCCAGCAACGTGTACACCACGTGCGGCTTGAAACTCTCGATCTCGTCGCGCACCGGCTTGATTTCCTCCTGCACGCCGAGCGGTCGAACCTCATGGCCAGCCGCACGCAAGGTGCTCACGACGTCGAATTCCGTTTTCCATTCGTTGATTTGCTTCGCGGTGTATCCGTCGGTCGAGTCCGGAGGCACGCAGTCCGGATGCATGAGCACCAGTACGCGCAGGCGTCTCATAGCGCGATCCATTTGCGCCGCGACGGGCCGAACAGCGCGTGCATGGTCTTGGCGGTCAACAGGATGGTGAAGTTGATCACAAGCTTCCGTTCCGAACCGGGGGCGCGAAGATCGAGTTCGCGGCAGCGGGAGATCATGTCGTCAAGAACGGCATCGAGCGTAAGCTGATTCTCGCCCGTCCACCGCGCCACCAGTTGCCTGATTTGGGCGCGGTGTCGCCTGATGAAGATCGACGCCGGCTGCGCCCGCCGATGCCGTCGATCACCGGAGAAGAGACGGTAAAGGTCGCGGTCGTACGTCTTCGGCGGCTTGAAGGCGTAGAACGCCTGCTTTTTCTGGTAGTGCTCGCCAAGCGTTTGGCTGAGCTTGGACAATGGATCGACACGCTCCCGTGTCGTGGCGGGCGGCCGCTTCCCCGCAATCTCGCCCATCAGCTCGTCGACATATTCAAGCTTCTTCAGCGCCGGCCAACCGGCATACCGGGTCCGCCAGTTCGACCGCGGCCGCAACCACACCGCAAAGGTTTCGGCGAAGTCCTCGTCCGGATGGCTCTGCGCGTACCAGCGCCGAAGATGTTGGACATAACGCCGGCTGGCCGGATTGGGCCGGTAGTAGAGCGGGTAGTGTTTCGAAGACGGGCCGAACAACTGTTGCCAGCGCCTGCGGCGTTGCAATTGGTAGGCGTGCTGCACGGCATGGCCTGCCTCGTGACGGAGAATGGCCATGCACTCGGACCAGGTGCTGCCCTCGACCTCGAGCATCATTTTCTTCTCGAGTTTCATCAGGCGGGGATGGGCAAGATAGAAGGGAATCGCAATGCCGGGCACATCTGCCGGGCTGAACCATTCGCTCGATATCCATGCGTGCGGCCGCAGCCGGATGCCCCGGGCCTGAAGCTCTTCATTCAGTGTGCCGAGACAATCCTCGAGCCAGGTGCCTTCGACCTTGACCCTCAGGCTGCTGAGGCGTTGCTTGAGCAACTGATCATCCGACAGCTTCTCCCAGGCATATTTCCGACGCGGCATAGGCCTCCATAAATCATAAAACCCACTGCTTAGATGGTGTCATAGGATCCTGCAGGCAACAACCGACGAGTCTTCGCACATGCGGTCCTTCACTAGCCGTGGGTTTGGTTAATTGCAGACATCGCCGCAGGTCCCGAAGCATGTCCGCTTTGAAGACGACCGAAGTCGTGCGCTTCGAGATGACGCCGCATCCAGTCGAATTTGAGTTGAATTTTAAATGTATTATTCGGCCGCCCTGGCTGCGATCATGATTGCGGTCAGCAAATTGGTTCGTCCGGCCGCTCCGATTGTTTCGACACTCACCGAAGCCCGCGTTCCTGCCATTTTTTTTCGCCGATCAGACATGGCACCCGGGGCTCCTTCTCTGCGGTTGGGAGGATCCGGCGCTCAGGCGTGCGGCCTGCAACTTCGAGAACAAGCTTGGTCCGGATCGCTTGCTGGAATTTTTCGCGATCTCTGATCGTCATGATGAAGGCGCCCGGCCCTCCGATCACGCAGTCCTCGTAGTAGAGATCGAGATTCTCGATATCGGTCGTCAAATAGGATGGCTCCTTCACCATGATAGGCAGGCCGTTGATGATGATACCCTTCGCCAGGGCCGCGTCGCGCGCGCCGGTTACGGGGGCTCCGTCGTTGTTCGGCCCATCACCGGAAATGTCGAGGACGCGCCGCAACCCCCGATAGGGATTTTCTTCGAACAGCTGCACTGCGAAATCAATCGCGCCGGAAATCGAGGTACTCGAACCTCGGCGAACCGGCGTTTTCATGATCTCGGCGGCCACAGCGTCCGCTGATTCCGGGCCGTCGATCACTCGCCAGGGAATGATGACCTTCTCATCGCCCGACATCGACCACTCGAAATAGGTCATTGCCACCTTGCCGCCCGGACCGGCCCTTAGCGCCTGGAGGAAGTCTTTCGAGACGATGGCCTGTGCATAGCCCTCGCGTTGAATGGCCAGTTCGTCCATATCCATTGAATAGGAGACGTCGACGGCGATAACGAGCTCGACATTGACGGATGGTAGGTTTTTCCCGGTATCGGTAAATCGAAATTTCAGGCTCGGCGCGGCAATGCCGGCAGCGTCTCCTCCGACCATCGCGCCCGCAACAAGCACTGCCCCAAGCGAGACATACCAGCGCATGACGGCCCTCCCATCCTTCACGAGGATGGTGACACCCAAAATGCGCCACGAAAAGCGGGAACACGAAAATTGTCGTTCACGTTTGCAGCAATCGCCGTCAGTATAACGAGCCCTGATCGCCTGCCATTTTAGATTTCTCTATCAGAACCCAATAAAGGCCAATTGGAAATAGGCGAAACCCGGCTCCGTCGCTAGAACGACGGGGATGCTATGATCGTAATCCTGTCACACCCTGAAAACCTTGGCGTATCGCGCCTTGATCTCCTCGCTCTGTGCCTGCACCGCTGCCGGGTCGGATTTGAGCATTTTCACCTCCGACATCGGTGTTTGTCCCGCCCTCGGCTTGACGAGGGCATGGAACGAGCGATGGGCGAATTCATCGACCAGCATCTGCTGGGCTTCGCGGCTAAAGAAAAAATTTTGGAACAGCCTCGCCGCATTCGGATTGGGAGCGCTTTGGAATATCCCGCTTCCAACGATGATGAGCGGTGAGCCTTCGAGTGGATACACGACTTCGACGGGCTTGCCCTGATCCTTGAACAGAATGAGGCTGTAGTCGTTGCCGTCGGCCATGACCGCGCGTTCGCCCAGCATGATCTTTCGCGGCGGATCGCCCGCCGATTGCACCTGCATCACTTTCTGCTGGGCCAGTTTTTCCAGGTAGGACCAGCCGAGGTCGCGTGCGAGCACGAAGGTGGTGGTCAAAATGGCGCCGCTGTAGCTGGGATGGCCCTTGACGATCTTGCCTTTCCATTTCGGATCGAGCAGGTCAGCGTAGCTCCTCGGAGCGTCCTCCGGTTTGACCAGGTTTGTGTTGTAGCCGATGGTTTCGAACCAGGCGCAGGAAGTGGCGTACAACCCTTCCGGTTCGAACTGGTCGGCGGGAAAATGCTTTGCGACGTCTTCCGGCAGGTAGGGCGCAAGCCAGCCGTTCTTCTTCCAGTCGAGATAGTGCGCCACGTCGGTGCTGTTGGCGATATCGACGGCGTGGATGCCACTGCCCTGCTCCTGCGCAATGCGCTGAAAGATTCGCTCCGCCCCGGAACGCTCCACCCGCACGGCGATGCCCGGATATTTGGCCTCGAACATCTTGCCGAGCCGTTCGGCGACACCAAGCTCGATCGCGGCGTAATAGGAGACCTTGCCTTCCTTGCGTGCCGCCTCGATCAATTCCGGCGTAACGGCTGAGGGCGCCGGCGCTGCGGCTCTCGACGGCTGGGCGAACACCGCGCCGGCAACCGACCCGGCCGTTACCGAAAGGATTTCACGCCTTGACCAGTTCCTACCCGGCATCAACTCTCTCCCGCGGACCGCTCTAGATGTTGTTGAGCCCATGTTAGCGGACCTCGCCCGCCGCGCCATCATCACTTTGGGTCAGCGAGCTTCCCTACCCCGTCATTGCGAGCGCCAGCGAAGCGATCAAGCGGCGTAGGATGGGTTGCGCGCTTGCTAAACTCATCGCATTGCCGCTGATGCTATGGCCGCTCTGCAAAAGTCATACTGTGATCAGAAAAGTTTGATGAGTATCGCTGCGCTCTACCGATCCTACGAATTAACGGCGGTACGAAGCAATTGCTTCGTTTGTGCTTGAACAACAAAAGCCTTGACGCGATATGTGCTGACCACACCTGATTTGCCCGTCGTGCCAATCTGCCGCATCAGCGTAGCATTGAACGGAACCCCAAATCAGCGTCACATTTCGCGCCGTCCCGCACCCCTTGAAGAGGGGCGTTTCGCGATCGTCACGAACGTTGGGTGCGGGATGCGATGGACGCGATGGCACGGCGGACGAACCTGCCTGTCGCGGACGGTGAAGTCGTGTGGTCCTGACGCCTCGACGCTGGCGTTAAATCGGCGAAAAAAAATCCGCCGATGATGGTGACAACAAAGCCCGATCACCAGGGAGAGCACGAAGAAAGTCGTTAAAACCATTCGCGCGGGGAAAGCCGGATTTACCGGATCGAACCTGTGGTGACTTTGCTCGTGTGCTTTTTTGTTTTGCGCACGAGGCTGCGGGTGCGATCGGCATCCGGCTTTCCCTGCGCCCTCTCCGCGCAAATGCCTCGCGTTTGTCGCGATCCCGGGGGTGAACGACTAAAAACTCGGACCCTTCAGGGCCGCGAGATCACGAATGCATGTTTTCCAATCACATGCGGGTGTTGATTGCCCAATGATGCAGTGCACGATTGCGAGGATCGGGAACGGGAATACAATGAGCCATCAAGGTCGCGCGATTAAACGACGCCGCCTTCGAAAGCCAGCGGGAGGATTGCAGATGACAAAATGGATTCGGTTCGAGAACAGCGGAAAAACCGGCTTTGGCACGCTGGAAGGCGATACCATTGCGGTTCACACCGGCGATATGTTCGCCGGCGCGAAACCGACCGGCGAGACGCTAAAACTCTCGGACGTTGCGGTTCGCACGCCCTGTGATCCCTCCAAAATGATCTGCCTGTGGAACAATTTCCACCAGCTCGCCGCCAAAAACGACTTCAAGGAGCCGAAAGAGCCGCTCTGGT
>Ga0306921_10003775_pt1 | contig 15412 bp, 11 predicted proteins | sample sta12Cox44000080_FD_203760 | JGI IMG/M metagenome (GOLD analysis project Ga0306921, IMG submission 203760) | Lab enrichment of tropical soil microbial communities from Luquillo Experimental Forest, Puerto Rico - statoxic.12C.oxic.44.000.080 (v2)... | ecosystem: Environmental > Terrestrial >...
AACGAGAGAATCAGGTCGAGCACTCGCGAACGGCGCCCTAATAATTGAGGTTAGAAGTCGCCTGGCCGACGGTACCTACAAGCGAAACAAGAATGCCTCACTGCTGCTCGAAGTGGCTTTCGAGATGGCGGTCGCGTAAATGGCGACCTGGCGACGGTAGCGGCCCACGGCGGCGGCCAGCTCTTGATCGGTCTTGAAATCAACGACAATCCATTTATCGTCTTCTCGAAATGCCATGTCGGCGAAACCCTCCACAAGGGTGCTGTCTTCTTCGCGCAGGGTGAGTGGAACCTCGCGATAGCACTGGCCAGATGCCGCGGCCTTGCGAGCACGCTCCATTAGCGGATGCTGGAGCGCCGCGGTAACAGTCGTCACCGCTGCCTCAACCTCATCCCCCGACGCACCGAGAATGCGGCCGTTCAACTGGGCTGAAGCACGTATTTCTCCTGCGGCGCTGTCGAGCGGGATGGTTGCAAGAGTTACATGCACCAAACTTCCGAATCGCGGTCCAAACGGGCGAACTGCAACGTCAATTTCCACTATTCTGACTTCCCGCGTTTCGAGGTCAAGCTCTGATCTGGCACGCTCACTGGCAGCCACCACTTGCACGCTAGGCTGCCTGCCTTTTTCCAATGTCGCGCGGTGCTGATCTCGCCATGCGGAGTAATTCCGTAGATCTCGTTCAACGGCCCCGGTATCGATCTCCTTCAGCAGGTGCTCTTGTCGGAGACTAAACGACGGCGTCTTCCCCAGTTCCAGGACATGTGGATCCCACCACACAACACGGTAGGCTGTGTCACCCCTTCCGAAACCGTGCGCGCCGGGACGGACATTGGTGACATCGGCTGGGTCGCCCTCTGGGCGCCACAACACGCTGTCCATACCGAATTTCGGACATTGTTTCGCTAAGGAGGGCTTACGCCGGCGCGCTTCTGGCGGATATATCGCAGAATGCAGCGGCGCGACCCACCACTCCTCAGCCATCTGCGGTCCACCTCCGGGTGTAGGATCGTCTCCGATGGCTGGTATGACCAGTAGGTCGCGAGCACGAGTGGCTGCCACATAAGCCACGCGGACACCTTCCGCCAAATCGCGGGCGTGTTCTTCCGCAGCATGGTCCAACAATTCGCGAGGTGCCCAGCCGGCGAGCTTGACGGCGCATAATCCTTGGTCGGGAGCCAAGTAACGATCGGGATCGGCATGCGCGATCTTAGCAGTCACGTCGGCGAGAACTACAACCGGGAACTCCAGCCCTTTGGCCTTATGTACGCTCATCAGGCGGACGCCATCGGCACCCTCCTCGTAAATGGCCGCTTCGGCTTGCTTGCCGCGCTCAGCGTCAGCGAGTAATTGCTCCACGAAGCCGCGGCATGATGTGCCGCCGCTCGACTCGTATTCGCGTGCCAGCTCTGCAACCCGCATAACATTGGCCAGCACCTGCTCACCCGATGGACGCATGGCAAAGCCGGCGTGGGCGCGCGTCGCGCTTAACAACAAGTTGATCGTTTCTGCAACCGGGCGATGGTTGCGACGACGGGATAGCGACTGCAGTACTTCCAGCGCATTCGTAACTGGTTCCAGGGTCTGCGGCACTTCTGCGGGCAAGCGGAAAGGATGGAGCTTTTGAAATCGTTGTCGGTACTGCAGGAGGATATCGTCGGAGACAGCAAAAAGGGATCCATGTAGAGTTGCAAACACCGACAGTTCATCATCTGGCCATTCGATCGCCGCTAGCGCAGTGCGCAGCGTCTCGACTTCTTCGCGCTCGTGGAATGACTTGCCGCCTACCAGAAGGTGCGGGATTCCCCGGGCCTCCAGACCATCGACATACGCCTTAGTCATATCGTCGCCGTATTTCTCAAAGCGGCGGAACATAATACAAATATGACGGGATGCGACCGGCACTCGCTCACTGCGTCCACGCTCAGTGATCTTCCAACCGCTCTCCTCGATGAGCCATTGAATGAAGGCGCCGACGGCATCGGGCTGCGACTTCAGTACCTCCCCGGCTGAGAGCCGCTTCTTCCCGTACGGTTTTGGAACGCTTAGAGCCACGACGGAAGGCTGGTCTGTCTCCTCGACTCGGTATGGGGTGAGCGGAGAGTACTCCGCTTGTAACGAGCCAACATCACCGGTCATTTTGCGCGCAAAGGCCGTGTTGACGAGGTTTTGAATCGAAGGAACCGAACGGAAGCTGGTACTCAAATCGACCTTTACAGCGCCGCGGTCAACCAGGAGATCTCTAACCTGATTGTAGAGACCAACATCCGCACGCCGGAAGCGGTAGATCGCCTGCTTTGGATCACCCACGATGAACAATTTGCCCGGTAGCGGCGTGACCTGGCGCCAGTCGCTGATAGCGGGATCCGCCGCCGAGAGCAGCATCAGGATTTCCGCCTGCAGAGGGTCGGTATCCTGGAACTCATCAACAGAGATATGGGTGAATCGCTGTTGCAGGTCTTTACGCACTGACAAGTTGTCACGTATCAGGTCGCGAGCACGCAACAGCAAGTCAAGAAAGTCAAGCCGCCCAGTGCGGATCTTTAATTGTTCGTAAGCTGTGATGCTGTCACGCAACTCCGTGTGTAGCAAAGCCGCCAAATCAGCATCGGCGCTCTGCGCAAACTGCTTGACAGCAGCCACGAGCACCTCGTGCTTGGCAAGCACGTCGTCGCGGGGAATGCCTGCCCCATAATTGCGCGTGCCTACTCGATCGAACTTGCAGAAATCACCTTGCCGGCCGAGGAACACCAATTCTGCCTCAATCCCGTCGTAATCTCGTGCATGTGTGCGCTCGGTGGCGCGGATGTGATCACTTACCTGTCGTGCTCGCCACGATCCCAGATAGACCGGATGATCGTGTGTTGCCGCCTGGCGCGTGACTTCTGCGAATTGATGCAACAGCCCAACTAGCTTGTCGATCGCGGCACTGCGGTCGAAAGGAGCTCTAGCCCATGCGGAAGGAAAATCGCGCCACGCTACCAGCGTCCACGCCGCGCTTTGCAGACGATCGAGAGGACTGTCGCCCATGGCGCGCCGGCGCAGTGAGCGGCGTATCCCTTCCGGTGGATTTTCTAACGTCCTCTGCAGCCAGAAGCGAAATACTTCGCGGTACAGCTGCTCGGCAGCGCCTTCATCGAGCGGCTCAAATTGGGGATCAACCTGGCCTTCCAAGGGCCGCTCACGCAGAAGGTCCGCACAAAAGGAGTGGATTGTGCCAGCGCGTGCTTCTTCCAGGTGAGCAATAGCCTGCTCGATGTTGAATCGGCGGTGCGTGTCGTTGCCGGCCTTGATGCGCGCCTCCTCTAATCCGGCGCGAAGGCGAAGCTTCAGCTCACCTGCGGCCTTGTCCGTAAACGTAACGGCAACGATGCGCTCCATAGTGGTGCGGCCTTCCGCAAGAATGCTGATGATGCGGTTCACCAGTTCCGTCGTTTTTCCCGCGCCGGCAGCCGCCTCCACCAGGATGGTCGAATGCAATGCGGTGCGGATGAGGTCGCGCGCCTTCTGGTCCGCTAGCTGGGTCATGGCATATCCCTTAAGTGGAACAGTGCTGTAAGCGACTTTTGGTCTTTGCGGGTGACACGGAACTCTTCATACGGTCCGCACACTACACGGAAGTCACACCAGTTGCAGGCGCCTTCCCTTGGCGCTGGGGGTAAGAATCCTGCTTCGACGGCGTGGTCGATAATCTTCAGTACTTCGCTGCCACAGCTTCGTGTCGAGTCGCGGATAGGTACAATGCGCTCGCCGTAGCCGCCGGTTGATGTGCAATACCAGAGCCGCGCTTCGGATACGCTCTGTTTACGGATGCGCTCAACTGCCAGCGAATACAGCACTGGCTGTAACAACTCCCCTTGTCCGACGACTACGCTACCTACGACGCGGTCCTTGCCAGTTTTATAGTCGGTGACTCTAAGCGCGCGACTGGCGTCTTGCTCGACCAGGTCGATGATGCCATGCAGGAGGAAGCCTCCAGCCAGCTGCACAGGCTCAGCTGTACTCGCCGGATCGTAGCCGCGATCCACGGGAAGACCGAAAGCAAACTCGACCAGCACAGGGGACCAGCTGTCCTGCTCCGTGAGCCGAAGCAGCCAGCCGCGAAAATCGCTGCGCATTTGTTCGATTTCGTCCTGCCAGACGCGCTCGATGGCTGGGGCTAGCTGCTCTTTGAATTCCGCCGCTACTTTGTAGAGGATGTCATCGACCAACGCCTGCGCATCCTGGAGGCTGGCGGAGGACAGGGGCAACCATGAATTTTCGAGGCACTTGCGCACGAATTGCGCCTGCACGCGATGGAAAATCGCCCCGCGAGTGACCGGATCGATCGATTGCAACGGTACGGGCTCTTCTCGCGGAGCAAGCCGGTAAATGGCGGAAAGCAGGAACTTGTAGGGACATGCGGCAAACGACTGCAAGGCCGTGGGCGAATAAGGTCGCGCGGTTAGTCGGTGATCGGCGAGAGCTGCCTGGGTGGCGGGAGTTGGCTGGCAGAGTCCGTCCGCCGATCTCCAGGGCTTGTGCCAGCGCTGCCACCGGCTTCGCAGCGAGCGGGCAAGGTCGGGATTCAACTCCATAAGATATCGTGCCCGGCCAGAAACCTCTTCAGGCTTTGCCTGCAGCAGCGGCTTCAATGTAGCCAGATCGTGCTCGATATCATCTATGGCGCGCAGAGGATCGGTTGGTGCTGGCCACGCGAGCAACGCATTGGATTCCTCTGCTGCCTCGCGTTCGAATATCTCTATATTCGGCAGATGACCCAGCGTTGTGCGGGCGACGTCAAGTGCGTAGAACGACGGCACCCGCGGTCGCGCCAAGGCAACCTCGACTCGAGGGTAGGAGAAATATATCTGTCTACGAGCGGCTCCAGCGGCGAGCCGAAGCCACAAGCGTTCTTGGGCCGCATGATCACTGCGTGTCATTAACGGCGGATCAGCGGTCATCGCCTGGCGCAGGTCATCATGCAGGATCGGGTCCTCCCTGAGTTTCTGGGGGAAGATGCGCTCGGCCAAGCCAGGGACAAATACGGTATCGAACGAGCGACCGCGAGCCTGCTCAGGAATGCCAATAAACACAGATCCGAAGCGGCGAGCCGCTGGTTCGACTTCCAGTTGCGTCAGGCGGTCCCCCAAGACTTGCTGCACTTCATCGAGGGTGACCGGCCCGACCGCCGCCATCGGATTCAGTTCGGCCAGTACACTGAGCACCCGTTCCGGGTAGCGTAATACCATGGGCGCGAGGCGCTCCAGCGCTTGCAGCCACTCTCCCCAGTTCGCATGGCTCGGCAAAGTAGCCAATTCTTCTATGATCGGCAGCGCGAATCGCCGCAGGTGATCCAAATTGATGAGTTGGCGCTCAATCGCAATCAGTCTTGGTGACTCTGGCTCTACCCTCTGAAGGCTGATGATTTTCAGGCGTAGTTCGGCTGCGAGCCCATCGAGCCTGCGTGCCCAACGCTCCTTACCACCAACCACGGCGGCTTCCACCAGCAACTCCTCCCACTTCCTCGGGGTACGTAGGGTTCCCGCGATCACCGGCCCCGCGTCAGAGTCTTGATCGGGCTCGGAAACATCCTCCGGTTCCGCTGACACGTCCATGCTCGGTGCCGATGGAATCGTTTCGTCCGTGGCCGGTGACCACAGTTCGCGATCTGCAGGTGGCGCCCCCTCTTCTGTCAGGGCTGGCACTTGGCCCAGAGACAAGTATTCGGCAAATCGCCTGGCAGAAAAACCTTCGCTTGCGCATGCCAGTAGGACGACAAATGCACGCCCCGCCGGGTCAGGCCGGCTGGTACCGCGGGCAAAATAAGCAGGTATCCCCGCACGGTCGAGCGCGGTCTCCAGCAACGGTGCATACGTCTCTGGTGTCCGAACGAGTATCGCCATCTGGTCGAAGGCGACGCTGTTGTTGGCTTCCTGCAAAAGCCGGCGCGCAATCTCCACGCACTCGCGTCCCTCGCCCGGCGCGGAAAAAAGGTGCACACGGCCGTCTTTCGGATATGAGTCCGATGGCAGATCGGCGAAAACGTAGTTCTGCAATCGCTCGAGCGAGTTTTCGCACTTGCGTGGCGCCGTTCGGCGTTCTGACGGGATCTTTTGCAGCGCCGATAACGCCCACTCGTCGCCGGCCGGGACGGTCGCCAGAGCCTCCGGCGCAGGCGAGCAGAGGGCAGCTACAAACTCGCGCTCCGAACGCGTACCCATTGCGACATCCAACAAGAGAACAGGGGCTCCGACCAGACGATTCGCGCGGCTTTCGACAGCGCTAGTTGCCGTCTCAAAGAGAACCACACGATCAGCGAGCCCGGCTGACTCTAGTTGTGTTTTAAATTCCTTGAGGAGGCAGGAGAGGTCCCGACCAATGATGCCGCTTTCGCTTAGCATCTCCGCTCGCACGCCAGAGGCCCGAAGTTCGCGCAATGCGGAAGCCAGCGCATTAGCAAAACCTGGGAGCGACGCAGCGGGCGCAAAGTGCTTCAGTTCGCCGCGCTGCACGACCTCAAAGATTGCTCGTGCGGCAAGCGCCTCTGTTCCCAATGAGGTGGCGGGAGCTACTCCCTGGCTTTCCATCTCCGGCAGCGCGAACCTCACTGCGAGCTGTGTCAAGCTGAAACGGTGAAAGCCGAACGTAGCTGTCAATTCTCTTGATAGATCACGAACAAAGTCATCGGCCGCACTGCGAGAGTTACCCACAACAACAACTTCTGTGCTGGCAGGAACTCCCGACAAGAATTTCCTAGCGACATCGAGCCTTTCAGCCGCGCAGCCGGATTCGAATACATGGAGCATCGCAGCTATTCTGCGGCAGAGTGTTTGCGTCGGCAATAGCTGCGGTCTGTGGTGGTCGTGCTCTGATTTTGCTGGCGTTATCGGCCGGGGAGGGGACGTGTTATTGATCGCGTGCTCCTACTGCGACTGATTCCGCCTGTGCCGGCGCTCTCGCAGCCAGCGCAGTACTCGTGAAGAAGCAATGAAGCTATGTCGATCGCAAGCGTCTCGACGTAGAGACGATCCGCGCTGTCGCGAAGACTTATTTCCCGGCATAGACGTCGGCAGATGTTCTCCAATTCCTTGTCACGAAAGAGAAAGTAGTCGACCGTGTCGATCTTGTGTCCGTCAGCGAGCCCATCGGGGAAATAGTGTAAGGGCCTCCCTAAACGAGTTGCCGTCCGAGCTGCGCGAACTGAAGGATCTAGTATCTAGTTGCATAAATAAGCGTATGATGTTTTGCGGTGTTTGGGGAGACGATTTGTTTCTTCCACTCGAAGGGATGGGCGTTCTGGTGGTAGGCGGCAATGAAGTTGTCGATAGGCTTACGCAGTTGCTGGGAACTGGTGAAACTGGCGGAGGTGAGGGATTGGCGGCTGAGGAGGCTGAACCAGATCTCCACCTGATTGAGCCAGGAGGCGTGGGTGGGGATGTAATGGACGTGCACGTTGCCATGTCGTTGCCGCCAGCGGTCATGTTTGGGCGTATGGGGGTTGAGATTATCGAGGATGACATGGATCTGCCGGCGGGGATAGGCGGCCACGATGCCGTTCATAAAATCGAGGAACTCCACCCGGCGGCGACGCCGGTAATGGCCGGCCTTGACCAGTCCCGTGGCCTCCTCCAAAGCGGCAAACAAGGTGGTCGTGCCATGCCGCTTATAGTTATGGGAGAACCCATGGAGGGCCCTGCCATTGGGCAACCACAGCCAGCCTTGGGCGCGTTCCAAGGCCTGGATGTGCGGCTTCTCGTCGACCGACAGCACGATGGCGTTCTGCGGCGGATTCAGATAGAGGCCCACGACATTGGCGGCCTTTTGGGCAAAGCAGGGAGCGGTGCTCACCCACCAGCTACGGCGACGTTGGAGGCTGATGCCGTACTTGCGCAACACGCGCCAGATCTGATCGTCAGAGATGTCGGCCAAGGCGGCGGCCAGCAAAGCGCCGTTCCAGCGGGCATAGCCGGCGGGAGGAGCTTGGTCCAGTTGCTGCAAAATGCGCCGTTCGGCGGCAGCATCGTAGGGCGCCGGCTTGCCGCTGCGCCGGGCATCGTCGAGTCCAGCCAGCCGCCGCGCCAGAAACCGGTTGCGCCACTTGCTCACGGTGGCGGGGCGGGTACGGTGCGCTGCGGCAATCGCCTCATTGCTCAAGCCATCGGCGGCATCGAGGAGGATTTGCGCTCGGAACACATCCCGGCGAGCGCTGGTCGCACGGCGTATGACGGCTTGCAGGTGTTCTCGCTCGGCGTCGCTCAATATCGGTGTTTGTGCTCGCATACCGGGCACTATACACCATACGCTAACTATTGCAATTAGATACTAGTGCGGCAACTGAAACAGGAGACCATGGCAAGCCGTGCCGAAATCACGAAGCTGCGGCAGGAACTCGAGTCGGAAGCGGGCCGGTCCGTCCTCGGCTTCCGTTCCCGGTGGCAAGCCGCCGTCACAAGTGGACGGGCGGGTCGGGCCCCTCGAGGAAGAGCAGCAGTGGTTCACCGGCAAAATTGACGACCCATACCAAACCAAGGTCGAGAGCGCGTCGAAATATCGCGTGTGCTTCTCCGGAATTGCGCTGTTCAGCCCGTTCAGCAATCACGGTTCGGTGGACAACAGGGATGTGCCCACCCTGGCGCATCAGTACAGCGGTCTGACCTCGTCAGGCTCATTCGGTGGTACGCTGCGGCAGTCAATATTCGGTTTCGAAGTGTTCGGACCGCAGTTGATGGGGGCCAGAACCAGCGGCAATGTGAACTTCGATGTCGGCGGTGGCTTCCCGGTCATTTCTGACGGAGTGAATTCAGGGTTGGTGCGGCTGCGCACCGCCACCCTGCGGGTGGATTGGAAGAACACCGATGTTGTGGTGGGTCAGGACCAACTCTTCTTTTCGCCGAACTCGCACACATCGTTCGCCTCTTTGATCGTTCCCGCGCTGTCGTACGCGGGCAACTTATGGGTATGGACGCCACAGAGGCGCGTCGAGCACCGGATCGCCGTGTCGGAGAAGTCGGCCTTCACTGTGCAGGCCGGAATTCTCGATAACCTGACCGGTGAACCTCCGTACCACGACTACACGTGGTATCTACGCCACAGGCAGGTGAGCGATCTCGCCAGCCCGCCTACGCAGTGAGGATTGCCTATTACGACTTCAACTCCGCAGCCGGGCAAGTCAACTTGGGGATGGGAATACTGTTCTGAGGAAAACATTGTCGGTAAAAGAAAATTCACATTGGCGACGCTCATGGTGCTCGCTGCACTGGTCACGCGTTCGGCCCGTCGCCCAATAACCCGGCGTACGCGCAGCCATAGCGCTCCTCAACTACAATGCAAATCGTCGTATAACAGAAAAGCGCAATGATGCGGACATTACGGTTCCGGTTCAGAGATTCGTTTTTGTCACGACCATGGATTCCTGCTGCAGCATTTGCTTGCGCGCTGGCGGCGTTTGTCGCCGCATTCGCGTCCAACGTAAGCAAGGTGCTCACCATGTTCACCGTGGCCGGCTGCCTCGGTTGTGCTTTCGTCTGGGGATACTCGACTCGCTTTATTCGAGAGTGGCCTCGGCTTCGCCAACTCCGGCGATCTCAGTATTCTGCAGTGTGGGATTCCTTGAGCCTTACTCCAGAAACGGCTGCGAACGCGGCCACGGGTCTTACCCGTGAACCAAGGCTGCAATCTTCCGGGAAGGAAGTTGCAGACCGAGTAGCTGGGTTCATCTCTTTAGAGGCATCTGACGATGTATTGGAAGTCGGATGCGGTATTGGCCGAGTCGGATGGGCTATTGCTCCCCGGTGCCGCTCTTGGATCGGATGCGATATTTCCGAGAACATGTTGTCACATGCCCACAAGCGTCTTGCAGGTTTGTCGAACGTGCGACTTACCCATCTGGACCAAGCGAATCTGAGTGGGGTCTCAGACATGTCGGTTGATGTCGTGTATTGCACAAACGTTTTGCCTCACTTGGACCAAATGGAGCGCTGGCAGTACGTGCTGGAGGCGCATCGCGTTCTCCGCCCTTTGGGCAGGCTCTATATCGACACGATTGCTTTGGATTCTCCGGAAGGTTGGCACATGCTCTCAAACAACTTGGAACAACGCAGGACCGGACTGGAAGTACCGTACGCACCAATACCTTCAACAGCCGACGAGTTGATCGCGTATTTTCGCATGGCTGGTTTTGAAGCCCTCCGAACTGAGCAACGCGATTCCCTGCTGATCGTCGCTGCGGTCAAGACTGCTTCTGTCACAGAGCCTCCGAGTGGCGATCTCGAGTGAGCTGCGACCGTTCCGGACTGTCCGGAATCATGTGTCGACGTGGCTGGACAACGTCCATCACTTTTAAGCTTTTTTGATCAATGTTCATGGTTTAGTGATGTTCACGCACAACCCGTTAGCGCCTTCTCTCCTCGCTTGCAGCAACGTCTCGGGATCGCAGAGACCTCCGACCTGCACAGACTAGCTCTGAAATGGATTCCTGGCACCCGCCTGCAAGCGGCAGCGGAGCGCTGTTAACAAACTCTTAACAACGACTTGACGCCTGTGTGACAACCTGTATAACCAACGGCACAAAATAACCTCATATGATCGCGCCTGCATCGCCTCGTTCTAAGCCAAGGGCGGATAACGCTGGGTGTTTGCACACAACCGTCAACCCACCCCCTTACCACAGCGGTCGTCGGTCACCGGCTCCGCCGCACCCTTTCAGTCATGATTTGCTTCATACAGGGATTTGGGATTCGAAAAAGTAGGACCATGCGGATCTTAGTAACAGGAGGGTTGGGTACGGTCGGAGCGGGGTTGGCCTCCGAACTAAGAAGACGCGGCCGCCAGGTGGTCACCTGTGACATCGCCCATCAACCAAATGAACTCGCATTCTCCGTTCCCACGGACGTGAGCGGGCCGCTCTATGCGCGGTGCGATGTGGGCGAGTTCCGGCAGATCGAGCGAGTGATCGAGCACATGGGTCCGTTTTCCTGTGTGTATCATTGCGCCGCCGAGTTTGGCCGCTGGAACGGGGAAGATTTCTACGAGACGCTGTGGCGCACCAATGCTGTCGGCACGAAGAACGTCGTCCGTCTGCAAGAGCGGCTGAGGTTTCGTCTGGTCCACTTTTCTTCTTCTGAGGTATATGGCGATTGGCCGGAACTGATGGTCGAAACGGTAATGGACGACCACGAGATCAAGCAGTTAAATGACTATGCCATGACAAAATGGGTAAACGAAATGCAGGTGCGCAACTCGATGCTGCGATATGGTACGGAGTCTGTGGTGGTGCGGCTATTCAACACATTTGGGCCAGGCGAATACTACAGCCCGTATCGTTCGGTGAACTGCCGCTTTCTGTATTGCGCCCTGAATGGGCTGCCGTGGACTGTGTTTCGAGGCCATTCGCGCACCTCTACTTTCCTGACTGATACGGTCCGTACCCTGGCGAACATTGTTAATAATTTCAGACCTGGAGAGACCTACAACATCGGAGGAAGTCATCATCACACCATCGAGGAACTCTCCGATGCCGTACTGAAGGTGACGGGAGCTCCAGCGTCACTGGTTCGGTATCAGGATTCGGAAGTGCAGACGACGCGGCACAAGCTTGTCGACGTCTCCAAAGCAATCAGGGATCTCCGTCATCAAGATACTTACAGCCTCGAAGAGGGACTTCGAATCACGGCCGACTGGATGCGCCGTGCCTACAACCTCCGAACCAACAAACCGGAAAATGCGAGTGTCGAAGCTTAGGAGTTCGCTACGCTAGATGTCAGCAGACCATTAGACTGTGAACGAGATGGGGCGACCACGATTCCTCGACTTCTCTTCGTTGGAGAATTTCCTCCCTCCAACCATCATGGCGGAACCATCCTTTTGCGACGACTGCTGGACGAACATCCCGCGGATTGCATTGTCGTCATCACGTCGAAGCCCGGCATGAAGCAATCGCAAGGAATGGACCTTCTCGAATGCCGCCATATAGCATTCCCCGTCTACGGCGGAACGCGATACCCATGGCTCAGGAAGCTTGCCAATGGACTAGGTCTCGCCCGAGTCGCTATCAGGGCAATTCTGGAGATCAGACGCCAGCGAATGGAGGCAGTGATCACGATTATTCAAGGGCGCTACTACTTTGCAGCGGCATTTGCCAGCTTCGTCACAGCAACGCCGCACATCACAATCGTGCATGACAACATTGCTCCTTTGAACGTCGGCCGACGGAATTGTCTGGCGGAAGTGCGCCGGCGGGGGACCAAAATGGTTCTGCAACATGCGACCCACATCTATGCCGTGAGTCCGGAGATGCAGAGCTTGGTCTTTGGCGAATGCGGCAGGGAATCGGAGATTCAACTGCCTTCAGCCACAATGCCGGCCGGCAATGCGGAAGGCCAAGTTCGCACGACAGGCTTGGGCGGTCCTGTTATCTTGTTTGCCGGCACGATCGGGTATACGGTCACGGATAGCCTGGACCTACTGGCTAAGTTGATCGTGACGAATCAATTGAAGGAGTATGGGATGGCTGGGGCTAAACTCCATCTCTACACAACCATGACAGCCGCAGAGTTGCGGAAGCATGGGTGGGACCACCCAAACATCGTCGCTAAAGGCTGGGTATCACAGTCCGAGCTCGCACGCGAATTCTCCAGCGCAGACGTTCTTTTCCTTCCTTATTCGTTCTCAAAGATCTCCCGACAGGCTGTGGAAACTGCATTTCCCTCGAAGACGGCAGACTATTTGTCAGGGGGCAAGCCTATTCTGGTTTTCGGGCCAAAGAATTCCAGCTTGGTTCGCTATGCATCCGAGCAAGGTTTCGCGGAGATCGTGGACGAGTTCAATGGGGCGGCGTTGGCCCGTGGAATCCAAAAGATTGCGTTCTCGCCTTCGCACGGGGAAAGGCTGGCCACTAGAGCGCGTGAGGTGTTCTTAGCGAACCACGACATTAAGTGTCAGCGGAATAAGTTTTACCTTACTCTTGAGCGAATCATTTGCGCATCTGAAAAAGTTGCGCCGTCGGAAACCTATCGCTAGCGCATATCGGGAATGCATACTGCAATCGACGTGCCGCTCTTTGTTGAAGGCCCCGACAGTTTACCTTCGATTTTTCGCTCAAGAGAACTTCGACAATTCGTTTGGCCGCATGTCCGTCCCATAATGCGGGCACCCTGCCAAAATTGCACCTTCGTGTCAGCACATCGCGAACCGCTGCTAGGATTGTCTCTGACGTTTGGCCTACAATTTGGTTGCTACCCTCTCCAACAGTCAGTGGCCGTTCTGTGGCTTCTCGCGATGTCAGGCAGGGCACTCGAAGGGCCGTAGTCTCTTCCTGGATCCCGCCGGAGTCAGTTAGTACAACCGTCGCATTGGACAGCAAGCAAAGGAAGTCGAGATACCCCACGGGTGCCAACAAACGGGGATGCGGATGATACCGGTTCCCGAGCCCACGCAGCTTGTTCTTGCTACATGGATGAACGGGAAAGACCACCGGCAACAGGTCGGCAACAGTTGATCGTCTCCACTAGCTAGGGTGCGAAGGATCATCGGCGAATCGACATTTGAAGGCCGATGCAGAGTGAGCGCGGCAAATGGGCCGACTACCTTTCTCATCGACGAGGCGCCCAATTCGTAGCCAATTCTGGACTTACGCGCTAGAGGGGAAGAAAATGCCGAAGAGCATCGATCATGACATTTCCGACAAGATGTATGCAATGTCGGGGACGCCCCTCCGCAAGAGATTCTCGACAGCGTCTGGTTCCGTTGCGAACAGGTAATTAGCCAAGGCATCTGTGAGTATGCGGTTGATCTCTCAGGCATAGAACGATCGAAGCTACGGAGTCCTGCCTCAACGTGGGCAATCGGCATGCCAAGCCTTGATGCCGTCAAGCACCTGCGAGAGTCGAATTCACGTCGCCAACGACAAGGAGATCAGGGTGCTGTTCCAAAAGACTTGGCTCGATCCATTTCATAATTCCGGCAGTTTGCCAGGTGGACGATCCGGAGCCGACCCGTAGATCAACGTTGGGCCCCGGAATCTCCATCTGCGAAAAGAAGTTTCCGGAGAGGCCCGCGTCATAGTGCCGGCCCGTGTGGATACGCAAAGGCTGAATTGTGGGAGGACGACGCATCTCACGGAGCAATGGCTCGATCTTAACGGGCTTGGGGCGAGCCCAGACAAGGCTAGTAATTTTCATGTTGCGCTGGTTCAAAAATGCCCCCGTATTCGTGAAGGTTGGAAAGCGACGAGAGTGAATGGGGACGGTAGCTTGGACCCATGGTCGCCATGCTGCTAGAAAACGAACTTGTATCCGGCACGGTGCACGGTCCGGAGGTGCAATGGATTTCTCGGATCATTTTCCACCTTTTGCCGCAAGCGCAGAATGTGAGTCTTAATCGTGCCGCTTGCAGGACGGCTATGAGTGCCCCAAGCAGCGCCGAGCAACTCTGAATCCGAAACCACTCGCCCCGGATTGTGCACAAAAAACCGCAGAACTCTCAACTCTTGCCTCGTAACGGGTATGTTGTGACCTGACTTAAACAGTTCCATGTTTTGGAAGTTCACCACCACATCGTCAAACGCAAACACGTCTTTCGGCAGCGAAGTCAGGTTCAATCGCCGGACCGCAACTCGAACCCGCGCCAGTAGTTCACGTGGACTGAAAGGCTTCGTGATGTAGTCGTCCGCTCCGAGCTCTAGGAGCAGGATTTTGTCTAGTTCATCATTGGTTGAGCTCAGCACGAGTATAGGAACGTCCGCCGATCTCTTTCTGATGTCTCGGTAAAGATCGGGTCCCGATTCCCCCGGCAAGCAAAGCTCTAGAATGACGGCACGAAGGACTGTTGTGCGAAATATCTCCAGCGCTTTAGAACGGTTCGGCGCGTTGAAAAGCTCGAATCCGGAACCTGCGAAGGTTTGCCGCAAGACACGGATGACTGTGGGGTCGTTATCGATTAACAGGATGTTCTCCATTCCGATCTCCTTTTCGATGACCTGCGTGCCATGGTTCAACTACTTGGGACGACCATTCGTTGCGTAGCTGAACCGAGTGAGGATCCCTTGTTCTGAGTCCAGATATCGCCGTCCGTCGCTGAAGCGGGCAGCAGAGATCCTGCTGCCCTAAAACTGGCCAATGCGGACGGCCGACCAACGCTCACGTAGTCGAGCCCCGCAGCCTTCATTTGGCAAGGACTGTACAGATTGCGCCCGTCCAAAACGATCGGTATACGGAGCAGGTTGCGCACTCGCGTGAGATCCAGAGCTGCGAACTCCGGCCATTCAGTAAGGATCAACAGGGCGTCGGCGTCTGTCATCGCCGCATAGGAATCGGCAGCAAAACTCACTGCTGCCTCTGAGAACTGGCTTCGCGCCCCCGAGCCATTGCAGCCGGATCGAACGCCGCTATTTTCGCGCCTTCATGAACCAGATGCCGCACGACCTCGATGGCTG
>Ga0306921_10003780_pt1 | contig 15401 bp, 9 predicted proteins | sample sta12Cox44000080_FD_203760 | JGI IMG/M metagenome (GOLD analysis project Ga0306921, IMG submission 203760) | Lab enrichment of tropical soil microbial communities from Luquillo Experimental Forest, Puerto Rico - statoxic.12C.oxic.44.000.080 (v2)... | ecosystem: Environmental > Terrestrial > Soil...
AACTCCGACGGCAACAGTTACAGCAACAGCGACTCCGACCGCGACGGCCACTGCTACCGCGACTTCTACGGCTAGGCCTGCGCCAACACCACGACCGCGTCCGACCCCGCATCCTCGGCCCTGACTTTCACTCGCTAAGCTCCGTTAGAGAAACATCGCGCCGGATGGCCGATCAGAAATAAAATCGCGCTACGGCTCTTTGAAGTCGCCCTCGTACTTCACGCGTCTCGATCACGTTGCCAGCGTCATCGTAAACGCGGATCACGGCATCACCTAAACCGCTTCAATCTCCCTCTAAAGACTTAGGACTAAGGTCCAATATCGGAAAGAATTCAGACGGTGTAGTGTGTAGATGGCGTTAGCCAAGCCCCCATTCGGGACCGAAGCATGGCTTGGCTACACTTTGGGCGGTCATTTCTCTCTCTGGTAATGATCGCCCGACTTTTATTCTCAACGGAATTAGCTTCATTGTGCGGGCCGATGAAATGCTGACTGCGTTTGTGGAATTGGAAAGGGCGGTTTGGTGTCGGCCTACTGACTGAACAAATTTAGAGAAGACAGGGAACTCACATCGAGGATTTGCCGCTTGATGGCAACGTCGGTTAACATCCCGGAATCCAAAGGGGTGGCTAAGTGATGCGTCCGGTTTTGCCTTGGGATGCAATCCGCACTCAGCCACCCCTCCAACAGGGCTGTTTAGCGTTCTACTAAAAACCGACGCCCAAGGTCAAGACAAATTCGTCTGACAGCGGCAAAATCTGCGCCCAAACAACTCCGTTAAATCCCGGCTCTTCAACGAGGCCGCCGTGGCTTAAAACACAGCCCCCAGTCAGAGAAAGGGTTAGGACTAAGGTCCTATTGACTCCCTAGTTACAGAAGCATAAACCCTACGTCAAATAGAGCGAATCAGGCGGAGGCACGAATCTGTAAACATGGTCAGCCACGAAATGAAGATGAAAACGTTATGAAAGAGAAATTAGTAATGCTGTTTCGCCGCCTTGTTGTATTTGCGCGGAATGTGGGACGCAATCGCCCAAACAGTAACGTTAACAGACTCCCTCTCAAACTTGAATGGCCATACGTGATGACTTCCTCCCTCGCAACGCATAGGCCATTCGTTTCGGGAACCTGGATTTGGCACCGCCAGCATGCATGCAGGCATCGCGGCTATTACCGAACTCGGCGTTGAAGCCAAGCTGCGACCTCGGAAACGCGAATCATTGCCTCATGGGTATCAGACGAGAACCTACTAGGCGGTGCCCGACTAGACAAAATACGCATCCTTTGGTCATAAGATTGTGGCATATCGGACTAGCCAAGTTAGGGTGAAGCGGAGGTGCTTGGCGATGTTTGGGCGATCATCAATCTCTGTCTTGGTGGCGCCCCTTTAAAGGCGAGAATTCGTTAGGCAGCAAAGAAAGGTCTCGTTAGGGTTCTTTGAAGTCCCCCGCGTGCTCGTGCGTCTCGATCAAGGTGCCAGCGTTAATCGTAAACGCGAATCGCGGCAGCGCATGAGCGGTGTTCTACTTTGTGCACTGACGATCGTTAGGCGGATCGGGCGACGTCCTCTTCTACGAACCGCTTGACGGCAACACAGGGCCTGGAGAGCCGGTCAATGCTGCTCTATGGCATTGGTGTCGGTAACCGTACATGTCATACTTGTCTGAAATGCGCAAGAATGAGGCTTGGGTCGTGTCGGTGGACATGGGATACGGACATCAGCGCGCAGCATACCCTTTCCGAGACATCGCGTTCGGGCGAATCATCACCGCAAATACCGACGCCTGCGTGTCTCCCGAAGAGAAGGGACTTTGGGCGAAGTTCCAGGCCTTCTACGAAGGTCTCTCGCGCGCCCAGAATATCCCCGTCATCGGCCCGTGGATATGGCGCGCCTACGACCGCTTCCAGGCTATCTGCCCTCATTACCCTTTCCGTGATTTGTCGAAGCCATCGATTGGCTCCAGTCGCCTTTATAGTCTGATCCGTCGCGGCTTCGGTGCCAGTGTGGTTACATGCACGCGCGAGCGCGAGGACCTGCCGCTTCTTTCTACGTTTTACGCGGTGGCTTTGGCGGCCGATTACGCGGGGCGCCGCGACGTCTTCTGCGTTATAACAGACAGTGACATCAACCGCGTGTGGGTTGCCAACGACCCCAAGCGGAGTCGTGTAAACTATCTGGCCCCGACAGCGCTCTCACGTCGGCGTCTGCTTCAATACGGCGTAGCGGATGAGCGCATCTTCGTCACCGGGTTTCCGCTGCCTGAGGAGAACGTAGCGACCGCGAGGAAAGACCTGTTGCGCCGTCTTGAGGTCTTGGACGCGAAAGCCACCTTTCGTGCGCGGTACCGGGCTGCCATGGGTCAACCTACGTCCGAGACGATCCCAAAGGCCGAGACGACTGGCCGCGCACTCTCGATCACATTCGCAGTCGGTGGTGCTGGCGCGCAGGCCAAGACCGCGCGCGACATCCTCGAGAGTCTTGCCCGCTCCTCGCTGAAAGAGGGTCTTATGCGGCTGAATCTGGTGGCCGGGGTGCGTCAAGAGGTCCGTGACTACTTCATGGAGATCATTCGCGAGCGCGGGCTCGACGCCGAGTTGGGAAAGTCCGTCCGCGTGCTCTTCACCGCGACCAAGGACGATTACTTCCCTGCGTTTAATGCGCTGATGCGGGAGACCGATGTACTCTGGACCAAGCCCAGCGAACTCTGCTTCTACGCGGGCCTCGGAATCCCGATCGTGATGTCACCGCCGCTCGGCGCCCACGAGGAACGCAACCAAGCCGCGCTCATGAAGGCCGGGGCCGGATACCGCCAGGAGGATCCTCGCGCCGCAGCCGAGTGGCTTTCGGATTGGACTCAAAACGGGTTGCTCGCGATCGGCGCCTTCAACGGATACCTGCACGTGCCAAACCGTGGTACGGAAAACATCAAGCGTGTGCTGTTCGCGTCCGACCGCTCAAATGTTCAACTCGAGGCTGTACCCCCGGCCCTGCGTGACCCACGATCTAACGAGAAAGTGATCTAATTATTCAGCGAAGGTACAAGAATGTACCTTTGTGAAATATTTTAGTCGTTTTGGCGTGTCTAATGTCCAAGAACCCCCCTTTCGAGGTCGGTGGTGACATTGCCCCAAAAGTTCGTCATTTGCGTCACAGCGTCATTCCGTAATCCTCGCTCCGAAGGTCCGCTTGAACCGTGAAACGCAGCGAAGATGTCGACTTTGTATTCGGGCGGGAATTGGTCGCCGGTGTAGAAACATAGGTTAAGCGAAGCCGAGTGCGCCTCCACGAGCACATCGGGAACGATGACTTTATCGGCAAACTCGGGATGCTTTCCCTTGTGGCGCGGATCCTGATGATTTCCGATGTAGTACCATGGCCATCCATAAAAGCCGCCGGGACGCACACTGCTGATATAGTCAGGTGGCAAATCCTCGCCGATCTCGTCTCGCTCGTTTGTGCTCATCCATAGCTCGTTTGTGCCTGGGCGAAATGCGATGCCCACAGCATTCCGAATTCCCCAAGCGTAAACTTTTTGCCCGCTGCCATCAGGATTAAACTCAAAGATCCGCGCGCGATTGGCCTCCGCAGCGCTATCTGACACGTTCGAGCGCGAGCCGATCGACACGTACATTTTTTTTCCGTCGGGTGAAAAGACAATGCATCGTGTCCAATGTCCGCCGCCGCGCAACAACCCACCGGGCGAGAGATGTGCTGCGAGTTGCTGGGCCGGTCCGCGCGCTTTGAGATCGCCATTACGATAAGGAAATCGAATTACGCCGTCAGTGTTCGCGACATACAAAAACTGCGGATCGTCGCCGGGTGGATAAAAGGCGACCCCGAACGGTTTATTTAAGCCCTTTTGTACAAAAATTTCAGTGACGTCGGGCTTTCCGTTACCGTCAGTATCGCGCAGCACCTTGATTTGATTGGCGCGACTTTCTACAACGAAGATGTCGCCGTTCGGTGCGCTGAGCAGAAATCGCGGATCGCGAAAACCAGTGGCGTACAATTCGGCTTTGAATCCCGGCGGAACTTTGGGTTGCACGTCAGCTGGCCGGTCCACAACGTGTGGTCGATTAATCGCGAGAGCATTCGAACCTGGCGGCGGCAAATCCTGCACCGTGATTTTGCGGGTGACGCCAGGCGCATCGCTTGTCCAATCGCTCATTGCAGTTTTGCCGGTAATTACCGCGTCTTTTTCAGCGGCCGCGGCGGTTATGAGCGCAATGAAGAAAACGTTTACGAAAAAGATTATCCCGGAAGTTCCGTCGCTCGATAGGCGAGTTTCCATCTCAGTGAAATCGTTCGGGAGCCAAATATCGCGCGGATTCGAATCATCTCACGCGAAGTATGTCTCACAACAGCGCTATAGCTCTTGTGTTTTTCGAGACTGAGACGATTGAAACGCATGAGCAGGAAAATGCGTGTTGCCCAAATCCCGCGAGCAGGCGGCCCATTCGAATTAGTAGAACGCGACATCCCCAAGCCGGAGCGTGGGTGGGTGCGCGTTAAGGTAGAAGCGTGCGGCGTTTGCCACAGCGATTCGTTAGTCAAAGAGGGACACTGGCCTGGTATCCAGTATCCGCGTGTGCCGGGACATGAAGTAATTGGTGTTGTTGATGGTGTGGGTGAGGGGGTGAAGCCGTGGAAGAACGGCCAGCGAGTCGGTGTTGGCTGGCACGGCGGGAATTGCGGCTATTGCGATCATTGCCGGCGCGGCGAGTTTTTTGCCTGCACTGTGGCCTTGCTCACGACCGGAATTTCCTTCGATGGCGGCTATGGCGAATACATGGTCGTGCCGGCTGAAGCGCTGGCGCTTGTGCCTGACGAAGTCTCGGCCATCGACGGAGCACCGCTGATGTGCGCGGGCGTAACGACGTTTAACGCGTTGCGAAATAGCGGCGCAACGGGAGGCGATGTTGTCGCCGTGCTCGGGATTGGCGGACTCGGTCATCTCGGCGTGCAGTTCGCGGCGAGGATGGGATTCAACACCGTGGCGATTGCACGTGGAAAGGACAAAGAAGCATTCGCGAAGAAGCTCGGCGCACATCACTACATCGATAGCCAGGCCTCTGATCCGGCGGCGGAATTGAATAAGCTTGGCAGCGCGAAAGTTGTGATCGCTACGGTGACGAATGCCGAAGCAATGGCAGCAGTCCTCGGCGGAGTTGCGCCGAACGGTGTGCTCATTGTAATCGGCGTAGGCGGCCCGATTTCTGTTGATCCAATTTTGCTCATTAGTGGACAGCGGTCGGTCAAAGGCTGGTACTCGGGAACGTCCATCGATTCACAGGACACCCTCCAATTTAGTGCATCGGCGGACGTGCATTCTATGAACGAAATCTTTCCGTTCGAAAAAGCGGCCGAGGCGTACGAACGCATGATGAGCGGCAAAGCGCGGTTCCGCGTGGTTCTCGATATCGCAGGCAAATAACCAAATGCCTGCGTGCCGGTAGGGCGGGCAGTTCTCTGCCCGCCGGTCGCCCGACTAGGCGGCGCGCGCGGAGTGCGCACCCTACCAGAACCGATCATCCTGCCGACGGCAACGAGTTGCCCGCTTTTCCTTGAGACTAGGGCGAGCTTTTTTCAAAACTCCGTGCCACAAAAAGTTACTGTGGGCTTAACGACCGGATTGCTTGGACACCTGAGTTCTTCGCATCGTTATAAAGAGGACGTGAAACCTATGGACAACGCAAGCACACTGCTGTTCGCCCTCAAACCGGTAACGGTCTTGAACGCTCTGTAACACAGCCGAGTCACTGGCGGTCGTTTGTCTTCGTGCCACTAGTCTAATGGTGTCCAAACCGACAAATCGTATCGAGTAACGCTGCAACGCCCGAAACTCTGCGCAGATTTCGACAGCAGTGGCTTGGGGCACACTATTGCGTATTCGGTGTTGGCGGAGTTTTTGCAGCTATGAAATGTTTGATGTTTACCTTGTGATGTTTGATGTAACCATGCATTCGCGACCGAATTCAAAATGAAATCGCCGTACGATGTCGTCATTTTGGGCGCCAGCCACCCGCCTTAGCCGACGTTTAGGCGTGGTAAGTAACGGTCACTCACACGATACCCATTTCCGATGAAATCCAGATATGACGTTGTAATCCTGGGAGCGGGACATAACGGACTTGTGTCGGCGACTTACCTCGCGCGCGCGGGGTTGAGCGTGCTGTTATTGGAGAAAAATGATTATATCGGCGGCGCGACGACTTCGCAGCAAATCTTTCCCGATTACGATGCGCGCTTGTCGCGGTATGCATATCTCGTCAGCCTTTTTCCGCACAAGATCATCCACGATCTCGGGTTGAACTTGGGATTGCGCCGGCGCGTCATCGCGTCCTGCACACCGTACATCAGACATGGACACAATGGCGCGTTGCTCTTGAGCAATGTCGATGAAGAAGTGGGCCGCCGGTCGACGTGTGAACTGACCGGAAACAATACTGAGTACAACCAGGTGAAATGCTTTTATGCCTTGCCGCGTGTGTTCGCAGAGCGCGTCTGGGACTCGATGCTCCAGCCGCTGGTTTCCAAAGAAGAAATGGCGCGGCGCTTCAAGATTGACGAAATCTCCCGCGAAGCCTGGCGCAGTTTAGTTGAGGAACCGCTCGGGAATGCGATCGAGCGTTACCTCCGAGACGATCTGGTGCGCGGCCTTGTGTTTACAGATGCGAAGGTCGGCGTCTTCACGCATCCGCATGACAGTTCGCTTCTGCAAAACCGGTGTTTCCTTTATCACCTGATCGGCAATAAGACGGGCGAATGGAAGGTGCCGGTCGGTGGGATGGGCGCGGTTTCATCCGAACTGGAGCGCGCTGCACGGAAAGCAGGCGCCGAAATGCTAACGAATGTTCATGTCCACGCTCTGAAGGTGACGGGCAAAACGCGCGTCGTGGAATTTCGCACGAACGGAAAAGACGAAACCGTCGAGGCGCGGTTTCTCCTAGTTAACTTTGGGCGAAATTTGCTGGCAAAATTTACAGGCCGATTCTATCAGCCCGATCGCACCGATGAAGGTTCCGTTTTTAAGATCAACATGCTCTTGAGCCGTCTACCGAAATTGAAGGCGAAAAAAATTCCGGCGACGGAAGCGTTTTGCGGCACGTTCCACAGCGACGAAGGCTACCAACAAATGAATGTCAGTTACGACGAAGCGTCAGGCGGGAGGTTGCCAAAGAAAATGCCGTGCGAAATCTATTGCCACACGCTGACGGACGAAAGCATTCTCGCACCGGAGCTGCGCGAGCAAGGCTTTCACACGCTAACGCTCTTCGGACTGGACGCGCCGTGGAGCTTGTTTGTGCGGGATAATGAAGGAATGCGGCGTGAAGCGGAGAAAAAATATCTCGCCAGCATCAACCAATGGTTGGAAGAGCCGATCGAGAGTTGTCTCGCTGTGGCGCGGGATGGTGCACTTTGCATCGAAAGCAAAAGCCCCGTGGACATCGAGGATGCGCTGGGGATGTATCACGGGAACATCTTTCATAACGCGCCCACGTTTCCATTTGCGGAGCGCAGAGACCAGGTCGGCACGTGGGGTGTTGAGACTGAATACGAAAACGTGTTCTTCTGCGGATCAAGCGCGTTGCGAGGTGGCGCTGTTAGCGGGATCCCTGGGCATAACGCAGCGATGAAGGTGCTTGAACTTTATCGAAAGACTTCCAATGCCTGAAAGCTCAATGTCCCAACCAGCTGATCCGCGCGACGTGGAGTCGATCGATGCAATCATTGCGGCCGCTTACGATGTGATCTCGGGACCCGCAGGACAAAGGCGCGACTGGAATCGCGAGCGGTCGCTGTTTTATCCCGGCGCGCGTATAATGCCGACTGCGAGCGTCCCGGGAAGAAACGATGTCGAGCTTGAGCCGCAAATGTTGGATGTCGAAAAGTATATCGCGCGGGCGGAACCTCTCCTACAGCAAGGTTTTTACGAAACAGAAATCGCGCGGCGCACCGAACAGTTTGGCCGGATCGCTCACGTTTGGAGCACGTACGAGTCGCGACACGATGCAAGCGAGCCCGCGCCGTTTATGCGCGGCATCAACAGCTTTCAGCTTTTTAATGATGGCGGACGCTGGTGGATTTTATCCGTTTACTGGCAGCACGAGAACGCCGAGCACTCGATTCCGGAGAAATATGTCTAGCCACAACCTTTGGAACTGCGGGTGGGCAGCCGTTTGAACCGGTAAGAGGTCGCAATTGCCTTCCCTCGATCGGAAACCGCAACGTCGTTAGTGTCGTGCGCGCGCCCCAAACGCGTTCACTTCTTTCGCAAATCTGTCCAGCATACCCGGCGCAGGTTGTGGCGCATACCGCAGCAGGATGTACGTGTCGGCGATTTGTCGGATGCGATTAGATTCGTTAGGCAGTGATTGAGCAACGCGCCGTCCAAAGTCTAACGGACCTTCACACGGATCGCGCGGTACACCGAGCCGCGCAGTCTTTCGGCAAAAATATTCATACAGTTCCTTTGCCCGGTCCACGCGCGAGCGCGTCCGCAGTTGCATCCATGCGAAGTAAATTGCGAGTAATGCGATTGCCACAAGCAGAATTTCCAGGACGAGAAACAGCGGACCGCGGCTGGCGATTCCGATGGAAGTTAGCAAGACGTCTTGTACGTCGGAATCGAACGCAAGAACCTGCGTATCCCACTCGTAACTCAGTGTTTCCCAAATGAATCGAACATTGGTGAAAATGGTGGACCGGAGTAACTGCGCTATCAAGGAGTTCCGGCGCGCTCCCATTTGTCCCGAAGCGATGCGTGTCTCTAAAAACGATGTTAAATCGAGACTCGCTCTTCCCGGCGCAACTGCACTCGTTGGATCGACTCGAGTCCATCCGTTTTCTGCAAGCCATACCTCGCACCATGCATGCGCGTCCGATTGCCGAACCAGAAAGAAGTGGCCTAGATCGTTGTACTCACCGCCGAGATAGCCTACTACAACACGCGCAGGGATTCCGGCCAATCGCATCAGAGTAGCGAAACTCGCGGCATAGTGGCCGCAGAATCCAGCCCGACGACGAAAAAGAAATTCATCGAGATCGTCGTATTCGCCCGGTGTTAATGAATAGCTGAACCTTTGCGTCCGGAAGAACTGAAGCGCGCGGTTTATCACGCCATGCGGGTCAGGATTTTGCGCCGTCCAAGAGTTTGCCAGGTCGCGCACGGCTGGACTGATCGATGCCGGCACCTCGAGTGCTTCCGCTCGCTGCCCGGCTGTCATTTCGTTCTCGCTGGATTCTGATGACGTAACATCGTATCGGCGAGATCTTCGAATCGGCTGGATGCTCCATAGGTAATCGCCGCGCGCGAGCATTGCACCGGGAACAGCTTTGACCGGCCGGTCGAACGCAAACATCCACCGCGCCCCGCTGGGCGGTAGCGTAATGCGCTGGTGGATTTCGTTTGCGTTGGCCGATGGAACAGGACGGCCACTGCTGCCGGTCATGTCGACCGTAGAAGATGAAGACACAGGCCGCGGCGCGTACGGAGCTCGCCACTCCATGCCGTTGCAATGCCACATGACGACCCCGCGCCAATACATTGGACGAGACGGGGGAGTGCTGCTTCCAGGAAACTCCGCGCGGAAGGCAACCTCGGAAGAATTTGCAAGGGCCGCGATGCTTCCGGGAGAAAGTCGATCGGAGAAGCCGATGTTTGCCGAACGGAAGGGACGCAGTTCAAACCGGAGCCCGGGGTTGATACGGGGAAACAGCAGGAAAAAGAGCACAACAAGCGGCAAGGCCTGAAGGAGGAGTTTGCACATTGTTCTGACCGGAGGCCACACCGCGCCCGGGGATGCTCCACGATGAAACTGAATTAATGCGACCACGAGCAGTGCAAACGCGATCAGGAGACAAAGCGCGGTCGCGAAATCTTGGGACAGGAATAATCCACACAAACAAAGCACCCACCCGATCAGCACCATGACTCGGAACTCGCGTGCCGTGTGCGCTTCGAGAATCTTCAACGACATGAGAACCACAAGAAGTGATATGCCTGCTTCAACACCTCTAACAGAACCGTAACTGTTAAAAGCTATCGTAAGCGCCATCGCGACGAGCAGCAGTTTCAAAACTGTAGACCGAAGCCGGTAACCCCTGGGTTCCATCAAAAATTTCAATGCAAGCGAAAGAAGAAAAAGCCATGGAACCCAGATGGCGAGAGAGTCGAAGAACGGAGGTAATGTGAAAAGCAAGGCTGCCGCCATCCAAAGAAGCGGACGCCGGGGAATACTCGTGTCCCGCCTGTTCGTGTTTCTACTCACTCTCATGCTCTTTTCCCCGGAACAGACTCAAAGCGCGCAGGCAGTAGTGAAAATGGTTCTGCCCAACGGCTGGAAAAATTTCCGTGCTTGGAAGGCGAAGGCCATAAGGTTGCCGCGCACGTTCAGCCTCGATCACCCACAGCGTGAGCTGCGAAAGCTTTTGTTCCACATCCGCAAAATGGAGCTCGGAAAAATCGAGATACACCGCCCCGCTGTTTTCGGCAGTGAACTGTTTTGTCATTAGCAGTTGCCGGCGCGCCACAGCTTTCCAATCAATATGCCGTTGGGATTCTCCCGGGACATAGGCGCGGACTCCCGCAAAGTCGTCGCCATGCCCGATGCTTTGGTGACTCCAGCTACTAGCCAAGCCTAAGCGGTTTGTTGGTAGCTGAGGATTTCCCGCTGGCTTTGGATAGACGAGATACGTCTGATTAGACACAAATCTCTTTGACGCGCGCACAAACCCGAGCGGGTGACAACTCGTTAGGTCTAATGTTTCTACATTATGTTCGCCTCTTTGCCGCGCGGAAAATCGAAGGGTCAGACGGGCAGCGTTATCGGGTGGAATACAGTCGAGGCGCTCACGAGTTTTATCTGCGTTTGGCAAAACCACTTCGAGGCCATAGCGAGTCGCACGGGAGCTGTTCATGATCTCAACGGGCAAGCACACCTCGTCGCCTGCAAACGCGGGCTTGGCGGATTCAACCCTCAGAGTGACGCTTGTAAGGTTGATCAGCGTGTGCGGAATCGAGACGAGAAACAATGAAGCTAGCAAAAACAGGAGCAGGTAAATTGCTGCGCTGTTTTGACTTGACGCCGCGTACCACATCGCGGCAAGCACAAACAGTAGCGCTGCGAAACCTGCTGTTGGATAGACCAGCGGAAATTTTCCTGCTTTCACGGGACCGGCACGCTGTGAAGCAGATTGTTAGCGAGTGTCCGTCCGCTTTGCCCGGATTGTTCGAGGTCGTGTCCGAGGCGATGTGCCATGACTGCCACTCCTACGGCCTGGATGTCTTCCGGAAGGAGCATCTCGCGTCCATGCATCAGCGCCCAAGCCTGCGACGCGTGGAGTAACGCGAGCCCCGCCCGCGGAGATAACCCCGTGCTGTGCCGTTGTCTAGAGGCATCGAGCAAGTCCTGCAAATAATCGAGTAACGCGGGTGAGGCGTAAACCCTTCGCACATTATCTTGAATCTCCACTAATGTTCGCGGACTTATCACCGGCTTTAGCTCCTTGAGCATTTCGCGGCGATCCATTCCCAGCAGCATTGCGCGCTCGCTGGTGCGATCCGGCACGCCTAGCTCGATCCGCATGAGAAAACGATCAAGCTGCGATTCCGGCAATGGAAATGTACCGACTGCATGTTGCGGATTCTGTGTAGCGACGACAAAAAATGGCTCGGGCAAATCATAGGTCATGCCATCGACCGAAATCCGGTGTTCTTCCATTGCTTCAAGCAGCGCGCTTTGCGTCTTCGCTGTCGCGCGGTTGACCTCGTCGATCAGGACCACCTGCGAAAACAGCGGGCCGCGATGAAACACAAACCGTTGTTCTGTCCGATCGAAGATCGAATTGCCGAGGATGTCAGCCGGCAACAAATCGCTGGTGAATTGAATTCGCTGGAAGGCCAGCGCCAGCGAGCGTGCCAGCGCTTGGGATAGCGTTGTTTTGCCAACGCCCGGAATATCTTCAATCAAAAGGTGACCGCGCGCGAGCAAACAGGCGACAGCAAGCTTTACCGCATGGTTCTTGCCTACAATGACTTCACAAATTTGCTTGGTGAAAGCATCAACGTGATCAGTCACGCTCGGATGATCTGTGGGAACAATGTCTTTCGCAAACACCATGTAGGGGGAATGAGTTTCCGGTTTGTTACTTTTGCTGGTACTCTTGTTTCGTCGCTGAATCTGATAAATCAAGTTTTTCTGCGGATTTTCGCGGCCGCCTCGCCGGTGCTCAGCGCGTCCGGTTGCTTAATCTTAGCTCGAGAGGGAACCGATGCCCGGCTGCTGGCGGGATGAGTTTGGACAGGGGTAGGGGACGGATGCTTGTCGCGATAACATTTCGTGATTAACCCGAGCACGAACGCTGCGGCAACGAACACCGCTACTCGTCTCTCAGTAGGCGTGAGGCGGAATCTTTGCCTTACTTCATCGAATTTGAAACGCCGGCGCTTTTTTACCACGAATAGTTGCGGAGTTTTTCTGCGTCTACATGTGCGCTGGCGCGCCGTAGCCTTGCGCGGAGGCGGGTGATTTCTGTGACGATTCTTGCTTTTGCCGCGGCCGAACCAAAACCGAACGATAACGTTTCCTGATATTGGAATCGTAAAAGCCCGCTTTTGATTCCGCCGACATCAATTCGCGATACACCGAAAGTGGCACATCGAAATAACGGTAAACAGCGCCATTGACGAATTCGATCTCGAGAATCTGACGCCGTTTGCTGTAGCCAACCTTTGCAAATGCGCTCGATTGGACCGGTTGCCGAAGAATCCGCGAAGTGATGTGACTTGGTGTCGGTGACGGTTCCGCGCACGCGACCGCGACAAAGGCGATTGAAATACAACACACCAACACAATCCGTCGAATCACAGCTGCCGTTTTATCAACACGCCAGCATTCCGTCGAGAATAGAAGGAGCAAACAATGAACGCGCGTCGTCAGCGAGTGTGTCGCTAATTTTGCCTCTCCCTTCGCAATGGACAGGGGAGGCGAGGGTTAGGGGCGTGTTAGAATCCGCTGAGACAGCAGACACTACAGCACATCGGTGTTCGCAATTACTGCCACGAAATCACGTCGTCGGAATTCGTGTAGATACCGTTACCGGTCGAAGGTGGAGTACTACCAAGCGCTTGATCCGCACCCAATGACCATGAAATCACCCCGATGGTTAGGGGGCTTGGGCCTGCGCCCTGATTGTTCCCGTAAGGATTGGCCAATGAATTGTCGTACCCGCCATCGATCCTCACCTGGTACTGATTTGCCCAAGGATCGTAATAGTTTCCATCCGTTTGGCTCACGCCAGAGCGCCGGCTGCCAGCCGTGTCGTTCTTAACATAGGGTGGATTTATGTAAACGATCTGGCGAGGATTGGCGGCATTGTTTGCGTTGGCGCCGCTTGCTACGGCGCGCAAAGTGTAGAACAAGTCACTGTTCGGAATCGTCGTACTTCCATAAGTGGCATCGGCAGTCACGAGCGGATACTTTCCGTAGTCGGTATAGAACGCGTTCACCGCGTTTACGATTTGCGTCAGATCGTTCTTTGCCTGGGTGCTTCTGGCCTGGTTTTGGACTGCCTTGAATGCGGGGAAGAGCAGGCCAACCAAAATCGCGATGATGGCGATGACGACTAGTAGCTCGATAAGCGTAAACGCACGCGTGTGTCTGCAAGGGGGACGCATGGAGCGAACCGTAAACGGAAGTTGCGTGCTGCGCATGTGAAATGTTTCGAAAGAGTGAAGGGGCTCCCAGTGTGTCATGTTGAGCGAAGCGCTGCAACGAAATGCGAAGCATGAGGCCAGGCTTTCAAACGTCTCTGGCTGTGACCTTCACTGCTGTCGACAAGATTAATTCAGAGATTCTTCGCTTCGCTCAGAATGACAATGCTGGTTTTGTTTTAACGCTTCAACCGTTGAAGCTCTTCAACCCATCACAACTCACATCCACTTCGCCATCTGCTCCGGAAACGGGCATAGCGCGCAATCGGAATTGTCCTGCATGCAAAAATCTTCGTAGATCTGGAGCAGCCCTTGTTGGTGCGCGACAGTGCGCAAAAATTCTTGCCGGCGGGGATCATCTCCAAAAAGACGCGTGGCAGCGGTTTCAACTCGCCGGTTGGATAACTGCGCCGGTAGCCTCACGTATTCTGTCCAAAGCTTTGCGCTTGGCGAGGCGGGAGTCTTGAGCTCGTACGCCGCCCAGAATGGAAACAGTACGTTTGCCAGAATGTCCGCGGCACGGGATTCACCGATCAACGCCATTTCCTTCGGTGATGCTTTGGAGGCAAGTGTGTAATGAAAATTCCAGAACGGATGTTCGAGCGCCTGAAAAAAATCATTCGCCACGGCGACGCTGCTCTTTCCCGACGCTCGTTGAAGACGCGCCCATTCGCGCACGAGGACCGCAAGCGCGGCGAGACGCCGTTGCGGATGATTTAAAGGGCGGGTGCCACTGACGTGCCAGGCCTTTTGCGAGAGAACAAATCGCTGCAGATCATCGCGGTGCGGCCACCAACCGTCCCAGAGTTGCCGCACATATTCGCGCGCGGATTTTTTATAGATATCGAGGTCGGGCGTCTGGAGGAAACCCGCTGTGCCAAATAGCAACACCTCGCAATCCTCAACGTTTTCACGCAGCAACCACAACGGCAAACGCTGTGTGAGAAGTGTGAACGGCAACTTGTTTTCCTTGTAACCGAGTGCGGTTGCGATCTCTTGGAAAAGCGTTTCGTCGCGTCCATGCACGTCGATCTTGTTGCCAATCCGATTCGCTTTTTGTCGCAAACGGAATTGCGCAGCGGCATCGAGCACGGTGCGGACGCGTTCCTCGGGTAAATTCTTCAGCGGCGCCTGGCACCGCCCGGGGCGTGCGAGTGGAATATTTGCGTTAAACGCTTCCGGTAAAATCGTTGGATCAATGCACACCTGCGGCACATTCCGGTTGGAGAATGTGCGCGTGAAAAACGCACGGTCACTTCTCGCCACGAACACGTGAAGCACGGTCGCTTCGAACGCTGGATTCGTCGCGTGACCATGTGATTCCCAGCTGCGATCGAGCAAATCGATTTCGATGCAACCGTGAATTGGTTCGCCGCCGTTGATCCGAATTGCAGCATCGCGAAAATCCGGACCGGCCTCACGGTTCCAAACGCCGAACTGAACGATGTCGATTTGATCGCCATTCGTGCTGGCAAACTCTCTTCCGAAATCTCCGGCGAACCAACGCGCTTGCAGTTCCAACTCTGATGGAATCCGCGGCACGGCAAACAACGCGCGCTCATGAACACGAGTTGTGTCCCGCATTTGAGCGTAACGCCCCGCAACATCGCCATGCGAAGGACTCAGGGCGGGCTCTGTCAACGCGCTCACGCACTGATTATGAAAAGAGTGATGAATAATGTCACG
>Ga0306921_10003781_pt1 | contig 15400 bp, 7 predicted proteins | sample sta12Cox44000080_FD_203760 | JGI IMG/M metagenome (GOLD analysis project Ga0306921, IMG submission 203760) | Lab enrichment of tropical soil microbial communities from Luquillo Experimental Forest, Puerto Rico - statoxic.12C.oxic.44.000.080 (v2)... | ecosystem: Environmental > Terrestrial > Soil...
GCGTGATCGGCTAACGTGTGTTTGCAGTCGCTGTCCCCTGGTTCACTTTCACGTCCACGTCGAAGGTCGAGAACATCGCCCCATCGGTGGCAATCGCGCGGATCCGATAACTGCCGGGCGCGCGGAAGGTCACCTTGGTCTCGGAAGTGAGCGGTTTTCCGTAGACCGCCGGACTCACATCCGGATCGAACTCGACGCGGGCCGGACCTCGATAGAGAATCCATCGAATCTGCACGCCCTGGATGCGGCCGCCGCGGTCGCCGGGACCCGGTTTAGGAAGCCCGTCGTCGGTGGCCGTCGCCGTTAAAGTAGCGGTAGCCGGCAGGGTAATCGTTTGAGCTGGACTGCCGGTGACCGCCGGCGCTTGGTTGTCCGGGGTTGGGTTCGAGTTCGAGGTGCGCAGGAATGGGTCGGAAATGGCGTTTTTCGAAATCAGCAGTTTGTCCACTTCCCATTCCGGCTGCAGCCATCCTTTGGATACGTCGGTTCGGCCTTTGCTGGTCAGCGTCCAAACCAGACGCTTGTCCGGCGGCCAGTCCTTGGCGACCACCACCGAGAAGACAAACCATCTTCGTCCCGTATAAAAGTGAGTCGGCTGGCCCTGATCACCGGTGCCCAGATCGAACGTGTTCTCCGCGCCGATCGGCACATCGATTTCCTCTTCGGCATTTCGGTTGTAATAGCCGAAGTACAGCCGGAACGTTCCGTCGGGATTGTGCTCCCAGCCGTCAAACGTGGGACTGACATCTTGCCCCCGGTTGTATCGCGCCCCCGGGAAAGTGAATTGCGCGTGTAAGCCCGCGGCGCCGAGGAAAAGGAGCACGGTGGAGAGTCCGGCTCCCGATCGATGCGGGTGCAAACCTCCCATCACCTTGCGCCGGCGAGCCTACGCTCCTTCGCCTTGCGGGCCGCCAGCTCCTTGCTGAAATCTTCGTCGGACATGTAGTAGTAGCTGAGCCAGGCCGACCCCATCTCGTCGATGGTCCGCTCTCCCCATGTAATCTGGGCGTCCGGATCGGGATTGAACTTGTTTTCGGCGGAATTGTCGTGCCACATAATCGAGTGCAGAATCGTTCCGGCCGGCAGCAAGGGCGCCGCATCGTCGGCGTAGACGTAGTTGAGGTGCCAGTTAAACAGAAAATGGGCGCAACTCAGCATTTCGGTTTTACCATTGGGATAGATGGCTTCGAGGCACTCTGCCTTCCCGCGGTTGTGCATGTGGGGCTGGAAAGACAGAAGCCGGGCTGGCTTGATGAGCGGCATGTACCCATCGGACCGCACGTTAGTCTCGTGAGGCCGGATGTCAATGTCGTTCACGCCGACGGTGAGCGAAGTGATCACGTGCTGCGGGACGTACTGTTTGGGATACAGCTTCAAGCCGAGGGCCACGTTGATGGGTGTCTCGGTGCCGCTCGAATGCAGGTGGAATTGGAAGTTGATCTTGGTTCCAGCCTTGATCAGCCGGCCTGAACCTTCGCGGAAGACGTCACCCCCCTTTCCGATCGCATACTCATTGAGAAAGACGCCTTGTTCTCCGACTTCGAGAGCGACGTTGCCGTCGAGCTGGCCGCTATGACGGGTTCCGGCCTCAGGCTCGACAATGGACGTGCGGATATGATGAATCACGGGGCGGCCCTTGGTAGGGATAATCTGGACGGCCTGGATATACCGGTCTTCGGTCAAACCGGGATCTACCAGAATGTCCGGCCACCAATCGGGTCCCTTGGCTTTCACTACCACGTCCTTCGGCAGAGTGACGATGAGATCCGGGTTCCCGATCTGCCAGGCCTGCCCGTCCGCGAACTGGCGCGGCGGCGGCATGTCGGAGGGGTTTCCTTCCGGCGCACCGGCGTCCACCCATTGGACGATGGTGGCGATCTCCTGGTCGGTCAGCGATACGTCGTTACTAAAATGTTGGACGCCAATGTTCTTGTCGATGAACCAGGGCGGCATCTCCCGCGCCAGGACCTTCTGCCGGATCGACCGCGCCCAGGGCCGCGCTTGCTGGTAGGTCATCAGGGACATGGGCGCAATCTGACCGGCGCGATGGCAGATCTGACAGCGCGCCTCGAGAATCGGTGCAACGTCCTTGGTAAACGTGACGGGCGTCTCCGCCGCGCTTGCGGCAGTGATTCCGATGACTGCCAAGGCCGTGGCAAAGATGGAAGTGAGCCTCATGATCCTTCCCCCCTTTGTGTCTCCAATGCGGTAACTACTCTCTCATATTTGTATGTCCGAGTCTATCGCCTCCGGTTTGAGATGCGGATGAGAGCGGACCGGCTCCCCTGGGGATCGAACGGCGCAATGTTTTTGGGCGGAGCGGGCGAGGGAATTGGGGCCAGACAGATGGCCCGCAGGCGAGCTCTTAGTCCGCCATGACCTGGGCATTGCGACCGGATCTCGTCGCAAGATGCGCGAAGCTTGACATTGAGCCGATGATTCAGCACAATGACCAGCCATGGACGCTTCGCCTTTGTTCGCATCTCGCAGAAGATTTCTCGCTACAGTCTCTGCCGGTGGCGTGGGCGCATTCTTCGAGGGACGGCGTCTGGCGGGTCAGAGCGCAGCGAAACCGCGGCTGATCAATGTCCATCACCACCTCACAGCTCCCGCGTACGTCAAATTTCTTGTCGACAACAAGGTTCGGGAGTTCCCGATCAAGTCGGCTGCCGAATCCCTCGAAGATATGGACAAAGCAGGCGTGACAATCGCCCTCTGCTCCACCATAGGTCCGGGGATCTGGATGGGCGATGGTGCCGAAACGCGCCGGCTGGCCCGCGAAATCAATGACTATGCCGCCAAGGTTGTTTCAGACTACCCGGGGCGTTTCGGCATGTTTACCATGTTGCCGCTGCCGGACATCGACGCCAGCCTGAAAGAAGTCGAATATGGCTTTGACAAGCTGAAGTCCGATGGCGTCTACATGTACACAAACTGGGGTGGCAAGGCTCTTTATGGCGACAAATACTTGGGAGATCCCGCCCTCGCTCCGGTGTACGAGGAACTCAACCGACGCAAAGCGGTGGTCTACACGCATCCGAAAGATGCCGCTTGCTGCGAGGGAATCATTCCGGGCGTGGGTTCAGGCACGATCGAGTATCCGATCGACACGGCCCGCTCGATCATAAGCTTGCTTTACAGCGGAACGGCTGCGAAGTACCCGGACGTACGATTCATTTTCTCCCATGGGGGCGGAGCCTTGACCGGTATGATTGGCCGTATCGCCGGGGCGAGCGCCACCTACCTACAAGATGGCGGAACTTTGAGGGCGGGAGCGCCCGCGCCGCGAACCAGCCCGGCTATGCCGAAAGGGCCGCTCTACGAACTTCAAAGGTTTTACTACGATACGTCGAGCGCAGTGAATCCGGTGGGTGTCGGGGGATTGCGGAAGATGGTGCCCTTGTCGCAAATCCTGTTCGGCGGCGATTTTCCGTTCGTCGTCACGGCCGAGCAAGTGAAACTGCTGAGCGAGTGCGGCGTCTTCAACGCCAAGGAACTTCAGGCGGTGTATAGCGAGAACGTCGGCCAACTTTTGCCTCGTTACCGGGTCTAGCCATGAAACAACGTTACGACTGGGTTGCTTGGACTTGCGTTCTTGGTGCATGGGCTTCGGTCGGTCGGGCGCAATGGGCCTCGGAGACGGGCTTTGCCGTCGTCCAGCAACAGTGCATGAAATGCCACGGTAAGCAGAGTTTGCCTCAAGCCCCTGGAGTCGCGGCATTGAGGGAGCTGACGGGCGACAGAGTCTACGAGGTTCTCTCGACATCAGGCAGCCACAAGAACTTAGGTTTGACAGACGACGACGAACGCCACGTCGCGGAGTCGCTGAGCGGACGCCTTTTGGGCAGTGCGGCGATTGGAGACGCGAAGTCGATGCCGAACCGCTGTGCGCTCAATCCTCCGCTCGCTGATCCGGTAGCCCTCGCCGGCTGGAACGGCTGGGGAGGCGACCTCACCAACGCGCGATTCCAGGCCGCGGGGGCCGCGGGCATCGCGAGCGAACAGGTGCCTCAACTCAAGCTCAAATGGGCGTTTGGCTTGCCGGGCGCGCACTCGGCTTACGGGCAGCCCACCGTCGTGGGCGGCCGCGTCTTCTTCGGTTCTGACGCCGGCTGGATCTATTCCGTCGACGCCGGTACCGGCTGTGTCTATTGGTCTTTTATGACCAAGGCCGGCATGCGCAACGCGATCAGCGTGGGGCCCGTGAAGGCACGTGGGTCCGCGCGATACGCAGTTTTCTTTGGTGACCTGAAGTCGAACGTCTACGCGTTGGATGCTGAGACCGGCGATTTGCTTTGGGTCACAAGAGTCGACGAGAACTACGCTGCGCGAATCACAGGGGCTCCGGCTGTGTCTGGCGGCCGCATTTACGTTCCGCTCGCCAAGTGGGAATCGAATTCAGCTCGAGACCTGAACTATCCGTGCTGCACGGTGCGGGGCAGCGTTACTTCACTGGACGCAAACACAGGAAAGCAAATTTGGAAGCATTATGTCATCGACGAGCCGCCCAAGCCGACCAAGAAGAATTCGATCGGCACGCAGCTTTACGGGCCATCCGGAGGCTCGGTCTGGAATGCCCCGACGGTTGATCCGAAGCGCGGGTTGGTCTATTTTGGCACGGGGGAGGCGACCAGCGAACCGGCCCCCAAAACCACCGATGCCGTCCTGGCGGTGGGCATCAAAACGGGAAGGCTGGCCTGGTCTTACCAGGGATTCGCAAATGACGCTTACATTATCGGATGCAGTGGGCCGAACAAGACCGAAAATTGCCCCGAGCATGTAGGCCCCGACACGGACATTGGCAGTTCGGTCATTTTGAAGACCGTGGACGCCGGCCGGGAATTGCTGATCGCGGCTATGAAGGACGGCACGGTTTTCGCCTTGGATCCGGAGCGCAGAGGCGCGCTCGTGTGGAAGACCGACATCGCCCGCAATCCGCTGGCCCCCATGAGCGGCGTCATCTTTGGCGGCGCCGCGGACGACCAGAATGCCTACTATGGCTTGAGCGGCGGCGGTGTGGCGGCGATCCGATTGGCAACCGGTGAAAAGCTATGGTTCAATCCTTTGACGCCGGGGCCTGGGCGCGGTCGAGCCGGAAATTCCGCAGCGGTTACGGCCATTCCCGGCGTGGTTTTTTCGGGCGCCCGAGACGGCATGCTGTATGCCCTCTCCACGGTGGACGGTCACGTCGTTTGGGAATTCGATACGGCTCAAGAATTCATCACTTTGAATCATGTTGCTGCGCACGGCGGCACGATGGGTTCGGCGGGGCCGACGGTCGCGGCAGGAATGGTCTTTGTGGGATCCGGATATAGCTTCGGGGGCGGGGATAAGAACGGGAACGTGATCCTGGCGTTTTCGGCGAACTGAACCCGGAACCCGACGAACCGGAGCGGTCCCCGCGGTAAGATTCGGCAAACCGCCTTGCATGACACATTCCGCTGTGGTATCGTCCCTAACACTTCTGCTGAAAGGGTGATCGTAAGGAGGGCCTCATGCGGAACCTGCGGGTATTCGGTTTATTGTGCTTGTTCATCATGTTTTGTGCGGCCGGCTGGGCGCAGAGTACGGCGCAGATGCACGGCACGGTTCAGGATTCGAGCGGTTCGGGCGTGCCGGGCGCGGAAGTCAAAGCCACTCAGCTGAGTACCGGTCTAGTGCGTACCACAGTCAGCGGCGCCGATGGCAGCTGGGTCTTGACGAACCTGCCGCTGGGGCCGTACCGGTTGGAAGTCAGTAAGGAAAGCTTCACGACTTACGCGCAGACCGGGATCGAGCTCCAGGTCCAGAGCGACCCGCTGGTCGAAGTCGCGCTGAAAGTCGGGCAAGTCAACGAGCGGGTCAACGTGGAAGCCGACGCCGCCTTGGTTGAAACCCGGAATTCGGGCGTGGGCGCCGTAGTCGAGACCCAGCGCATCATCGAGCTGCCGCTCAACGGTCGGCAGGTGACGGATCTCGTAACCCTCAACGGAGGCGCGGTCCAAACCGGAGCGAGCGACCAGCGCATCTTCAGCGGCCGGCCTTACCTCTCGATTGCTGGCATGGCTACGCTGCCGCTGGGCGGCGGCCCGACGGACTGGATCTTGGATGGCACCAGCCACTACGATTTCATGTCCGGAACAACCTTGCCCCTCGCCTTTCCGGATGCGGTACAGGAATTCAAAGTCGAGACCAGCGGGCTGGCTGCCGCGCGCGGCAACTCTTCGTCAGTCGAAGTGGTGACGCCCTCGGGCACCAACAGCCTCCATGGCGACCTGTTTGAGTTCATCCGCAACGACGCCTTTGGCAGCGCCCGAGAATACCTGTCGACCAAGGACAGCACCTACAAGCGCCACAATTTTGGCGGCACCATCGGCGGGGCTATCAAGAAGAACAAGCTGTTTTTCTTTGGCGGCTTCCAGGGCACTACGCAGCGGGCGAGTCCGAACAACAGCATTATTTTCTTTCCCACTCCCGACATGTTGAAAGGCGACTTTCGGACGTTTGAATCTGCCGCCTGTGGTCGCCCTGCGCCATTGCCGCCGCCCTTTGGCACTGGTGGTTTCGCTCCCAACACGGTGAATCCCACCCGATTCGCGGTACCTTCTCTCTACATCACCAACCAGTTTGCTCAGAGTATGGCGGCGGTTGGTGTGTTTCCCGACCCGTGCGGTAAGGTCACCTACGACGTTCCCACCTATCAGAACAATTATCAATATGTGGCCAAGATCGATTACCAGATCAACAGCCAGCATTCGCTCTTCTTCCGTGATTTGTGGAGTAAGGAATATCAGCCGACCCTCACCGATGTTGAGCCGGATCTGCTGCTCTCCAGCCAAACCGGGTTCACGACTCCGGCCTATGCCTTCGCTGTGGGTGAGACCTGGGTAGCCAGCCCCACTCTCGTCAATTCGTTCCGCATCGGGTTCACACGCATCAACGAAACCCGCCTGAAGGATGATTTTTTCAATTTCTGCACAGCCGGGGTCCAGAATTTCTGGTGCGGCGAAAACAAAGCTCAATTCGGCCAGCTCTTGATCGTCAATGGCTTCACCGAAGGGGTCAACTATTCCGATCCTCCGCCGGACGGGGGTGGCTCCTGGTATCGCAGCGCCAACTACATCCTGAATGACGACATGAATTGGGTGCATGGTGCCCACCAGTTCAGCTTTGGCGGCGCGGCCACGCACGGACGGTTCACGTCGCGCAATAACTTTGCCAGTAACGGACAGTTCAACTTCGTCGGGCTGCCCAATTTCCTTCTCGGTAACGCCTCCCAAATGCAAGACGGCCTGCCGAACACGCAATCGATGCACGAAACGTTCGTGAACTTGTACTTTACCGACACCTGGAAGCTCAATTCGCGGCTGACCCTGAACGCCGGCCTTCGCTGGGAACCTTATCTGCCCATTACCGTTCCAACGGGGGTGATTTTCAATTTCGATATGACCCGATTCTTGAATAACGTCAGGAGCACCGAGTTCCTGAACGCGCCTCCCGGTTTTTATTATCCGGGCGACCCGGGTTTTCCGGCCAAGAGTGGGGAATACAGCAAGTGGGCGGAGTTCGCGCCTCGTTTGGGGCTCGCCTGGGACCCGAAAGGCGACGGCAAGACCTCTGTCCGCGCCTCATTTGGGTTCGGCTATGCCTTCGTGCCCGGTCTGACGCGCGAGGACCAGCAGGGTCAGAACCCGTGGGGCGGCCGCCAGGTCCTCACAGGAAATGTGAACTTCAGCAATCCCTTTGGAAGCGCAGCCAACAATCCTTATCCGTACTTTGTGAATCCGAACGTGACTTTCACGCCCCGGGGACTGTTCGCGACCACACCCTACGACACCCCTACGCCTTCCTACTCTACATGGAACCTGGCCATCCAAAGGCAGATCGGCTCGGCTTGGGTGGTTTCGGCGACTTATATGGGCAGTAAGGTATCCCACCTGCTGATCAGTGTCCCACTCAATTATGCGCCGCTCACACCCGGATTGCCGGTTGTGCCGACGAGCGATCCACGCTGCACGGCTACCTCGACCACTGTGAACTGTTTGAGCAATGCAGATTCCCGGAGGTTGCTGGCTGTACTCAATCCCGCGGGGGCCAAAAACTATTTCGGACCCACCATGCAGTGGAACGCCGGCGGGAACCAACACTACAACGCCATGCTGCTTTCCCTCCAGCGCCGCCTCAGTCAAGGCGTCAGCCTGGGCGCAAACTGGACCTGGTCCCATTGCATCGGACAGGAGTTAGGATACAACACCAAGCCCGAGCAGACGGCGACTGATCCCATCCACTACAATCAGGTCGGCAATTGCGACAGCGACCGGCGGCAGATCGTTAACCTGACCGCTGTCGTCGAGGCGCCGAAATTTTCCAACCGTGAGTTGAGACGGGTGGTTTCCGGGTGGAAATGGGCGGGCATCTATACGTTCCGGTCCGGCACCCCTCTGATGATTCAGGACGGTTTCGATTCCGCGCTGAGTACCATCAACCACCAACAGCCGGACCTCGTCGACCCGGCACACGTATACACGGGTCAGAGTTGCGCCAACTGCTTTTACCTGAACAAGAGCGCGTTCGCGGCCCAGCCTGCAGGCCAGTACACCGGCAATTTGGGCTGGAACAGCATTGTCGGCCCCAGCTACTGGGATCTGGACATGAGCCTATCGAGGGAATTCCGGATCAAGGAAGGTCAAGGATTAGAGATCCGGGCCGACGCGTTCAACCTCACGAACAGCTTCGTGCCGGCGATGGCAGGCAGTCCGGGGGGCACCAGCCCCGTTACCCAGTTCAGCACTGCTTACGGAAATCCGTTGACTGGCCCAACCTTTTCACTCATCAACAGCGCTCAGTTTGGCCAGCTCCTGGGAGCGCAGCCGACTCGCAAGATTCAGTTTGCCCTGAAGTACCGCTTTTAGTGAGCTGCCGGATTCGCTCGACGGTGTCCGCAGGCAACCTTGGCGAAGGCAGAGTGTCTTGTCGGCGACCGTTAACCGTGGATCGCGGATGTGGCGGCTATTTGTTTTGCTGCGGACGACGCTCGGATGCCGGCGGCACGATGTTCTTCATCCGCAGGTAAACAACCATGCTTCCATAGATTTCGTTATTGTGCCCGTAATTCAGAGTCAACAGCCCGATCCGCAAGTTTCGCGTCTGCCGTCCGCTCTCCTGGGTAATGTCGATCACCTGCGCGCCCGAAGCATCCGTCAGCGCGTCGTATACGCCGTCGCAGTAAGCGAAAGCGTCGTTCACTGCTTTGAGGAAGTCGGCCTTGGTGGTCAGCTTTTCAAGGTTCTGCGTGTTGGGATTCTTTTCGCCTTTGGCCTCTGAACACCAGAGAAAGTTATAGTTTGCAACGTGCCCGACCTGCTGGCCGAAGGTGCGCACTTCCTGCTGCGCTCCGGGACGCAGATCGTAGAACTCTTCCGGCATCCGGTCTGCGATGCGAACAATGTTATTGCGATTGCCCCTGAAGGCGTTGCGCAGCCATGTCGACATCGGGTTCTGTTGAGCTGCTGGATCTGTCTGGGCAGAGGCTGAAACGGTGAGGACCGTCATGGAAAGGATCGCAAGCGAATAGTGCACGGTCAGTCTCCTCGTGGTGAAGCTACTTTATATCACAAACGGTGAAGCTGCCGGATCAGTCGATGGCCTCGCCTGACGATGAAGACGAAGACGACGATGTGAGGCGGATTGCTGTTCGCAAATCCGAAACGATCGACCAAACTTCATAACCAAAGGCTGCCGAGCGGATAGACCTGGTCGATGGCGCAAGAGAGGGCTGAATCGAACAACCTTTCTCGCCGCGCTCGAATCGGAAGCCGGGTGTGCGACATCATGGGTTTCGGATCCTACGACGCGGAAAGTTTCGAAACCGAGGCTCACCCGCGTGCTGGATTGTTCCCGAGCCGTGGCATTTCCTAGTGGCACGCATGAAAACGTGAACCGCGCGATAAGTGGCGCGGTCCGCGCTGGGCTCCTCGCAATGAAATCAAAACCGGACGACAAGAGGCCGGAAATGCCGCCCGAGGTGTCTGCGTGCGGTGTGCGCATGTTGATCGTGGTTGTGGCTTGCCCGAAGCCGGCTCCATCGGGCAAGGCGTGAAAGGCAGCCGAATTCTACGTAATCTGGCGCCCTGCTCGGAGGGGCGTTACGCCACGCCGAGACGGGCGCAATGTTCAGAACTGAAAGCGCGCTACGACCTGGCCCGACCGGGGCTGGGCGCCTCCGTTGGACCCGATCCCTCCATTGACCCAGTTCACATAGCCGAAGCCGGACGACAACAGACCCTTGTTGCCGCTCAGGCTATTGTTGCTGACAGTGGGGGTGGTAACGAAAGACGAAACCCCGCCAAAAGGCGCTCCATTCGTAGGAATGGCGTAGAACACACGGTTAAAGATGTTTTGGAATTCCACGCGAACCAGGAATTGAGCTCTTTCCTTGATGCGGAAGATCCGCCCGAACGCCATACTCTCGGCGGGCTGGCGCTGCCAACGAAAGTCGTTGAAGTACGGCGCCGACGCCCCGAATGTGCCGGTAGGCGGCTCGACCCAGGCGTTCGGATTCAACGCCAATGTGGTCGTGGGATCGAACTTGGAATTCGGATCCACGTTAAACAGGGGCACACCGGCCTTGCGATTCAGGAACGTGTAGCCGCCGCCCCAGAGAGCAGGGTTGTTGTTCGAGGCTCCCCTCCCCAGTTCGAAGAGCAGGTTGTTGGTGGAGAACGGCGTTTGCAGGATCGCGCCGCTCTGATAGCGCAGGACTCCACTGTAGGTCCAGTCGCGGGCTACGGCTGACAGAACCTTGAAACCGTTGCTGCTGCCCGCGAGCTTGGGCGTCGTGTAATTGAACGCAATGATCAGTTCTTGAGGCAGGCTGAACCCCGAAATCTGTTTGTTCAGACCTTTGTTGTAGACGTCGTTGATGAGCGGCGGGGAGGGCGTGACGTAGGAGGTATTCGAGTTGGTGCCGTTGGTGAGTTCCTTCTCCCACGTGTAGGCGGCCTGCGCGCTCAGGCCGTGCGAAAAGCGCTTGGTCAACTTGACCTGGAGCGAGTCGTACCAAGTATTTCCCATGGGGGGACCCAGAAACGGCGGGATGCCGTTCCACTGTGGATAGGGGCGCAGGGCTTGATACAGCGGCTGCGTGTTGGGGAAGCCCGGGTAAACATTATTTGGGTTAGCCAGCCCCGGAAACCGGGCGATAACGAGAGGCGAGTTGATCTGCTTGGTGAGTAGACTGGCGTCGGTTGGATTGGTGACGTCGAGGCCCTGGGTCGCTCCGTACGCGCGCGTGGCCAGCAAGCCTTGCGGGGTTAGAGCATTGTAATTCAGACCGGCGAGCAGAGGCGCCACCCACCACGCGCCGCGGTTGCCGACATAGGCGGCCTCGACTACGAGGTTGGTCGTGAGCTCGCGCTGGAAACCGAGGCTCCACTGGAACGTGCGCGGCAACCGGCCGGTATTGGGAGCGATGGAGACGAAAGGCGAGGCTGGCGGAATGACCAACGGGTTAGTCGAAGCCGGAACGGGAAAGTGTGGGGTGAAGTCCGGCCAATGCACCACCGGGTTCCCGTAAGGATTCCCTGGGCCCAGCGGATCACCGGCACTGAGGCCCGGTGCGGAGAGGCCGTAGCCGGGTGCGTTAATGCTATAGAAATCCCCGGCGCTGCTGTTCAGGCCAGCCTGATCCGAAACGGCGGCATACGAAATGGCACCGCCTCCGCGGAATATGGTTTTGGGCGTGATCTGGTAGGCGACTCCGACGTGCGGTCCGATGGCATAGGGGTAGGCGTTGGCGAAATTGCAATGGCAGGTTGCTTCGTATTCCACCGTGCCGGTCTTCCCTCCGAGCAAAGGGTTCGGCTGGTCGAATGCAGCACTCTGCATGCGGCCATATTGCTCTTTCCAGAGGGTGGCGTAGTCCCAACGCAGGCCGAAGTCAAACGTCAGCCTTCGGGTGACCTTCCAGCTGTCCTGAATGTATAGTCCGTAGGCGTGCATGCCCAGCCGCACATCCGCCGGGGCCGCCGTGGACGCGCTATTGGTCACGCCGAGAAGGAAGCTGGCATAACCGAATCCGCTGCTTGCGTTGTTTTGGAAGGGCTGGCCGTTCTGCCAGGGGTCGCTAGTCTGCACGGCGGAGAATGCAAATTGTCCATCAGCGCGGCTTTCGTTCAAGCTTTGGATCCCCTCAAACAGCGCCGTCGCCCCTAGCTTATAGGTATGGTTTCCCTTGACCCAGGTCAAATTGGTGTTGAAGGTCGGCTTATAGTCGTGCGCGACCGGGGTGAGGGTGAAGGCTACGCCTGTGTTGCCGGGGCCCGGAAACCCGGTGCCGCCGGTCCAGCCGCCGCCATTGAGACTGTACATGCCCGCCATATAGGGGAAATAGTTGCTGACTGTGAAGGGAATGCCTTGGGGAAAGAGTTGATGCTGGTCGTATTTGGGCGCATCCTGCGGATTGGACGTTTCGAGATAACCCGCGCCAAAGTGCAAGAGCAGAGTCGGAGTCAGCGTTGTATCCAGGTTCACGCGGACGGTCTGTGCCAGAGCGGCCTGCGGCTGCAAGGCGGTATACGGCTGGGCGAAGCCGTTGGTCTGGGGCGAATTGGTCACGGTTGCCGAATAGTATCCAGCCAGCTTCGTCTTGGCGCTGATATTCTGATCGATCTTGAGCGATGGAATGGTGGTGTGGCGGAAATTGGAATAGGCCGGCGCGGTGTAGTTGAACAGGCCTGGTGTATTGGGGAGCGGGATCATGGCCTGAATGATCTTCGCGGTCGGATCGAACATCATCTGCGGAACCACGTTATTGGGGAAGGGATCCCGCACGACGGCGCCTCCCACAACGTGGGTTGTGGTCGGATTGAAGATCTCATTCAAACAAACGGGGGTTCCGTTCGGGTCGGGGCCGTTGCAGATCGAACCGAACGTGCCATCCTTGAGTCGCTGTATCATGGCCAACCCAAAATCTCCGCTGCGCTGGAGCTGTGTGGGCACGATGCCGACCGTGTTCGTGGTCACGGCGCTTTGACGAAACTGCTCAAAGCTGAAGAAGAAAAATGTTTTGTCGTGACCGTTGTAGAGCTTGGGGATCGAGATCGGCCCGCCGAGCGTGAATCCATAGTCATTCTGGCGAAGCCTATTCCGGATGTGCTGCCCGGCCTTGTTGGGGCTGATTGAAGCAGCATCGGTGAACGGCAGGCCGGAGTTGAGAGCCTCGTTCACGAAATAGTCGTAGCCGCTGCCATGAAGCTGGTTGGTACCGGATTTCATGGTGTAGTTGAAGTAACCGCCGCCCGCCTGGCCGTACTCGGCGGCGAAATTACTGGTTTGGATCGCCACTTCCTGGATCGCCTCGACGCCCGCCTGGTTGATTTGGTTCTGCTGTTTGACGAACCCGTTGGTGGCGTCCTGACCCTCGATGTTGATGGATTGCGAGTTGGACGGCATGCCGTTAATTCGCATGATGGTATCGGTCTGCATGCGTGCGCCCGGCAGCAGAATAACCGAGGACAGCGGGTTGCGGATGTTGCCCAGGCTGTTGCCGCTTCCGATGGCGGCCGCCGAGCCGGTGAGCGTCAAGATCGGTAGGTCGTCCAAAGTGTTGGTCGTGATATTGCTCGAGACCTCATCGCCTTCGGTCTTCAGTAACGGAGCTGCGGCTTCCACGGTAACGGACTCGGTGGCGGAGCCGACTTCGAGCGTGATGTCGATGCGGTCGGTGCCGGCGACCTCGACCTGGAGGCCCGCACGGACATACTTCTTGAAGCCGGGCACGTTGACCGACAGCTCATAAACGCCGGCCGGCAATTGCGCGATGGTGTAATTGCCCGTCGCCGAACTTGCGACCGGATAAACCGCGCCCGTGGCGACATTGCGCGCCTCGATCGTGGCATTGGCGATGACAGCTCCCGCCGGATCGGAGACGGTCCCGGTAATCGTGCCGCGGTCGGTTTGTGCCAACGCGGTGAATGTAATCGTGAACAGACTGAGAACAAGCAAGCGAATCCGCACAGCGCTCTTCCTCCTACAAGCGATGAGAAATTTTCATGGCAACCCCGGATTGTGCCCCAAAAGGTTCAAAGCCCAAACAAAATGGGAATGTCGGTTATTCTATACGAGGGGCCTTTCGTGGTCAAGGACCCTCGTTGTGAACTCTTGTAGACTTCGGTGGACGGAGGGATGGACTTCAGTCGACTTCGCTCGCGGGAAGGCTAGGTTGATCGAGGGAAGGGTTCGACCAATGAGGGTCATGACGAAATCATTACAAACGGCGTCCGAAGGTGAAGTTCTTCGCGGGCCTTGCACAACGTGGCCTGCGATGCCTGGCAGCGAGCTCGATTCGGCGCCATGGTTTCTCCGCCGCCAAGTAGCCGTTCAGCAGGGGCGTGCGCTCGTTAGCCCACACCTTCCAAAAAACAGCCGGGGTGGCGCCCCTGTCCCTCAGGCCCAGGAGTCGCTGAAAGGGTTGCCCGTGCCATGTTGACCTGCGGTGGGATTTCCGGGACGGCGAGTCTTTCGGGAAGAATCGAACAAATTTTTGGGAGCGGATTGTAATTAATTTCGCCATGAAGAGCTAACTCACGTTGAATGCTAGGGATAGAAAGGTCACCCCAGGTCTTAAAAGGGGCCTGCCAGGGGGTTTTCTGAGGCTCCTCACTTGCACACGGGTTCCGGCTTTGGTATCCTGACCAAGTCCCGGAAATCGGAGGATCGAGCCTCACCGCGAGGTTGCAAACCGAACCCCGCGGTGGTACAAATAGGTAGATCCTTTTGTAAGGAATGGTAACAAAACTCTGTGCGGGCCACCGCATGGAGCGGAATACGGCCTTCCTGTTTGGTTCTTTTAAGACATAGTTTCAGGCTGCAGGCACGCCTCTTGAGGGCGGCTTGTGGCGTAAAAGTTTCGGGGCCCGCAGCCGTTCCCGCTGGTCGCAAGAGGGCGGCGTTCGGTTGCGCAGATCTTTGACAATCTGGTTGAATGCAGTAAAGAAGAACTCGTCAGTAATCTGAGTCAAAGCTGGGGCGAATTTAACTCTACATGTTTAAATGAGAGTTTGATCCCGGCTCAGAATCAACGCTGGCGGCGCGCTTAACACATGCAAGTCGCACGAGAAAGTGGAGCAATCCATGAGTACAGTGGCGTACGGGTGAGTAACACGTGGATCATCTACCTCTTAGTGGGGAATAACCCTGGGAAACCGGGGCTAATACCGCATAAGCTCGAGAGAGGAAAGCAGCAATGCGCTGAGAGAGGAGTCCGCGGCCGATTAGCTAGTTGGCAGGGTAAACGCCTACCAAGGCAAAGATCGGTAGCCGGCCTGAGAGGGCACACGGCCACACTGGCACTGAAACACGGGCCAGACTCCTACGGGAGGCAGCAGTGGGGAATCTTGCACAATGGGGGAAACCCTGATGC
>Ga0306921_10003786_pt1 | contig 15390 bp, 13 predicted proteins | sample sta12Cox44000080_FD_203760 | JGI IMG/M metagenome (GOLD analysis project Ga0306921, IMG submission 203760) | Lab enrichment of tropical soil microbial communities from Luquillo Experimental Forest, Puerto Rico - statoxic.12C.oxic.44.000.080 (v2)... | ecosystem: Environmental > Terrestrial >...
GTCTTGATCGGCGCCTTGGATTTCGTGTCCTTCGCCTTCTGGATTTTGTCCAGCAGGTGGAAATCGACAAACGGACCTTTTTTAATCGAGCGTCCCATAAATTACTTGATCTTCATCGGCCGACCGTTGCGGCGTACAATAATGAAACGGTTTGAGTGTTTGTATTTGTGACGGGTCTTGCCGCCCTTCGCGATCCGGCCCCACGGTGACATCAATTGCTGCCAGCCACCGCCGGACTTTGACTTGCCGGCCCCGCCGCCGTTCGGATGGTCCACCGGATTACGCGTCACGCCACGGTTGATGCCGCGGATGCCGCGATGCCGTGAACGCCCCGCCTTGCCCAAAATCACGTTTTCATGTTCCGCGTTGCCGACCTGGCCAATGGTGGCATAACAATTTTCATTCACCTTGCGGATTTCGCCCGAGGGCAGGCGGATCTGGGCGTAACCTTCGTCGCGTGACATCAAGGTTGCCGCGCCACCTGCCGTGCGCACCATCTGCCCACCGCGACCGGGCGTCAGTTCGATGTTATGAACGGAAAGGCCGACCGGAATTGACTTGAGGGGCAGCGCATTGCCGACTTCGGGCGGAGCCGCGGGGCCGCTGGAAATGGTGCCGCCGACCTTGATGCCTGCCGGCGCGATAATGTAAGCCTTTTCACCGTCCTTATATTGCAGCAACGCCAGGCGCGCCGAACGCATCGGATCGTATTCGATCGCCGCGACCGTCGCCTCCACGCCGTGCTTCTGGCGTTTGAAATCCACGAGGCGGATTTTTTGCTTGTGCCCGCCGCCAATGCCGCGCGCCGTCACGCGACCGTTGGCGTTCCGGCCACCGGTTTTCTTCCGCGTGACGACCAGCCCCTTTTCGGGCCTCGTCTTCGTAATCTCGCTGTAATCCGCGAACGTGACGTAGCGCAGAGACGGCGTTAGCGGTCTAAATGTTTTAACTGGCATAAAAACAAAAGTTTTAGCAGCAACTTTGAAGTCGGCAGGCCATCATTCCTGTCCCGGCAGGGAATCAGTTATCGGTCTGCAAACATGCTGTCCGTTCATCCGGAATGGCGACCACGCTGTGACACAGCGAGGGCCTTTCTTCCGGACGAAACGGAGCGGAAAAAATATCAGAAGCCCACATCAACGCAAGCGCTTTTTTGAAGAATTTTGAGGCTCTGAATCTTCAATAAACATCGTAGTCAGAACAGCTTTCCGTCAAGCCTTGCCGCGCATCTCCAGCAATGCGCCCACACTGGACAGCGTCGAAACCGCATACGGCACCATCATCGTCAGCAGCATCTTGAGCAAAATACCCCGGGTAACGTGTCCGGAAAGGATCGCGTCGCTGTGATTAATGGCAATCAGAATGAACCCCACGACCACGGCGTATTTGAGCGCGCGTCTGACCACCGAAGGCTGGAATGCCAGTTGAAATCGCTCTTTCATGCGCCGTTACGGTAAGGCATCCGCCGGCCGGACTCAAGATCACCGCCGGGAGGGTGCTTTCCTGAATTCGCTCGGAGTTCCGCCTTCAGGCGGCCGAAACCGCGTGAACGCGGAACTCCAAACTCTAAATCAGAACGCTGCTGCCGGGAGCCCCGGACAATTTTTGAGCATCGCGACACCGGGACGGTCTTATCTTCAAATCAACGCAAAGGAACGCCATGTTTACCATCAGCATCACCGAGACGGATTATTTCATGCCGGAAGACGGGGCCGTTGCCCAAAAAAGGTTTTTGGAACTGCTGGCCAATCCCGGGGAGGTCTGGATGAGCGCCTACAGTTTTACCCTGCAACCGATGTTTGACGAACTCCTTAAGGCCGATGTCCGCGGCGTCAAAATCCATCTGCTGCTCGATCACAGCCAGGAGGCCGGACGCGCCGAGGCATCCAGGGTGAAGAACCTGGCCGCCAACCTGAAACACGGTGACGTCACCATCACCACGGCGGGCATCAACAGTCAGGCGCCGTCCCAAATCTGGCACTGGAAGGGATTCGTCGTGCGCCAGACCGGTTCCCATCAATATGCCTGTTGGGAAGGCAGTACCAACTTCAGCCAGAGCGGCTGGTTGCAGGGGAATTCCGCCCGGACATTTGCTTCTGATGTGTGGGCCCAGAAATTCATTCAGCAATTCGAGGCGCACAAACAATGGGCCCTGACCAACGAACCGCAATATCAGATTAAATAGCCCCGGCTTCTAACCGGCATCAATGCCGGAACTGGGCTTGTTTACTCACCTTGGCCAGGCGTTGTTCCCATTCGCCCTTGTGGGCCAACGGATCGGCGTCCGTGCCCCAAAGCTTCTTCACCATCTCCCGCTGCGGCACAAACGGGCACTTCGCCTTCGGATTCTTGAAGGCATCCTCCAGCTCGCGCAGCGCCAGTTGCGCGCCCGTCATGATGGCCGGCTTTTCCGCGCGCGAGAATTTCGAGTTTAATTTATGCGCTGCGTCATCCAGCGCGCCCCAGCGTTCCGCATGCGTCCGGCCCCAAAGCGTCGGTTGCGTGTCCAGGCGCGAGAGATTCCAGAACCCGATCCGGATTTGCCGGACGGGTTTGAACTGTTTGTCCATCAACTCGCGGAAAAGGCTTTCCAGAACCACGTTGATGACTGAATTTTGAAACTGCGGCCCGCGAAACCGGTGTCCGCTGCTGACTTCGCTGAAATCGGTAAAGCGAACCGTCAAACCCAGCTCGCGCGCCTGCAACTGCTCCCGGCGCAACTGACCGACCAGCCGCGTCGCCTCGCTCAAGGTAAAGGTCAGCGCCGCCTCGTAATCCGGCTCGTCGTATGGCAGCGTGGTGTTGCTGGAAATCGTCGTGCGGTCCTTTACTTCGAGCAGCAGCGGCTCATTCCACAGGCCGTTGGCAAACAGCCAAAGCTGGGTCCCCCAGATGCCGAATTTCTTTTTTAACAACGGCGACGGTAATTTGGCAACGTGGCCGAAGGTCGTTGCGCCCAGAGCCGCCAGCGCGCGTTGCCGGTTCTTTCCGATGCCTGAAAGCTCCCGCACGGAACGGTCCCGTAAAAATTCCTTTTCCGTGCCGGGCAGGATTTCGATAAAGCCCGGCTTCGCCGCGTCCGTCGCCAGCTTGGCGAGGCGCGAGGAATTCGCCAGACCGGCGGATACCGGCAGTTTCACTTCCTCCAGGATGCGCCGGCAGATTTCCTTCACATACTTCTCCGGCGAGGTTTTTCTCCAGACATGCCGGTCCATTGTTGTGAAATCAAGGAAGCCTTCGTCAATTGAGATGGGTACGAGTGTGGGCGAATATTCCTCGAGAATGTGGAACATCTCGGCTGAAAGCCGCCGGTATTCATCGTAATGCGGACGGCAAAGAACGCCTATCGGGCAAAGCTGTTTCGCCTCGAAGCAGGCCATGCCGGTTGTGATACCGAATTTTTTGGCCGCGCGATTGGCCGCGATGACGATGCCATCCCCCCGCCTCCCGCCGCCGACCCAGACCGGCCGGCCGTGCAATTTTTGATTCAAGGCAATCTCGCAGCTGGCGAAGAAGCTGTCGCCGTCCACGTGCAGGATGCGAATGGGCGTTTTTGCATTCACGGGCAAACCTTAATTGAACCAAAATTCCGTTTCTGTCAAATCCTCCCATGCCGGCATGGACAAAAGCTGTCCAGGCCAAAAACAAAACAGCACGAAGGAAATCCGTGGCGGCGGCTCGGAAGAGCGCCGCAATCTTGAAAACAAAAAGCGGCTTTCTTCCGAAAGCCGCTACGTTTGTTGGCAGGAAAAATTACGTCAAAACGATCTTGTCGCCTTCTTTTAACGTCACGATGGCCTTTTTCCAATCGGACGTTTTGCCCGCCTGGGTGGTCCGCAGACGGCGTGGTTTGCCGCGCACATTCAGCGTATTGATCTTGGTGACCTTGACCTTGAACAGTTCCTGCACCGCCTGGCGGATTTCCGTTTTGTTCGCGCGACGGTCGGCCACGACGGTATATTGATTGAACTTTTCGCCCTGTCGCGTGCCTTTTTCCGTCAAACGGACGGTCTTGATGACTTCAAAAGTGTTCATGTTATTCCTTGGTCAAACGGGCTTCAACCTTCTCAAAGGCGCTCTGCGTAAAGAGCAATTTATCGGGCCGCAAAATATCGTAGGTATTCAGCGAATCGCTGGTGGCCAGGGCCACATCCGGCAGATTGCGCGAAGCCAAGGCCAGATTTTTGTCGGTGCCGGCCGAAATCACCAGCGTGGTCCCCTTCAATTCCAAGGCGGAAATCACTCCGACAAACTCCTTGGTCTTCGGCGAGGTCAGCTTCAAATCGTCCACCACCACCACGTCACCGGCCTTGAGCCGTTCGCTCAGTGCCTTGCGCAGTGCCAGCGAGCGGGTTTTCCGGGAAACTTTCTTTGCGAAATCGCGGGGTCTGGGTCCGAAAACGACACCGCCACCGACCCACAAAGGCGATTGAAACGAACCGGCACGGGCGCGGCCGGTGCCTTTCTGACGCCACGGTTTCTTGTTGGTGCCGGTGACTTCACCCACATTCTTGGTGCTGGCGGTCCCGCTGCGCTGTGCCGCCTGGTACGCGACCACCGTATCATGAACGGCCTGGGTGCCCTTCCCGTCTTCCACCAGCGGGAACTTCACTTCCAGTTCGCCCTTTTTCTTTCCCTCGATATTCTTGATGACAATTTTCATGGCTCTTCGTCGGTAGGACTGCGTTGCCGCGCAGCCGCGGACGACCGGCAGGTCGTCCCTACCAAATTATTTTTTCGCCTCAGCGGGTTTGGCCTCGGGTTTCTTCTCGGCGGCGCCCTTCCGCTTCATGGGCGCCTGGCTGACCGGCGGCTTCCACCCCTTCGGCCGCTTCTTGGATTCACGGATGACCACATAATCGCCTTCCGCTCCGGGGATCGCGCCCTTGATCAACAATAAATTGTCCGCTTCGCGCACCTGAATTACTTCCAGATTCTGGGTCGTACGCTGCACCTGCCCCATGTGACCTGGCATTTTCAATCCACGCTGCACCGTGCCGGGAAACAGGCGTTGACCGATGGCGCCGGAACGGCGGTGCCAGCCTTTGGCACCGTGCGTCGAATCGCCGCCGGCAAAACCGTGACGGCCGACCACGCCTTCGAAACCGCGGCCCTTGGTGACGCCAATCGCGTCCACAAAATCACCGGGCGCAAACAAGTTCGGCCCCACCACGTCGCCGGGTTTTACTTCCTTTGTAAAATTGCGGAATTCCTTGATACGTTTTACCGCTGCGCCGTTCTGCTTTTTGATGTGGCCAAGCAGGGCTTTGCTGAGGCGCTGTTCCTTTTGATCGTCAAAGCCCAGTTGAACGGCGTTATAACCGTCCTTGCCCGCCTGGGTCTTGACCTGCAATACGCGATTGGGACCGGCGAGCACAACCGTCACGGGCGTCATGATACCGCGGGCGTCGTAAACGCGCGTGTTGCCGAGTTTCTTTCCTAAAAGTCCGAGGGGCATGGTCGTTCTCCTTAAATCTTGATGGTGATGTCCACGCCGGCCGGCAGATTGAGCTTCTTCAATTCATCCACGGTCTTGGCCGTCGGATCGAGGATATCAATCAAGCGCTTATGGGTGCGTTGCTCGAAGGTCTCCTGCGATTTCTTGTCCGCATGCGGCGAGCGCTGGACGGTGAAACGCTCGATACGGGTCGGGAGCGGGATGGGTCCGGCCACGCGGGCGCCGGTGCGTTTGACGGTGTCGGCAATTTCGCGCGCCGACTGGTCTATGACCCGGTGGTCGTAGGCCTTAAGTCGAATTCGAATGCGTTGGGCAGCCATACAAAGAACAATTGTCTGTTAATGGTTTCAATAGTTTTACCGCTTCAATTCTATGAAAGCGGACGCAAAATGTATCAGTAAAACGCTCCCGCGCAACACATTTTTTGAAGAAATTTCGGTTGTTCGCCTATGCCGTCGACAATTCCACGTGCGACCGCGAGGCAAGCAGTTTCGATTGTTTCTTGTGAAAGCCAGAGGTGGTCTTCCTCACGGCGAACGGATGCGATAAAAGCGGCCGGGATAATTGGTCCACTGGCGATCGTTGAAGTAAATCGAACCGTTCGTGAGGGCGCCACTTTGGAGCACCGACCAGGTCGCACTGCTCAGATTGCTGGTGGCTTCCACTACGATAGGAATATTGGCCGTACCGGTAATGTTAAAGCCGAAGCCATTGGTTCCCACCCCAAAGCTGCCATCACTGGTTTGGGCCTCGGGGTTCCATAACAGCACCGGAACCCCGGTCTGCGCGGCAAAACCCTGCCATCCCGTGGCACCCGGGAGATAATAGGCCGTCGCAACGTTATCATAAAAGAACGCATTCGAACCCGCATTAGCAGGAGCATTTCCCCGGAAAAAGATACCCGTCAGATTTGTACACTCGCCAAATGCATAGTCGGCGATGTTTGTCACACTGCTGGGGATGGTAATGTTGCGTAGGCCGGTGTTATTGAAAAACGCGCTATTCTCAATACTGGCGATGCTTTCGGACATAACAACTTCGACCAGGCTGGTACACCCATTAAATACGTCCATTCCGACGCTGGTGACGCCGGTGCCAATTGTAACATTGGTCAAACCGGAGCAGAATTCAAACGCAAGAATCCCGATGTTGGTAACGCCGTTGCCAATCGCGATACTGGTCAATCCGGAACACCGTTCAAACGCCTGAAATCCGATGCTGCTTACAGCATTGCCGATCGTGACATTAGTCAGACCCGAACAATACGCGAATGCGCTATTCCCAATGCCAGTGCCGTTACCGGCGATCGTCACGCCGGGCAAACTGGAGCAGTTGTTAAACGCACCATTCCCGATGTTGGTAACGCTTGCGGGAATATTAACGTTGGTCAGCCAGGCACAACCGCCAAACGCCCCACTCCCAATGCTCCCGACACTCTCCGGGAGGATGACGCTGATCAGTGAACTTCCATTAAATAAATTATTCCCGATAACGGTGACCGTCAGGTCGTCGACCGTAGCCGGAATAGTGATCGCATTGGTAGGCGGGCCGGTGTACGCCGTAAGAGTAATGGTTCCGTCGTCGTTGACCGTATAAAGAAATTGGGCTTTTACTACGACCGGTAACATCCCAAGCAGCAGTAATACCGCAACGCAAAGCAGGGAATTGGCCCTCATAAGATTCTGAGTTTCCAAGCTACAACAGCAATACATTATTTGTCAAACGAAGCGATGTCCGTGGCATAGCCGAACATCTCCGCCATCGGCTTAGTCTGCCCGGTAATCGTCAAAATCCACACCAAAAAGATGGTGCGGCGGACTGGGTTTAAACTCACGGTATCCGTTGCCCTGCCAGACAATCAAATCCAGTTCCGGCGTGGTTTGCTGCACCCGACCATAGGCATATTGCACCATGTTGTGCACCCGGATGCCATAGACGGCCACAATCACGTCACCGTTCTTCAGACCGGCGGCGGCAAGCAGTTTATTCTCCTGCCGAATCAAGACGCCATCCGTCGGGGGGCCGTGAAAATCGTTTAACGAAGTCTTTTCAATTCCTTTCGGAAACAATTTGTCCATCCGCTTTTGCACTTCCGGTGCGAAGCGCTGGTCACCGGTCCGGGCCTGGTACCATAGGCAGAAATTAAGGAGGGGGACGGAATTGTCATAACGCTCCTCGTTTTTGGCGTACCAACTGAAGGCTTCGTCGTAATTGCTCGTCATTTCAAAGAAAAGCGCCTCGGCCTCCAATCCCCGTGCGGAATACACCTCGCCGGCAAAGTCCGCAATTTGGCGCGCCTTGTCTGGCTGCCCGTGTTTCAGGTAATACCGCACACGCCAGTTAGCGAAGTTTGAAACGCGCACGCTGTCCTGATCGGCGGCGCAGGCCAGGTCGTAATATTGGGCCGCCTTGTCATCGTCATGTCGGTTCTGGAAATAGCGCGCGAGGTCGTAATAGCAGGACGGGTCCAGTTTCGCCGCCTGAACCATGAGGTTTTCATAGCGGTCGGGTTCGTTTTCGACCGTCCAGGCAACTGTCCGCATCGCAAACAATGAGTAGGGCAGGACATTGGTGTATAAATCCATCGCCTGGTCATAAGTTGGGTGGTTGTTGAATTTCCGTTTTTGGATGAAGTTCGCCAGGCGGCAATCGTAAGGTGCCAGATCGCGGAGTTTTTCAAAAAAAGCGATGGCATCAGGCCGGTCGATTAAACTGGGATGATTCAAACGCGGATTAAGGTCATACACGGTTCCGGGCGGCGGGTTGTGGTTGAACCATTCGTTGATGTGGGGATTCGGGTTCGGCGAGTACAAAGGGGCGAAGCCGGGTTTGTAACAAAGGTAGTTCCAGCAGTCCGCCGGGACCAGTTGCGGGCCGGCCACAGTCACTTTGAAACCGTCATCCACGGATTGATGATAGGCCGCCTCATTGCTGCAATTAAACCGGCGGACGAACGGATACAATCGAAGCCCGCCAAATGTCTGATCGCTTTTTGTGCTGAACTCACCGGCATACTCGGGAACACACCACAAGTAATTGAGGAAATAGTAATTTTGCTGGATAGCATGACAAAGCTGCCGCTGGAAAAACGCCGCCCATTGCCCCCAGCCGATGACGTTTACTTGAACGTCGCCGCCGGCACCCCGGCTGAAACAGTATTCCGGCAATGCGTTCAGGGACGGTACCAATCCGTCCCTGGTCAGCTTCTTGTGTTGGGAAAGCTTATAAACACCTCCGATTTCCCGCATTTCCAGCGCAACGGAAACCTCAAGCAATTCATGCCCGATTTCAACCGAATAACTCCCCTGATTGGCCACGCGGACAAAGTCAATGGTGCGCTTCTGGGTATCACTGAGTTTTGGCCAGGCCTCAGTTGCGGAGACGTAGTCAGCCAGGGCCGTGAACCATTCCACACATTCGACCTGGGACAGACCATCCATCCGGCCCAAAACGCGGTAATCGCCGGCAGCTCGCGTCCGCAACGCGCGTACAAAGGACGCCACCGCGGCATCGTTGGTATGGATGGCACTCAACTGCGTCAGTGCCGCCGTTGCGTCGCCGCTCAAGGTCAGCGATATGGCGTCGGCCATCTGGCCATTGATGCCATAAACGTTGGTACCATTGAGGAACCGGGCCATGACCAACTGTGCAGTAAGTCGCGAAAGCGGCGCCCGGATGTCAAAGAAATGCCCGGAATGCTCCCGCAAAGCGAATGCACCCAAAAGGACTGCCGCCTCTTCGTGCAGCATCGGATTGTCAAAGTCATCCTGCAGCGACCGGGACAAATCCTCATTTTCCCTTTCGATCGTGTCCGCGCTCCCCTCGACCAGCTTTGAAAGCAACGCCGTGTCGTCCTGCTCACCCGGTTCACCCGCCTTCAATCCGACTGCTTGCGCCAGTGTCTCCACTGCAGGTTGATAAATCCTGGGCGACCAGATTGGTCCGTTGACAGCCACTTCCGACTTCACGTCACCCTGTTTCGAATCCAGACGGATTTGCAGTTCATAAACGGGTGTATCCCGGGGCGAGCCCGGCTTCTCAGTCGCGATGACTTCGAAACTCTTTTCGTCCGGCAACCGATGAAACTTGGCGTAGAACACCTGCTCCGCCAGATCAGACACTATCGCCTCCACGATGAATTCTGATTCGGTTTGATATGAAGTCTTAAAATAGTTGGATGAATCTGCCCCCCCGGCAGATGATTTCGGTTTACAGCCGGCTGCCAAACCTGCGAGCAACAGAAGAGACACCAGGGTCAGGCCAAGTCGGCCCGTCAGGTTAAATCCGCGCCGGGGCTTCCGAAGTTCCCCGTCACAAGCCATGTTCTGGCAACTGGCCATGGAGCCGCGAGTCTGCTCTGGAAAACCACCCCCGTCAACCCGCGACTATCCATCGTTGACAACGACACGACTCCCGTACAAATGAGATTGCACCGGAGTTCGTAGTGGGCCAACAAACAACCGTGAGTCCCGGTATTTCCCGACTCCACCAACCTCCTGGTTTGAGCTTTCTAAGTTCGGGCCGCCGGCTTCTTCGCCGCCTGATCCAGAATCGTGTTGAGCACGCTCTGCGGAACCTGCTCAAACGTCAATGGCTCCATCGAGTATGAAGCGCGACCTTTTGACAGCGAACGGATGGCCGTGGCGTAACCGAACATTTCGGCCAGCGGCACGTGCGCGTTCAGAATCGTCTGGCCCTGCTTGGCCTCAATACCAGTGATGATGCCACGACGCCGGTTGATGTCGCCCAGCAAATCGCCCTGATATTCATCAGGCGTGGTCACTTCCACTTTCATGACGGGTTCAAGCAGGATCGGGGCGGCTTTCTTGAAGGCATCTTTCAACGCAAAGATACCGGCCATCTTGAACGCCAGTTCATTCGAGTCCACTTCGTGGAACGTGCCGTCGACGATCTGCACCTTGACGTCAATGACCTGATAACCGGCATAAACGCCGCCTTTGATGGCTTCTTCGACGCCGTCAATGACCGCTGGGATGTATTCCTTGGGAATCGCGCCACCGACAATCTTGTTCTCAATCTCGACGCCTTTGCCCTTCTCGTTCGGTTGCAGCTGGATGCAGGCGTGCCCATATTGACCGCGGCCGCCCGATTGGCGGATGAACTTGCCTTCGCCGTCGGCCGGTTTGGTGACAGTTTCGCGATAGGCAATTTGCGGCGCACCAGTGTTGGCGTCCACCTTGAATTCGCGTTTGAGGCGGTCAATGATGATTTCCAGGTGCAATTCACCCATGCCGGCGATAATCAGCTGGCCCGTCTCCTCGTTGGTGAAACAACGGAACGTCGGGTCTTCCTCAGCCAATCGTTGCAGGCCTTCAGACATCTTGTCGCGGTCCTGTTTCGTTTTCGGCTCGACGGCCATGCTGATGACCGGTTCCGGGAACGTCGGCGGTTCGAGCGTTACATCAAAATTCTCATCACACAGCGTGTCGCCGGTGGTGATATTGCGCAGACCCACCAGCGCGGCGATATCGCCCGCAAAAACCTGGGTGATGTCCTTGCGTTCGCTGCCCTGAATGATCATCAGGCGGCTGATGCGCTCGCGCTTGCGCGTGCGCGGATTGTAAATCATGTCGCCCTTCTCGAGCTGACCGGAATAAACCCGGAAGAACACCAGCTTGCCGGCGTAGGGATCCGTCCACAACTTGAACGCCAGCGAGCAGAACTTGTTGTTGTCGTCCGACGGCACGTCGACTTTTTGATCGGCCTGACCCGGCACTTCGCCTGTGGCCGCGGGCACGTCCAGCGGGCTGGGCAGATAATCCACCACCGCATCAACCAAAGTCTGCACGCCCTTTTTCTTAAAGGCCGAACCACACAGCACCGGTACCAACTCGATCTTGCAGGTCAACCGGCGGATGGCCGCCTTGAGTTCCTGCGGCGTGATCGGCTTCTCGTTCAGCACGAGATCGGCGATCGTGTCGTCCTTGTTGGAAACCGCATCAATCAACTCCGCCAGTGCCGCTGCGGCACGCTCCTTGTACTCGGCAGGAATTTCCTTTGCCTCAAAATTCAGGCCCTCGTTAACCACGTCACCGGGTCCCCAGACGATGGCTTTCTGGTTCACCACGTCAATGACACCGGCAAACTGGTCCTCGGCCCCGATGGGTAGGAAGATCGGATACGCATACGCCTTGAGTTTGGTGCGCATGTCGTTCAGGGCGTTTTCGAAATTCGCGCCCGTGCGATCCATCTTGTTGACGAACGCAATGCGCGGCACCTTGTACTTGGTCGCCTGGCGCCAGACGGTTTCCGATTGCGGCTGCACGCCAGCCACGCCGCAGAATACTGCCACGGCACCGTCCAGCACGCGCATCGAGCGTTCCACTTCGGCCGTAAAATCCACGTGGCCGGGCGTGTCGATAATATTAATCCTATGCGGCACGTCCTTGAACGCCTTGTAAAGTGTTTCCTCGCCGTGCTTGTTTTGCTTCTGCGTCCAGTAACAGGTGACGGCGGCGGACGTGATGGTAATGCCGCGTTCGCGCTCCTGTTCCATCCAGTCGGTCACCGTGTTGCCGTCGTCCACGTCACCAATCTTGTGGATGAGGCCGGTGTAAAACAGAATGCGCTCGGTCGTGGTCGTCTTGCCCGCGTCGATGTGCGCCGCGATACCAATATTGCGCGTGCGCTCCAACGTGTACTCGCGTTTGGGCGAATTGGCCGACTTCGTTTTTTCAGCAACTGCTTCCATCTTAAATCCGGTTAAATCCAATAATAAAAATGCCCCCGGGCTTTGCAGCCTTCGGGGCATTGTTCAATTATATCCTACCAGCGGAAATGTGCAAACGCCTTGTTCGCCTGCGCCATCTTATGCACCTCATCGCGCTTGCGAATCGCGTTCCCCTGCCCCTGAAAGGCTTCCATAATTTCCGCCGCGAGCGCCTCGCGCATGGGCGTGCCCTTGCGGGCGTCGGCAAAGTCCACAATCCAGCGCAACGCCAGCGCTGCCTGGCGGTCCGCCGGCACTTCCAACGGCACCTGATACGTCGCGCCGCCCACGCGGCGGGCCTTGGTCTCAATGCGCGGCTTGGCGTTGTCCACTGCGCGCTGTAAAATTTCCACCGGATTGCTGGCCGGGTTCTTTTCCGAGATGGTTTCAAAGGCCTTGTAAACAATCCGCTGCGCCGTGCTCTTCTTGCCGCATATCATCACGGTGTTAACCAACCGCGAAACCAGGGAGCTCTGAAATTTACCGTCTTTGGGCACCGGCCGCCTGCTTGCTTGTCGTCTGCGGGACATAGGATAGTTGAATCGTTAAATCGTTAAAATGCCTAAGCTGCCGGAGCTGCAGGGGCGGCAGCCGCGGCGGGTTTGGCACCGGGTTTGGGACGTTTCACACCGTACTTCGAACGACTGACACGACGTTTCTCGACGCCGGCGGCGTCCAGCGTTCCGCGCACAATATGGTAACGCACACCCGGCAAATCCTTCACACGGCCGCCGCGCACGAGCACGATCGAGTGCTCCTGCAAATTGTGTCCCTCGTCCGGGATGTAGGCGATGACTTCGTAGCCGTTGGTCAGGCGGACCTTGGCCACCTTGCGCATGGCCGAATTCGGCTTTTTGGGCGTGCGCGTCATGACCTGGATACAGACGCCGCGACGAAACGGCGAACGATCCAAAGCCGGTGACTTGGACTTGTACTTAACTTTGCTGCGGCCCTTGCGGACCAATTGATTGATTGTCGGCATCTTGCGCTAAATCGCTGTAAATATCACCGGCCTTTGAAACCGGAGAAACGGAGCGCGGAATATAACAAACCCAACCGGGGATGCAAGACCTATTTTGAGCTGTTTGAAAGCTAACCGGGCCCTATTCTGAACTGGCCAAAAGCGGGTTGAATGCAGACGCCAGAATGAATAGAAAAGGCGTCCGCCTCGTGCCGGACGCCTTCTCGAATTACTGCACAATATTTACGCCAGGAGCGGATAATCCGCAGCGGCTAAAGTGCTCACCGGCTCTTCCGACTCTGGTTGCTCCCTGAACTTCACCCGCAACCCGGGCCACGGAGTTTGAATTGCCGGAGAAAGCATGCTAGTTACAGCTCGAGGTGTGGATCTGCAAGTTACCGGTGGAGATTGTGGCCGGGTCACTTGCGGAATTTCCAATTTGCATCACGATCTGGCTGCTGGAATCAGTAACAACAATGTACAGCTGGTCATTACCACCGCCCGATTCCAGGTTGTCTATGGCCCGCCCGACAAAAGAAACAGGGGTTTTCGCGTCGCCGCCATTGACTCCCAGGACGCCTGTACCATGGAAGTCGATGATGTTCACGTTCACCTTCGGTGACTTGGTTGAGACTCCTGAGCAGGAATCAACCGTGATTTGCTGTCCTTGAAAATGCAGACCGCTGAAGTGGTCAACCACATTCCAGTTCCCGCCATCCGCAGCGTTGGGACTGCATCCGGGGTAAACGACTCCGCCGAAGCTGTAGTTCGCCACGCCCTGGGTCTTGCCAACGGTGCCGCCGCCCGTCAGCCAGCACGGGCCCGGAGGAGGAGGTGTGGAGCAGAAACTCCCGCCGAGGGTGAACACGACGACCGGTGGAGCGTCGTCAACCACTTTGACCTTTTGGCACAGCGGGCTCAGAGTGGCCCCGGGAGGCAGAGTGGCCGGATTTACACAAATGGTGTAGGTACCGATACTCGGTATCGGGATTAAAGCAATGCCGAGGCCATCTGTGGTAGCGCAACCCACACCACTGACGCACACCTGAACGTCAGAAGCGGCGCGATCGTTGTCACAGGCAAGCCGGATTTGGAGAATGCAAGCTTGAACCGTCAGACCGGACAATGCTGCCGCTAAAAAGCCGGCGATAATTATTCGTGTTTTCATAGGAGTTTTTATTCGTGGTTATTCTGTCTTCCGTTCCGAACAACTTCATCAGAATCCCATTCTGAGGTGGGGGACGGCACTGCCAATACTTATAACTAATATAATTGGAACTGTCAAGAGAAAAGCGACCAATTCTCCCTTTACGAACAGCCGGATTGGCCTGGATTGAAACCCTGATAAACCCTGATAAGATAACGGCCGGCGGTTTCAGGCACCTGGGCGCTACGCGACGGCTGGAGTACATTACCTGCCTTTGATGTCAGCGTCAAAAAGGCGTCCGACTATTGCCGGACGCCTTTGGTGAATCTTTCAGGCCGCGCTTATGCCAGCAGCGGGTTATCCGCAGCCGCAACCGCTGCCGCCGGTTCCTCCGGCTCGGGTTCGTCGCTGATTTCCACCAGCGGCTTGAGGTGCACCTTCCGATGATGGTCAAAGCCGGTGCCCGCCGGGATGATGTGACCCATGATAACGTTTTCCTTGAACCCGCGCAGGCTGTCGATCTTCGACCGCGTGGCCGCTTCAGTCAGCACCCGGGTCGTGTCCTGGAAGGACGCGGCACTGAGGAAGCTGTCGGTTTCCAGCGACGCCTTGGTAATGCCGAGCAGGACAGGCGTGGCTTCCGCCGGTTTGCCACCCATCTTCTCCACGCGCTCGTTCTCTTCTTCGAAGTCGAGCTTGTCAATCTGTTCACCCCACAGGAACGTCGTATCGCCCGGCTCGGTTATGCGCACCTTCCTGAGCATCTGACGTACAATGATTTCTATATGCTTGTCATTGATGGTAACACCCTGGAGGCGGTACACCTCCTGCACTTCGCTGACGAGGTGCTCCTGCAATTCCTGCGGACCACAGACCTCGAGAATTTCGTGCGGGTCAATCGGGCCTTCCGTCAATTGCTGACCTTTCTTCACCATGTCGCCTTTGAAAACGATAACGTGCTTGCCAATCGGGATCAGGTGCTCCTCTTCCGCCTGCGTCTGCGGGTCCTTGATGATGATACACCGTTTGCCACGCACGCTGGCGCCAAAGTCCACGATACCGTCGATCTTCGAGATTTCCGACGCGTCCTTCGA
>Ga0306921_10003789_pt1 | contig 15386 bp, 11 predicted proteins | sample sta12Cox44000080_FD_203760 | JGI IMG/M metagenome (GOLD analysis project Ga0306921, IMG submission 203760) | Lab enrichment of tropical soil microbial communities from Luquillo Experimental Forest, Puerto Rico - statoxic.12C.oxic.44.000.080 (v2)... | ecosystem: Environmental > Terrestrial >...
GGTCGGGGCGCCAACGATACCGCCGGTGTGCTGATAGGTCAGAGCTTTGAGAGTAATGAGTGATCGCTCGACGGCGTCGGCATATTCGCCGACTAAGTTCGCGCGGGCGGTCCAGTCTTGCCAATAGCTCACCGTTTCTCGCAGCGCCTTATCTGCATCAATCGTCTCGGGTAGATCCTCGTAAGACAGGCCATACGTAAGCACAAAAGTTGCTGTTTCACCCTTTTTTATCGTGAACTCGCTAAAGGTCTGCAGATTTTCGCCGCGGTGCTCTTCCGTGGAACGAAACACCACCATGTCGGGACCAGCAATAGCCCTCAAGGCTCCATTCTCAGTGCGAGTTACCCATGGAACAGTGCGGCCATATTCAAACCGTAATGCCAGCCTCATCTTCATGGGCACACTTCCGCTAAGACCACGAACGATCCGCACAAGATGAGAATTGCGTTGCCGAACCGGCATGAAGTCGACCACCGCCACGAGTCCGTCTGGCGTTTCGAAAAGAGTTTCGAGGACGAGAGTGTGATCCAGATACCGCCGCCTGCCTGGCACCGGATTTTCAGGGGCAATCGACCAGTAGCCGTTGTCTTCTGTTCCCATCAGCGCAGCGAAACAGGCGGGCGATGCGAAATGCGGCCAGCAAAGCCAGTCGATCGAGCCTTGGTGGCTTACCAGTGCTGCCGTTTCGCAGTCACCGATCATTGCGTACTGCTCGATGCGAACAGACATCTCGATCTTAGATCGACGAACTGGCAAACATCGCTACGACTTACCGTCCCAGAGTAAGGGACTTCAAGTAAGCCAGCACCGCTTCGGCGTCGGCGACTGTCATGTGGAACTTCGGCATCGGATCCTTCAATTGCTTGCCTGTTATCCAGATCCCAGTTGTCAGCAAGGTGATCATTCCGGCGTTGCTTGCCGGCGGCAGGCCGGCGATTCGAGGCACGATCGTGGGCCAATCGGCTGTGGGCCTTGAAGGCTGGTACGGCACGGGTGCCCCAGCAAGCCACCGGCTCCGGTCGAGCTCGCCAGTGGCTGTCCGAGGCGTGTGACAAGTTCCGCACATGGCAACGTCCTCGACAATGTATTGGCCCCGGGAAACAAGTGCCGAGTCCGTGCCCGACGGACTGGTTTTCTTGGCGGTTTGTGCTGAGGAAGTATTTGAAAAGACTGCAAAAACAAGGAGGACCACAACAGACAGCATAGATTGCAGAACAAACCGCGCAGACGAACTGGCGGCATGCAAATTTCGCGTTTTCATGCTGAAACCTTTCCTTTTTTTCTCCCCACTTTGGATGCGGCCACAGGCGTCTCGGTGGAAACCACCGATCATTATGCGCGAGAAGGGCGCGCTTAGGAATACAAAGCAGCGCGACAGTCGGTGCGGTATGCTTAGGTGCATGCGCGTCAATGTGCGTTACCTGGGTATGCTTCGGGAGCTTGCCGGTCGTGACGGTGAGCCGTTCGAGCTGCCCGATGGCTCCCCCCTGGGCGAATTGTACACAGCCTTACGGAAGCGGATCCCGGAACTGGAGCAGTTTCACCAGGCCATCGCGCTGGCCGTGAACTATGAGTACTCAGCGAGTGATACCCGACTGCACGAAGGCGACGAAGTTGCGCTGATTCCGCCGGTCAGCGGAGGCGCTCCCGATGGCACCGTCGGCAATGCCCTAGCTTCGGCTCCCACCACGGAACATGCGGCCCTGGTCCGTCAGCCAATCGACGGAGCTGCGATCGCCGCCGCCATCAGGCAGCCGGCGGACGGAGCTGTCGTTGTCTTCGACGGCATCGTCCGTAACCAAACACGCGGGCGGCGCACGTTGTTTCTCGACTATACGGCCTACGAGCCCATGGCACTGCAGCGGATGGAACAGCTTGCTCAGCAGGCGCTCGCAAGCTATGCCGTGCGGGCAGTATCGCTGGTGCACCGGCTGGGACGGTTGGGAATCGGCGAGACCAGCGTTTTCATTGCGGTGGCATCGGCGCACCGCGCCGCCGCCTTCGACGCGTCCCGCTGGCTAATCGATACCCTCAAGAAAACAGTACCTATCTGGAAGAAGGAATATTTCGAGGATGGGGCGGTTTGGGCTGATGGCGAGCCCTTTCCTCCGGAAGTGCCTTTGGCGCGTCAAAGTAGTGATACTGGGGTTTAAGTCAAAGAATGTCGCCAACCTCTCGGATCGTCGCTGACCTTCTGGCAAAGCATTGGTTCATCAGGCAATTTGGCGGAATTTTCTGCCTGATGGCGGTGCTCTCGGTCGCCGCGAAACCACAAACCAATGTACCTCGTCCGCCCAACGCAAGCACGCCATCCGCCTCAAACACCGTGACTCGTCCTGCGGAAGCCGCGCCTGCGGAGGACCAAGGCTCGACATTTCGCGTCAATGTGAAGCTGGTCAACGTATTCTCCACCGTAACGAACTCCGGTGGAGCCCCGGTATCGTCACTCAAGCAGGAAGACTTTCAGGTATTTGAGGATGGCAAACCGCAGAAGATCGCGGTTTTTCAGCGCGAGTCCGAATTGCCGCTTTCGATCGTGATCGCCATCGATACCAGCCTCAGCACCCGCAATGACCAGAAGCTGGAGCTCGACTCAGCCCGCCGCTTCGCGCACACCATCCTGCGCCCGATCGACGGAATATCGCTGTTTCAGTTCAGCGAAGTTGTGGATCAACTCACGCCTTTCACCGCCGACATTCGGGTGATCGATCGCGGCATTAGCCGGGTTCATACCGGCGCCGCAACTGCGCTTTACGACACGCTCTACCTTGCCTCTGACGTACTGCTAGAACGGCGCGGACGCAAAGTCATGGTGGTCGTTACCGATGGCGGTGACACCGTCAGCAAGACCAGTTATCACGACGCCGTACGCGAGGCACAACAGGCTGAGGTCATTCTCTACAGCATCATCATCGTGCCGATCGAGAGTAATGCTGGGCGCGACATCGGCGGAGAGCACGCACTCATCCAGCTTTCGCGCGACACGGGCGGCAAGTACTACTATGCCAGCTCGCTCGAACAGCTCGATTCAGCCTTCCGCCAGATCAGTGACGAGCTGCGCACCCAATACCTGATCGCTTACTATCCAAGCGCGAGGCTCTCGGACTCGGAGTTTCGCCGCATCGAGATCAAGATTGATCCCGCTACGAAAGACTATCCTGACCCGTCGGAGCTGCAGGTCCGCCACCGCACCGGGTATTACACAATGCCATCGAAGTGAGGACGCTATTCCCATTACAGCCTCTCGTCCGCTGGTTCGTTTTTAACGAAAAGCGAAAGGCAGAAAGCGAAGAGCGTTCCCCTTTGTTACACTGCGAATTCCGGTGCGATTGCGCCGTGAGGTCATGATGGCAAATCCTACGCAACCGTCGATCCTGTTGACCAACACCGCCGATTATCGTGAGAATTACGCGAACAGTGTGCAGGTGCGGGTAAACGTGTGGGACTTTTTCCTGGTGTTCGGTACCCTGCAACAGCAGGACGAAGCCAAGGTCGAGGTCAACAACTTCCAGGGCATCTACCTGAGCCCGCAGCAAGCCAAGGCGCTCTACACCATCCTGCAGCAGAACCTGCTGAACTATGAGACGACCTTCGGAGAGATAAAGCTGGATCCGCGTATGCACCCGGGTAGCGGGCCGGTCCACTAGAATCCATGGGCGGCGGTCCTCCTCAGTCGCGCGGAAATCCGCCGCCTGATTTTTCCCTACCGAGCGAACCCCACCCGAACGGATCAAGACGCGCTTGGACGTCGGCACGTGACCAGGTATTTGCCTTTTCGCTGACCTTCACTTGCCTGTTCGTGTCGCATGCAACCTTGCTGCGATTGCCTTACTTTTGGGACGAGGCAGGATATTTCGTTCCTGCAGCGCGTGATCTGATGCTGACTGGCTCGCTGATCCCGCACAGTACGTTGTCGAATGCGCATCCTCCGTTGGTCATGCTGTGGCTGGCGTTCTGGTGGAAATACAGTGCATTTACTCCGGCAACGACTCGGACGGCGATGCTATTGGTGGCGTCATTCGCTCTTCTTGGAGTCTGGCGGCTTGCACGCCGGGCAGCCAACAACCAAGTCGCGATCGCAACAGTTGTGTGCACCGCGGTCTATCCGGTGTTCTTCGCCCAGAGTTCGCTCGCTCACCTGGACACAATGGCCTGTGCACTAACGATCTGGGGGCTCGCAATGTACGTCGAGCAACGGCGGGTAGCGACGATCGTTTTCTTTGCGCTCGCGCCTCTGACGAAAGAAACGGCAATCATCGCACCGATAATATTGTTCGGATGGGAATTGCTGTGCCCGCGCTTCGATGACATCGAGGTTGAAGGCGAGTCCCTTTGCTGGCAAAAGCGCGACTGGTTCCAAACGTCATCTTTGCTTCTTTGCGTGGTGCCGCTGGCGCTTTGGCTTATCTACCATCACCACAAGACGGGCTACTTCTTAGGCAATCCTCAATACCTTCGCTACAACCTGGGAGCAACGTTGACGCCGCTGCGGATCGCGTTGGCGATGCTCATCCGCCTCTGGCACCTGCTGGGTTACCTCAATCTCTTCGTTCTCACTCTGCTTTCCCTATACGCACTGTCGCAGCCGCCACTCCTGGAGCGCGACGGCAGTGATCGACAGCCCATCGCGATTCCTGTGCAATGCGTGTTTATCGTGGTGATCGCGGCGTATGTCGTTGCGCTTTCCGTGCTGGGCGGAGCGGTTCTCGCTCGCTATATGCTTCCCGTAATGCCGCTGGTGATTCTGCTGTGCGTATCGACTCTGCGGCGAAGGTTGCGGTATTGGGTCTGGTGGGTGGGAGCTGTCTGCGTTGCCTTTGTGTTCGCGCTGCTGACGCCTCCTCCATACCGCATCGCGCCGGAAGATACCTTGCTTTACCGCGATTATGTGATCTTGCACAAGCAGGCCGCAACGGAAATCGCCCAGCGCTACCCGCACGCGAGAATTCTCACAGCCTGGCCCGCTTCCGATGAGTTGACAAAGCCATTCCTGGGCTATGTGAAACAACCCGCGGACGTGATTCAAATCGACAATTTTTCTCAGTCCGAGATGGAGCGCGCGGCACAGGCGGCGAGCGAGTTTGACGTTGCGTTTCTGTTCACTACCAGGTGGCAGCCGCCGCATCCGTTGTGGCAGACGTTGCCCTTCGGTGAGGCAATTCAGGAGCGGTTCTTCGATTATCACGAAGACATCTCGCCTGACCATGCGGCCTCCATGCTCGGCGGCCGGGTCGTTCGCTACGAGAACCGCAACGATGAATGGGTGGCGATCATCTCGATCGAGCACGTTGAGAACGCGGAAGCTGGTTTTGAGTTTCCGGTTTCGAGTTTCGAGCAGCGCTAGTTTGAATTTCGCCATGGAGACACGGAGGCCATTTACAGCGCAGGACCCTGGTCACTCCGTGTCCATAGCGCGTCAGTGGTGAACTAGGTACGTCTCGCAAGATACTTCGGAGTTTTGCAACAGTGGACTTCGTTATTCGCAACTATCGCGCCGCCGACTTCGACTGCCTCTGGAAGATCGACCACACCTGCTTTCCACGCGGCATCGCCTATACGCAGATGGACCTTACGGGCTTCATCACCCGGCGCAAAGCAATCACCTTGGTTGCTGAATACACGCCCGGCGGCGAGTTTGACGTTGGAATCGCCGGTTTCGCCGTAGCCCAGCCGGTCAAGAAGGTTGGCCGCGTCTTGACCTTGGACATCCTGCCTCAGGCACGCCGTTTCGGGCTGGCCACGAGACTCATTCAGGAGTGCGAAGCTCGCCTCCGCGACGCAGGCTGTCAGCAGGTGTACTTGGAAACCGCAGTCACCAATGAGCCGGCAATCCGCCTCTACAGCAAGCTTGGTTACCAAATCCTGCGCAAATTGCCTTTGTATTACCCGACTCACGCGCTCGACGCATATCTCATGGGAAAACTTCTCTAGTGCGCCGTCTGCTATTCTCAAGCCCATCCTATGAAAGTTGCTATTCAGGGTGAGTTGGGTTCGTTCAGTCACGAGGCTGCCGGACAAATGCTACCGCGCGCTAGGGTTATGCCGTGCGCGCGTTCGGCCGAGGTATTTGATCTTGTCGACAGAGGGAGCGTCCAGGCGGCCGTAGTACCCATCGAGAATTCACTGGCAGGTTCTGTGGCCGAACACTTCGACTTGCTGTTGGCACGTGACGTTTTCATCCATGGTGAGATGTACCTGAGAATTCGCCACAACCTGATCGCGCGGCCGGGAGTGAAACTTGCGCAGGTGAAACAGGTTTTTTCTCATCCCGTGGCTCTCGATCAGTGCAGAAACTTGTTTCGCTCTCATCCGGGAGTACAGGCAGTTCCCTTCTACGATACGGCCGGAAGCGTACGCCATGTCATCGATGAGAAATTGGCGGATGCCGCCGGGATCGCAGCCAAACGTGCTGCAACCGAGTACGGCGGGCGCATCCTGCTGTCGGGCATCGAGGACGATCGGCAGAACTACACCCGGTTCCTGCTCATCTCCAAATCAAAACGGATCAGCAAAAAGGCCAACAAGAGTTCCATTGCGTTCGCATTGAAGAATGTCCCAGGTGTTCTGTTCAAGGCGCTGAGTGTATTCGCCTTGCGGGAAATCAGCCTGAGCAAGATCGAATCTCGCCCCATGCGTGGCCGCCCGTGGGAATACGTCTTTTTTGCCGATATACTCCGCGGTGACGATGCAGCCGCCCGCAACGCCTTACGACACCTTGCCGAGATCGCCGAGTTGGTAAAAGTTTTAGGCGTCTATCCGGCTGCATCGGCCAGAACGAAATAGTCCGGACGGCGCTGGTACGGCCGCCAGGCGCTCTTGAACCCGCTAAACCTCCGACGATCCGGATTTGGAAAAGGAATTGTAAACATTGTCCCAAGGCGGTTGTCGGCGCCCGCCTCCCCGAGTACAATCCTGTGCGCCCGAAGGAAGCAGGGTAAACGACGCGGCGACAAATAGGACTTTGTCCCGTGCTGCCGATGATTCAGGATTCAGCAGAAATCGACATTATTATCACGATTATTTGCGGCTTCTTGACTGTATTTCGGAGTTGGGCCGGCAGCATCTGCGATAACAGGTTTTTGCCGTGCATCTTTCATAGGTTCTCCCTCATCAAATGTTGAGTGCAATAGACTCAAGGAGTTATATGCCTAGCAAAACAAAGAAGATAGAAGCGGCGACGACCCCTGAGTTGAGTGCCGATCCCGAGTTACGCAACGATTCCGAGGAAGCCCGCACGCTTCCGCTTCTGCCGGTTCGCGACACTGTACTGTTCCCCCATGCCGTACTGCCACTAACCGTTGGACGCGAGACCTCGGTTCAACTCATTAACTCATTGGGTGATGACAAGACGATCATCGTCGTGGCGCAGCGTGAGGCCCGCGTTGATTCGCCGCAGCCGACGGACTTGTACGCGGTCGGAAGTCTGGCCGTAGTGCATAAGGTCGTGCGCATGCCCAACCAGAGTCTGTTCGTTTTTGCCGAAGGCCTGGAGCGAGTCAAAGTCACTGAATATACACAGCTTAACCCGTTCATGCGGGCAACGGTGGAATCGATCCCCGAGATCAACGCTCCTCAGAATGCACAGATCGAAGCACTGCAGCGCAACGTCTTAACGTTGTTTCAGCAGATTGTCGCTGGCTCCCCCACATTGTCGGATGAGCTTTCAACAGTCGCGGCGAACATCGAAGATGCCGGTCGCATGGTTGATTTCATTGCCTCGTCCTTGCCGTCGCTCTCGACCAAGGATAAGCAGGATGTCCTCGAGACGCCGGACGTGCAGACGCGCTTGGACAAGATCAACCAGCACCTTGCCAAGGAGTTGGAAGTTCAGCAACTGCGCAACAAGATCCAGAGCGAAGTGCAGGATCGCGTCCAGCAAACGCAGCGCGAATACTACCTCCGCGAGCAGATGAAGGCCATCCAAAAGGAACTGGGCGAGCAGGATGAAACCACGCGCGACACCGAAGATCTGCGCCAGAAGATCGAAGCTGCGGGGATGCCGGATGACGTCAAGAAAGAGGCGCTGAAAGAACTCGGCCGGCTGGCCCGCATGTCGCCCATGGCTGCCGACTATGGCCTCACCCGCAACTACATCGAGTGGCTGGCAGTGCTGCCGTGGCAGAAATCGTCGGGTGTTGAGGTGGACATCCCGAAGGCGAAAGGGATTCTCGACTCGGACCACTATGACCTGGAGAAGGTCAAAAATCGCATTCTCGACTACCTCTCGGTTCGACGGCTGAAGCCGGGCATGAAGGGCCCAATTCTGTGCTTTGTCGGACCTCCGGGCGTAGGCAAGACGTCGCTGGGGAAGTCCATTGCCCGCGCCTTGGGGCGCAAATTCGTGCGCCTTTCGTTAGGCGGCGTGCACGACGAAGCGGAAATCCGCGGACATCGTCGCACCTACATCGGAGCACTACCGGGCCAGATCATGCAGGGTATCCGGCGCGCTGAAACTAACGATCCCGTCTTCATGCTCGACGAAATCGACAAAGTCGGGCGCGATTTTCGAGGGGACCCCGGCTCTGCATTGTTAGAGGCGCTTGACCCGGAGCAGAACTTCAGCTTCCGCGACAATTACCTCGACGTTCCGTTCGATTTGTCGAAGGTCTTATTCATCACGACGGCGAACCAGCTCGATCCCATTGCCGAGCCGCTGCGCGACCGCATGGAGATCATCGAACTACAGGGTTACACCGAGGAAGAGAAGGTCCACATCGCATTTCAGTATTTGATTCCTCGGCAGATCGACGAAAACGGAATCGCGAAGGACCAGATCGAGTTCCCCGAAGAGACCGTGCGCTTCATCATCCGCCATTACACCCGCGAAGCGGGCGTTCGCAGCCTGGAGCGGACGATTGGCACGATCTGCCGTAAACAGGCGCGACGCATCGCCGAGGGCAAGACCGACAGGCTGGTCGTCACCCCGGAGCTCGTCCAGCGCACGGACATGCTGGGCGGCATCAAGATTCGTACCGAAGGCGAAATCGCGGAGCGCACGAAGCGCAGTGGCGTTGCCGTGGGCCTGGCCTGGACGCCTACGGGTGGCGACATCCTTTTCATCGAAGCCAACAAGATGAAGGGCAAGGGCGGCTTCGCCATGACCGGCCAGCTCGGCGATGTCATGCGAGAGTCGATGCAGGCCGCGCTGTCGTGGGTTCGCTCCAATGCGAAGGAGCTCGGGATCGACGAAGATTTCTTCGCCAATCACGATATCCACATACACGTCCCGGCGGGTGCGATTCCCAAGGATGGGCCGTCGGCAGGTGTAACCATGGCGACCGCGCTTGTGTCGCTGCTGACCGACCGCAGGGTACGTCCACTAACTGCGATGACAGGCGAGATTACATTAAGTGGGAATGTCCTTCCGATCGGCGGCATCAAGGAGAAGGCGCTGGCAGCGAAACGTGCCGGAGTGAAAGACATTATCCTGCCTGAGGACAATCGGCAAAACGTGCAGGAGGATTTGACCCCCGAGCAACTGCAGGGACTAAACCTTCACTATGTGAAATCGATTCCTGAGGTACTGGAGGTCGCGCTTCCAGCCACCACAGACGATGAAAAACACGATGAAGAAGTTCGCGAGCAGGTTCTGACCGGCGCCCACGCAGGATAACTTCAGCACCGCATGCAAAAGCCTCCCTGGAACCGGGAGGCTTTTGTTTTTAGGCGATGCCGACCGCCACGATAGTTACGTCATCATGCGCGATGCCCTCCGACCAGGCGCTGATTTCTGTACCCAACGATCGGCAGATATCTTCGACCGAAAGCGGCCGTAACAAGATCTGCTTCACGCGTTCCTCGCCAAACTCCTCGCCACGCTGGTTGGCTTCGATTACGCCATCCGTATACAAAAGGAAACGGTCCCCCGCGTCCAATTTGAGCTCTCTGGACTGATAACTGGCAAACGGCATGACGCCGAGTATCAAGCCGTTCTCCACAACGTCATGGATGCTTCGCTCCGCGGCGCGGTAGTGGAGCAGCGGGGGATGGCCGGCAGCGCTGTAGCTTGCCTTGCGTGCTTCCAGGTCGAGAAACAGATACGCCGCTGTCACGAATTGCCCCTGGAGCTTGCCGGAAAGGACAGCATTGAGACCTGCCATTACCTTTGCTGGGTCGTGGGCGTGCTCGGCCTGGGCGGCAATCGCCACCTTCACCATAGACGCCACCAGCGCAGCCGGAACGCCGTGCCCCGACACATCCGCAACGAGAAGCCCTACCCGCCGGTCATCGACGACCAGAAAGTCGTAAAAGTCTCCTGCGACCTCTGACATGGGCACATAACGCGCCGCGATCTGTACGCCCTTCAGCTCCGGCATTGCTTCTGGCAGAATCGACGTCTGGATGCGTCGCGCAATCTCGAGTTCGTTGCGAATTGCAATCAGCGCTTCTTCCGTTCGCAAACTGCGTCTGGCCACCAGCCAACCTAGTGAGCACAGGAACACGGCGAATCCGACAAACTCGAAGTCGGTGCCACGTGCTGGCAGCCACGGGCGAATGTTGTTGTAGATAACGAACACCCCCCAAATCAGTATGACAACCCTCAACGTCTTCAGCTCAGGCACCGAGTCGGCAGGAGCCACGAACAGGTAGACGATCATGGCCAGCGTGAAGGTGATCACAAGCACGTTGTTTGCCACAAAAAGGGCGCGGACCACGCTGCCGTTCCAGAAAAAGACAAGAAAAGTCGCAGCCATCAATGCGTTCACGACGAGTAGCGACTTGGTCACCCTGTTCTGCGTCTTCGAGACCAATCCCCAACCAAATAGGATCGCTGGAATTCCAATCGTGAAAGTTATGAGGGCAATTTGAAACCCGATGTTGCCACGGGTGAGGAAGAATTGCGCAGCCTGAGTCATCAACAGCGCGCGATAGCCGTAAAGCAGCGCCAGCAAGCCAAACCACAAGCGGACACGATCTTGCGTCTTGCGACGCACCCACTGCACCAGAATGGAGCCGAGTCCAATCGCTATCGAGACAATCGCGACAACCAATCGAGGTGCGTCCGCTACGAGTACGCGGCGCAACAACTCAGCGGGATCGGAAGTGATTGGCATGATTCCAGGTGGCGGCTACAAGATAACGTTTTGGACGACTGCAATCAACGCGGTTAATCCGTGACGTGGGACGTTCTGGGCTCGCAGGAGTTTTGTCATTGGTTTCCCTGTCAACTAGACTGAAATGGGAATAACACCGAGAAGGGTTGATACCCAGAGGAGAACTGGTTGGCGGAATTTCATATCGGCCAATGGGTTGCCAAACAGATTGCGCGGATGGGCACGCTTCGTCGAGCTTTCCGCAGGGATAACACCGAAGACCAATACCGTGTTGCCCGATTTATCGTTGCCCGGCTATCCATCAGTGACACAACCAGGCGCAATGTCCTCAGCTGGATTTCAAATCGTTTGCTCGATCGCAACCGCCGCTTCGCAAGGGCGCAGATCGAGCGCGCCCAATCCGAATGGGATCGAAAGGGGCGGCGTCGTCTTGAACAACTGCTTAGTGGCCCGGAAAATCTCGTGCTTCCGGAATCCGATGCGCCAGTTGTGTCCTTTATTCTGGTCACCAAGAACAAGGCTCATCTCACCGTCTTGAGCCTGGAATCCGTCATACGGTTCGCGCCCCCGCCTTACGAACTGATTGTCGTCGACAACGGTTCAATTGACTCAACATTGCTGACGCTCGACCGGTTTAAGGGCGCGAAGGTCCTTAGTAACGCTTCGAATGTCGGATTCGGACCCGCGTGTATGCAGGCTGCGGCGGTGGCGACGGGACAGTATCTTTGTTTTTTCAACAATGATGCTCTCCTAACTCCAGGCGCAATTGACGCTGTTCTGAAGAATTTCGATCGCCAAAACGTCGGTGCAGTCGGAGCAAAGATCCTGTTAGCGAATGGGAGGTTGCAGGAAGCAGGCTCGATCATATGGTCGGACGGAAGCGCCTTAGGCTACGGACGTGGGGACGAGCCTGAATTGTCGGAATACAACTTTCGACGTCCGGTGGATTACTGTTCGGGCGTCTTTCTGGTGACGCCACGGGAGGTATTCCAGCGCTACGGCGGCTTCAGCGAAGAATTTGCGCCGGCATATTACGAAGATACGGATTATTGCATGACTCTGTGGCAGAACGGCCGGAGCGTAATCTATGAACCGTTAGCTCAGATTCCCCACTATGAGTCCGCCAGTTCAGGCGGTAACGACAACGCCATAGCAATGATGGCTGCACACCAACTTAAGTTCGCTGACAAATGGGCGTCGCAGCTGAAATCGCATTATGCTCCGAAGCCTCAGAACATCTGCGCTGCGCGAATAGCTGTTAAGTCCCGTGCGTTGCGGATTGTGTATATCGACGACCGAATTCCAAAAAGGACACTCGGCGCAGGGTTCCCTCGTAGCAATGACATTGTGACGGCTCTGGCGCGCATGGGGCATCATGTGGTCTGTTCGACTTCTACGTTTCCCCTGACTGATGATGGCCACGAAGACCTGCCTTACGAAGTCGAGATTTTCGACGGCTTTTCACATCGCCCGAAGCTCGTCCGTGAATATCTTCCCTGCACAGATATCGTTTGGGTCAGCAGACCCCATAACCTCAAGCTATTTTTAAAGGATTTTCCTGACGCATTTGCTTCCCGCAAATTTGCACTCGTCTATGACGCCGAAGCAATATTCTCTCAGCGAGCCCAGGACCGTGAGAGGCTGCTGGGACCCATAGACGACCCCCTGAGTGATCTTGAGCCGCGTGGCTTGCACGACGAGCTTTCTCTGGCGAGTGTCGCAGATGCAGTGGTAGTCGTTTCGGAAGCCGATCGCCGGATAATGCAAGAAGCCGGAATGCAATCCGTGCACGTTGTAGGCCACGGTATCCAGACTAATCCGACACCGTCGTCGTTCGAACAGCGAGATACGTTCTTGTTCGTCGGATCAGTTCATGGTTCCGACAACCCGAACTCCGATTCCATCCGTGACTTTTGCCGTAACCACTGGCCGAAGATCAACCGCGATACTGGAGCTACATTTATTGTTGCAGGATACGGAACAGAGCTTCTGGGAAACGAGATTCGCGATCCTACCGTACGCATACTGGGCAAACAGGATGACCTGCAGCCGTTGTATGATCGCGCTCGCGTGTTCGTTGTTCCCACACGTTACGCAGCGGGCATACCCTTTAAGGCTCACGAAGCGGCAGCATTCGGTGTGCCGCTGGTTATCTCGCCTCTGATTGCGAGACAACTGGGATGGCGCGACAGTATCGATTTCCTCGCCGCAAGCGAGATCGATTCGATAACGGACTGCTGTGTCCGCCTGTACAACGACAAGCAACTGTGGGAACAGATTAGGACCAATGCCCTCGCAAGAGTAGAAGCCGAACTGAGTCCAACAATGTTCGCAAATAACCTGCGCTCGATCCTGTCTGAGGTAACTTCCGGAGAGGATACCAGCGACAAGAAACAGGGCGACTCAAAGTGTTCGCCGCGGTCTAACGCCGTGAGGATTCCTTAGCAGGATTTCTCCTATTACAAGAAGCTCTAAACTAGGACCACGGGGCCTTCATTCATCCGGTGGGGCTCCTTTCTGGCCTTGAGGCTTGCCCGCGACGGACGGGTCCGATAGGGGCTTCCCTCAATATCTGTTTGGCTTTCAGGAGTGCGATTTCGCGACGCATCCTACTGTTATCAGGCGTCACAACGCCACAAACCTGGAGATCCCCTGACGCAATGACGACGATTCGAACCCGCCCATCCTGGACAAAGCTGCCTCTGGTCTGTGTCATGCTCGCGTTTCAAGACAATATTGTTGAACTCGGCCTGGCCGGGCAACTTTTTGTGGACGGGGGTCGGAGACGGTGAAAACTATCCCCACGCGAGACCGGCATGCGGCAAGAACATTGAATGACAGAACGCATGGGAATTGTCAGAGCCTTTCCAGTGCTGTTGTTATTGTGGTAGCTGTGGGGCTGCGCTGGCTGGTCAACATCCACACGATCCGCCACGCAACCATCCGCCCGCACTCTCGTTGGCGTCTCTCCAATGCTGTCGTCGTTAACCCTTCAATTAATCGCATCTATTTGGTAAACATCAACGACCAGCCAGCTACAGTCAGCCCCGCTAAACCAATTACCCCGATTTACTGTCGGGCGCGGGATACTCGCGGTGGCCAATTTGTGGTGCCCACTTTTTCGTTTGCGATCCCTTCTCGAATACGACGACGCTGTCATAGAAATGCATCGATAGTGTCGTTTGAGTGAACTCAGTCGGTTGCAGCGCATCACGGGAATGGTCTGCATTCAGTTCATCGATCAGGTTCTTGCACAATTCAATAAAGGTTGTTGGCTTACGCAGCCCTCCTTCGTATTCATCCCAATACGCCGTGTGCAAGTCCTCAACCATGTAGACGCCGTTCTTGGCGACTTTCGGATAGAGGAAGTTGAACGTCGTAACCAGATGGTTCATCATATGGCTGCCATCGTCGAGCACTATGTCCGGCGTGCCAAACTCACCGATGACACTTTGGAGGAAGCTCACATCCTGCTGCGGACCTATGCGTACCGCAATCTGGTCCTCCTCGTATTCCTTGCATCTTGGCAGTATGTCAATACCGATGACGGTAACGTGTGGCCCGAAGTATCGCTTCCACATTTGCAGTGATCCCCCAAAGCCGCAGCCGATTTCGAAAAACGTTAAGGGCCTGTTTACCCAATGCTGGAAGTGACGCTCATAAATCGGGAAATAGTGCTTCCATTTGTGAATTAGTCGAGCGTCGTTCGTTAGAAAATCCGACCAAAGGTTCATTGAAGTTTATCCCCAGGAGTTTTGTAAGCGAGATAAGGAGAGTTGGACTCAAACCCTAAGATGCTGCCAAATCAGGATGATACATTGGCGAGAGCAGGCGTGGGTGTTGAAAAAGTTACTCTGATAAGCAGGTGAGGCGCGGTACAAGGAAGCATTCCTTCCATATATTGCCTGATGCTCATCCTCGGAGGCCTGCTGAACATGATGGGGCACCACGCTCGTTCAGAAGCAGACTAAGTTCCTGAAACCCATCTGCTCCGGCTCATTGACAGGCACATCAGTTTCTAGGTGCCTTCCATCCCACAAGTCACCATCTTTACTGGCGATGGCTCCCTGAACTCATCGGGTACCTTTGCCATCTTTGCAAACGCCGCCTAACTAAAAAGTTTTCACGCCGGACTGCAAAATTGGCCGTTATCCGGACCTGTTGTCCTTCGATCCAGGCAGGCACTCTCTCGTACTTGCGCGTTCCAAACGGAAAGCTCAGTATGGTCCATTCTGGAGTTCGAATTCGCACCCTTAGGTCGATTTGATGGAATCAGTCTGTTCTTGCGCAATCCTGCTCTTGATCCAGCTATGGTCGGGCAATGAATTGAGG
>Ga0306921_10003790_pt1 | contig 15384 bp, 15 predicted proteins | sample sta12Cox44000080_FD_203760 | JGI IMG/M metagenome (GOLD analysis project Ga0306921, IMG submission 203760) | Lab enrichment of tropical soil microbial communities from Luquillo Experimental Forest, Puerto Rico - statoxic.12C.oxic.44.000.080 (v2)... | ecosystem: Environmental > Terrestrial >...
ACGAGGCCGTACTTCTAATGACCAGAATCGTCGAATCAAGGAGGTCGGTGGTATACTTCCGGCCTACTGAGAGTTCCGAGTACCCGAGATGCACATTCCGCCTTTTGACCATTCTTTCGACCGCCCAATTCTCCATTCACCCGAAAAATCAGCCCTCGCACCCGGGCGACCCCCGTGGATTCCCGTTATTTTAACGGGGATGGTTAGCAATTGAGTATCATTGTTCGATGAAAAAGATCTTCACCGCCTGCCTCGGCACCGAGACCAACACTTTCGCCGCCATTCCCACCGGACACCAGCTCTTCCAGGAGACCTGTCTCTACCGCAAGGCGAGCTACGGCGACAAAGTGCCGATGTTCGGCGCGCCTTTGGCGGTCTGGCGCGGCCGCGCCGAGAAGAAGGGCTGGCAGGTGGTCGAAAGCCTGTGCGCCTTCGCCCAGCCGGCCGGCAAGACGGTGAAGAAGGTCTACGAGGCCTTCCGCGACGAGATCATGGCCGACCTGAAAGCGGCGATGCCGGTCGATGCCGTGCTGCTCAGCATGCACGGCGCCATGGTGGCGGAAGGCTATGACGACTGCGAAAGCGACGTGCTCGCCCATGTGCGCAAGGTGGTCGGCCCCGGCATTCCCATCGGCGTCGAGCTCGATCTCCATTGCAACATCGGCGAGGGCACCCTGCGCGACGCCACCGCGCTGGTGCTGTTCAAGGAATATCCGCACATCGACGTGCCCGAGCGGGCCGACGACTTGTTCACCGTGATGGAAGGTGCCATCGAGGGCCGCACCAGGCCGGTAATGGCGGCGTGGGATTGCAAGATGATCGGCGTGTTCCACACCACGCGCCATCCCATGCGCGGCTTCGTCGACAAGCTGTCGTCGATGGAGGGTAAGGACGGCGTGCTGTCGCTCTCGATCGCGCACGGCTTCCCGTGGTCCGACATCCGCGAGATGGGCAGCAAGATCATCGCCATCACCGACGGCGATAAGGCCAAGGCCGAGACGCTGGCACGCGAGCTCGGCCGCGAATTCTTCGCCATGCGCCAGGCGACGCAGCCGCCTTACGTGACGCTCGACGCCGCCATGGCGCGCGTTTCCTCGCACAACCTGCCCAAGCCCATAGTGCTGGCCGACGTGTCGGACAATGCCGGCGGCGGCGCCGCCTCCGACTCGACCTTCATGCTGAAGGCGCTGCTCGACCGCAAGGTGAAGGATGCCGCCGTCGGCATGATCTGGGATCCCGGCGCGGTGAAGCTCGCCTTCGAGGTCGGCGAGGGCGCCGAGCTCGACATCCGCCTGGGCGGCAAGCTCGGGCCGCAGTCAGGCCCGCCGGTCGACGCCCGCGCCAAAGTGTTGAAGGTGGCCAAGGACGTCACCATCGAGTTCGGCGGCGAGCGCAAGAGCGTCGGCTCGATCGGCGATGCGGCGGCCCTGCAGATCGACGGCGTGACGGTGATCGTCAACGCCAAGCGCACCCAGTGTCTCAGCCGCGACTGCTTCACCAAGCTCGGCGTCGACCCCGCGGCCAAGAAGGTCGTGGTGGTGAAGTCGATGCAGCACTTCCACGCCGCCTACGCGCCGATCGCCAGCGAAGTGGTCTATGTCGCGGCGCCCGGCGCGCTGGTGCCCGACTGGTCGCTGCTGCCCTACACCAAGGTCGACAAGGCGCAGTGGCCGTTCGTCGCCAATCCGCACGCCGGCTGACTTCTATTGCGGCGACATGCCGACCGGCGGTTGCTTGTTGGGCGGGGGACGGTGCAGGAAGGTGAGCGAGAGGTAGGCGCCAATCCACGAGCCGACGCCGGCGAAGGCCACGTACACCCAGTTTTCGGTGTAGCTGATCACGGCGTAGGAGGAGAGCAGGTACCACAGGGCGCTCCAGTTGGCCGCCCACAGCCGCTTGCGGGACACCACCGCCGAGGTGAACTGGACGTAGACCGCGTCGGTTGCGGCGGTTGCGACCAGCACGCCGACAGCAGTCACGGGATCAACGGTAGTCATCTGTCACCTCATCAGGAGCAGGCAATGTTGCTGAGACTAGCGGTTTGTTGCGTACTGGCCATGGCTTCCGGCGCAGCTCTCGCGCAATCGCCGCCGCCCTCGCCCAACGGCGTGCGCACCCTCAACCCGCCGGGCGCCATCAAGATCGAGGGCACCTGGAACCTGGGCGCGCGGGCGGGCGACTTCGTCTTCGTCGCCGGCATGCAGGGCGTCGATCCCAACACCAACAAGCTGGTGCCCGATCCAGAGGGCCGCATCCGCCAGGCCTTCCTCAACATCAGGCTGATCGCCCAGTCGGAGGGCGCGACGCTGCGCGACTGCGTGCGGCTCACCATCTATGTCAGCGATCTCGCCAAGGTGGCGCCGCTGGTCGACAAGGTGCAGGCCGAGCTATGGGGCAACGGCCCCTACCCGCCGCGCACCATGTTCGAGGCCCGGCGCCTGTTCGACGACGACATCATCGAGATCGACAGCGTTTTCTACGCGCCCCTGAAAAAGTAGGGGGTGAAAAAGTAGGACCAAGATCCAGTCGACGCTTCGCGTCGCAAGTGCGAGAGTCGGGAGGGGATACGGGGGAATCGATGGCACGAGCTCTACTTCCATGCCTCATCATTGGCCTGGCGCTGGCTGCCTGTAATCAGACGTCGGCGCCTGCGGTCGCTCCGGCAAGTGCAGCGCCCAGCGCTCCGGTCAGTGCGGCCGACATTGCCTACTGCAACCAGCTCGGCTCCCTCTACGAGAGATACGGCAGTCCGCAGGACCGCCGCGGCGAGGATTTCGGCTCCTCCATCGCCGAGGCGATCAACCAGTGCAACTCGGGCAATCCCGATGCCGGCATCGCCACGCTGTCTAATCTGCTCCAGGAGCAGAACATCACCGTGCCGCCCAGGCCCTCCAGGAGCTGAGGCGATGGTGGAGCCGCTCAACTGGCGCAAGGTAGGCGCGTCGCGAGGCCTCCGGATCGAGGATCTCGCGCTCCATGTCGGCACTGAGATCGAGGGCATCGATCTCGCCGACCAGCACGACGAGGAAATGGTGGCGATCCTGCGCGCCGCCTGCGTCGAGCGCACCCTGCTGCTGTTCCGCGGCCAGACCGGGCTTTCGCCGACCGGCTATCTCGGCTTTGCCCGGCGGTTCGGCGGCCGGCCCGACCTGCATTCGCTGCGCCATTATTGCCTGCCCGAGCACCACGAGATCTTCGTGGTCGGCAACGTGCACGAGAAAGAGGCCAATGCCGGCTCCCCTCGCGTCGGGCTGAACTGGCACACCGACCACTACCATCTGCCCGAGCCCGGCCTGTTCACCTACCTGCACGCCATCCAGGTGCCGCCCGGCCAGGGCGACACGCGCTACGCCAACGGCATCGCCGCCTACGACGCCCTCGAGCCCGAGCTGCAGAGCCGGATCGAGGGGCTGAAGGTGCTGCACAGCCGGGCACGGCTGTTCAAGAACCTGTTCCCCGAGGCGACCGAGGAGGAGCTCGAGGCGGAGCGGCGCAAGATCCCCGACGTCACCCATCCGCTGGTGCGCATTCACCCTGAGCTCAGGCGCCGCGGCCTCTATCTCGGCGGCGAATGGGGCTCCTGCATCGCCGGGCTGGAGGACGACGAGGCGCAGGCGCTCTACGACGAGCTGCTGCAGCACACGATCCAGGACCGCTTCTGCTACCGCCACCGCTGGCACGCCGGCGACGTGCTGATGTCGGACAACCGCTGCAGCCTGCACCGCGCCAGCGAATGGGACGAGGCAGCCTACGTGCGCCGCCTGCATCGCATCATCATGCTCGACGACAGAGTGCCGTACTGACGACGCACACCGCCTGAAAAGCGCGATGTTTCAGGCCGTTTACAGAACTTGGACACGCTGGTATGGTCCGCCGCGTCGCGGCCGGGAAAGGCCGTTTTGTCGTCTTGAATCAACGACTTAACGGAGACCGCCCGGCGACAGGGGTCGCGATATGAAGATACTCACCGGCAACAGCAATCGTCCGCTGGCGGAAGCCATTTCCGCCAAGCTGGCATTGCCGCTCGTGAAGGCCAACATCCGCCGCTTCTCCGACAACGAGATCTTCGTCGAGATCCTGGAGAATGTACGCGGCGAGGACGTGTTCGTGATCCAGTCGACCAGCTTCCCGGCCAACGATCACTTGATGGAGCTGCTGATCACCATCGATGCGCTGCGCCGCAGCTCGGCGCGCCGCATCACCGCGGTGATGCCCTACTACGGCTACGCCCGGCAGGATCGCAAGACCGCCGGCCGCACGCCGATCTCGGCCAAGCTGGTGGCCAACCTGATCACCAATGCCGGCGCCCATCGCGTGCTGACGCTCGACCTGCATGCCGAGCAGATCCAGGGCTTCTTCGACATCCCGCTCGACAACCTCTATGCCGGGCCGGTGTTCAGCCGCGACATCCAGGAGACCTTGGGCAACCGCAATCTCACCATGGTGTCGCCCGATACCGGCGGCGTGGTGCGTGCCCGGGCGATCGCCAAGCGGGTCGATGCCGACCTTGCCATCATCGACAAGCGCCGCGAGCGGGCGGGCGTCAGCGAGGTCATGAACGTGATCGGCGACGTCAAGAACCGCGACTGCATCCTGATGGACGACATCGTCGATTCGGCGGGAACGCTGTGTAACGCCGCTGTCGCGCTGATGGAGCAAGGTGCCAAGTCGGTGTGCGCCTACGTGACCCACGGTGTACTGTCGGGTGGCGCGGTGGCGCGCGTGGCGGCCTCGCCGATGGAGAAGCTGGTGATCACCGATTCGATCCAGCCGACCGAGGCGGTGCGGGTGTCGCCCAACGTGCGGCCGCTCAGCATCGCTACCCTCATGGCGGAAGCCATGAAACGCATTTCCGAGGAGACTTCCGTCTCCAGCCTGTTCGACTAGTTTGAGAGATCCGGCGATGGGCACCCCTGGAGGCCACGCCGTGATGAAGCGAAAGCAAAGGAGAGAGTGAAAATGGCAACGACGTCAAAGGTCATCGCGAAGAAGCGGGACCGGGCCGGCAAAGGGGGCGCCCGTTCCAGCCGTCGCGACGGACTGATTCCCGCCGTGATCTACGGCGACAAGCAACCCCCGATGATGATCGCGGTCGAACCCAAGTCGGTCGAGCGCGAGATGCACAAGGAAGGCTTCTTCAACCACCAGCTCCAGATCGAGGTCGACGGCCACGGCTTCGATGTCCTGCCGCGCGACGTGCAGGTCGACCCGGTGACCGACAAGCCCCTGCATCTGGACTTCCTGCGCATCGGGCCCGATTCGATCATCACCGTTCAGGTGCCGGTGCACTTCAAGAACGAAGCGCAGGCGCCCGGCATCAAGCGCGGCGGGGTGCTGAACGTGGTGCTGCACGAGATCACCGTGCGCACCAAGCCCGCCACCATCCCCGAGTTCTTCGAGGTCGACCTGACCGGCCTCGAGATCGGCCATTCCATCCATCTGTCGTCGCTGAACGTCCCTGAGGGCGTCCGCGTCATCACCCGCGACAAGAATCCGACGGTGGCCTCGATCGCCGCCCCGACCGTGGTCCGAGACGAAGCGGCGGCCAAGGCGGCGGAAGCGGCGGCGGCGCTGGCGGCTCCGCCAGTGGCCGAGGGCGCTGCCGCAGCACCGGGTGCGGCTCCGGCGGCTCCCGGCGCGGCTCCGGCGGCTGGCGCGGCACCCGCAGCAGCGGGTGCGGCTCCGGCGGCAGGCGCAGCGGCTCCGGCAGCGGGCGGCGCCAAGGCGCCGGCTCCGGCGAAGAAGTAAGACCTTCGCGTCGCGATGCTCCTGCTGGTCGGGCTCGGCAATCCCGGGCCGCGCTATGCGGGGCACCGGCACAATGTGGGATTCATGGCGGTCGACGAAATCGTCGGCCGCCGTGTCTTCCCGCCGTGGCGCGAGCGCTTCAACGGCTACGTGACCGAAGGCCATCTAGGTGGTGAACGCACCATCGTGCTGAAGCCGCAGACCTTCATGAACGAATCGAGCCGCTCGGTCGGCGAAGCCGTGCGCTACCTCAAGGTGCCGCTCGACCGCATGGTGGTGTTCCACGACGAGCTCGACCTGGCGCCTGGCCGGGTGCGCATGAAGAAAGGCGGCGGCGCCGGCGGCCACAACGGCTTGCGCGACATCGACGCCCATATCGGCAACGACTATCGCCGGGTGCGGATCGGCATCGGCCATCCCGGCCACAAGGACCTGGTGCTGCATTGGGTGCTGCGCAACTTCGAGCCGGACGAGACCGACCCGAAAGACGGCTGGGTGCCCAAGGTCCTGCATGCGCTGGCCGAAGAGTCGGCGCTGCTGGCGGAAGGCGGCGCCAAGGCCGACGAGCGCTACATGAGCCGCGTCGCGCATCTCGCGCCGCCGCCCGACCTGCCGGCAAGGCTTAACCTCAAAGAGTAGAGCGTAGAGCGAGCGATGGGTTTCAACTGCGGAATCGTCGGCCTGCCCAATGTCGGCAAGTCGACCCTGTTCAATGCGCTGACCGCCACCCAGGCGGCGCAGGCGGCCAACTACCCGTTCTGCACCATCGAGCCGAACGTCGGCCGGGTCGCTGTGCCCGATCCCCGGCTCGACAAGCTCGCGGTTATCGCGGCGTCGGCCAAGATCGTCCATACCCAGCTCGAGTTCGTCGACATCGCCGGCCTGGTGAAGGGCGCCTCCAAGGGTGAGGGCCTGGGCAACCAGTTCCTCGCCAACATCCGCGAGGTCGACGCCATCGCCCATGTGCTGCGTTGCTTCGAGGATGCCGACGTCACCCACGTCTCGGGCACGGTCGATCCGGTGCGTGACGCCGAGATCGTCGAAACCGAGCTGATGCTGGCCGACCTCGACTCCCTGGAGAAGCGCCTGCCCAATCTCGAGAAGCGCGCCAAGGGGGGCGACAAGGAAGCCGCCGCCGAGGCACCGGTGGTTCAGAAGGCGCTCGACGTCCTGCGCGTTGGCCGCCCCGCCCGCGAGGCCGCGATCGGCCCGGAGGAGAGGCCGGTGTTCGCCCGCCTGCAGCTGATCACCGCCAAGCCGATGATGTATGTGCTGAACGTCGACGAGGCGTCGGCCGCGACCGGCAACGCCCACAGCGCCGAAGCCGAGCTCTATGCCAGAAATCGCGGCATCCTCTCGGTCGAGATCTCGGCCGCCATCGAGGCCGAGGTGGCTCAGCTGCCGGCCGGGGACCAAGCCGAATATCTCGGCCATCTCGGCCTCACCGAGACCGGCCTCGCCCGGGTCGTGCGCGCCGGTTACCAGCTGCTCGATCTCGTGACCTTCTTCACGGTCGGCCCCAAGGAAGCGCGCGCCTGGACGGTGCGCCGCGAGGCCCGCGCGCCCGAAGCCGCCGGCGTCATCCACACCGACTTCGAGAAAGGTTTTATTCGCGCGGAGACTATCGCCTACCAAGATTATGTGACCCTGAACGGCGAGGCCGGCGCGCGCGACGCCGGCAAGCTCCGCCTCGAAGGCAAGGACTACGCCGTCAAGGACGGCGACGTCTTCCACTTCCGCTTCAACGTCTAGAGCGGAATGGGATGAGATGGAACCGCGTGCGGTTCCATCTCATCCCATTCGCGCGCACGGGAGATCGTGGTTCCACAGGGCATGATGGGTTCGGCTGATTCCAGCCGAACCCCATCATGTTCTAGAAATAGCGGACCAGCAGCGACGCCAACAGCGCGCCGGCCAGGACGAGCGAGAGCCCCTTCCAGAACAGCAGCGGATTGCGCTCGATCAAGGGTGCCGCCGCCGAGCTGAGGAAGCTCTCGTTGGGATGGCGCAGGTCGTGGACGAATTCGGACAGTTCCTCGTAGCGCTTGCGCGGGTCGGGATGCACCGCCTTCTTCAGCACGCCGTCGATCCAGGCCGGGATCGCCCGCTCGCCATCGAGCGCTGAGACGTAGGCGATCCCGCGCTGCTGGGCACGGCCGCGCGCCCGCGCCATCTCCGCGCCATAGGGCAGCCGGCCGGTCAACAACTCGTAGGCAATGACGCCCAGCGAATAGAGATCCGAGCCTGGCGTTCCGCCCTCACCCAGGAAATATTCCGGCGCGGTGTACTGGACGGTGCCCGGCACGAGGCTCTCCTCGCCCGAGCGCTCCGACTCGGCGACGCCGGCCACCCGGGTCGAGCCGAAGTCGATGATCTTGGCCGTGCCGGTCCGGTCGATCATGACGTTCTCCGGCCGGAGATCGCGATGCAGCATCTCCAGGCGATGGAAGGCACGCAGGCCGCGGGCGATCTGCTCGACCAGGTCGCGCACCGTCTCGAGATCGGGCCGCGGATGGTCGATCATCCATTGCCTGAGCGTGGCGCCCTCGACGAACTCGCCGACCGAATAGAGGAAATTGCGTTTGCGCGACGGCGGGCGCGCCTTCAGGACGTGGGCGCTGTCGATGCGACGGGCGATCCACTCCTCCATCATGAACTGGCGCAGATAGGTGCGGTCATCCCGAAGGTCGATCGACGGGATTTTTAGTGCGACCATCTCATCGCTGGCACCGTCGAGCGCGAGATAGACGTGGCTGCGGCTACTGCCATGCAGCGCCCGCACGATGCGATAGCCGTCGAACTCCTGGCGCGGCTCGAGCAGCGGCGGCAGGGCGAGCTCGGCGGCCTGACCCAGCACCTCGTCCGCCTCGCCGTCGGGCAGCTGGTCGATGCGTACGATCTGGACCGTGAGATTGTCCGGACTGCCCCGACCGTAGGCCTCGGCCACCACGGCCCGGGCAGCACCGTCGAGGTCGCCGGCGTGGCTGCGGATCAGGCCGGCGACGGCGCGCTGCTCGAGGTGCTCACCGACGCCGTCGGTCACCTGGATGAAGACGTCGCCCTCTTCGAGCTGGACGGCGCGGTAGTCGATCTCGACCTGGGCGTTCATGCCGAGCGCACGGCTGAGGTAGGTCTCTTCTGCCGAGATCACCACGCGATGATCGTCGGTCAGCTGCTCAAGTGCGTTGCCGACCAGGCGATAGATGCGCGAATCGCCGACATGGAAGAAGTGCGCGGTCGCCGACTTCAGCACCATGACGCTGAGCGTGCTGACATAGCCGCGGTCGCGGTCGTCGGCATGGCCGCGGCGGGTCTGGGCATAGAGCCAGGAGTTGGTGGCATCGATGACGCGTTGCGCCGAGGTCTTCACCGACCAGGCGTCCGACGTGCAGTAGTAGTCGGTCAGGAAGCCCTTGACCGCCGACTCCGCCGCCACCCGGCTGACCGGACTGCTCGAGATCCCGTCGGCCAGCGCTACCGCAATCCCCTTGGCGCCAAGCAGCGGCGGGCCGGGGATCATGGCGCCGTGGAAATCCTGGTTGGACTCCTTGCGGCCCTTGTCGGAGTGCTGGCCGATCGAGATCTTCAGGTCACGTACCATCCATCAGTCGGCGTCAGCGAACATGCTTCGCTCGATGGCGCGCTTGGGCGCGGTGCGCGCGTGCGTGGCGTAGAGCGTCAGCCCGGTGAAAGCGAGCCCACCCACCAGGTTGCCGACCACGGTCGGGATCTCGTTCCAGAACAGGTAGTCGAACCACGTGAAATGACCGCCCAGAAGCAGGCCGGCGGGGAACAGGAACATGTTCACGATCGAGTGCTCGAAGGTCATGGCGAAGAACAGCATGATCGGCATCCACATGGCGATCACCTTGCCGCTCACGTGGGTGGAGATCATCGCGCCGACGACGCCTGCGGAGACCATCCAGTTGCACAGCATGCCGCGAACGAACAGCGTCAGCATGCCGGCGACGCCATGCGCGGCATAACCCACGGTGCGGCTTTCACCGATATGGCCGAGCGCCACGCCAACTTTGTCCGGCGGCGAGGAAAAGCCGAAGGTGCAAACGATCGCCGCCATCACGGCGACAGTGAAGGCCCCGCCGAAGTTGCCGACGAACACCAGGCTCCAATTGCGCAACACGCCGCCCAGCGTCACGCCCGGACGCTTGTCGATCAGCGCGAGCGGGCACAGGACGAACACGCCGGTCAGCAGATCGAAGCCGAACAGATAGAGCATCGAGAAACCGACGGGAAACAGGATCGCGCCGATGATCGGCACGCCTGTGTTGACACTCATGGTGACGGCGAACCAGGCCGCCAATGTCAGCATGGCGCCGGCCATGTAGGCGCGGATCACTGTGTCGCGAGTCGACATGAAGATCTTCGACTCGCCCGCATCCACCATCTTGGTGACGAACTCGGAGGGTACGAGATAAGCCATTACGAACGTCCTTCCTCTTTCCCGATGTGTCGTAGATTCAAAAACACGCGCCCGTCCTCGAGTCGGACGGGGAAGCGCCGCACGCCGCCCTTGTCGGCACCCGTCGCCTCGCCGTCGGCGAGGCCGATCACCCAGTTGTGCAGCGGGCAAGTGACCTGCCGGCCGTGCACGATGCCTTCGCTGAGCGGCCCGCCCTTGTGCGGGCAGCGATTGTCGAGGGCGAACACCTCATCCTCGACGGTGCGGAACACCGCGATCCGGCCGCGCTCGGTCTGCACCACGCGGCAGCCGCGCGCCGGGATGTCGCCCAACGCGCAGATCTCGATCCAGGGCGCGGTGACCATCGGCGCGTTCATTCCGCCGCCCTGAGCGTAAGGTCGGCGACGGGAGCGAACTCGTGCGCGTCCTTGCCGGCAGCGCGCTCGGCCCACGGGTCGTGCTGGGCGAACTTCTGCGAGAACACGAAGCGCTGGTAGAGCGCGCGGCGCCGCTCGCCGTCCTCCATGATCTGCTGGCGGATGGTCTCCGGCCCGACCCGCTTGGCCCATTTGTAGATGCGCTCGAGGTAGCGGCCTTGCTCACGATAGAGCTGAGCCAGCGCCGCGATCGCCTCGATCGCCTCGTCCTCGGTGGCGACGTGGCCCAAAAGCTCGGTGCCCTTGATGTCGAGCCCGGCGGCGCCGGCGAAGTGGATGTCGTAGCCGGAGTCGACGCAAACCACGCCGATGTCCTTGCAGGTCGCCTCGGCGCAGTTCCGCGGGCAGCCCGACACCGCCATCTTGACCTTGGCCGGCGTCCACGAGCCCCACATGAACTTCTCGAGTTTTACGCCCAGTCCCGTCGAGTCCTGGGTGCCGAAGCGGCACCAGTCGGTGCCGACGCAGGTCTTCACCGTGCGCAAACCCTTGGCATAGGCGTGGCCCGACACCATGCCGGCGGCGCTGAGGTCGGCCCACACCTTCGGCAGGTCGTCCTTCTTCACGCCCAGCATGTCGATGCGCTGGCCGCCTGTCACCTTGACGGTCGGGATGTCGTAGCGATCGACGATGTCGGCGATGGCGCGCAGTTCCTTGGCGCTGGTCTGGCCGCCCCACATGCGCGGCACCACCGAAAAGGTGCCGTCCTTCTGGATGTTGGCGTGCACGCGCTCATTGATGAAGCGCGACTGGCTGTCGTCGACATACTCGCCGGGCCAGGTGCACAGCAGGTAGTAGTTGAGCGCCGGCCGGCACTTGGCGCAGCCGCACGAGGTCTTCCATTCCAGCTCCTGCATGAGCTCGGCGATCGACTTCAAAGCCTTGGCGACGATCAGCCGGCGCACGTCGTCATGACCGAGCTCGGTGCAGCCACACATCGGCTGGACGGCGGCGGGATTGTAGGCATCGCCGAGCTGCGCCTTCAGCAGCTGCTCGACCAGGCCGGTGCACGAGCCGCACGACGCCGAGGCCTTGGTGTGGGCGCGCACCTCGTCGAGCGATCTCAGTCCGAGACCTGCAATCGCCCCGGTGATCTTGCCTTTGCAGACCCCGTTGCACCCGCAGATCTCGGCGTCGTCCGGCAAAGCGGCGACGGCGGCGGCTGGATCGAGCGGGATGCCGCCGGCGGCGAAGCTCTGGCCGAAGATGAGCCGTTCGCGCATATCGCCGACATCGACGCTGCGCTTCAGGAGATCGAAGAACCACGGGCCGTCGGCCGTGTCGCCATACATCACCGTGCCGATGATGCGATTGTCCTTCAGCACCAGGCGCCGGTACTGGCCGCGCGTGGCGTCGCGCAGCACGATCTCCTCGCGGTCCTTGGCCTCGGCGAAATCGCCCGCAGAATAGAGGTTGATGCCGGTGACTTTCAGCTTGGTCGCCGTCGCGCTCGACCGGAAGCGCGCCTCACCGTCGCCCACGAGTTGGGCTGCCACGACGTTGGCCATCTCGTAGAGCGGCGCCACCAGGCCGAACACCTGGCCGTCGGCTTCGGCGCATTCACCCAGCGCGAAGATGTCGGGATCGCTGGTGCGCATACTGCCATCGACCACGATGCCGCGATTGACCGCGATGCCGGCGTCCTTGGCGAGCTGCATGTTGGGGCGGATGCCGACCGCCATCACCACCATCGTGGCCGGCAGCCTGGTGCCGTTGTCGAGCTCGACCGCCTCGACCCGGCCGTTACCGAGGATCGCCCTGGTGTTGGCGCGGGTGATCACCTTGATGCCGCGCGCCTCGATGGCACGCTGCAGCAGGTGGCCCGCGGCGGGATCGAGCTGGCGCTCCATCAAGGTCGGCATCAGGTGCAGGACCGTGACGTCCATGCCCTGCTCCTTCAGGCCGGCCGCCGCCTCCAGGCCCAACAGGCCGCCGCCGATCACCACCGCGTCGCCCTTACCCTGGGCCGCCAGCAGCATGGCCTCGACGTCGTCGAGGTCGCGATAGGTCAGCACGCCCGGCAGGTCGTGGCCGGGCACCGGCAGGATGATCGGGTTGGAGCCGGTGCCGATGATCAGCTTGTCGTAGGGCACCGTGACGGTGGGCTCGAGCGGCTTGTGGCCGAGATTGCCGGTCGGCACGAACTCCGCCGTCACCGTGCGCGCCGTGCGGTCGATGGTCGTGACCTTGGCCCCCTTGTACAGGGTGACGCCGTGCTTCACGTACCAGCCGTCGCCGTGGATCACGATCTCCTCGAACGACTTCTCGCCCGACAGCACCGGCGACAGCATGATGCGGTCGTAATTCACCCGCGGCTCGGCGTTGAAGATCGTCACCTCGTAGGCATCGGGATTGGTCTCGAACAGGCGTTCGAGCGCGCGTCCGGGCGCCATGCCGTTGCCGACGACGACGAGTCTTTGCTTGGGTTGACTGGCCATATCCGCTTACGCCCAAAAAGCTGCACAACACCGTTGCCGGACCCGCGCGGGACCGGATCGAAAGCGGCGTCGTTGCCTGAAGTGCCCGTCGTTGGGCGAAGCGCCAGTAGAGCAGCAATAAGCAGGCCAACCCGAAATGCCGCGTTCCGGGGCCGGGCGCGCGGCCTGTGGACCATACTGTGCTGCGGAATTCGGCAAATGCCCGCGCTTTGGGCGGGCGCTACCGTCGGGCTTTCCGGAGGAGGCGCCGATGACCGTCAAGCTGATGAACCCGCCCACCCTGCCCAAGCGCGGCGGCTATTCCCAGGTTTGCGAGGTGACCAAGGGCAAGCTGATCCTGGTCGCCGGCCAGGTGCCGCACGACGTGCATGACAAGATGGTCGGCGAGGGCAGCTTCGAGACCCAGGTCGAGCAGGTGTTCAAGAACCTCGATGCCGCGCTGAAAGCCGCCGGCGGCAGCATGAAGAACCTGGTGAAGATCGTGAACTACTGCGTCGCCTCGGTGTCGTACGAGGAGCGCATGGTCTACCGCACGGTGCGCGACCGCTGGGTCGACACCTCCAATCCGCCGGTCAGCACCTTCATCTACGTGGTGAAGCTCGCCCAACCCAACTGGCTGTTCGAGATGGACGCCATGGCGGTGATCGACGGCTAGCGCGCTTCTAGAGTTTCCGCCGCAGGATCAGCCATTCGATGGCGAGGCTGCCCAGCACCGCGGCCGCGGTGAAGGCCAGGACCTCGGGCCGCGCGGTCCACAGGTGGATGACCTGCGCCACCAGCACGATCGCCATCAGCGCGACACCGAGCAGGATCAGGAGACGCGAGCCGCCGGCTTCGGCGTGCAGGCGCCAATGCGACGCGAACACCGCGAGGTAGAGGATCAGCGCGGTGGCGCCGGCGATATGGCAGATGGCGGTGAGGTCGATCAGGTTGATCAGCACCAGCACCAGCGCCGTCGCCCATACCAGCCCATGCGTGCCCTCGCGCCATGCCGCGCGGCCGAAGATCGCCGGCAGCTCGCCGCGCGAGGCCATCGCCCTGGAGATCTGCAGCCCCGAGAACAGGCTGGCATTGAGCGCCGACGTGGTGGCCAGGAGCGCCGCGACCGAGACGATGATGAAGCCCGGCGTGCCGAACAGGAGGTGCGCCGCCTGGGCGACCGCGGTGTGCTTGTATCGATAGAGGTGAGCGGCCGGAACGTGGCCCTGCACGATGACCGACAGCCCGATATAGAGCGTGGCGACCACGCCGATGGCGATGAAGATGGCGCGCGGCACCGTCCGGGCCGGATCGGCGACGTAGCCCGAGGCGTTGGCCATGATGCCGTAGCCTGCATAGGCGAAGAAGGTGAGGCCGACGCTGGCGAACAGCGTGCTGGTCGGCACCTCGGGCTCGCCGGCCAGCATCTTGGGATCGAGCGCCCACAAGCCGACCAGCATCAGCCCGGCCAAAATGACGAGCTTGAAGCCGACAAGGAATTCCTCGACGTGGCTCACCAGGCCCGAGCCCGCCATGTTGGTCAGCACGACGGCGATCACGATCGCCGAGGCGAAGGCATCGGCGGCGAGCGGCGAGGCGGCATCGCCCAGCGCCAGCCGGCCGGCATAGGCGCCGAAGGTCTTTGAGATCATGGTGAGCGCGATCATCAGGCTCACCAGGAACAGGATCGACAGCCCGCCGGCCAGCGTGCGCCACGGGAAGGCCCGGTCGAAATACTCCATGATGCCGCCCGGGCCGGGGAAGCGCGCGGCAAGTCGAGCATACGAATAGCCCGACAGCAGCGCGATGCTGCCGCCGACCGCAAACGACAGGTAGACGTCGCGGCCGGTCATCAGCGCGGCTTCGCCGAGCAGGGTGAAGATCCCCGCTCCGACCATCGACCCGACGCCGAGCGCCGAGACGCCCCACACCGACATCGCTGATCGCGCTGCTCGCGCCTGAGAGGCTTCCGCCACGCCCCCGCCCGCCTCCGCTATTGCGCGGCGACGTTACCAAGGGTCGTCAGGGAGAACCATGCTGAAGGCCGTGGTCGTGAACGGCATAGCGGCCGTCAGCGCCGGGCCAGTCGCTGCAGCCCGCAAGAACAATGAGGGTGAGCACGATCAGGGATGAGACGATCATTTTCATGCCCACCCATATAAACAGGATCGGCAGCCGATCACCCCACCTCGCCGCTTCGTGATCTGGGCGCTGCGGTTGTCAAGGTTTGGCGAAGGCGGCCACAGTAACGCCATGGTCCGCAGGCGCGACGTTCTGGCCTCCCTGCTTTCCGTGCCGGCGGCGTCGCTGGCGCAGCCGGCGTGTGGCAGGTCCTTCTCGGACGCCGGCCTGCAGCTCTACA
>Ga0306921_10003791_pt1 | contig 15384 bp, 11 predicted proteins | sample sta12Cox44000080_FD_203760 | JGI IMG/M metagenome (GOLD analysis project Ga0306921, IMG submission 203760) | Lab enrichment of tropical soil microbial communities from Luquillo Experimental Forest, Puerto Rico - statoxic.12C.oxic.44.000.080 (v2)... | ecosystem: Environmental > Terrestrial >...
CTTCCGCCCAATTTTCGCTGGATCGAAAAGGTTCAATTCCTCGAACCTATCGGCACCTGGCTCGCCACGAACCCCGAGGCCACCGAGCGCGGCGCCCGTGGTGACATGGTCGTCATCGGAAGGCTTGCCCCCGAAACTAGACTCGCTGCCGCGCGTTCCGAAATGGAGGGCATCGCGTCCCGGCTCGCCACACAGTACCCCGGGACTAACGATCAGTTTGGCGTCCTGCTCAGGCCCATTCGTGAAGCCTTTGTGGGCGACATACGCACAGCCATCCTGAGCTTGTTCGGCGCGGTTATTTGCGTTCTTCTAATTGCCTGCGCCAACGTCGCGAATCTTCTCCTCGTTCGCGGCGCGGGTCGTACCCGCGAAGTCGCTCTCCGCATCGCCCTCGGGGCCACGCGTCGCCGCATTATGCGCCAAATGCTCACGGAGAGTCTTGTTCTCGCCCTTGTTGGCGGCGGCTTGGGCATCGCTCTCGCCGTAGCGGCCAGCCGCGCAATCACGCAATTGCTTTCCCCGGATATGCTAATGGGCGCGACGGTAACTTTGAATCCCGCCGTCCTCCTTTTCGCCGCCGCTCTCATCGCGCTCGCCGCTTTCATCTTCGGCCTTGCGCCCGCCTCGCGCTCCGCTAAATCCGACATTCACCTTCAACTCAAAGACGGCGGTGCGGGCACGGGAACCGCTGCTTCGCACAACCGCCTTCGAGCCTTTTTCGTTGTAGCCGAACTTGCCCTTTCTCTCGTTCTTCTCGCTGGCGCGGGCTTGATGATGAAGTCTCTCCACCTCCTCCTCTCTGTCAGCCCCGGCTTTCAGCCCGAACGGCTGTTAACCCTGGAGATGGATTTGCGCACCGCCCAATACGATAAGGACCCCACCATTATCAATTTCTGGCAGAATGTGCTGGATCGTGTCCGCGCGCTTCCTGGCGTTCAAAGCGCCGCCCTCGGAACCCACATTTCTCTCACCGACAGCCATGGTCGCAGCGACATCACTATCGAAGGCATGCCTCTGCCGAAGCCCGGCAGCTATCCTCACCCTGACTTTCACACCATCAGCGACGGCTATGTCAGCGCCCTGGGTATCCTGCTGCTGCAGGGCCGCGAGTTTGTGGAAACCGACAACGAAAAGGGCGCGCCAGTGGTCATAATTAACGCCAAGCTGGCTCGCCAGTATTTCCCCAATGGCGATGCTGTCGGCAAACGGCTCATGTTCGGCCGTCTCAATCCGGCCAAACAGCCGCAGTGGCGCACTATTGTCGGCGTGCTTGGCGATACCAAAATGTACGGCCTTGCCAACGATGCTCGCCTCGAGGTCTACGTTCCTTTCCACCAATCTGCGAGCAGCGATATGGACGTGCTTGTCCGCTCCCGCCTAGACCCTTCCGCGATAACCACCGCCATTCGCAGCGAAATCGCCGCGATTGACAAAGACCAACCCATTTTCGCCATTGCCACCATGCAGGAATTGATCAGCGCGTCCGTTGCGGGGCGAAGATTCACTCTAATTCTCCTCGGTCTCTTTAGCGGTCTCGCTCTCCTCTTGGCCGCCATCGGCATCTACGGCGTCATTTCTTACACCGTCGTCCAGCGCACCCGCGACATCGGCATTCGCATGGCTCTCGGCGCCTCGCAAGCCCAAGTTCTTCGCGACGTTCTCGGCCTCGGCCTGCGCCTTATCGGCATTGGCCTCTTCCTAGGGCTTCTCGGCGCGTTCTTTGCCACGCGTGTCCTTGCTTCTCTCCTTTACGGTGTAGCCTCCACCGACGCGCTCACCTTCACCGCCGTCTCCGTCGTCCTAACCGTCGTCGCGCTATTTGCCAGCTACTTGCCCGCTCGCTGCGCCACTCGCGTCGACCCCATCGTGGCGCTGAGATACGAATAGTCGTGCCTGTTTTTGCCGTGACGACGATCCAACGTCAGATTAGTTCGCGTAACCGGAAGTTGGGTAGGCTTGGATTCGTTATTCCGTCGAAGAAATTTTCAGAAAGGCGGTTTGGTACACAAACAAGCCCCGAAAAGCGCATAGACACTTCTCACACTCTCGTTGTGTTTCTCGCTTTCAGATTAGCCTCCCAAGCTTCGGACGTGGGTTCGATTCCCATCGCCCGCACAATACCTCTATCTATACCCGATGACCCCGGCCATACGAGACTGTGCTAATCTTCCGCATTCGTGGTTCCGGAGCCGGTCATGGGTTTGTGCAAATTCGTTTTTCTCGTGTCTTTCTGTTTTGTTTTCTGCCAGGGGATTTCGGCGCAGACAAAGTTAACTGCGGAGAGGCTCGGCTATTCCGCCGACACGAAACTCTTAATTATTCATGCGGACGACCTCGCGGTAGCACACTCGGAAGACTCGGCCAGCTTTGAAGCGCTGGACCGAGGCACAGTCACTTCTGCGAGCATCATCGTGCCCGCTCCTTGGCTTACGGAAGTAGCCGACTATGCCAAAGTTCATCCTGACGCAGATCTCGGATTGCATCTGGCGCTGACAAGCGAATGGAAGACCTTCCGCTGGGGATCAGTCGAATCAAGAGACAAGGTGCCATCGCTTCTTGATTCGGCCGGAACTCTCTGGCCCTTGACGGCACTTGTCGCGAAAAATGCGAAGCCCCAGGAAGCAGAGCAGGAATTGCGCGCGCAGGTCAAACAAGCCATGGCGCTGGGAATACATCCGACGCACCTCGACAGCCACATGGGCTCCACGTTTGCGACACCAGAACTCTTCGCTGCCTATGTGAAAGTTGCCCACGAATTTCATTTGCCGTTTCTCGCGGCCCGCGTAAACGATGAGCGCGCAAAACTTCTTTCACTCCTCTCGGACAAAGACATCGTCGTCGATTCGGTGGTAATCGCGAATCCCAGTGTTCGCCCGGATCAATGGAAGGAGTTCTATCTCGACGCGGTCAAAAACGTGAAGCCGGGACTGACGGAAATCATCGTGCACCTCGGCCATGACGACGCCGAGCTGCAAGCCGTAATGGTGGATCATCCAGACTACGGCTCCGCTTGGCGCCAGCGTGACGTCGACGTGGTTTCCAGCCCCGAAATGAAGAAAGCCTTGGAAGACAATCACATCGTCCTTATCAAATGGAGAGACTTGCAAAAACTCGTCAACGAATCACGCTGATTGATCCTCCCCGGCGAGAACCGTGTGCGCCGCGCCTATTGAAAAAGGTAAAATCCTGCCTCAGGTGGTCCACAAGTTGGCACACACGCCTGCCGGGTTCATGAAAGGGTGCACAAACCGGTGACGATACGAGTTGATGTTTGACGAGCAGCGGTACCAAAATCCGAAAAACAACCTAATTTTGAGTGCCCAATTCAGTAATTCGCCATGGACAGGTGTAGAATTCAACTAAACCGACGGGATCATTTCCGCGGACAGAACAAAGGTCAACGCATGAGTCGGATGAGGAGAGCCGCTTTTCTCAGAATCTTGTTCTTCGGCGTAGTCGCTTGCGGGCAAAGAGCGAGCGCGCAGGCGGTGTATACGCTGAAGCCGACGCCGAAGACGGTGGCGTGGGGCTATTACGACGCAAAGGGGGCGCCGGTGTTACGCATCAAATCGGGCGACACTGTGGAGACCCAGACGCTGATCACGAACAGCCCCGAACGGCTGGAAAAGGCGGGGCTGCCGGTGGAGCAGGTCGAGCAGTCGCTGCGCGACATCACCGACCAGGTGAAAGATAAAGGCCCCGGCGGGCACATTCTCACCGGGCCGATCTACATTGAGGGCGCGCAGCCCGGTGACGTTCTCGAAGTGAGAATCCTGGCGATCAAGCTGGCGATCCCGTACGCGTACAACGGCTTTTGGCCGGGGCGCGGCTATCTGCCGGACGATTATCCGTACGCGAAAACGAAAATTATTCCGCTGGACGAAAAACGCATGGTGGCGAAATTCGCGCCGGGAATCGAGATTCCGCTGCATCCTTTTTTCGGCAGCATGGGCGTGGCGCCTCCGGAAAGCGTGGGCCGATGGAATAGCGGGCCGCCCTGGACTATGGCGGGCAATCTCGATAACAAGGACCTCGTCGCCGGCTCGACGCTGTACATTCCCGTGTACGCGCCGGGCGCGCTGTTTGAAGTGGGCGACGGGCATGCCGGGCAGGGCGACGGGGAAGTGGACATCACTGCCCTCGAGACTTCACTTATCGGCACGTTTCAATTCATCGTGCGCAAGGACATGCACCTGAAGTGGCCGCGCGCCGAAACGCCCACGCACTACATCACCATGGGCCTCAACGATGACCTGAGCGCCTGCGCCACGCTGGCGGTGCGCGAGATGATTGATTTCCTGGTGGCGGAAAAGCATCTTTCGCGCGACGATGCGTATATGCTGGCGAGCATCGCCGCGGATTTGCATATCACGGAGTTAGTCGACGGCAACAAAGGCGTGCACATGATGATTCCGAAGGCGATTTTTGTTTCAGGGGCTTCCCAATGAGAGAAGTGGGTTTGGGCGACAGCACCTCTCACTGACCAAATTTGTGTTTGCGCCTGATTAGTCCCCGGAAACCGGTAACTTTCTCCTAGAGGAGACCTCGCTTTAATCGGAGTGTATCTCCCGAGGATTCCTACTATTCAGCTCTCAAATGTCTCAATCGGATCAAACCTTGCCGCCCGAAGGGCTGGAACAAGTGCTGCCAAAATCGTGACAATCATCAACGCTGCTGCAACCCCTGCAAGTGTCAACGGATCGAATGCGGAAATCTTGTACAACATCGTTCCCACCAACGTGGCGAAGAACAACCCAACGGCTCCGAGGAGAATCCCCCAGCCGATCCAATCTCAACGCATTCTTCAAAATCATTCGCAACACGGTCCCCTGCGTCGCGCCCATGGCCTCGTCTTTGCGTCATGCTCGTAGACAGCAGCCCATACAATCCCAGTGCACTCAGCAACAACACCAGGAGCCCAAAAAAGTGGCCAACAGAGTAATCAGCTCCTGACTACCCAGCGCGGCATCCATTTGTTCCCGCAGCGTAACGAAGAGCACCAACGGAATCGTCGGAGCAACCTCTGCAAGCGTTTTGCGAAATGCGGCGATTGCCTATGCCTTCGTCCGCCTCTCGCGCGAGATACGATGCGAGAACAAGTAACGCGTTACGTGAAGGAATTCCCGCTCAACGGAGTGTTTGCCGACGACAACCCCTCAGTCCCAGCCAAGGTGCCGCTTGCGATCGGATCAGTCGTATCGCAGCGCCACTACGGGATCAATCTGGAGGGCGCGACGTGCCGGCAAATAGCTGGCGGCCAGCGCAACCAACAGAAGCAGCAGAGACACAGCGCAGAAGGTCAATATGTCCGTGGGACGCACACCATAAAGAAGCGAAGAAAGGACCCGCGTTGCGCCGAGCGCGCCGGCGATGCCCACGGCCAGTCCAAGGCCGGCCAAGCCCATGCCAAAGCCTACAACGTCGCCCAGGATTTGCCCGCGGGACGCGCCGAGCGCCATGCGGATGCCGATATCGCGAGTGCGCTGCGCCACAATGTAGGAAAGAACGCCATAGATACCAACCGAGGAGAGCAAAAGCGCGGTGCCAGCGAAGAGGGCCAGGAGAAATGTATCAAAATTTGCGCGTTCGAGCGTACCAGAGATTTTCTCCTGCATGGTCGAGAGGTGATAAATGGGCACGCCTGGCGCAACCGAAGCCACAACACTGCGCAGTTCGCGAATGGGAGCGGCGCCTCCCTTGATTCGTACCGCGATATCCATCGTGCGCCCAACCCAATCCCACGCCGCGGGAGGCATCTGAAGGAGCGGGATGTAAAACTCGGGCCGCACCTGGCGATCGAGTCCCCAAGCGCGCACGTCGCCCACCACGCCAACGACTTCGTGCCACACCGGGTCCATCCGGCCGCCGGGCCCTGACTCGCAACAGGCGAAGCGTTTCCCGATTGGGTTCTCGCCGGGCCACATCGTGTGCGCGAGAGTTTCGTTGACTATTGCCACGAGGACTCGTTCGCGGGTATCCGCCGGCGTGAAGTCGCGGCCGAGCTTCAACTGCAGACGCGCCGTCGAGAGATAGCTGGGAGAGACGATCTGCAGGCGCGCGTCCACCAGATTCGAGGGATCCAGAGGCTTGCCTTCTGCCAGAAGACCGTTCGTGCCACCAAGGCCAGCCAACGGCGCGCGCGAAACCACCGCAGCCGATTCGACGCCTGGCAAAACCGCCGCTGCGACGACCATGCGCTCGAAGGTCTGCCGGGCAACCTGCGGGTCGCGGTAGTCGGGACCCGCCAGTCCCACACGGCCCACGACCACATTAGAAGCGTCAAAGCCGGGATTCACGCGAGAAACCAGCAGAGCGCTGCGAATGAGCAAACCTGCGCCGGCCATCAGCATGAGCGCCAGAGCCACTTCCGCAACCACCAGAAAGTTGCGGAACCGTTCGCGCCCGCCCGCCACCGTATTGGAACTTGATTTGAAGACCTCGTTGAGCTTCGTGGAACCCGAACGAAGAGCGGGTGCCAGGCCAAACAAAAAACTGGACAGCAGGGCGACGCCAGCGGCGAAGAGCAAAGTCCAAGTATCAATGCGCGACTCGTTTAGCCGTGGCACCTCGGCTGGGCCATGAGCGATGATCCAACCGACCCCCCAATAGGCGAAAAGAACCCCGAGCATACCACCTGCCAGCCCAAGCACGATGTTCTCGACCAGCAGTTGCCGCACGATGCGATTGGGCGAAGCGCCCAATGCAGCGCGCAGCGCAATCTCCTTTTGCCGCGTGCGCGCGCGGGCCAGCTGCAGATTGGCAATGTTTGCGCAGACGATGAGCAGCAGGAATCCGACCGCTGCCACCATCATGCGCAGGCTCAGGCGTTGATCACCCAAGAGCGCCGTCGTCAGCGGCTGCAACCGGAACGTGCGATCCTTGTCGTCGATGGGGTGAGCTGTGGCAAGCCGCTGCGCAACGACGCCCAGTTCGGATTGTGCCTTGCCCAGGGCAACTCCCGGCTTGAGTCGACCGATCACATTTAGATAATGGTTGTCGTAGTCGGCTAACTCCGCCGGTGTGAACGCCGCCGGAATCCAGAGATCGACTTTAGCCAATAAGGGGTCAAAACTTTTGGGCATGACGCCCACGATCGGCATCGCAACGCCATTGATTCGTATTGGCTTGCCGAGGACCGAGCTCTCGCCGCCAAGCCGCGTGCGCCAAAGTCGTTCACTAATGACTGCGACCCGCGGGAGCGCGGGCTTATCCTCTTCCTCGGTGAAAACCCGCCCGGCGATAGGCTGCACCGCAAACGTGGCGAAATAATTTGCCGTAACATATTCGCCGTCCACACGCTCGGGAACGTCCTGAGTTTCAAGGTTAAAACCGCCGTTGTGGCTCGCGCAAAGCTGAGCGAATGAAGTGCTTTCTGTTTTGACGCTGTTAAAATTTCCAACCGAGAGGCCTGGGAAAATATCCTGCCACTGCTCTTGCAGATACACCAACTGACTGGGATTGTTTACGGCAAGCGGCCGCAGGAGAACCGCGTTCAACACACTGAAAATGGCCGTATTCGCGCCGATGCCAAGCGCAACGGTGACGATAGCTACGCCGGTGAATCCTGGCGACTTACGTAGAACTCGAGTGGCAAAGCGCAGGTCGTAGAGAAGATCTTCGATGAATTTGAGCTTGCGGGTCTCGCGACACTCTTCCTTAATCCGCTCGACGCCGCCAAATTCGATCCGCGCTTTGCGCAACGCCTTCTCTCGGGGCATTCCGCTCCTCATGAACTCCTCAGCGAGCGTCTCAATATGGAAGCGCATTTCCGCATCCATCTCGCCCTCCATTTGAGAGCGCCACACAATGGCCCTCAGCGCTGAGTGAATGCGGCTCCAGAGAGTCATACTTCCCCAGGCGTGGTGTGCAAAATCCTCGCGATGACATCAGCCATACAGTTGCACTTTTCGGTTTCCGTGAGCAATTTGCGTTTGCCTGCCGCCGTGAGCCGGTAATACTTTGCCTTGCGCTTGTCTCCGACTCCTCCCATTCGCTCGTGATCCAACCTTGGTGTTCGAGGCGATATAGGGCCGGATAGAGGAGAGCCTTGCTGAATCTCCAAGCAATCTTTCGAAATCTGTTGAATCCGCAACAGAACACCGTAACCGTGCAGGGGGCCGAGCGAAACGCTCTTGAGAATTAGGATGTCCAGTGTGCCTTGCAGAAGCGCTAATTGCTTGTCCACGAAACTAGCTCCCCTAGGTCGCCTAGGAAGGTAGCGCGCTTCTCCTAGTCTGTCAAGGAGAGAGAATTTTGCAAGGTGCGGCGCCCACAGGTTCGAGCTTATTTGACCTTCCTTTCAAAGCGTAGGCCCGCCGGCTCATCGAATACCAGGAGTTCTGGAAACGGATGAGCCAGTGCCCTGCCTTCTTTAATGCAATTGCAACGGACCGAAGCGTCTAATCCCATCGTGATGTTCTCGCTGTGGCTCGCAGACGGCATCTGAGTCCCCGTACCCAGCAGCCCGTTCGAAATCTTTTCATCGTTGTCGTTGTTCACAAAAACCTCGATCGTTGCACCTCGATTTTCGGCCTGGCCTTCGGCCTTGCGCTCGAATTCTTCCGGCGAGCAATAGGCCAGCGCAGAATGCAAGCGCTGCTGATTGTAAACTCGTCGATGAATTCTTCGATGTTGGTTCGTAAATGCCAGGTTCTCGTATTTGTGAGCGTAGATTTCTTCTCGCTTCAGTGTCTTGATGAAGCTTTCGCAACTGGCGTTGTCATAGGGTTCGCTGGCGGACTCAGGAGCTCGCATGCTCCAAGGCGCATGCGAGTGTGCTCCTCCAGACGCACGCTTTCTTGCTCAGCCACTCAGGGCGGGGGTTCGACGAAAACGTCAAGGTCGACGTTCCGGGACAGATAACCAAGCACTTCCGACATTTTTGCTCACTTGCATTTCCAACGACTTGCAGTGACTTTCATTGCCCAGTTCCTTTGGCACCCACCTTGCGAGTCACGCCGCTGGGGAGCATTAATCGACGCCCACGGTATTTTGGTTTAACTGGCCTTCAGCATGCGAATACTACTGGCATGGACAGCGTACCTCCTGCTGGCTCATTTGGCGGCGCTCGCCCAGAGCACTCCTGAGGAACTAAGAAAAATCGCCAGAAATCCGTTCGCAGATGAAATCGAATTGAGGTTCGAAGATGATCTCACCTTCAGCCAGGGTCCTTTCGACCGCACTGCAAAGACACTTCAGATTCAACCTCTGTTTCCACTTTCGATTACAACAGACTGGCTTGTCGTAACTCGGGTGAAGGCGAATGCACTCGCGTATCAGCCAAATACTGTCGCAAAGAGCGGAGGCACCACCGGGCCAGGCGACTCGACCGCGTCTTTCTACTTGACACCGGTACATACGGGAAGGCTCCTTTGGGGTCTAGGGGCAGCAATCTTATTTCCGTCAGCCATAAGCGATCAGCTTGGTGCTGGAAAATGGGGATTGAGTCCGTCGATTGCGTTATTTATAGAACCCAAATGGGGCTCTCTCAGCGTCCTGGTCCACAATTATTGGTCAATTGCAGGCGGCTCACACCGTTCTGACGTGAACCAGCTGCAGCTCGAACCGACGCTCTCCTACAATCTGCCTCATGGCTGGTACCTCACCAGCCAGCCGACTATTGGTGCAGACTGGACGCAGCCGACGAGCGAGCGGTGGCTCCTCCCGATTGGGGGTGGCGTTGGTAGGAGTTTCAACTTGGGCAAGCAGGGGATCGATTCAAACCTTGCAGTCTATTGGAACGCCGTTCGCCCAACGAATCAGCCCAAATGGCAGCTGAGCCTGCAATTCTCGTTTCTTTTTCCAAAGCATCCAGGTCCGTCAAATTGAGGGTCGAATCACTGGACATCGATCTTTGAACAGTTGCGACTAGGGTTGGACGTCGGTCGGATAACCAGACCACGGCCCGGTTAAAAGGCTCATAACAGTTATAACTAAGGAGGGCATCTAGCTATGAACGCGAGCATTGTGGAGAGGGGGTCGCCTGAACCGGCACCTCCCATCGCTGTGATCGTCGACGCTGGTGGAGTCCAGCCAGCAGCGACTTCGTTCGACTTGCAAGAAGAAACAGTTGCAAAGCGCTTTTTTTGGCTCGACATCTTCGGTGGAGGAGAGGCCGAGCGGACTGACTTCCTGAACCAGCTCGGGCTGGAAGCCGACGACGTCAACTGGATGCAGCGTTTCGGCCAGACCAGCCGCATGATGTTAGGGCGACGGAAATTGCGTGCGGTCAATTGGCTAGTCGGCCGCCCTGGGGGTCTTGTGGAGCTACATCTACTGTCCTGTGAGCGCTTCATCGTGACGCTCTGGAAGGGTCATAGCGACGTGTTGGAGGATGTACGCGAACGATTCTCAACTCGCATCGGCTATCTCGACGGGAGTCACTACCAGGCCGCAGGCCTCCTGTTGCAGTTGCTGCTCGGCACTCTCAACCTGGCGATCGCTGAGCTGGACTCGGAACTAAGCGGCCTCCAGGCTCGGCTGAGCGAGGACCCTCGCTCTCTCGATACCACAGAGCTCGTGTCCTGGCGCGGCAAGGCTCAGTGCCTCTGGTTGCGTTTCGAGCGGTACAGCAGTAGTGTCCGATCGGCGGTGGTCGGCGTCGAGGTCATCCCTGGCATGAACGAGCGTGGTGCTGCAGAGCTGAACGACTACGCGGACCAAGTAGAAGACATTGGGCACCGGCTTCACGAAAGCAGCCGATGGTTGGCCGACATCACGAGCGACAATGCTACGAGCATTGCCCAAGAACAGAGCGAGCAAATCTCAAGGCTGACTGTGGTACGGTGATCTTCCTTCCCATCACCTTTCTCACTGGTCTTTACGGCATGAACTTCACCTGGATGATCAACCACATCAGCAGCAGGTCAGCTTTTCTGGTGCTCGGCATGTTGCTGCCGGTGTTGAGTGTTTGCATCACTATGGCACTGTTCATGCGTCGTGGACTCCTGTTCATAAAGTGTCGGCCGCTGGCCTCTAGGAGAGATTTTCGCAAGACACAATCAAAACCCGAAAAAACACCTAATTTTGGCCCAATTCAGTAATTCGCCATGGACAGGCTGGCAGGGATCGCTATCTGAAACTAGATCAGGGGCCTGTCGAACCTTTCCGCAATGCCAAGTGCTCGGTGCGGGCTTGCCTGTAGATCGGAATGTCGGGATCGGCCTGCTTCCAGAGCGTTAGGAATTCTTCATAGAACTTGCTTGCCGCAGCTTCGTCGCCCGCCATTTTCCGCGCTCTCCCCATTTGAAGATAGGCCAATGCTCCGGTCACGGATGTTGAGACAATGCCGCGATTATCCTGTGGGGTGAACCCTAAAGTATCAAGACCTTGGGTGACGAAAAGTACTAGTTCGCTCGGCGGACTGTAAGTTCCAGCAGTTTTTTCGGAAGTTCCGAGCCAATCTTGACTTCGGCGAGTTCTGTCCATTCGCCACGCTCATTTATCCGTAGCACGGATTTGGTCGTGACCTGGCCTACGGCAAAGCCCCAACTGATCGCCTTATCCCGGTCCAACAGAGTCACCTCGCTTTCGAGAAAGCGACCATCGTTGAAGGCACGCATGCGGTAAGTTGCGGTTTCGTCATCGAAAGAGATTACCCCGAGAGCCTGTAGAACAGAATGCCCGTCAGATTTTGTGCGCCCGACTCCTTCGATGACCAGTATCAGGCCATCGAGCTTGTACTGTGCTTCCTCACTCTGATGCAATTCCACCCATTCATCGGGGCCGCGCAGAAGACGCGCCTCCCCCTTCCATTTCCCGACTAGAAATGCCAGCTTTCCCATAGCAGCACGCTGCGCGTTGAGGTCCGGAACTCGGGGCAAGTGAGCCATTCCAAGAGACAAATACTATCACTGAGGTTCAAGCTTATTTGTCCGGGAACATCGTTAATCAAGACTTAGCATCCTCGAATTAAGAAATGGGTAGCGATCCTGCGTGGAAATCGTCTAGGTCACCCACTGCTCGCCTAATGGCCTCCGATGTGTTGGCACTTATGGATGCGTTGCACATTGGCAAGGCTACGCTGGTGGGTTGGTGTGACGGCGGAATTATTGGCCTTGATATCGCGATTCATCACCCGGAAAGACTGACGAAATTATTTGCGTTTGGCGCCAATTCGGACCTTCCGCGATCAAGGATGACATTCACGGTCGCGTGACTGATGAAACGGATTACTTCCGGTTGGCCGACAATCCACAGACTGGTCGAAATCCTGCCAATATGGTTGGCCGAAACCCACTTCCTTGCATCCAAGATGCTATGCTGTTCCGGTGGTACAAACCTGTTCCGCCTCTGTCAGATTTCATCGAGCACTTCTGGCTAATATGACGACTATGCGTCTGCATATGTGCACGAGAGGATATTGCCGACCGGCAGCTTCGAACTGGTGTTCAATCTTGCGACAATCAACTGCGAATCTACGAAGAGCCTCGTTTGCGCAGTTGCTATTCCGGGGCGATCGTCTCGGGACCGTATGAGGGCTTTTTGTTACTGACAGGGCGGAAGAGCCTTCCGTTCTGGGAGTGCATTTCAAGCCCGGCGGAGCATTTCCCTTTTTCGGATTGTCAGCGTACGAACTGGCAAATACGCTTTTAGATCTCGCGATGATCTGGGGGCCAGATGCTGAGGACATACGCGAGCGACTAGCGGTTGCGCCTGATACGAGGCAGGTTGTCGAGTGAGGTTGCCCTGTTCTGCTAACGAGAAACTAAAATCCCGAGGTGATTCCCGAGGCCGACAAAGAGCCTACCCCTCCCCGGTAACATCTCAAACACCCTTGTTTTTTAGCGACTATTTGGTGGGCAGTGCAGGATTCGACACCTCGGCCTTCTGTACAGATGAAACCTAGCCGCTTGGAGGGCTAGCCTGCCTTCATGGGGGATTCTCCAAGGCATAGACCGCGCGGCGCTTATGCGCAGCCGGGCGAGATCGATACTTCTCTAGGCGAAGCGGAATCGCTGCGGCCCCGCCCTGCTGCGGAACCGAACTTGACGGGTTCGACCCCCACCCTGCTCTCGAGCATTCCCGAATTGAGGTGTACCGCCTCTAGGCCCGTCGCCGAGTGGGAACGCAAGAATCTTGGATCAGCGCACGCTGCTGAATCCAGGCCATCGCCGCTGCGTCCGAACCCGACAAATCCCTTTTACAAGGGCCTGGCGCCGGCCGGGAACGTAGAACCCGGCCGCAAGGGCCTCGCCTCCGCACCGGGACCTGTCGAAGGAAAACCAACAGCGTTTCGCCTGGGCACCGATCCAGGTCTCAGCCACGGGAACCCCGCGCTACAAAGAGGCTTGGCACCTCCGCCCGGAATTGCCTCAACACCTTCGGTGCCATTGCGGCTCGAAATCGTCGCGATCGGAGTCCGGAGCGCCGTCGGACTCGATATCCAGACGCTGATCTTCGAAACAAAACATGTTCCGCCGCCTTCCCTGCGCCCGAAGCTGAAACCGGTCAGTGAAAATCCGGAGCCACTGAAAACCCCCACGCTCTCCCCGCCCAGGAGCCCGCAAGTGAGGCAGGGCGTTTCTGCTCGCTTCGAGCTTTTGCCCGACGCCAAGCCGCGCTGGAATCAGGTCGGCATGAGTGCCGCGGGACAATTGGTGATCCTGGGCCTCGCGCTTCTCAGTCCGATGATCTTTCCGCAGACGATGAAGACGGCGCTCAAATTTGATGTGATCGAGCTGATGCAGCCGATGACCCAAATACCTGTGGCTCGCGAAACGCCGAAGCCTCCCGTGCCTCAACCGCCACCGAAGGCAAAAGTGCCGGAGCTGAAGCTGGAAGTGCCCGAACCTCCTCCCCTAGTGCCGCAGCAGCCGCACGTCTTTCTGAATCTCAAACCGCTCGTGCCCAAGGCGCACACAGTTGAGGAGAAGCCCCCCGAGCTGAAGCAAAATCTGAAGCAACCTGAGATTGTGTTGTTGTCGAACGATCCAAAACCTCCTGCGCCGGACACAGTGAATGCCGCATTGAGCAAAGTGCAGACCGGCGGCTTTGGAGACCCGAACGGAATCGCGGGACCCGGAAATCCGAACCGCAGCGGCAACATCAGCCGTGCCGGCTCGCCCGGTTTGCCCGGAGGCCCCGGCTATGGCAACGGCACCGGAGGCGCGCAAGGCCTGCGCGGCACGGTGGCTTCGGATGGCTCCGGGTGGTCCGCCGCAGCGCTTTCGGCCGCGCCGCCGACTATTCGGTACAAGCCAAATCCCGCCTATTCCGCCGAAGGGCTTGAGCGCAAAATCCAGGGCGACGTGGTGCTGGAGGTGATCTTCCTCGCCTCTGGACAGATTAAAGTGACCCGCGTGGTAAGCGGTCTCGACTTCGGTATGGACGACGAAGCGATTCATGCTGCGCAGCGCATTCGGTTCACGCCCGCAATGCTCGATGGAAAGCCCGTCGATTTTGCCGCCCGCATTCGCATCGAGTTCCGCCTCGTTAGAGTAGAGAATCCCTCAGAGTTGCCGCGCTAAGTTAATTTGTCTTGCCGTTTACAAATCCATCCACGGCGTTCACGAATATTGCAGTCTGGTCGGCAAACGTCATATGTCCCGCATTTGGCAGTACCACTGTTTTACAGCCAACGATTCGCCCGCACCCGCACATGCGCAGGCCCGAGGGATTCGGTCCTGGCTGTTTGTCTTTCATCGCTCTTCCCCGCTATCAATTAGCCTGAGCGACGAAACCACAACCCGCACCGCGAGCGCAATTCCAGTCTATCGCTGTGCCTTTGGATGCCTGCGCCGCCGTGCGTCTGCGGAGGTATCTCTTAGAGCTAACAGACAAGTGCGTATGCTCTCAGTAAAAACCTTCCGTGCTACTCTCGGCCTCAGGAGGCCCTCAAGTGAAAATTTCCGCCCTAGCCTGTGCTCTGTTCTATCTTTTCATGGCTACGAAATCGGCGGATGCGCAAGACCTCGCTGATCTGCGACATACCACAATCGGTATAGAGAATCTTGACAAAGAAACTGAGAAAACAGGATTGACAAAACAATCTCCGATCTTGCCCGCCGAAGGACGCGTCCCAGCTCTCTCTCTGAATGACATGGTTCTCGTTGCCCTGAAGCGCGCAGTCGCCGTTATGGCACAACCAGCCGATGGGAGGAAACGGTTGACAGTCGTGTGCTATTGGCAGAATTTCGCAGAGGTTGAACGGGGCCGCTTATCGGCAAATTACCTGCTGAATGGTGGGTGCGAAAAGTACAAAGACCCTACACATTGCAAGAGAACCGCCCCAGAGATGCTGAGCGACACAAAGCACGACTGGGAGAGAGTTATAGCCGATGACGTCATCTATACGATCAGATGCAAGCGTAACTGCAAAAAGATTCCTTCTCCATCGCAGAGCTATGAAGCTGAGACAGATGGCAAGTTCATGTGGATTACATT
>Ga0306921_10003793_pt1 | contig 15380 bp, 15 predicted proteins | sample sta12Cox44000080_FD_203760 | JGI IMG/M metagenome (GOLD analysis project Ga0306921, IMG submission 203760) | Lab enrichment of tropical soil microbial communities from Luquillo Experimental Forest, Puerto Rico - statoxic.12C.oxic.44.000.080 (v2)... | ecosystem: Environmental > Terrestrial >...
TGCGGAATCTGGCATATCGGATGAGGAAGAACCGCAAGGGTCATTACGTCCTGCTAAACATCGACGCGCCGCCGACTGCGATCGCGGAACTCGAGCGGACCATGCGCATCAATGAAGACGTGATCCGCTATCTCACGATTCGGGTCAGCGCGCTCGACGAGGGACCTTCGGTGATCATGCAGAACCGCGGCGGCCGGGATGATCGCCAGCGGCGCGGCTCCGGTGAGCGGGAGCGGTTCGGCGAAGGGCGTGAGGGGGTTACCGAACGGTCTCCCACCGCAGAACGAGTCGACCGCACGCTCCCTGAACCGGTGGAGGCGTAAATGGAGAGTCAATCGGCAAGCGGGTCCGCGCGAGTGCCGGCGGCGCGCCGGCCCTTCTTCAGGCGTCGGAAATCCTGCCCGTTTTCGGGTCCGAACGCGCCAAAGATCGACTACAAGGATATAAAGCTGTTGCAGCGGTTCATCTCTGAGCGCGGCAAGATCGTGCCGAGCCGGATCACCGCCGTTTCGACCAAGAAGCAGCGCGAGCTTGCTCAGGCTATCAAGCGGGCGCGGTTCCTCGGCCTTCTCCCCTATATGGTGAAATAGCCCGCGTGCGACGGGTATCGGCATGGGTCGGTTTGCGGTTGCCGGCGTTGCAGCGCTCTGCGGAGCGCTCGGCGCTTGCCCATACCTCGCCCCGCTGGGCGGCACACCCGGTTCGCTGATCCTTGTCTACCTCTCTCAGCTGCCGCTCTTTATAGGTGGGCTGTGGGGTGGTGTCACGGTGGCCGCGCTGGCGGGGCTCACCGCGTCGCTGATGTTGCTGGTAGCCGGCAACATCGTGGCGGTGATTATGTTTGCGGCGTTGAACGCCGTTCCGGTGATTCTGCTGGTCCGCCAGGCCTTGCTAGCGCGCACCGGAGCTGACGGTGCTATCGAATGGTATCCGCCGGGCTTGCTTACAGCTTGGCTGACCGGCCTGGGTCTGACAGCGATCATGGTCACCCTACTGCTACTCGGCGGCCCGGACGATATCCAGGCGGCAGTGCGAGAGATACTAGCGCCGGCGCTTGACCGCCTCTTCGACGAAGGGACCCCCGGACGCAACGAGCTAGCCGGCCTCCTCGCGATGATCATGCCTGGCATTGTCGTCGTCTCTTGGATGGTGATGACGCTGACCAACGGCAGTCTCGCCCAAGGATTGCTGACCCGTTTCGGAGTAGGCTGGCGGCCGTCTCCCGCCCTCGCCGCGATTGAGCTTCCGGCGTGGTTTCTGGTGCTTTTGCTGCTGGCTGCGACTGCCACGGGCCTCGGCGGAACGATGCGCTTTGTCGGCGTCAACGTGATCATCATCCTGACCGTCCCCTTCTGCCTGGCTGGACTGGCCGTACTTCACACAATTGCGCGCCGGTTCTCCCGCCCGGCCGTGCCGCTCGTTGGAGTCTACGTCCTGACCGGTCTGTTCGGTTGGCCGCTGCTGGTGGTCATCTTTCTGGGTTTGCTCGAAACTTCGCTCGGGCTTCGGCGGAATATTCGCCCGCCTCGGTCTATTGGAGGAAAGAATGATGGTTGACCTGATCCTGCTCGAGCGGGTCGCAAAGCTGGGCCAGATGGGCCAACTCGTGAAGGTAAAGCCCGGTTTCGCGCGCAATTATCTTTTACCTCAGAAAAAGGCTCTGCGCGCGACGAGGGAGAACCTCGCTTGTTTCGAGAGCCAGCGTACCCAGCTCGAAGCGAATAATCTGCACCGCAAGTCGGAGGCGACGGAAATCGGTGGCAAGCTCGAGGGGCTGAGCGTTGTTGTCGTTCGCCAAGCGGGCGAAAGCGGACAACTTTACGGCTCGGTTTCCGCTCGAGACATCGCCGAGGCGGTCAGCGAAGCAGGTTTCACGATCGAGAAACGCCAGGTTTTTCTGGAGAGGCCGATCAAGACCTTGGGGCTTCATTCCGTGAGGATCGTGTTGCATCCGGAAGTGTCGGTGGCGATCACAGCCAACGTCGCCCAATCCACGGAGGAGGCTGCAATGCAAGCCAAGGGAATTGACCCGCTTCGCTTGCGGGACGAACAGGAGATTCAGGCTGAATTGATCGTCACCGAGAGCCCATCCGGCCGGCGGGAAGAGGGAGGGGCCCGCGCCGGGTGAGGATCAACCACTCACCCTCCTTCCTAGTCCGTCACGATGCTGTTGACGCGCCTGCTCGAGCAACTGATCACCATCGGCCGTCTCCGCGTTGTCGATGCCCGCGGACGGTCTAACGTTTTCGAGGGTTCCGCTGGGGCGAGCGTCGCAATCAGGCTCCATGACCCGGCGTTACACCGGAAACTTCTTATCAGACCGCGTCTTTTCCTACCCGAGGCGTATATGGACGGGGCGCTGACGATCGAGGAAGGCAGCCTCTACGATTTGATCGACCTTCTCGCGACCAATCTCGATGGCTTGCCTGAGGGATTTCTCGGGCGTTTCCTGAACGGCTCGGTCACCGTATTGCGTCGGCTGCCTCAATATAACCCGGTCTCGCGTGCGCGGCGGAATGCTGCCCACCATTATGACTTATCGGACAAGTTATACGAACTGTTCCTCGACCAGGACCGTCAATATTCCTGTGCCTACTTCTATGATCGCGGCGACGATCTCGACACCGCCCAGCTCCGTAAGAAACGACATATTGCGGCCAAGCTGCTGATCCGCCCGGGACAAAGGGTGCTCGACATCGGCTCGGGCTGGGGCGGCCTTGCGCTTTTCCTCGCTGGCGAATGCGGCGCCGACGTGACTGGTCTGACGCTCTCGACCGAGCAACACAACGCGGCGATGCGCCGCGCGGCGGCGGCGGGGCTGTCCGATCGCGTCAGATTCCACCTGCGTGATTACCGCGAGGAATTCGGGCATTACGACCGAATCGTTTCGGTCGGCATGTTCGAACATGTCGGAATCAATCATTACAATGCGTTCTTCACCCAGCTAAAGTCGCTGCTGGCGCCGGATGGGGTCGCGTTGTTGCATTCGATCGGCCGCATGGACGGGCCGGGCTCGACCCACCCATGGATCCGCAAATATATCTTTCCGGGTGGCTACTTTCCGGCACTCTCAGAAGTGGTCCCGGCGGTCGAACGGTCGAGACTGTGGGTCACCGACATCGAGATCCTGCGCCTGCATTATGCTGAGACGCTGAAATCCTGGCGGCATCGCTTCGAGCGGAATCGCGACCGTCTGCGCGCGATCTATGACGAGCGCTTCTGCCGGATGTGGGAGATGTACCTGGTCGGCTCGGAGGTCGCCTTTCGGCGAGGCTGGTGCATGGTCTTCCAGATGCAGCTCGCAAAAGCGGTCGATTCGGTACCAATAACTCGGGACTATATGCTGGACTGGGAGCGCGAGCGCAACGCCGCTTCCGATCGGGCGGCTTAACGTTCATCCCCGACATCCACAAGGTGTGAATCGTATTCCCAGCCGCGTCGGCAGCAGACGAGTGGTAATGTACGGCCGGATGGAGACAAGCACGACTTCTCGGGTCACGCCGCTGCGTGCTGCCGACCCCGAGCTCATTCGTACGCCACCTTACAACAACGACGCTGAGCAGCACCTTCTCGGTGCACTACTGATCAGCAATTCGGCCTATGCGCGAGTGTCGGAGTTTCTCCATGCGGAGCACTTTGGTCACGCCGTGCACGGCCGGATCTTTGCAGCGATCGGCAAGCTGATCGAGCGGGGCCAGATTGCCAATCCGGTGACACTCAAGAACCTGTTCGATCAGGACGGGGCGCTGACAGAAATCGGGGGAGCCCAATATCTACTTCAGCTTGCCAACTCGGCGGTGACGATCATCAACGCTGAAGACTATGGTCGAATTATCCACGATCTCTACCAACGGCGGGAGCTGATCACACTTGGCGAGGATGTTGTCAATGACGCCTTTCGCCAAGATCTCGACGATCCGGCCCGCGAGCAAATCGAGCGTGCGGAAAAGAGGCTATTCGATCTCGCCACTGTGGGCCAGTTGGAGGGCGGGTTTTGCGCCTTTGGGGCCGCGCTGACAAACGCCATCGGCAACGCCGAAGCAGCTTTCAAGCGCAGTGGCAAGACCGTCGGCGTGGCAACCGGATTTTTCGATCTCGATCAAAAGCTCGGGGGGCTGCACCCGTCAGACCTCGTGATCCTCGCGGGAAGAACGGCGATGGGAAAGACGGCACTCGCTACCAACGTCGCGTTCAACGCAGCGAAAGCTTACAAACCCACGCACGCCCCCGACGGCCGCACTATCGCTGAGGATGGAGCGATAGTCGGGTTTTTTTCGCTCGAGATGTCGGCGGAACAGCTCGCTACCCGGATCCTCGCGGAGGAGACGGGTGTCTCTTCGGACCGCATTCGACGCGGCGATATCAGCCACGGAGATTTCGACAAATTTGTCCGAGCCAGCCAACTGTTAGCGGATATGCGGCTGTTCATCGACGACACCCCGGCGCTGACGATCTCTGCCTTGCGCACCCGCTCCAGACGGCTGATGCGCCAGCAAGGGCTCGGTCTGATAATCGTCGACTATCTGCAGCTTCTGCGGCCTTCCAGCCAAGTCCGCGCCAACGAAAACCGAGTTCAGGAGGTGTCGGACATCACGCGAGGATTAAAGGCGCTCGCGAAGGAACTCAATGTCCCGGTGCTGGCGTTATCTCAGCTGTCGCGTGCCGTCGAACTGCGCGACGACAAGCGACCGATGCTCGCCGACTTGCGCGAATCGGGCTCGATCGAGCAGGACGCCGATGTCGTCATGTTCCTGTTCCGTGAGGAATACTACAAGTCGCGTGAGCCGACCCGCGGATCCGACGAACCCAATGAGAAGTTCAACAAGCGTTATGAGGACTGGCAAGAGGAGTTCCGCAAAGTTCACGGCATGGGCGAGATCATCATTGCGAAGCAGAGGCATGGCCCGATCGCCACGGTCAAGCTGCGTTTCGACGCGCAGACGACAAAGTTCGAGGACTTTGCCGAATCCGATCACTTGCCCGAGATGCGCTGATCCGCGAAAGGCGCTTGGTCATGACCGGCGATCCTCGCCACCGTGCAGGTGTCATCCTCGAGATCGATCTCGCGGGCATCGTTGCGAATTGGCGGGCGCTGGCTGCGCGGGTCGAACCGGCGGGTTGCGCGGCGGTCGTCAAGGCGGATGCGTACGGCCTGGGTGCGCCCCAAGTATCCACCGTTCTTGCCGCTGCGGGATGCCGGCTCTTTTTTGTCGCCACGCTCGACGAGGGAGTTGCGCTGCGCAGTGCGCTTTCAGCGTCGTGCGAGATAGCGGTTCTGAACGGACCCTTGCCCGGGTCGGCAGAGGAGTTCGTCCTCCATCAGCTCGTTCCTGTCCTCAACGAACCCGGTCAGATCGCCAACTGGGCAGAGATCGCGCGGCGGCACGGTGGGCTGCCGGCGATGCTGCACGTCGATACCGGGATGGCGCGCCTCGGCCTGACCACTCGGGAGTTTGAAAAGCTCGCCGATGGGCTGTCGCAACAAACTGCAATCCGGTGGCGCGCGCTTATCAGCCACCTTGCCTGCGCCGACCAGCCTGCGCATCCGTTGAATGATCTCCAACGTGCACGCTTCGCTTCCGTGCGCCGGCATTTCGCCGGCTTGCCTGCGAGCCTGGCCGCGTCGTCCGGGATTTTCCTCGGCCAGAGGTATCACTTGGACTTCGTTCGTCCCGGTGCTGCCCTTTATGGCATCAACCCGCTACCCGGCACCCCCAACCCGATGCGTCAACTCGTTCGACTAAAGGGAAGAATCCTGCAAATTCGCGAGGTTGACCGGGGTGAGTCGGTTGGCTACGGTGCCGCGCACATCATGGAGCATCCGGGCCGCCTTGCAACCGTCGCGGTCGGCTATGCGGACGGCTGGCTCCGCTCGCTGAGCAATCGCGGCTCGGGCTGCCTCGGCGGCAAACGGCTTCCCCTTCTCGGTCGTGTTTCAATGGATCTCGTTGTTTTTGATGTCTCTGCCGCCGACCCATCGCTTGCGTGCCCGAACGGCTTCATCGAGCTATTGGACGACGACTACGGCGTCGATGCGGCAGCGGCCGATGCCGGCACGATCGGCTATGAGATCCTGACCGCCCTTAGCCGGCGTTGCCATAGAGTATATCGCGGCCTGCCGAACCAATGCTGACGTTTCTCGCCACGATCGGCACAGTTTTCCTTGGCTTTCTTGCCGCGACTGGGCGGCTAGTGGTGTTCGCCGGTCTGACCCTGGCGACAGCTTTCTCGCCGCCGATCTATCCCCGCGTGATTCTGCGCGAAATGGTCAATATTGGCTATTTCTCCCTGCCGGTCGTCGGGCTGACGGCGATCTTTACTGGAATGGTGCTGGCACTCCAATCCTACACGGGTTTCAGCCGATTCGCTGCAGAGGGGGCGGTCGCGACGGTCGTCGTGCTGTCGGTGACACGGGAGCTTGGACCGGTCATCACCGGACTGATGGTCGCCGGTCGAGTGGGAGCCGCGATGGCGGCAGAGATCGGGACGATGCGGGTAACCGATCAAATCGATGCGTTGGCGACCTTGTCCACTGACCCTTTACGCTATCTCGTGCTGCCACGCCTCCTCGCTGGGCTGATCACCTTGCCGATGCTGGTTCTCGTCGCCGACATTATCGGCGTCTTTGGCGGATATCTGGTCGGTGTGTACAAGCTCGGCTTCAATCCGGAGGCCTATCTAAATCGAACTCAGCAATACCTAGAGACAAACGACGTTGTTTCGGGTCTGGTGAAGGCGGCGGTATTCGGCTTCATCGTGGCGCTGATGGGCTGCTACCATGGCTATTACTCGCGCGGCGGAGCGCAAGGGGTCGGCCAAGCGACGACCTACGCGGTCGTGTCGGCCTCGGTCTTAATTCTCGTCTTCAACTACGTGATCACAGCGGCCTTCTTCGGTCGATGACAAGCGGTTTGCCGTGACCCACATCGCGATGCCGAAGATATCCGTCCGAGGCCTGAGAAAGTCTTTTGGCCGCAACCGCGTGCTCGATGGCGTCGACATAGACTGCGTAACCGGCGAAAGCCTTGTCGTCATCGGCGGCTCTGGAACGGGTAAATCCGTGCTGATGAAATGCATTCTCGGCCTGCTCCAGCCGGAAGCGGGATCTATCCGCGTTGACGGCGTCGAGACGGTGGGGCTGCGGCGTGCTGCTCGTGAGCGTCTGATGCTGAGATTCGGCACGCTGTTTCAAGGCAGTGCTCTGTTCGATTCGTTGCGTGTATGGGAGAATGTCGCATTCGGACTGATTCAAGGGCGCGGCATGGAGCGGAAGGCGGCAGAGAAGATCGCGCTCGGGAAACTCGCGGCGGTCGGGCTCGGACCCGAGGTCGGCGAGTTGCGGCCGGCCGAGCTGTCTGGGGGTATGCAAAAGCGGGTGGCGCTCGCGCGCGCGATTGCGGCGGAGCCTGAAATCATATTTTTTGACGAGCCGACCACCGGGCTCGACCCGATAATGGGCGATGTGATCAACGACCTGATCGTGAAATGTGTGCGCGAGGTAGGCACCACGGCGGTGTCGATCACCCACGACATGGTCAGCGCACGCAAGATCGCCGACCGGATCGCGATGCTGCATGGCGGGCGCATCGTCTGGGAGGGATCGGCAACGGAGATCGATTGCTCCGGCAACCCATACGTCGACCAATTTATCAATGGCCGCGCCGCAGGGCCGATCCAGATGGAGATTCGCGCGGCATGACGGGCCCGATCGTGTCACGATTGCCCGATAGCGATAATTCTGGCCCTGATGCCCCCCATGGCCGGACCCGTTCCGGCCATCTACGTCTTTGCCATGCACTCCACCGAGCGCGGAGAAGTCGTGGATGGCCGGGCCAAGCCCGGCCAAGGAAATTAGGGGATTATGCCCGCCCAAGCAGCCCCGGCTGCGGCGAGTTCGCGGTCCGGGGGTAAATCGATGGCGCGCCAACAGGCTCGCTTTGTTTGTCAGCAATGCTCGGCTGTGTACCCGAAATGGACCGGCCGCTGCGACAGCTGCGGCGCCTGGAACAGCTTGATCGAGGAACTGCCGCGCGAGGAATTACCCGGCGGGATCGGTAAGCGCACACTCGATCGTCGCGGTGGTCGCTCTCTCGGCTTCGTCGGCCTGACCGGACCGAACATGCTGCCGCCGCGCCGGCGAACCGGCATTGCCGAACTCGACCGTGTCTGCGGTGGCGGGCTCGTGCCCGGCTCGGCCATCCTGGTCGGCGGCGATCCTGGAATCGGCAAGTCAACTTTGCTGCTCCAGGCGGCGGCTGCGATTGCACCGCCTGTTGAGGATAGCCCAGCAGAGCTGAAAGGCCGGCCCCCGACCGCCGCCTACATCACAGGAGAGGAGGCAATCGATCAAGTTCGCATGCGTGCAGAGCGGCTCGGGGTGACTGCCAGCCCGATGCTGCTGGCCGCGGCGAGCAACGTGCAGGACATCGTCGCGTCGCTCGATCGGGAAGACACGCCCGACTTGGTTGTCGTCGACTCGATCCAAACGATGTATCTCGACACCTTGGACAGTTCCCCCGGAACCGTGAGCCAAGTTCGCGCAGCGGCTCAAGAATTGATCCGCCTAGCGAAGCGGCGCGGTTTCGTCTTGGTCCTCGTCGGTCACGTGACAAAGGAGGGCGTCATCGCGGGCCCGCGCGTGCTCGAGCATATGGTCGACACGGTGCTTTATTTCGAAGGCGAACGAGGGCATCAATTCCGCATCCTGCGCGCGGTCAAGAACCGCTTTGGGGCCACCGACGAGATCGGTGTCTTTGAGATGAGCGATCGTGGCCTCGTCGAGGTCCCGAACCCCTCGGCTCTGTTTCTCGCTGGGCGTCCGGCGGTAGGACAGCACGCATTCGGCATTGCAGGAGCCGACGCGGGAGAAAACGAGCCGGCGGAATCGGGCGTCGGGCATATTAGCGGCTCGGCCGTGTTCGCCGGCATGGAAGGCACTCGGCCAGTGCTCGTCGAGGTTCAAGCGCTGGTCGCCCCGGCGGTCCTCGGGACTCCACGCCGGGCGGTCGTCGGATGGGACGGAACGCGACTGGCGATGATCACGGCAGTGCTCGATGCACGCTGCGGTTTGTCGGTCGGCGCCAACGACATCTATCTCAACGTTGCCGGCGGGTTGCGCATCGTCGAACCGGCGGCCGATCTCGCGGTCGCAGCGGCACTCGTCTCAGCCCTGACCGAGACGGCTGTGCCTACGGACACTGTCGTGTTTGGCGAAATCGCCCTCTCTGGTGATGTGCGCGCGGTTGGCCATACCGAATCGCGGCTCAAAGAAGCCGCCAAGCTCGGTTTCGCCCAAGCCTGGATGCCGATCGGCCGAGGGAAGCGGCGCGAAGCGGCCGTCGCGCCAGGGCTCGAGGCGGCGTCTATCGGCCATCTAAAGGAGCTCGTCGAGCGCTTGGCTCCCGCGCGGTCGCCACGCGGTCCGCTGTCGCGACAACGCCGGATCGGGGTTGCGTCGTGAACAGTTTAGATCTCGTCGTTCTTGGGGTGGTTGCGCTGTCGGCGGTATTCGCCTTTGCTCGCGGCTTTGTCCGCGAAGCGCTGTCGATAGTTGCCTGGGTCGGTGCCTCGCTGATCAGCTTGTACGGGTTCGACCACGTTTACGGGATTGTCGTCCGCTTCGTTACGACGCCGCTGCTCGCCGATCTCGTCGCAGGCGCCGGGCTGTTCGTAGTGAGCCTAATAGCGTTGACGATTCTGACCGGGTACGTCGCGCGCTTTGTGCACTCGAGTGCCTTGTCGCCGATCGATCGTACCTTAGGGTTGATTTTCGGCTTGGCGCGCGGCGCCTTTCTCGTCTCGCTGGCTTATCTCGCGCTCGATATCAGCCTGCCGCAGAACGATCGGCCAGGCTGGATCAAGCAGGCAAAGAGTGAGCCGTTCCTTGCTCAGGGGGCAGAACTGTTGCGCAGCGCGCTTCCCGAGCCGCTACAGCTGAAGAGCGCAGCAGCGGCCGACGACGCGCAGCGCGCGCTAGAGCGGACGAAGGACGCTCAGAAGGCGATGCGTGCGCTTTCGAGCCCTGTCGCGCCCTCGCTGGTGAAACCTGGTGAGGAGCAGGCGCCGAACTATAAACCGGGCGACCGGCGGGACATGAACCGGCTCATCGAGAACGCTCGATAGCAGGCCCAGCCATGGCCTCCCACTCGTATTCGAACCGAGAAGTCACCATTTTTCAAAAGTCGAAACGAGGATCGCGGATGCCGACGATTGATCCCTTCGATGCGGACCACTTTCACGAGGAGTGCGGCGTATTCGGGGTCTATGGCCACCCCGATGCGGCGGCGCTCACAGCGCTCGGCCTGCATGCGCTGCAGCATCGCGGGCAGGAGGCGACCGGCATTGTCGCCTACGACGGCGAGCAGTTCAGCGCCCACCGCGGGATGGGCCAAGTCAGCGACAATTTCAGCTCCAAGGAAGTGATCGGCCGGCTGCGCGGCAGTACCGCCGTCGGCCACGTCCGCTATGCGACGACCGGCGAGGTCGCATTGCGCAACGTGCAACCGCTCTTCGCCGATTTCGAGTTCGGCGGGCTCGCCATTTGCCACAACGGCAATCTGACCAACTCCTACCAGGTTCGCCGCCAGCTGGTGCGTCGCGGCAGCCTGTTCCAATCGACGAGCGACACCGAAGTCATTGTTCACCTGATCGCGACGAGCCTCAAGGAGACCGTCGTCGACCGGCTGATCGACGCGCTGCGGCAGGTCCAAGGCGCCTTTTCTCTGGTGGCGCTCTCGCAGGACGAGATCATCGGAGTGCGCGATCCGCGCGGCGTGCGGCCGCTGGTTCTCGGCCGTCTCGCCGACGCCTGGATCCTCGCTTCGGAGACCTGTGCGCTCGACATCATCGGCGCTGAGTTCGTCCGCGATATCGCACCCGGAGAGATCGTCATCATCGGTGCGCGCGGCGTGAGGAGTCTTCGGCCATTCGACCATCGCGACACCCGTTTTTGCGTCTTCGAGCACATCTACTTCGCCCGCCCGGACAGCGTCGTAGAGGGGCGCAGCGTCTACGAGGCGCGCAAGCGCATCGGGCGGGAGCTCGCTCGCGAGAGCCCGGTCGATGCCGACATCGTCGTCCCGGTCCCCGATTCGGGTGTGCCCGCAGCGATTGGCTATGCCCAGGAATCCGGACTGCCCTTCGAGTTCGGGATTATCCGCAACCATTACGTCGGTCGGACCTTCATCGAGCCGACCGACCAGATCCGCCACCTCGGCGTCCGCTTAAAGCACAATGCAAGCCGGGCCAATCTCACCGGCAAGCGCGTCATCCTCGTCGACGATTCGATTGTGCGGGGCACCACCTCGATCAAGATCGTCGAGATGGTTCGGCGTGCTGGAGCGCGTGCGGTCCACATGCGGATCTCGAGCCCGCCGACGCGCCACCCGTGCTTCTACGGGATCGCCACGCCGGAGCGCGACCAGCTGCTCGCCGCGCGCTTGGATGTCGATGGGATGGCGGAGTTGATCGGCGTCGACAGCCTCGCTTTCCTGTCGATCGACGGACTCTACCGGGCGATGGGCGAGCCAGGACGCGATGACTTGACACCGCGCTTCTGCGACGCCTGCTTTACCGGCGATTACCCGATCCCGCATATCGACGCCGATAACGGCAAGGTCGCCGTACAACTCTCGTTGCTCGCCGAACCCGTTTGAAGGTGCCAGCCGAACCCGGCTGCCTCGCGGACAAGATTGCGCTGATCACGGGCGCCTCGCGCGGCATCGGCGCCGCCGTCGCTCTGCGCTTTGCGCGAGAGGGAGCGCATGTCGTCCTGGCGGCGCGCACCGTAGGCGGCTTGGAAGAGGTCGACGACGCCGTGCGCGCCGTAGGCGGCAGCGCCACGCTCGTTCCCGTCGATCTGCGCGATTTCACCAAGATCGATGAACTTGCCGCGAAGCTGTTCGACCGCTGGGGCCGGCTCGACATCCTGGTCGGCAACGCCGCCGAATTTGGCGTCTTCTCGCCGCTCGGCCACATCGACCCGGGGACCTGGACGGAGGTCGTGGACCTGAACCTGACCGCGAATTGGCGCTTGATCCGGGCGATGGACCCGCTATTGCGCGCCGCCCCTGCCGGGCGCGCGATCTTTGTCACCTCGGGGGTCGCGCGCGGCGTCTTCCCCTATTGGGGCGCCTACGCCGTCAGCAAGGCCGGCCTCGAAATGCTGGTCAAGATCTACGCCGGCGAAATCGCGAAGACCCGGGTGCGCGTGAACCTGATCGATCCCGGCATCGTGCGCACCCGGCTGCGGGCCCGCGCCTTCCCCGGCGAAGATCCCGGCCGCCTGCCATCGCCTAAGAGCGTCGCCGACGCCTTTCTCGCCCTCGCCCTGCCGGAATGCACCCGCAATGGCGAGGCGGTTACGGCCTCTGCCGTTTCGTTATGACCGAATGAATGAGCGAGGGAGGATCATCCTCGCCACGGCAATCCCACCCGCTCCATCCTCATCCAGAAAACCCTTTTCTGCCGATGCTCGCTCGCGACCCGCCGGCGGTAGGCTTCCTGAGACAGATGCCCAAGCCAGTCCTTGACATTCGGGACGAGCCTCTCGGCGGCGACCAGATCCCGGACGGCATGGTCGTATTGCAGCGACTGAGCGCGCCGAAGAACCGTGTCGGCCATTTTGCGATAGAGCAGGATGGCAGCTACGGGGTGAGTTTCCGCCAGACGGTCGGCGACAGGCCGCAGCGCGAAGTAGACCTGACCCTGGATTTCACCGAGACGCCGCTGCACCAGCTCGGCAGCGACATCTGGAGCCAGGTCGGCCAACAGTTGCAAGGCCCGGTGGAGGTCGCGATGTCCGCGGGCGGCCGCGATCGCCCTTTGGCGAGCCTCCCCTGCGGCGACCTCCGGCAACCGGCCGAGATATTCGGCCAGAATGTCGGACGACAACGACGCCGCGAATATCGACCAGCGGACTGCCTGCGCATCCTCGATGCGGCCGAGCCGATCGAGAATGTCGACCTTCAGCCGGGCGATATCGCCGCGCTCGAGCCCGGGCGCATCCGGACGCTCGACACAGTGGAGGGCCTCCTCGAGCCGCCCCGCGGCGACCAGGCGTTCGGCAATCTCTTTGACCGCCGCAGTTTCGCTGCCGCCCAGGCGTTTCGCCGCGATGTAGCCGTCGACGTCGCCGCGCGCATCGGCGATGTTTTCCAAAGCGATCGCCAAGTATCGATGCTTTCCGGCAGATCCATGGTCTAGCAGCTCGCGGGCCATATGTTCGAGCTCATCGAGGCCGGCGGGGCCGAGCGCCGCCGCGAATGCGATGATCACCTCGCCGGCGGGCGCCGTATTCGTCGGTCGTAAACAGGTCGAGGACCTCCACGGCCAGCATCTTCGGATCACGCTCGGCGACAGCGGCCCAGGCTCGCCCGCAGTCGCTGACCGCAGCGGCGATGGCATCGCCGATCACCCCGTCCGAATCATCCGATCGCTCGAAGACGTTCGCGTCGAGCCGGATCAGGCGTCCGAGCAGCTCCGCAGCGGCGCGCGGGTGGAAGGGGAGAAGTTCCCGGGTGATCCCCTCCCGGATCCTGTCGAGCTCGTGGGCGAGGGTGCTGCTTTCGCGGTAGCCATAGAATCGCCGATCCGCGCGGACGGCTTCGATCCTCGGCTGCCAGAGTCTTGACGAGCGCATCATCCGGAGCCGAAGCCGCCAAGGCGATCCGCACCGTCTGGTGCAATCCCTCGTCTCGCCAGCAATGCTTGACCACGATCTCGGCAAGCCGTCGAGCCCCGAGGCGTTCAACCTCTTCGACCGTAAGTTCCTCGTCGCCTATCGTAAGTTCCTCGTCGCCTATCAACACCGGTGCCATCGCGTGCCTCGACCCCCCTCTGGCTCAACCCCGTATCCGGCTTTTCGCCCCGACATATCAAGCATTCGGCGAGGACGCGCTGCATGTGCCTCCGGCCCAGAGAGCAAGGGGGTGCCTCGGGCGACGAGGTTGGTTACTCAGTCGGTCTCGCTATCGGTGACGCCATAGCGAATGGCGAGCACCTCGATTTGCTCGATCCCCGCCGGCGCGCGGAGTTCGACGATGTCGCCCTGATGCGCTTTCATCAGCGCTCGGGCGACCGGTGACAGCCAGCTCACCTGGCCACGGTCGAGATCGGCCTCATCGACGCCGACGATGGTGATCGTCATTTCGGTACCGCGCCCAGTGGCGTAGGTGACGGTCGCGCCAAAAAAGACCTGGTCCCGCTTTTTCTGCTGGTTTGGGTCGACCACCTCGGCACGCTCCAGCCGCTTTGACAGGAATCGGATGCGCCGATCGATCTCGCGCAGGCGACGCTTGCCGTAAATGTAGTCGCCGTTCCCCGACCGGTCGCCGTTTCCAGCCGCCCAGGCTACGGTTTCCACCACTTTCGGGCGCTCCATCCGCAATAGCTGGCGCAATTCGTTCTGCATGGCGGTGGCCTTCCGGGGTCATGTAGTTCTTGATCCCTGGCGGGATGGCCGGCGGCTCATCGGGCAGGTCGCCCTCGTCATCCGTGTCCTTAACGAAGGCCTTGCTCATCAGATCACCTTCTCCCGGCCCAGCGCTGATGACTTAGCACACGAGTGGCGCCCAGCGCCCGCTATCGATCGTCGGCCTAAGTCGAAGCGATATAGCTCGAGCCGGACACAAAAACCCCGCCAAGGACGCGGCGAAGCGGGGTGTTGTGGTCAAAATGCTATTTGTGGTCGGGTGGGATCATTGGGAGGACCAATATCTCCTGCCGCTCGCGGCGAACGGAAGGTCATTGTTATTCTCACAAACCCCGCACTGATAGACAGGATTTCCCCTGACAGTCGAAGGGTCGAAATCCTCCAAGATGACATGTCCACAGTGTCCACAAATAAAATCGTCGCCGCCGGTGCCCGACATTCTTCTTTCCGTACGGAGAATTGAGCGATTTATTGATGTTACCGGACCGATTGGTATCATCGGTATCGTTGCCATTTCCTTCCCCCAACAGATATCGGCGGACGACCTTTCATCGAAACTAGACCCTGATCAACCCGATTGAGCCACATGTCTCATTTCTGCCTCGGGTGACATGTGGCTCGGGCTCGGTGAGCCAGCGAAGCCAAGCCAGCCAAGAGGGGCGAGGTGACGGATGCGCGGAAGGCGACCGAAATCTCCCCGCTCCGAAAGCATATGATTGGGGCGAGGACGGACCCATATCAGTGATGCGGAACATCGCCGGGGAACGGGCGCGGACCAGTGCTGGGATTGGACGAGCCGGTAGCCGAGGTAGCAGTTGTGAATGACAAATAATGCCTCTTTTGAAATTCGAGTGGGTTGGGTGAGTTGAGGAGCGTCCTGTGGGCGCGGTCAAGGGCGGGCGAAGCCCGGCGCAGCGAACCCTTGACGGCGACCGCAGGACCCGACAAT
>Ga0306921_10003795_pt1 | contig 15378 bp, 12 predicted proteins | sample sta12Cox44000080_FD_203760 | JGI IMG/M metagenome (GOLD analysis project Ga0306921, IMG submission 203760) | Lab enrichment of tropical soil microbial communities from Luquillo Experimental Forest, Puerto Rico - statoxic.12C.oxic.44.000.080 (v2)... | ecosystem: Environmental > Terrestrial >...
AAACGATGCAGTTCGGATATTTCACGATGCCATCGCACCCGCCGGAGAGGCCGCTCAAGGACGGCCACGAGTGGGACCTTCAGGTGATCCGCTGGCTCGACGAACTGGGCTTCGCCGAATGCTGGATCGGCGAGCATCACACCGCGCCGTGGGAACCGCATCCCTCGCCCGACCTCCTGGTCGCCCAGGGGCTGATGCAGACCAAGAACATTCGCCTCGGGCCTGGCGGCTTCCTGCTGCCCTATCACCATCCGGCGGAGCTCGCGAACCGCGTCGCCATGCTCGACCATATGTCGGGTGGGCGGCTCAATTTCGGCGTCGCCGCCTCGGGCCTGCCGAGCGACTGGATGATGTTCAACGTCGACGGCATGTCGGGTGTCAACCGCGAGATGACCCGCGAGGCGCTGGAGATCATCCTCAAGCTGTGGAGCTCGAAGGAGCCGTTCGACTACAAGGGCAAGTTCTGGAGCGTCAGCCAGCCGCCCGAGATGTTCGGCGTGCTGCGCCATCACATCAGGCCATTGCAGACCCCGCATCCGCCGATCGGCGTCGCCGGCCTCTCTAAGGGCTCCGACACGCTGAAGCTCGCCGGCGAAAAGGGTTTCCTGCCGATGAGCCTCAACCTCAACCCGGCCTATGTCGGCAGCCATTGGGAGGCGGTCGAGATCGGCGCCGCCAAGGCTGGCCGCACGCCCGACCGCGGCGAGTGGCGCATGGTGCGCGAGGTGTTCGTCGCCGACACCGACGAGGAGGCGTTCAAGCTCTCGGCCGGCTCCTACATGGGCCGCATGATGCGCGAGTACTTCCTGCCGCTGCTTGGCGCCTTCGGCTTCCTCGAATTCCTGAAGCACGACCCGAGCGTGCCCGACTCCGACGTCACGCCGGAATACTGCGCCAGGCACAACTGGATCATCGGCTCGCCCAAGACGGTGACCGAGAAGATCGAGAAGATCTACGACGAGGTCGGCGGCTTCGGCCAGCTCCTGGTGTTCGGCTTCGACTATGCCGACAACCCCAAGGCCTGGCGCCATTCGCTCGAGCTCCTGTCCAAGGAGGTGATGCCTAAGGTGCAGCACCTCAAGCCGAAGATGGGCAAGAAGCTGGCGGCGGAGTAGCCCGCCCTATTTGGCTGCGGCGAGCTTCGGCCAGTCCGCAGCCTGGACCCGGGCGACGAGGGTGAAGCCGCCCTTGCCGTCGGGCTTGAAGATCGTCGCCTCGCCTTCGCTCACGTCCGACCAGTCCTTGCCGAAGGCACCGACGATGTTGGGCTTGTGGGTGACCAGGATCACGTTGGTCCCGGCCGGCGGCGACGCGGCGGCGAGCTGGCGCAGCGCGGCGCCTTTGTCGGCATTGCCCTGGGCCATCGTCGTCGTGCCACCCTCGTTGAGCGCCTTGGTCGCGCTCACCTTGCCGAAGCCGAGCAGCGTTCCCGTCTCGACGGCGCGGTTATATTGGCTGGACTGCACCTGAGATACCGGCGCCTTCAGGCTGCGCAGCGCATCACCCATCAGCTTGGCCGTCTCACGCCCCTGATCGTTGAGCTGGCGCTGATGGACGGTGTCCGCGGGATCGAACGGCTTGGCATCGACCTGGTCGGCATGGGTGGCGCCGTGGCGCAGCACGATGACGTTGCCGCCTCCGCGCAAAGCCGCGATCAGCGCGGCGTCGGTCGGTGTTTCGGCCGCCGCGGGCAGCGCCGACAAGAGCACGACGAACAATGAGACACGCAGGGCATGCAGCATGGCTTTCTCCCGGCCGCGCTGAAGCGGCAGCAAGCAGTCAGCCTTCGATCGTCCGTCACACCCCGTCGTGACGCGGCACTGAAGCCGGGTCGCTGAATAGAGGCTGAGGCACGCCCGCGCAACGGGCATTTTTGAATGATTCTTACACCGGCGGGTATGGCGAATGCCGCTTGGACAGGATCGCCGCCGCGGCCAAGCCCCACAGCACCGGCGTGTAGTTGCCGAAGGCGCTCCAGGCGAAGGCGCCGAGCAGCGGCCCGGCGGCGCGCATGACGTTGGTCGGCATGGTGAGCGCACCGCTCACGATGCCGTAACCCTCGGGGCCGATGAATTCGGGCACCGCCATGCCGCGCAGGATGGTCACCAGCCCGTTGGCCACGCCATAGATGATGGCGAACAGGATCAGGCCGTAGACGTCGCTGATGCCCAGCGCGAGCATGGTCATCGATATCGGGAAGGCGAAGTAGATCAGCGCGCCGAGCTGGATCACCGTGATGTGCTTCTGCGCCGCCATCAGCAGCACGCGTCCCACCACCTGCATCGGCCCGATCAGAGCGATGATCGCCATCACCACACCGATCTCGACATGGCGCTCGGCCAGGAGCGGGATCAGATGGAAGCTCATGGCCGAGAAGGCGAGCCCGTAGCCGGCGAAGGCGACCACCAACCCCCAGAAGGCGGGAACGCGCACCGCGGCAGCGAGCGGGCTCTTGCGGACGATGCCGGTGCTCGACGGCGCGGACTGGGCGATCGGGACCGCCTTCTCCTGCGGCCCGGGCACGAACAGCCAATGGATCAGGAAGGCGACGCCGAGATTGATCGCCGCCAGCACGATCAGCGTCGGCCGCCAGTCGATGCGCTCGATCAGGAGTTGGGCGAAGGGAATGCCGAAAGTGCTGGCCAGCCCGCCGACGAAGGTCATGACCAGGATGGCCTGGCGGAAGCGCGGGCCGTAGACGCGGGTGATGACGGCAAAGGCAGGCTCGTAGAGCGTCACCGACTGGCTGGCACCGAGCCCGATCCAGATCACGTAGAAAAGCGCCAGCGAATGGACCTGCGACCAGGCGAACATCAGGACCGCCGCCAAGAGCGAGCCGCCGGTCATCAGGATCCGCGCATGGCCGCGGTCGATCCAGGCGCCGACCGGGATCGAGCAGAGACCCGCCACCAGCAGGCCGGCCGACAAGGCGCCGAACAGCTCGTTGCGCGACCAGCCGAGCTCCTTCTCCATCGGCACGACGAACAGCGGGAAGGTGTAGTAGATCAGGCCCCAGCTGATCAGCTGGCCGAGCGACAGCATCCAGAGAATCGTCGACGGCCGCTTGCGCCACGGTTTGCCTGCGCCGCTTTCGGCCAGGGTCGCGCTATCCTTGCGTTGCCCGTCCATGTCATGGAAACGTAACGCGGGGGGCGCCTGGAGGACAGCGTTATGCGCATCGGCATCGATCTCGGCGGCACCAAAATCGAAGGTCTGGTGCTCGATGCCAGCGGCGTCGAGAAAGCACGCCTGCGCGTGCCGACGCCCGGCAGCTCCTACGAGGATACGCTGAAGGGCGTGCTCGACGTCGTCGCCGAGCTGGAGCGCCGCGCGGGTGAGCGCTGCACGGTCGGCATCGCCCATCCCGGCGCGGTCTCGCCCGCCACCGGCCTGATCAAGAACGCCAACTCGACGCGGCTGAACGGCAAGTCGATGAAGGCCGATCTCGAGCGCGCGCTGGGCCGTGAGGTGCGCATGCAGAACGACGCCAACTGCTTTGCCGTTTCCGAGGCGAGCGACGGAGCGGCGGCAGGGCTGGGCATCGTGTTCGGCGTGATCCTCGGCACCGGCGTGGGCGGCGGCGTGGTGATCGATGGCCATCCGCTCACCGGCGCGCAGGCGGTGGCCGGCGAATGGGGCCACAATCCGCTACCCCATCCGACCGACGGCGAGCGGCCGGGGCCGCGCTGCTATTGCGGCCGCATCGGCTGCATCGAGACGTGGCTGAGCGGGCCGCGCTTCGAGCGACAGTACCTCGACCAGACCGGACAGACGCTGCGCGCCACCGAGATCGGTGCGGCGGCGCTGGCCGGCGACGCGGCGGCGGCGGCACAGCTCGAGCTCTACTGCGACCGGCTGGCGCGCGCGCTCTCGGTGGTGATCAACATCGTCGACCCGCACGCCATCGTGCTGGGCGGCGGCCTGTCACGCATGACGCAGCTCTACGACCGCGTGCCCGAGCTGTGGAAGCGCTATGTCTTCTCCGAGCCGGAGCTGATCGTCACCCGGTTGCTGCCGCCGCGCTTCGGCGATTCGAGCGGCGTGCGCGGCGCCGCCTGGCTGTGGCCGGAGAGCTAGTTGCAGTTGGGCTTGGGCAGCGACTCGAGGCGGGTGATGCGGTATTCGATGCCGCCGTCGCTCTCCTCGTGCGTGCCGTAGAGTTCAATGCCATTGTCGAGCACCAGGCTCGACATCTCGAATATCGCCTGCTCGCCTTGTCCCTTGGCCTGGGCGTCGAAGAAGCCGCCGCGGTAGTAGATGCGGCCCTTGCCGGTGACCAGGCTTTCGGCACCCTCGGGAATCTGCAGGTCGGCGAGCCGCTTGGGCACACGGCCGATCAGCACGTTCACCGCCAGCGGCGGCTTGACCTTCTCGCCGTAGTAGAAGAGCGCGTCGAAGCTGCTGTCGCCCGCCTTGGCGTGCCGGATGGTGGCGCGCGAGAGCGCAATGGGAAACATGGTGCCGGCCGGCAAGGCCACGGTCTGGCCCTCCGGCTCGCTGTAGCGCGACTGGCCGCGGCCATCGTCGCCCAGCGTCGCCTCGCCCTTGAACAGGCTGGCCTGCCGGCCGTTGACCGTCGAGCGATGCTCGAAATGGAGCTTCTTGCCGTCGCGGCTCTCGGTCATTTGCGACTGTTGCTCGCTCACGACGGCGCCACGCGGGCCTTCGATCTCGAGCCGCATGCGCTGGTTCATGATGTAGCCGTCGCAGGTCAGCTTCAGCTCGAAGGCGTAGGTCCCCGGCGGGCCGCCGCTCGGCTTGCCCTTCTCGAGCACCACGGCGGTATAGACCGCGCGGTGCGGCTGCATCTCCTGGGCCGCGGCCGGCACGGCGAGTACCACGGCGAGCGCGCCTGCGACGACTGGTTGCATCAATCGGCTGTTCAGCATTTCGGCCTCGGCAGGGATTGGATCTGAATGAGCTTGGCGTCTACGGCGAAGTCGCCGTAGTCGAGCAGCATCGAGCGTGCGACGCCGTTGGCGAGCAGGTCGAGGGCGAGCTCGTACTCGGGCTGCGCGCCCTGGTCGCCGCTGGCGAAGAAGGCGAAGCGCACGCCCCATGCCTGCTGGTTGCGCAACAGGGCGACGTCACCGCGCACCAGCGGCACCGGGCCGGTCGGCCGCGGCGGCTTGCCGATCACGGCATTGACCTGGAAGGCACCGTCGAGGCGGGCGCCGTCGAACACCTTGTACGACACCGACTGCTCACCGGCGCGCGCGTGCTCGATGATCAGCCGCAGGTGGGTGGTCGGGAACAGCGTGCCGGCCGGCAGCTCGAAGCTGCGGTTCTCCGGCAGGGTGAAGCTGGCGCGGCCCTTGCCGCCCTGCGCCTCGAGGTCGGCCTTGCCGCGCAGCTCCTCCTCGATCTCGTCGTTCTGCGCATTGCGCACGCTGAAACGCAGCTCCAGGCCGTCCTTGGTTTCGTAGCTGGAGAAATTGGAATCGGTGACGAATTCCTCGCCGTCGTTGCGCAGGAAGGTGAGCTTGATGCGCTGCTTGACCTCCCAGCCATCGCACGCCTCGACCGTCTCGAGCACCATGTTGCCGTTGACCTCGACGATGCCGCTGTTGGGACGCGCCACCGAAAGCTTCATCTCGTAGGTCGCCCGGTGGGGCACCAGCACGACGTCCTGCTGCTGCGCGTCAGCAGCTTCGCTTATCCACAGGACCAGCAAGATGGTGGCGCAGACGGCGGTGAAGGTGACCGCAGTGCGAACTCGGGAACGGCGAAAACTATACTTGGTCAACGGACAAATGGCACGGGCAAGGCCTTGTAGCCGGCCGCCGCAGCGTAATATCCATGCGCGCGGAATACCAGAATCATCGGCTGCGGCAGGGCTGCACAGGGGAGATATCGACCATGACCGACCGAAAACCTCGCGTGTTGGCGACCCGCCATTTTCCGGCCGACGTCGAGGCCCGCCTGGCGGCCAACTTCGACGCCAAGTTGAACGTCGAGGACAAGCTCTATGACGGCGCGGCGCTGGCCAAGGCGAGCGAGGGGTTCGACGGCATCATGTGTGCCGCCGGCGACCCGCTGAACGCCGATACGATCGCCAAACTGCCCGCCTCCGTCCGGATGATCGCCACCTTTTCGGTCGGCTATGAGCATGTCGACGTGGCCGCCGCGGCCAAGCGCAAGATCCTGGTCAGCAACACGCCGGACGTTTTGACCGACGCCACCGCTGACATCGCCATGCTGTGCATGCTGGGCGCCGCCCGCCGGGCACACGAGGGCACCACCATGCTGCGCACCCACAGCTGGGTCGGCTGGGAGCCGAGGCAGCTGATGGGCGTGCACGTCACCGGCAAGAGACTAGGTATCCTCGGCATGGGCCGCATCGGCCAGGCGATGGCCGACCGGGCACGCGCCTTTCGCATGACCATCCACTACAGCAACCGAACCCGGCTGGAGCCCGACCTCGAGAAGGGCGCGATCTTCCACGCCAATCCCGACGACATGCTGGCGCATTGCGACTTCCTGTCGATCAACGCGCCAATGACGCCGGCGACGCGCAAATGGGTCAACGCCGAGCGCATCGCCAAGCTGCCCAAAGGCGCGATCGTGGTGAATACCGCGCGCGGCGGCGTGGTCGACGACGAGGCGCTGATTGCGGCGCTGAACAGCGGGCACCTCGCGTCGGCCGGCATCGACGTGTTCGACGGCGAACCCAAGATCCACGCCGGCTACTACGGGCTGCAGAACGCCTTCCTGCTGCCTCACATGGGCTCGGCGACGGTCGAGACCCGCAATGCCATGGGCTTCAAGGCGCTCGACAATCTCGAGGCCTTCCTGCTCAGGGGACTTGAGCCGCCTGATCTGGTGAAGGCTTAGGCTTCTTGGCCTTCTTCTTGGCGTTGGCGGCCGAATGGTCGCCCTTGGGCTTCTTGGCCTTGGGCGGCGCAGGCGGCGGCGCGACGGCGGGGTCGGCCGCAGGCGTTGTCTCGGCGACGGCCGTCGTGGGCTGGGCCGGAGGCGGCGGTGCAGGCTGCCGGTAGGCCGCCGCATCTGAACTCGTCACCGGCGCATCGGGCGCCGCGCGCAGGGGCGCGTGGTACTGGACGCCGGCGCCTTCGCCCTGGTCGCGGAACGGCTCGTTGTAGTTCACCTGGTAGGGATCGCGGTCGCCTTCGCGCTCGCGGCAGATGTTCTGGTTGCGCAACGCCCGCCAGAAGGCGCAGTCCTTCTTGGTCACCATCGACGTGAAGTGATCGCCCGTGGTCTTGCCGGTGTCGGCCAGCGACACGCCGTCGGCGCCATAGCTCGCCGCCGTAACCGCAGCCGGCGCGCAGCCGCCGGCCATCAAGGGCAGGCCGAGCACCAGAGGAAGAATTAGGATAGTGAGCCGAGGGAAGCTCATATTCTTCTTTAAATTAATAAAATAACGCCATGAATATACGTAATCTTCTGGATTCCGTCAATTTGCGTGAATCTACCAGCCCTAGGCCCCTGACGCGGCTGCAGGCCGCAAGCCCCTGTGGTCGCCCTCAAGGCGAGCCGTCGCGCTCGCTTTCGCGCACCGCCTGGACGTAGACATTGATGATCAGGGCGGCGAGCAGGATTAGGCCGCGGATCAGGATCTTGAGGAAGCTGTCGATCTCGACATGGTCGAGGCCGTTGTTCAGCACGCCCAGGATCAGCAGGCCGATGATGGTGTTGCCGATGCCGCCGCGGCCGCCGAACAGGCTGGTGCCGCCCACCACCACCGCGGCGATGGCGTCGAGCAGGTAGCCGTCGAACTCATTCTGCTGGGCGCTGCCGAAATGCGCCACGCCCAGCATGCCGGCAACGCCCGAGCAGAGCGCCGAGATCACCATCACCGCGCCCAGCACCAGCTTGACGTTGACGCCGGAATACTCCGCCGCCTCGCGATTGCCGCCCACCATGTAGACGTAGCGGCCGAAGCGCGTGTAGGTCAGCACGACGTGGCCGGCGAGCAGGAACATGGCGAGCACGACCACGATCCAGGGAATCGGCCCGATCCGCCCTGCCCCCAAAGTCGCCACGGCGGCGGGCACGGCATAGGCGATCTGCCCGCGCACCAGGAGCGCGGACATGCCGGCGCCGATCTGCATCATGGCCAGGGTCATGATGAACGAGGGAATTCCGATCGCCGTCATGCCGACGGCATTGACCAGGCCGAGGAAGGCGCAGGCGACCAGCGCCAGCACGATCGCCAACACGCCGGGCAGCGGCACGTTGGCGATATTCACGTAGTTCTCCTGTAGTGTGAAATAGGCCACGAGGATGCCGGTCGCGTTGGCGACCGAGGCCACGGAGAGGTCGATCTCGGCACACAGGATGACGAACGTGAGACCGACGGCGATCACGCCCGCCACCGAGATCTGGGTCAGGATGTTGGCGGCATTGTCGAACGTGGCGAACGACGGACTCGCCACCCCGAAGAACACCAGGAGCGCGATCAGCGTCACGAAGGGCGCGATGTTGCGCATCTGGCTGCGCAGAAATGCCGGCATCACTCCCATCCTTCCTATGCGGCTTCCAGCAGCCGATCCTTGCTGATCGATTCGTCGGCGAATTCGCGCACGATCCTGCCCTTCTTCATCACCACGATGCGGTCGGCGAGCGACAGCACGGTCTCGGGCTCCGTCGACATCACGACGACGGCGAGTCCCCGATCGCGCAGGCCGCGCACAATGCCCACCACGTCGTCCTTGGCTCCGACATCCATGCCGCGCGTCGGCTCGCTCAGCACCAGCACTTTGGGCGGCCAGGTCAGCCACTTGGCGAGCGCCACCTTCTGCTGGTTGCCGCCGGACAGGCTCTGCAGCAGCGTGTCGACGGTGGGCGGCCGGATCGACAGGGTTTCGGCGTGGCGGCGGGCAATATCCCGCTCGACGCTCGGCCGGAGCCACAGGCGCGCGATGTGTCCGAGCACGGCAATCGACACGTTCTTGTAGACCGGCTCGCGGTAGAACAGCATCGACCGCCGGCTCTCCGGCACGAAGGCAATGCCGGCGCGACGCGCCGCCGCCGTCGAGCGCAACCGGACGAGGCGGCCCTCGATCGACATGGTGCCGCCGCGCGGCCTCAGCTTGCCGAACAGCGTGCGCGCCAGTTCGATCTGGCCGCAGCCCATGAAGCCGTAGACGCCCAGCACCTCACCGGCGCGGATGTCGAGCGACACGCCTTCGAAGGCGCGGCCAGCGCTGAGTTCGCGCAGCGCCAGCACCACCGGAGCCGAGGCCTTGCTGTCGAGCTTGATGTTTCCCGTGTAGCTCTCCTCCAGTTCCTCGTGGCCGCGGCCGATCATGCGCTCGATGACCCAGGCCTTGTCGACGCCGGCTGCCGCCTCGCTGACGATGCACCGCCCGTTGCGGAAGACCGTGACGGTGTCGGACACCGCCAGCACGTCGTCGAGGAAATGCGAGATGAAGACGATGCTGCGGCCGGAGGCGCGCACGCCGCGCAGCACCTCGAACAACCGCTGGACCTCGGGCGGCGACAGCGCCGAGGTCGGCTCGTCGAGGATGACGATGCGCGCACCGGAGAAGAGCACGCGCGCCAGCTCGATCAGCTGCTGCAGGCCGATCGCGAGAGCGCCCATGCGCGCCTTCGGGTCGACATCGATGCCGAGACTGGCCAGGTGCTCGCGCGCGCCCTCGAACATGGCGCGCCAGTCGACCACGCCGCCGCGCGTCGGCTGCTGGCCGAGATAGACATTCTCGGCCACCGTGAGGTCGGGCACCACACTCAGCTCCTGGTGCACCATGCCGATGCCGGCGGCCAGCGCATCGCGCGTCGAACGGAAATGCACCTCGCGCCCGTCGAGCGCCATGCGCCCGTCGTATTGCGTGTGCACGCCGGCGATGATCTTCATCAAGGTCGACTTGCCCGCGCCATTCTCGCCGACCAGGCCGTGGATCTCGCCGGCGCGCAGCACGAAGTCGACGTCGCGCAGGGCCGCGACGCCGCCGAAGGATTTGGTGATACCCGTCATGGCCAGCCGCGCCGGGGCCTCGCCCGACGCGGCTGTGGACGCTTCCGGCATGATGCTCAGATCAGGAAGTGGTCTTCCATCCACAGCATCCCGGCGGCATTCTCCTTGGTCACGACCGGACCGTCGGTGACGATGCTCTTGGGAATGCCGGTGCCGGCCTTCTCGCCGGCGGTGACCGCCGCCACTCCGGCGATGATCGCACCACCATGGATGCGGCACGATGGATTGCGGACGGTGGCGAACATGCGGCCGTCCTGGACGGCGTTGATCGCCGGCGGCATGGCATCGACGCCGCCAATCAGGATGTTGGTTCGATTGCGCGCCTTCATGACGTTGTAGGCGGCGAGCGCCATGTCGTCGTTATGGAAGAAGGCGGCATCGATCTGCGGATATTTGGTGAGATAGGTCTCCCACAGGCGCGCCACCTTGGTGACGTCCCAGTCGGCCGGCTGGCGGTCGAGCACCTCGATGCCGGGATATTGCTTGACCACGGCGTCGAACCCGCGCGCGCGGCCCTGCGCACCGGTGTGGCCGAGCGCGCCCTGGGTCATGATCATCTTGCCCTTGCCGCCCATCTTGGCGACCAGCGCCTGGGTCACCGCCGAGCCCATGAACTCGTTGTCGGGCGCGAGGAAGCTGTGGACATTGATCTTGTCGAGTGGCGCGATCAGCGTATCCATGTCGATCACCGGAGTGCCGGCATCGATCATCTTCTGCACCGGCTGGGTGAGCGTGCCGATACCGAACGCCTGGATCGCCACGAAATCCCATTTCTGCGACGCCATGTTGTCGATCGCAGCGCGCTGCTTGACCGCATCGAGCTGGCCGTCGAACCACGTCACCTCGACATTGTAAAGCTTGCCCCAGTATTCGGCGGCGGCTTTGCCCTGCGCGCACCAGGTGGCCTGCAGGCCGGCGTTCGAGAACGCTGCCTTGAGGGGCTTCTCGGAACGCCCCGCCGGCGTGCCGGCGGCGAGCGCCGGCTTGATGCCGACTTGCCCGAGAATCGCGGCGGCTCCGCCCGCCGATGCAACCGTCAGAAAGTCACGCCTGCCATTCTTCATCGCAGTCATCGCTTCCTCCGTTGTTCGTCGGTCAAGCGCCGACATTCTGCGGAGTCTGGCAGCGAGGATTGGCAGCGGCAAGGCGCGGCACCCCGCGCCGAGTGGCAGTCAGCTAGTCTTTTTTGGGAGGTGGCAAACGAAGCGCAATGTGAAGCTCGCGCAGCTTCTCCGGCGGCACTTCGGTCGGCGCATCCATCATCAGGTCGACCGCCTGCTGGTTCATCGGGAAGGTAATGACCTCGCGGATGTTGGGTTCGTCGGCCAGCAGCATGACGATGCGATCGACGCCGGGCGCGGCACCGCCGTGCGGCGGGGCGCCGTACTTGAAGGCGTTGAGCATGCCGCCGAAGCGCTGCTCGACCTCTTCCTTGCTGTAGCCCGCGATGCCGAACGCCTTGTACATGATGTCGGGCTTGTGGTTGCGGATCGCTCCCGAGCAGAGCTCGATGCCGTTGCAGACGATGTCGTACTGCCACGCCTTGATGGTGAGCGGATCCTGGGTCTCCAGCGCCTCGAGCCCACCCTGCGGCATCGAGAACGGGTTGTGGCTGAAGTCGACCTTCTTCGCGGTCTCGTCGTACTCGAACATCGGAAAGTCGACGATCCAGCAGAAGGCGAATTCGCCCTCGGCGATCAGCCCCATCTCCTGGGCGACCTTGGTCCGCGCCTGGCCGGCGAACTTCCAGGCCGCCGCTTCCTGGTCGGCGACGAAGAACACCGCGTCGCCGTCCTCGGCACCGGTGAGCGTCTTGAGCTTGGCAAGACGGTCGTCGGCCACGAACTTGGCGATCGGGCCCTTCCCCGCTCCGCCTTCGAGGACGATGTAGCCGAGGCCGGGCTTGCCCTCGCCCTGCGCCCAGCTGTTCAGCTTGTCGAAGAAACTGCGCGGCTGCCCTGCCGCCTTGGGCGCGCGGATCGCCCGCACTACGCCGCCTTTCGCCACGATGCCGGCGAACACCTTGAAGTCCGAGCCGGCGAAGACCGCGCCGACGTCGTAGATCCTGAGCGGGTTGCGCAGGTCCGGCTTGTCGGTGCCGTAGGTCAAGAGTGCCTCGGCGTAGGGAATGCGCGGGAACGGAAACGGCGTGACCTTGCGCGCTGTGTCGCGGCCGAACGCGGCGAATTCGTCGAACACGCCGTGCAGCACCGGCTCGATGGCGGCGAAGACGTCGTCCTGGGTGACGAAGCTCATCTCGAAGTCGAGCTGATAGAATTCGCCGGGGGCTCTGTCGGCACGCGCGTCCTCGTCTCGGAAGCAGGGCGCGATCTGGAAGTAACGGTCGAAGCCCGACACCATCAGGAGCTGCTTGAACATCTGCGGCGCCTGCGGCAGCGCATAGAACTTGCCCGGATGCAGCCGGCTCGGCACCAGGTAGGAGCGAGCGCCCTCGGGGCTGTCGGCGGTCAGGATCGGCGTCTGGAACTCGGTGAAGCCCTGCCCGATCATGCGCCGGCGCAGACTCGCGATCACCTGGCTGCGCAGCACGATGTTCTTATGCAGCTTGTCCTTGCGCAGGTCGAGAAAGCGGTATTTCAGCCGCAGCTCCTCGGGCGTGGTGTCGTTCTCCTGATAGACCGGGATCGGCAGCGGCTCGGCCATCGACTGCACGACCATCTCCTGGGCGTCGAGCTCGACCGCGCCGGTCGCCAGCTTGGCATTCACCGTGGACGCCTCGCGCGCCACCACCTTGCCGCTCACCGTGATCACGCTCTCGTTGCGCACCGCCTCGGCGGTCTTGAATACCGGGCTGGAGACGTCGACCACCACCTGGGTTACGCCATAGTGGTCGCGCAGGTCGATGAACAGCAGGTTGCCGTGGTCGCGCTTGCGCTGCACCCAGCCCGACAGGCGGGCCTGCTGGCCGACATGCTCCGGCCGCAACTGGCCGCACGTATGGGTTCGGTAGACGGAAGACATTTCCAAGGTTTTTCCGGGCTTTCACGCGCTGTTTAGGGCGCGACGGGGCGGCAAAAGGCACGGATTGTGCTGCCAAGTCAAGAGAATGACCGTTTCTGCTCGCGGCCGCTTTGCCGGAGGCGCCGCTACCGCTATACATCGCCGCCAATGAAGCTGATCACCACGACCGACGATCTGGCTGCCTTCTGCAAGCCCCTGGCGCAAGCCGAGTTCGTCGCGGTCGACACCGAGTTCATGAGGGAACGCACCTATTGGCCCAAGCTCTGCCTGGCCCAGGTGGCGGGGCCCGACGAGGCCGCGGCGATTGATGCTTTGGCGGACGGCATCGACCTGTCGCCGCTCGACGAGCTGATGGCCAACAAGAAGGTCCTAAAAGTCTTCCACGCCGCCCGCCAGGACCTCGAAATCTTCTATCTGCGCATGACCAAGGTGCCGGCGCCGCTGTTCGATACCCAGGTCGCCGCCATGGTGTGCGGCCACGGCGAGGCGGCGTCCTACGAATCGCTCGCCACCAAGCTCGCCAAGGCGCGCATCGACAAGTCGAGCCGGTTCACCGACTGGAGCCGCCGACCGCTCAGCGAGCGGCAGATCACCTATGCCCTGAGCGACGTCACCCATCTGCGCGTGGTCTACGAGAAGCTCCGCCGCCAGCTCGAGAAGAGCGGCCGGCTGCCCTGGATCGCCGAGGAGATGGCGGTGCTGAACGATCCGGGCACCTATCGCGCCGATCCCGAGCTGGCGTGGCGCCGGCTGAAGCCGCGCGGCGCCTCGCCCCGGCTGCTCGGCATCCTCAAGGAGGTCGCGGCCTGGCGCGAGCGAACGGCGCAGCGCATCGACATCCCGCGCCAGCGCCTGCTGCGCGACGAGCAGCTTCTGGAAATCGCGAGCCACGCCCCCAAGACAATCGAGGAGCTCGCCATGACGCGCGGGCTCGGCCGCGGCTTCGCCGAGGGCTGGCAGGGCCGCGAGCTCCTGGAAGCGATCGAGAAGGCCCGCAAACTGCCCGACTCCGAGCTGCCGACGCGCGACAAGCCGCCCGAGCAGCTGCGCGCGCCCGGCGCCGTCGTCGACCTGCTGCGCACGCTGCTGCGCCTGAAGGCCGAGCAGGCCGGCGTCGCCGCCCGCCTGGTGGCCAGCGCCGACGAGCTCGACCGCATGGCGGCGGGCAAGCGCGACGTTCACGCCCTCTCCGGCTGGCGCAAGGAGATCTTCGGCGACGATGCGGTGGCGCTGATCGAAGGCCGCTTGGCGCTCTCCCTGCAAGGCGACCAGGCCAAGCTAATCTCGGTTCCGGTTCCGCTCTAAGCGGCGCAATCGCACCACCTCATCCTGAGGAGGCGCGAAGCGCCGTCTCGAAGGATGAGCAACGGACAAGGTGCGCGTTCCACCCTTCGAGACGCCACGCTGCGCGTGGCTCCTCAGGGTGAGGCTATTTCACCCGCTCCAAGCGGCGACGATCACCGACTTCAGGTCAAAGGCTTCGGCGGCGCTTTCCAGGCGCCGCGCCGTGACGTCGCCAAGGCTGCGCTTCAGCTCGGCCGGCACGATCATGCGCAGGTCGCGCTCGGTGCGGCGCAGCTGAACCTGTGGCAGCAGGCCGGGCGCGCCACCCGACAGGTTGTAGGCGAGCCGGAGGCAGGCGCCGAGGCGGCGCGCATAGTTGCGCCCCTTGTTGTCGGAAAGGCGCAGCGCGGTGTCGAGCATCGCCGACTTGGAATCGCTCTTGTAGCGGTAGGCGAGCGTCATCGCGAGAATGGCCCGCTCGCGGTGGCTCATGCCGGGCGCCGGCAGGTGCAGCACGCGGATGTAGGCCTGCTCGGCACGGTAGTCGGGATGGTCGTTCCACGAGATATCGCTCAAGTGGCAAGCAGCGATGCGCAGGATGCGCTCGGCGTCGCTTTCGCCGGCGAACACCGGCGTCAGCCAATCGAAGATCTCCTGCGGCGACAAGTCGAAGCGCCGCCAGTCGGCGCCCTGTTCCTCAGCGAAGGCGATCAGCGGATGGCGCGCGCGCTCGCTCTCGCTCAGCCGCGAATAGTAGAAGCCCTCACGCAGGCCGAAGGCCGAGAAGATGACGTTGCGCGGCTTGAGGGCGGCCAGCAACCGGTCGAGCGCCAGGCAGGCGAGCGGCAGGGTGTCGACGCGGCGGCGCGACACGCCGGGCATCTTCTCCAGCGACTTGGCGCTCTGCACCGCGATCAGCCGCGCCACCGCGCGCGCCTCGTCGGACGGGATATCGTAGTGATGGATGATGTGCAGCGGATAGCCCGCCTGCTCCATGTGCAGCCGCGCGAACGAGCGCCAGGCGCCGCCCACGGCATAGAAGGTCTTGCCGGTCTCCTCGCGCAGCCAGCGCACGTCCTCGATGGCGTCGATGACGATACGCTTGGGATCGCTCTTGCCCGACGACATCAGCCGCAGCGGTCCGATCGGCA
>Ga0306921_10003798_pt1 | contig 15372 bp, 13 predicted proteins | sample sta12Cox44000080_FD_203760 | JGI IMG/M metagenome (GOLD analysis project Ga0306921, IMG submission 203760) | Lab enrichment of tropical soil microbial communities from Luquillo Experimental Forest, Puerto Rico - statoxic.12C.oxic.44.000.080 (v2)... | ecosystem: Environmental > Terrestrial >...
TCGATGATCGGGAAGCGGCCAGCTGTGTACGCGGGCAAGGTCCACACAATATCCACGACGCCGTCGCGCGCCTGGTCGAAGAGCTGCTGAGGGCTGCCGCCAAGCTGCATCGACGGAAAGACATCGATCTTGATCCGACCCTTGGACTCCGTCTCGATCTTGCGCGCCCAGGGCGCGATGAATTTGGCCGGTACATTGCCATTCCGCGCCAGGAAGTGGTGAAGCTTCAGCCTGAATTCGGCGTCCTGCCCGAAGCTCGGTCCGGCTACCCATGGCGTAGCCAAGGTGCTGCCCATGCCAATCAGAACACGTCGACGAGAGCTGCGCATGCTTTTTCCTCAAGACGCCAAGAAACTCAATTCTTGTATTGTCAGCCTATGATACTGCAGTGAAATATCAAACTCCTTTCTTAGCAACCCGCCAACGCGCAGTGGCTGGCATTCAGATAACAAATGGGTCCGGGCGATCGGATATTTTCGTGAGTGGCCATCAGCAAAGAGAGAGGCGATGAACATCTTAGCCAAAATCCGGCGACGCGGTTTCGTGTCGGGCGTGTTGAGTGGCATAGCCGCGGCGGCCCTGGCAAATGTCGCGCGCGCGCAGACGCCCGATCCCGTCTCCTGCCAATTGGGCCCGGCGCCGCACGATAAAGGACCGTTGGTGTGCATGGACATGGATCAGATCGAGCTCGAGACGCCGGAATTCCAACGTCAGGGGCGCGATTTCGCCCTCGCTGTGAAAACTGCAGGCAAAAGAATCGAGCTGATCGAGGCGCCGAACTACAATCATTACGAAAATGGGCGAGTCCTTTGGAAACCCTTACGGCCCGAGCGGCCGCGCAGCGCTCGCCCTGATGCAGCTGCTGATTCTCGGATAGGGCGCGAGCAGTTCACCGGGCCGCATGCGATCTGAGCGGCTTGGAAGATCACGCGCGTAGTAAATGAATAGGGCGCGATCGTCCTCATCGATTCATGGTGATGGCCCTGACCTCGATTAGTGCGCAGCCGCTAGGGATGAGTTTCGCTGCCACTTGGTCGCCGAATCATTTGTGCGATTTCAGAACGTTTTTCGACGAACTGCTGCATGGCTCTCGTCTTGATTTGATCGCGTGGTCGTGAAATATCGATGTCAACTTGTGCGAGCACGGTGCTCGGAGGGCGAGAAAGTACGATCACGCGATCAGATAGATAAACTGATTCATCTATGTCGTGCGTAACCAGGACGATCGTAATTTCAAACTGATCGCGTACGGCGGCCACGAGATCTTCCAGGTCGGCGCGCGTTTGCGCGTCCACAGACGCGAAGGGCTCGTCCATCAACAATAGCTTCGGCTGATATGCCAAGGCTCGCGCGATCGCCACCCGCTGCTGCATCCCTCCAGATAACTGCCAAGGATATCGTTCGCCAAATCCGGAAAGGTCGACCGCCTGAAGACTTTCCGCGACGCGCCGGCGACACTCGTCGGGAGTAATTGACTGGTATCGGAGAGGAAGTTCGATGTTTCCGTTTACAGTCGTCCAAGGCAGCAACGAGCGGCCGTACTCCTGAAAAACGATTGCAAGTCCGTCCGGAACGCCTTGCACGACTTTCCCCTGAAACCTGATGGTTCCCCCGGTTGGCTTTATAAGCCCCGCAAGTGACTTCAGCAGTGTGGTCTTACCGCAGCCTGACGGCCCAACAATTGAAACGATCTCGCCCGCTTTGACATCGAAGCTGATGTTGGCGGCAACCAATTGCTCCGGGGTATAGGCATGGTGGAAGCGTTCAACCGCGAGCACGTCGCACCGCTATGATGTTGCAGCTCGGCCGCGCGCGCCGCGGTGCCATCCCAGGACGCGTCCCTCGAACTTCAGAAACAGCCAGTTCAGCGTGTACCCAATCAAAGCGAGCAACACGATGCCGCACCACATGTCGGTGAGCAAAAACATGATTTGGGCATTCTGGATGCGGTAGCCAATACCGTTCGTGCTGGCCACCAATTCGCTGACCACCATAAGGATGACCGCAAGTGCCAGCGAGACCCGCATACCCGCAAATATCTTGGGCAACGCCGCAGGCAACACAATGCGCCACAACTGCGCGTGACGCGGTATTCGGAATGCCTGCACGGTATCGAGTTGAACGGGATCGACGGTGCGTGTGCCCTCGATCGTATTCAACAGGATCGGCCAAACGGACCCGAATGCAATCAACGTGACGCGCATCGTCGATTCGGTGCCAAGGAGAATGATGAAAATTGGGATTAACGCGGGCCCGGGGATCGCACGAAGAAACTGCAGCGCGGGGTTCACCAGGTCCGACAGATTGCGCGAGCGTCCGATTAGGATTCCAAGCGGCACGCCGATCAGCACCGCGAGGGCCCAGCCACCCATTAGCCGGAGCAGACTCGGAATCACGTCCTGAAAGACGCTGTCGCTGAGAAACAGCCGCTGCGGTGGGCCTGATAGCCATAAGGTTGCGGCACGGTGAAGGATTTCGCTGGGTGGTGGAAAGAAAATGGATCCAGCTTTTCTGGCGGCATATTCCCACACGATAACGAGTGCGATGCCCAATCCGTATCGCACCGCGAACGACTGTATGGCGCTGAATGCGCGTGCGTACCGGCGGTCAATGCCTATTCCCTCTGTGCTCATGACAGAGTCGCACCCAGATATCGCCATCCAAACAAACGGCGATCGATGAGTCCCAGAGCACTATTGATCAGTGCGCCAATGATCCCGGCAATAGCGGCGCCGGCGAGGACTGAGTCCATCTGGCCGCCGTTGGATGACACAAACAGGATGTATGAGCCGATGCCGCTGTCGGCAGATGCAAGCAGTTCCGCGCCGATTACCACGATCAATGCGATCGCGGCCGAGATGCGAATTCCGGTAAAGATGAACGGCACCGCGCTTGGAAGACTAATACGGCGTACGATGGCGGCTTGCTTTAGGCCGAAGCACCGGGCGGTCTGCACCGCAATGGGATCGATGTCGTGGACGCCGTAGAGGGTATTAAACAAGATTGGCCACGTGGCCGCATAGGCGACCAGAATGATCTTCATAGAGAATCCCTGTCCCCACAACAGAATTCCAAGCGGGATGAGGGCGACCGAAGGAATCGGCCGCATGAATTCGATCAGCGGTGAAGTCATCTTGTATGCCAGCTCGGATGTCCCGATAAGAATGCCGATGGGCACGCTGATCAAGGTCGCAAGAACGAGCCCGACGCCCCACGCATAAAGCGTCGCCACGACATGGCTTAGAAATTTGGGATCCTGCAGTAACTCGACCATGCGTCGCACAACCGTGGACGCTCGCGGTAGGTAGATAGGCGGAACAAGCTCCAACCTCGTCACCAACTCCAAGATCAAAAAAAAGATGAATATACCCAAAACAACGCGGAATGCAGTTGCAGCCAGGGATAGAAGATAAGGACCGGCGAACGATCTTGCCTGACCGAAGCCGGCTCGAGGATCCGCGGCGCCGGACAAGTCGCTCATTATCGCGGCGTGGCGACATCCGGCAGCTGTGTCTTTCCGGGCAGCATTTGCAGCCGATCCATTAGATCTGCAATTTTCTTTAGCTGCGTGAAGTCGCTCTTTTCAGGCGTGTAGGAGAGGACGATCTTGCGTGCGAGTTCTGGCTTAAGAGTCGTGAAGGTTGGATAGATGTCGCGCAGTTTGTCGGGATTGTTGTGCGCGAAAGCTAGACCTTTCGCTAGCGCACGCCCAAGCGCTGCAACCGTGTTCGGATTGCTTTCAGCAAATTTTTGCGTCACGGGAAAGCCAACGAGCGGAAAGCGGTCGTATTCTCCTGCAAACAGATCAAAGACCGACCTCACCCCCCCCTGGGCCTGTACGACTGAGAGAAGTGGTTCTGGGATGCATGCCGCATCCACTCCGCCCCGCAATACAGTTGGAGCCATGTCCGGAACGCCCATCACGGTGTAGCCGATCGATTTGTAGTCGAGCCCTTTCTTATGCAGGACATCGTTGAGAATCAGATCGCATGCTCCGCCGACCGTGACGACAGCGATCTTCCTGCCGATGAGGTCCTCGGTTTGCTTGATGGGCGAATCATTCTTGACCATGAACAGCGCCTGTCCCTGGGCTCCCCGATCCGCCTCGCTGAGAGGCAGCAAGGGAACGCCTCGATTGGTAGCAAGAAGAAATGCTGTCCATGTCACGCCGCCCGTGTCGAAATCACCCCCGACAATGCCAGCGACTGGATTCGTGCCCATAACCCGTGGCGTCACGTTGAGGCCTTCGGCTTGGAAAAAGCCCTGCTGCAACGACAGGTAGACCACGCCGTAATTCGTGATAGGGAAGACGCCAAAAGTGATGTTTGGTTTTTCAACTTTGCCGCCCTGAGCGGCGGCCGGTTGCGTGTTTGTGATCGTTCCGAGCGCGACCAGAAGGCCTGCTATCAGACCGGCCTTGGCGCGATGACAGAGCGGTCGTGCTCCTGGTGTTTGAAACTTATTGTAGTTTGTCATGACGTTTCCCTTTAGGTGACACAGCGCTTTAGTTCGTAGCGGTCATTCGTTTCTTGGTAGCTCGCGTTGATTCTTGAATGCGCGAACAATCTACTCGATAGCCCAACCCAGAAAGCGACGCGTGGGCATTCTCTTGCCACCGAATAATCGGTCTGTCGATGAGCGGCAAGTAGTCATATCGGTCGGGTCGCGGTCAGCATTCTACGCAACTCGCCCTGTCGTTTCAGGTTGCACCCGCGCGTCAACCGATTGACATGCAAAAGCAGTGATGTTTCACTGTAATTTAATAGAATAAATCCTCCAACCGCAAGGAGTGGATGCATGGATCCCGCGACCGACTCGGTTGTCCTGAAAGGGGCGCATGTGATGGACCCCGGACAAGGGATCGACCGAGTCGCGGACGTGCATCTTGCCGGCGGCAAGATTCAATGTGTGGGGTCACACGAGCTTACTCCGAATACGAAAGTCATCGATGTGTCCAGTCATTATCTTAGTGCCGGATGGATCGATATCCACGTGCATGCCTATGGCACGTTGGGCTTTGCCAGTCCCGATACGGTTGGTGTCTATCAGGGCGTTGCAACGTTCGTGGACGCTGGCGGTCCAGGCATCGGCGTGCTGGACCAGTTCATGGAGCTTTTGAGTGATCTGGAGACCACCCTCTATGCCGGCGCATTCATTCGCCCGATGGGCTTACTCGGGCTCAACTTTATCGAAGGCGACGTTCGGACGCTTGGCGAAGTGCCGATTACCCGCTGGGTCGACTTCGCGAAGCAGCATCGGGATCTGCTGCGTTACATCAAATGCAACGCGATCGGCGACTATGGTCCGGGCACCCTGAAGTTGACGAAGGGGCTCGCCGAAATTTTAAATCTACCGCTTTATATGCATATCGGCGAATTCCAATTGCAAAATCCGAAACACCTGTTAGCGCCCGAGGCATTCCGTATAGCCGAAGCCGGCGATATGATCACGCATCTTTATCACGGCAACTTGGGACAGGTGATTGACGAAAATGGAAAGGTACTGCCGATCGTTCGTGATGCCGAGCGGCGCGGAGTAATTTTCGATCTTGGATTTGGCGGTTACAATTTCTCTTGGGACGTGGCCGAAAAAGCTTTCGCACAAGATCTGATCCCTCACACGATCAGCTCCGACCTACAACAATTCAACGTCGTTCGGCCGGTGAAATCGCTAGCGAACGTGATGAGCGCCATGATCCGCCTCGGCATGACACTGCCAGAGGTGATAGAGCGTGTAACGCGCAATCCTGCCCACGCGTTGTCGTTGGTTGATCTTGCAGGAAGCCTCAAGCCTGGCCTGCCGGCCGACATCACTGTATTTCGTGTTGAGACTGGTGATTACGAAATTTCTGACTGTTACACGAAAGTTCGCAAGGCTGAAAAGCAGATCATTCCTGTTCTTACTTTCAAGAATGGTAAGCGTTTTGAAGCCGATCTTGCATTAGCGCAGGAGGAGAACAATTGGTTCCTGCAAATCGCCGAAGATCATGTGCCGTCCCGAGCACGTGCGCTCGGTGAGCGCCAGCGTAGCTTCCTTAGCGCGCTTGCCGGGCGTCTATCGTCGATCAATTGGGAGCTTTCATCTGCAGAACGTCTCGATATCGAGAAGGCGCTGGAGCTCCAGGAGATATTCCACGAGGTGCGAGGGAAGCAGGGGCTGCCCCTGAAGGATGCGTTGCAGTCGGTTTATGCGTCTTTTTTGGACCAAAACTTCACAATGCAGATTGGCCTTCTCTTGCTGCGGCTAGAGCGACCCTTTGCACTCCAGCGGTTGCGCGACGTCTCGGGCCAACGCCCGATGGCGGCGTGAAAGCGGTATTCAATGATGCTAAATTTAGCTCTTTCAAAAGGAGCATCTGACGTGAGCCAAGATCTCGCGGGATCTTTGCAAATGACAGAACGACCTTGGCACGTTTTGACCGGGCTTCGAGCGGACAGTACGAAATTTCCGGCACGAGCCAAGCTTGACGGCGAGGGGATCGTCATCCTTCGCACCAAAACAGGCTTGCGTGGTGTACAGCGCAGTTGCCCGCATCTGCAGGGCACAATGATGAACGCTGAGCTGATTGCCGACGATACGATGGTGCGATGCCCGCTGCATGTGTTCACGTTCAAGCTGTCGGATGGCAAAGGGATCAACTGTCCGGGATTCCGGCTCAAGGTATATGAGATCAAGGAAGAAAACGGTGTGCTTTTCGGCAGAAGTGTAAACTAGGCCCAAAACGGGACCTGCTCGCGAGCGACCAAATCATGGCTGTTGTTGAAGCTCAACCAACCAAGATCACCGCGGTGGTGCGTAAGCGTCGTTTCAGCCGCCTTGGGGTTGTGCTTACACAGGTTGGAATCCTCGCCGCGATATTGACTGTTTGGCAATTCGCTGTGACTGACGCGTCGCTGCCGTATTTCAGTCGCCCCAGCCTGATTGCCGCCAAGTTGTATGAGCTGCTGACCCATCACGACATCTACCGGCACATGTCGGTCACGCTGGCCGAGATTGCAATGGGCTATTCGCTAGGAGCAGCGATTGGACTGTCGCTCGGTTTTATTCTTGGACGATCGCAGTTTCTCTCGGCTGCGCTGCAACCATACATCATTGGACTTTATAGCATCCCCAAAATCGCACTCGCCCCGGTATTCATTGTGTGGCTTGGCTTGGGAATTGCCTCGAAGGTCGCAGTCGTATTCGTAGCAAGCTTCTTTCTCGTATTCTTCAACACATATTCCGGTCTTATTTCGATCAACGAAGAACTGGTGCGGTTGGCGCGCCTGATGGGGGCGTCCTGGCCACAGACGGTAACACGCGTGATCCTGCCCGCGGCGGCGCCTCAGATCTTTCTCGGGCTTCGGACAGCCGTGCCATATGCCGTAATCGGCGCCGTTATCGGGGAATACATCGGATCCAGCGAAGGTCTGGGCTACTTCATTCTGTACGCCTCGCAGACCTATGATGCCGCAGCGCTCTTCGCGGGTATCATCATCCTCGTCGCAATTGTTTTCGTAGCGAACTTCGGCCTGAATTGGCTTGAGGGATGCGTCATTCGTTGGCGCAAGGCTGGAGGGCAAACCGTCCAGCTTTGAGCGAACGCGTTATCGATTCTACGCAATCGGACGAGCTTGCTGCATTGTCTCGGAGTAATTTTGGTGGATGGCACCCAACGAACACGGAAGGATAAACATGATAGCACGTCGCAAATTCATCAAGGGACTAGGGGCCGTCGGCATCTCATCGACGGTTTTCGTGGCTCCAGGCGGCGCCCAGCCGGCTGCGCGCCCCGTCGTGAAAGGTGTCTACGCAGCGCCAGGCCTTTCGTTCTCGGCTATCTTTCTCGCTGGGCGACTGGACCTTTGGACGAAGAATGGCGTGACTGCCGAGATGAAGCAGGTACAAGGCGGACCTTTATCGATGGTCGCGTTGACCAATCGGGAAGCGAGCTTTGCAGGCGTCGCCTCCACCGACCCAGTCGTAGGATGGGAAAAGGGGATCAAGACGCTTTCGATCGCGGCGTTTACCGGCTCGCTCGCGATGCAATTTACCGCGCGCAAAGACTGGATGTCTCGTGTCGGCGTCTCACCGAAGAGTACGCTTGCCGACAAGCTAAAGGCATTCAGAGGAGCGCGCATCGGCGCTTCCACGATCGGCGGCGGCCCCGCGCAATACACGCGCTATCTGGCACGAACCGCTGGAATTGATCCCGAATACGACATGAAAATCCTTGCGGTTGGATTTGGGGCCGCACGAATGGCAGCACTCCGGACTAATCAGGTTGACGTCACCGTTGGTGATGCTCCGGAGGCCGATCAAGTCGAACTGGAGGGTTTCGGTGAGCTTTTCCTGAACTGTTCGCATGAAGTGCCTATATTCAGAGAATTTCCCTACACTGTGGCTGTTGTCACTCCGGAATTCGCGAACGAACAGCCCGATCTGGTACGTCGGGTTGCACATACCCTGGGTCAGGCGAACGACATGTTCGCGACGAACTTCGGCCAAGTCGTCGACGTGCTCAAACAGCAGTTCGCGAGTGTACCTGCGAAGGCTATGGAACTTGCCTTGGAACGTGATCGGGATAGCTACCCGCGTGGATGCCGAATGACCACGACGATGTGGGAAAACAACATCAAGGTCGCGCTGGAAACCAAGATGATTTCGGCCGCCTTACCCACGCGCGAGGGCGAACTGTGGACGAATAGGTTCTTAGACTGACGAGCATCACCGAGTTGTAAACGTTGGTCGCGTGACCGAACGTAGCAACCCTCGCGGGACGTAGAGCTGGGGACAGCATGTCACTGCAACAAAGTGATGCGCGGGCGTTTGTGATGCACGCCGGAAAGGACCGGCCGGCGATACGGTTTACGGATGTCCGGCTCGCCTTCGTCGGCCAAGAGCACGATGTGCTAGCGCTGGACCGCGTCAGCTTCGACGTTCCTCCCGGAAGGATCACAACTGTTGTGGGTCCCTCCGGTTGTGGAAAAACGACGTTGCTGCGGCTAGCTGCCGGGCTAATCGGCGCGTCCAGTGGCACTGTATTTTACAACGGCGCCCCCGTGGGCGGCTTGAACACCGGCGTCGGGTACGTCACCCAAGACAATAATCTGTTTCCCTGGCTCACCGCGCTCGGCAACGTCGAGTTCCCGTTGGCAATCCGAGGCATCCCTCGGCGCGAGCGACGGGAGCGAGCGCTGCATTGGCTGCGTTTGGTTGGGCTTGAAGGATTCGGGGATCTCTATCCCTCACAACTTTCAGGGGGCATGCAGAAGCGTGTTTCGATTGTGCGAACTCTCATTTACGAGCCCGCCGTTGTCCTGCTGGATGAGCCGTTCGGCGCGCTCGATGCACAAACACGCATGGGCCTGCACCAAGAGCTGCTTGAGCTGTGGCGCGAGAAAAAGAGTACCATGTTGTTCATTACGCACGACCTGGTGGAAGCAATTACGCTGTCTGACCAAATTGTCGTAATGACTCGTAGACCGGGGCGCGTGAAAGAGATTTATGAGGTGCCGCTTGTGCGGCCCAGAAATGTGTTTGAAATCTACTTGGAGCCCGGTTTCGACGCCGCCTATGCGGCACTCTGGAAGCATTTCAAATCTGAGATCAGCATCACTGGCGTCACAAAGGATTAGCGGACACGTTGATGTGAATGACGTCTCCGTTCGATGCGCACCAGGAATGTTTTCAGATCGCAGTTAGCCGGATTGCCTGCCAAATGCGCTCGGACGTGGCCGGCATGTCAATGTGCCGAATACCCAAAGGATGCAAGGCATTCAGGATGGCGTTGATAACCACAGGGGGTGCCGCGACACAGCCGGCTTCGCCAGCACCTTTTACGCCCAGAGGGTTCGTTCTGCATGGTTCTTCGTTGAATGCCAGCACGAAGCTCGGCATCTCACTGGCTCGGGGAATCGCGTAGTCCATAAAGCTCGCCGTGACCAACTGGCCTGAGGCGTCATAGACTATGTGCTCACCGACAGCCTGCCCCACTCCTTGCGCTAGCGCACCGTGCACCTGCCCGTTGACGATCAACGGATTGATCAACCGGCCGAAATCGTCGACAGCTGCATAGCGGTCGACCGTCGTTGCACCTGTCGCCGCGTCTATCTGCACCTCGCAAATATGACAGCCGTTGGGGAACGCGGGAGGCTCCGCTGCAAAATACGCGCTTGCCTCCAATCCCAGAGGGCTCCCTTTCGGAAGCTTAGCGGGATGATACGCCGATCTGGCGACCTCCTTGAGACTAATGGAGCGGTCAGTGCCGGCAATGCAAAAACGGCCGTCGCGAAACTCTAGATCTTCGGAGCTTGCTTCGAGAAGAACGCTCGCCAGTCGCTTGGCCTTTTCAATTACCGCGTCCGCAGCCGACTTTAGAGCATTCCCGCCGATGATGGCGCTGCCAGAGGCGTATGTGCCTCGGCCGAATGAAACTTGGTCAGTGTCGCCCTGAAGAAATCGAATTTGATCTAATGGGATGCCAAGCCAGTCGGAGACACACTGGGCGTAGGTTGTGGCGTGTGACTGACCGTGTGAAAAAGTCCCAGCAATAATAGTCACTGCGCCTGATGGATCGAACCGAAGTTCCATCCGGTCGTTGAAGACGCCGGTGTCTTCGATGTAGGAAACGATGGCTCGCCCGCGCAGCTTATTATTGCGCGCGCTGGCGTCGCGTCGCGCTGCGTAACCACCCCAATCCGCCAGAGCAATACAAGCGTCGGCCGCCGTCCGGAAATCACCACTGTCATATGTGAGGCCCGTTGGGGAGCAATATGGCAGCTCCGCATTATCGATGAAATTGCGCTTTCGAATTTCGACCGGATCAATCCCTAGCTCATCTGCTGCTAAATCGAGGAGTCGTTCTGTTACGTAGATTGCTTCGGGACGTCCGGCGCCGCGATAGGGATTAGTCGGAGTCGTATTGGTAAAAATACCTTGAGTGCAAAGATCGATGGCCGGCACACGGTACACGTTGGGAATGAGCTTGAGAGAGAACACGAGAGGCACCAACGCAGCGCCTACCATATAGGCGCCGAGATTGTGGAGCGCCTTCACACGCACCGCTAGGATGTGTCCTGCAGGGTCTAGAGCCATCTCGGCATCGACGATTTGGTCCCGACCCGCATTGTCCAAAATGAATGCGTCGCTGCGGCTGGAAATCCATTTTACTGGTCGTCCGATCAATTGCGACGCGAGCAGTACGATCCCTTCCTCGGGATATGTATCCCCCTTCATCCCAAATCCGCCGCCTACATCTGGGCCAATGACGCGTAATTTGGACTCGGGAATTCGGAAAACGGACTGAGCCAGCGTTTCTCGTACTCGATGGGGATTTTGCGTGCTGGAGTAAAGGACAAAGCTCTCCTCGGCCGAATTGTACTGTCCGATCGCGCCCCGCGGCTCCATTGAACTGGCAGTGACGCGATTGTTGACCAGTCGCAGCCGCACGCGATGTGAAGCTGCGGCAAAAGCCTTTTCGCAGGCAGCAGCATCGCCAATTCTGAGTGTGAAGCATGCGTTGCCGGGCACCGCGTCCCAGACGGTTGGGGCGCCCGGGAGGACTGCACTTGGCAGGTCGATCACGCTAGGAAGCGGCTCATAATCGATCTCGATCAGTTCGGCAGCGTCGCAGGCCTGAGCGGGGGTTTCTGCAATGCAAAACGCTACTCGGTCGCCGACATGCCGAACCTCGCTCTGAGCAAGGAGTGGCCGAATCGTTCGGTAAGCTTTCGGACCTCCGGTGTCCTCCGGCATAAAGAGCGGCGGCAAACCGCCGAGACCGCGCTGAGCGATATCACGACCCGTGAGAATATTTAACGTACCCGCTGACCGCAGTGCGCGGCTCGTGTCGATTGATCTGATGCGCGCGCAAGCATGATTCGAATAGACAACAACACCGTGAGCCTGCATTGGGAGATCGATGTCGTCCACAAAGCAGCCGCGACCCGTCAAGAGCTTTCTATCCTCCACGCGCGGCAGGGCTTGGCCAAATTTTACGTTACTCATGGCAGTGACGGAGTAGTCGGCTTTCGGAGGGGAATTTAAAATCGGCGTCGGTCGACGGTGACTCAAGCTGAGAGGTCACAGGCTGCGCGGAGCTTAGACCATTTGTTGACTTGGAGAGAAGTGTGAAATATCAGTTGTATAGTAAGGTTCGAAATAGGCGGGTTGCAAAGGATATGAGATCGGTCCACAGAAAAGGCGCCGGCCCGCGGAATCGCAAGATCAGCGGCGTTGCATCACGACGTCGGTTGCCGCGTCAATCACTGCGCGATGCGGCCTATGAGGCCATCAAACATCGGATCATCACCTGCAAGTTCAAGCCGGGTGAGTGCATCAATGAAGCATCAGTCTCGGCCCTAATTGGATTAGGGCGTACCCCCGTGCACCAAGCTATCGATCGGCTGATGCTTGAAGAAATGGTTGAGGTCATTCCACGCAAGGGTGTCATCGTCAAGCCGGTAATCTTGCAGGACGTGATGCAAATGATCGACGTGCGCCTAGTCAATGAAGTCTATTGCGCACGACTCGCCGCCGCCCGAGCTGACGATACGCACATAGAAAATATGGTTAGCATTATAAATCGAGCCCGCAACGCAATTACCGCGCGCGATGTTAACGCCCTTATGACACTCGACCGTGAGTTTCATCTCGCCTTAGCGGACGCGACGAAAAACTTCGAGCTAGCTGAGGTCGTGCGAAAGCTCAACGAACGGTCTCTGCGCTTTTGGTTCATTTCGTTTACCACGCCGGACCACCACCGCAGCTTCCAAGAGCAGCACGAAGCCATTTTTGCCGCCGTCCGCGACCATGATTCCGACGGAGCGGAGAGCGCCATGCGGGCGCACATTGAGGCATTCCGCCGAAGCGTCGCACGACATCTTTAGTAAATTGCAAACTCTTCAGTTTCCTGTGCATATTGTTTGAGTTTCGACTTATGTCGGATGCGCTTACTGTCAACTAGGCAACGGCTTCTTGCTGGGCATTAGACTGGCGCAGTCAGAGCTTCGTCACGCAGACATGCAACAATGCACTGCGGCCCGTGCGAACCTGGCTTAAGCATCGGCTGATCGCGGTCGGCACTTCGCTAGGATCTACGAGCTGCTCGCCATAGCCGCCTGCAGCTTCCACGACCTTTGAGAAATCCATGTCGGTGGGCAAGCTCGCCTGGAACGACCCCTTAGTTTTCGCCTGGCCATCAGGATAGACGCGTAGGGTTGCCCCCTTCACGGCAGCCCAACCAGAATTATCGAGCACCACCGTGAAGATGGGCAACGCGTACTGTTTGGAGAGGGCGTACACCGCCGTCGGATTATTGAAATAAAAACTTCCGTCGCCAACGATCTGAACCACGCACCGATCGGGCAACGCCAGCTTGACGCCAAGTGCCATACCTCCGGAAGCTCCGAGCCCGCCTCCGGCATTACTGATCATCGTGCCAGGCTTCGAACGGGGAATCTGCAGGTTCGGAATTGATTGTCTTGTCACTGCCTCGTTCACGATGATGTCATCTGGCTCGATGGCCTTACCAATCTCGGCGCACACATAATGCGTGTTGATTTCACCGACTCGTCCTTTATCTGCAGCCAGCGCAGCACTCCGATGAAGCCTCTCTTTGTGCTCAACACGCAGCTTTTCGATTCGCTTCCTGGCGGCTACGTGGAAATCTGGCGTCGCAGACTTCTTGATGGCTTCGACCAGCTGCGTGAGTATCCGGCTACTCTTGCCCTGAATGCGCAAATTGGCCGCAAAGCTCCACATTGGCGACGCGCTCTTGAGCACATCGACATCGATTTGCGCCCAGAAGGTGGTGGGATTGCTGCGCGTCGCGACTGGAATCCACGGAACGTCGACATCCACCAGTAGGCCAACATCGACATCGGCTAACTCATCGGATTGAAAACCGCCGAAATGAGGAAATGAGTGTCCAATGTTTGTGAATGTCAGAAAATCGATAACGCGAATACCGGCGGTAGCCGACAGATTCTCGATTGCGGTCGAGGCGGCCGAGTCACGACCCGCGTAAGCCGTGATCAAGGTCGGATTCTTTGCAGAAAGCAAACGCGAAACGAGTTGACTTATCACCTCGGGATCAGCCCCACTTGACGGGAGTGGCCCGAATTGTTCGCTGGAAAACGAACGCACGGACTGCTCATCCCATTGCTCCGTTAGGATTTCGCGGGGGAGCATCAAATATACGGGCCCCTTCGGCTCACTATGCATGATGCTGTGTGCTCGACGCAGGACCTCCTTGCTGGTGACGCCAGAAGGCAGCGTGTATTCCCATTTGACATAGGGCCGCACCAGACTTCCTTGGTCGAATGGTTGCTGAATGAAATGGACATAGGTGTCGCGCGTTCCCTCGAGCTCGCCAAAACTAGTGAAGGGTGCCGAGCCGGCAATAAGCACAACTGGTATCCGGGTTCGAAACAGGTTGTGCATGCCAAGGGCTGCATTGGCCGTGCCTGCGTCAACATGGACGAGCACCGCTTGCCCGCGGCCTGTCATTTGGGCGTATCCGCCCGCCATATGTACCGCGACATTCTCATGAGGACAGAGAACGACTTTGGGCGCCCGAAGGCCGTCCGCTTCAAACCTGGCCAGTTCTTCGATGAGCGGCGCGTGATCAGTGCCGAAGTTGCAAAACAGATAATCGACCCCGATCTCATTAAGTCCCTGTCGAAGATAGTGGGCAGTCGAATGTGAAGCGGCGTTGGTCAATGGAACTGAGAGGGTGCTGGGCATCATAGCGTCGCGAGGGCCGACCGCAGGCCGCCTCCTAGGATCACAGTGATATTTCACGAATGATCAGCGGCGTCAAATCGACCTCGAAGCGCTGCAAAGGACCGTGCCAATGTCTAAAGAAACTGTGAGACGTTTGCGCGAAAGGATTCGATGTGCGCACGCATGGCTGCCTCGGACTTGTCAGGGTCGCGCTGGTGGATGGCGGCAAAAATAGCGTCATGCTGATCATGCACGCTCTCGTATTGCGCCGGCGCGTTGAGCGAAATGAACCAAAATCGAAGCGATCGTTCGTGCAAACTCCGCAGCAGTTCTGTCAGAACATCGTTTTTTGCGGCCCGCGCGATAAGCAAATGAAATTCTCGGTCGAGCAGCATCATATTTTCCACATTGCGCATCGACGTCCAATGCTTGGTGCGCTTTAGCACCTCAGCCAATTCGGCAATGTCGGAATTGTTAGCTCGTTCGGCCGCAAGGCGCGAACAGTAGGTTTCGTTGACCAGACGGGTCTCGATAATTTGCAAAACCTCATTAAGGCTTACAGGCCTTACGATAACGCCTTTGCGCGGGATGACATCGATCATGCCCTCTATCATCACGCGATCCAGCGCTTGATGAACGGGTGTTCGGCCAATTTTCAACATCGAC
>Ga0306921_10003799_pt1 | contig 15369 bp, 16 predicted proteins | sample sta12Cox44000080_FD_203760 | JGI IMG/M metagenome (GOLD analysis project Ga0306921, IMG submission 203760) | Lab enrichment of tropical soil microbial communities from Luquillo Experimental Forest, Puerto Rico - statoxic.12C.oxic.44.000.080 (v2)... | ecosystem: Environmental > Terrestrial >...
ACGATCCTCTGCCGACGCTGACCACGGCCAAGGGCGGCGAATTTGCCGTCGTCATCCCGGTGACCCACGCCGATGGCGGCAACCGAGCTCGCACCGTCGACGAGCCGCTGCCGACATTGACCGGCGCGCACCGCGAGGAACTCGCCTGCATCGTCGCCGCTTGGGGCGAGCGCACGGGCGCCCCGGGTCCACTCGGTCGACGATCCGGCCCCGACGATCTGCGCCCAGGGCCGTGTCCAGCTCGTGGAGCCGATCATCAAGGGCCGGAAATTCGACATTCGGTTCCGCATGCTCGAGCCGAAAGAGCTCGCCCGCGCGATGGGCTTCTCGGATGCGGAGACGGCATACGAGTTCGCCGGCAACAAGACCGAAATCACCAAGCAGATCGGCAATGCGGTTGCCGTCAATCTCGCCGCCGCACTGGTCGGCGCCTTGATGCAGAGCTGAAGTCAGCAGTGTCGTACGGCCGCGCGCCGTCCTACGACGGCAGCAATGAGGCCGCGCCCGACCAGAGATGCCTGATCAACACGGCAAAGAACTAACGAAAGGCGAGGCGTGTACCGCGCCATGAACCGGCCGCCGCAAGGGAGATCGGCCTGCGGCCGCGCGCCTGAAGGCGCGCCCTTGCCCCGGCCGGCCAGGCGCGGGGCGGGGAGGGTGATCCACAAACCCCGGACGAAAGGACACCCTGATGAGCAAGGTCGGCCGTCGCAGCCCCAAAGGTGAGTACACGCCGCGCGACCACTACATGGAAGTTACTAACCAGATCATTGCCGCCCTCGAAGCCGGCACGCCACCTTGGCGAAAACCCTGGGATCCGGGGAAGGCTGGCACCCCCGGGATGCCGTGCAATGCCGTCACCGGCATACGCTACCGCGGCATCAATGTCGTGACACTGGCGACGTCACCTCTGGCACTTGCCGGCGCGGACCCGCGTTGGGCCACCTACAAGCAAGCGGCCGATCGGGCCTGGCAGGTGAAGAAGGGCGCTCGCGGAACGACAGCCTACTTTTTCAAGCGAGTTGAGGTATCGGATCCGAGGCCAAGTGCGGAACGCGACGAGAAAGGAAAAACACGGCACATTCCGCTGCTGCGTGCCTTCACCTTGTTCCACGCGAGCCAGATCGAGAGTATTCCCGAGTTCGCGCCGCCGACTGCCGCTGAAGCGCCGTGGCGCGCATCTGACGCTGCCGAGAGCCTCGTCACGAACAGCGGCGTCACGGTTCGGATCGGCGGCGACCGAGCGTTCTATGCGCTCGGCACCGATCACATCCAATGCCGCCGCGTCATGTGTTCCCTTCGGCAGACGGCTGGTACAGCACCGTGCTCCACGAGCTCGGGCACGCCACCGGCCATCCGTCGCGGCTCAATCGCGATCTGCGCAACCCCTTCGGGTCACCCGATTATGCCCGTGAGGAACTCCGCGCGGAAATTGCCCAGGTGATGGTATGCGCGGAGCTGGGAATCGCCGAGTGCGAGTTCACCAATGGCGCCGCGTACATCTCGTCGTGGCTCGAGACGCTGCGCTCTGATCGGAAAGAAATCTTCCGCGCGGCCGCCGACGCACAGCGCATCGCTGACTACCTGCTTGCGCTGCATCCCGACTACGCCGTTCGTCATCTCGCCGCGACGATCACCGCGGAAGACGCGCCGGCAACAGGAAGCGAGCCGCAAGCCGATAGCAACTTCGCCGCCCGATAAAGGCCGCGAACGAGACAATTGCGCGGGATGCCAGCCGGCGCCACGCCGCGCAAGGGTCGAGCCGGGCGCCTATCGGCGCCCTTGCGCGGCGCGCCGCCGGGCCGGCGGGGGAGGGGGCAATCCTGCAAGAGGAGTGCCCCATGCAGCACAACACGACGACCGGCAGCTGGAACGAAGATAACACAGCGAGACTACGCGAACTCTGGGACGAGGGACACCCCGCCGCCGAAATCGGCCGCCGGCTCGGCATCACCAAAAATGCCGTGATCGGCAAAGCCTGGCGTCTCGAACTGCCGCCGCGCCGCGTTTCGGAAGGCCCAAGCCCCGTGCCGAGCCTCGCCGAGATCATGCCGGCTGCCACAGACCGGTGCCAGTGGCCTTTCGGAAAGCCGGGAACCGCCAATTTCCGGTTCTGCCGTCAACCGGTCCTCACCGGCAAGCCCTACTGCGCAGCCCACTGTCGCATCGCCTACGTGCGCCCCTGTCCCACAGCACTGGAACGCGATTTCCTGTAGGCGCCGCACACAATGGACTGTGGCCCCGCCCAGCCGAAACCTGACGTTCAGGCGCCTTTATGTCGTGCCGGCGGCGGGTCCGAGCACCGAGGCAATACATTGCGAAAGGAGCCAAGACAGCAACAGGAGCATTCAATGGCCTATGTAGTCATCCAACAGCACAAATTCGGGCGGATGTATCTGTGCGGCTGGTCGAAGCGCTGGGCGCCACCGTCTGCGCCAACCGCTTCGTTGCGATCAAATACCCGACCGAAGACGAAGCCAAGCTGGCGCGCGATCATGCCGCGACGCGCTGCCCACACTTCACCGACGGCCGGCCGATCGATTGGCAGGTTCTCGAGCTCCCGCCGACTCTAGACAGCCTGCCGCGGCGTGATGAGGAGGCCCGATGAGGAATGCTGGGGCGTGCCGTGCAGCAGCACCCCGGCAATTTGCTCCACAGCTCCGGCTTGGCGACCAATGATGCCCGGCATGATGTCTACCCAAGGGAGAGTTGCGATGGATCCTGAAGCCTACGATCGCGCGTGGCGCATCGAGCAGCGCGCCGAAGAACTCTTCAAGCGCGATTACCCGTCGGGATCGTTCGCGCGGCGTCTGCCTCACTTCCGCTCGTCTTACCCCGATCCCGTCGGTGATCACTACCGACGAGTGGCTGCGAACGAGCTGAGCAATCAATGAACCCCGACATCAGCTCTGCCCACCAACGCGCCGCCGCGGCTTTCAATGAAATTGCATCGGCGGCCAAGATCGCAATCGAGGCGCTCGCGAGGATCGCGGCGGAACCTGGCCACGCCATCGAGATCGTCGACAACTCATTAACCGCAATCGAGGTCCTTCTCCGTCCTTCGGAAGAGGCTGAGCGGGTCGGTTCGGCCCCGCCGAATGGCGATCCCATCTGAAGGACCACCCGAGAAGCCGCAGCGCCTCATCGTCGCGAGGTGCCGCTGAAGCGGTGCCCGCCGCAAGGGTCCGCCGCGCAAAATGCGCGCGGCCCGGATCCGCCGGCTTCGCCCTTGCCCCGGCCGCCGCCCAGCGGCGCATCAGTGGGGTATCCAGAACCTCAACGAGAAAGGAGAAGCAGGCGATGCAAACGCAGCATCTCGCTCCCGACATTGCTGAAGAGAGGCTCGACTGGTTCACCTACGACATTCAACCCGATGGGACCCAGATCTGCGCCATCCGCCCAGCGGGGCGTCCACAGGCTGGCATCGTGCTCGATCGGCGAGCGTCGCAGCTCCTGCAGCTGCTGCTGAGCGAAATCGCGCAGGACCACACGATCCCGTTCCCGCAAACGCGTCAGGCAGTCTTGAAGGCCCTGCGCAGAGCGCACGACCAGCACCATCCCACGGACTAGATACGATCCGCTTGCGCGGCAGCGCGGGCTGGTGAGCCGCCCTCGGCTCATCCTGTCCCGCAGCCGGCCACTCGACTCCAACACCCCTCGATCAACTCCGCCCGCCTGCCGCGCCCGACGGCGCGCCGGCGCGCCCGCATAGAGGAGAACGCGACGATGCCCGACGCCGCGCAGAACACGCTCGGCCTCTTCGACAGCACCGCTCTTGGCTGGACCGTCGATACGCCACGAGCGGAACCCGAGCCACCCGCGGTAACTTCTGGCGAGCCCGACGCGGAAAGCGTCCGACACGGCGCCGTGCCGCCGGTGCGGGGCAGAAACTTCTACCTCGAAACCGACCGCGGCCTCGCCCGCGGCTGGTCGGCGCGGGCGCGCGACAACCTCGCAGCGATCCGGCTGTCCAAAGAGCTCGAGGAGAGCGGTCGCGCGCCGACGGCCGAAGAGCAAGCACGGCTCCTCCGTTTCGTCGGCTTCGGCGCCACGGAGCTGGCGCAGAGCTGCTTCCCATTGCCGGGGAGCTCCGATTTTCGGCCGGGCTGGGAGGCAATCGGCAGCGCGCTCGCCGAGGCGGTCAGTCCGGCCGAATATGCAGCGCTGCAACGCGCAACCCAGTATGCGCACTACACGCCCGAGCCGATCATCCGCGCCCTCTGGCGTGCCGCGCGGCATCTCGGCTTCACTGCCGGCGGCGTGCTCGAGCCCGGGATGGGCACCGGGCTGTTCTTCGCCCTCATCCCCGAGGAGCTGCGCGAGACCACTCGGCTGACCGGCATCGAGTACTGCCCGGTGACGGCACGGATCGCGGGCCTCGTGCATCCCGAGGCGCGGATCCGGTGCGAGGATTACACCCGCAGCCCGCTCGGCGGCAACTTCGACCTGGCGCTCGGCAATCCGCCTTTCGCGGACCGTATCGTTCGGGCCGACCCGACGACCGCGGCCCTCGGCCTCCGCCTGCACGACTACTTCATCGCCGGCTCGATTGCGCGGCTGCGGCCGGGCGGCATCGCCCTCTTCGTCACCAGCACCGGGACGATGGACAAGACGAGCCGGACCGCGCGCGAGCACATCGCCTCGATGGCCGACCTGATCGGCGCCGTGCGCCTGCCCGAGGCCAGCATGCGCGCGACCGCCGGCACCGACGTCGTAATCGACCTGCTCGTATTTCACCGCCGCGCGGAGGATCGGGCGCCCAGCGGCGGTCCGCAATGGATGGACCTCGTAGAAATCGAGCTGCAGAGCGACGCTGACGAGGCGGAAGAGGACAATTCCGGCACGCTACCGGAAAGCTATCTGGTATCCACCGGCGCCACAGCCTCCGATCGAGAGGAACCGCGCCACGCGCGGCGCAACCTCGTCGAGATCAACGAATATTTCGCCGCGCATCCCGAGATGGTGCTCGGCGAGCACGGGCAGAAGCGCGGCATCTACGGGCCTGACCCGACCTACACCTGCCGGCCGCGTCTCAACGATCCGCCGCTGGAACAACTGCTCGACGCTGCCCTTGCCCGGCTGCCGAGGGACATCTTCACACCGGCGCAGCAGACCCCGCCTGAAGAGGACGTCGGCGACGAGACCGTCCGCGCCGGCACCGCGGCCGAGGGTGCCACGATCAAGGAGGGTTCCTACTTCATCGACAAGGCCGGGCGGCTGACGCAGATCGTCAACGGCGCCGGTGCTCCGGTCGCCATCAAGAAGGGCAGGGGCGGGGAGGGGATCACCCCCAAGGCCGCCAGGATCATCCGCGCCCTGCTGCCGCTCCGCGACGCTGTGCGCGAGGTCCTGCGCGCACAGGCGGCAGACCGCCCATGGGCGCAAGCCCAGGTGCGGCTGCGCGTCGCCTACTCGACCTTCATCCGCCACTTCGGGCCGATCAACCATACCGTCGTCACCGTCACGACCGACCCGGAAACCGGCGAGGAACGCGAAGCTCACCGCCGCCCCAACCTCGCACCCTTCGCCGACGACCCTGATTGCTGGCTGGTGGCCAGCGTTGAGGACTACGACCTCGAAAGCGGGCTCGCCCGCATGGGCGCGATCTTTCGCGACCGCGTCATCTCACCGCCGGCGGCGCCGACAATCGCCTCGGCGGCCGACGCCCTTGCGGTCACCCTTGACGAGACCGGCCGCGTCGATCCCGACCGCCTGGCCGAGCTTCTCGAATGCGAACCGGATGCCGCGCTCTCGCAGCTTGGTACCGCGGTCTTCCGCAATCCCTTGACCCAGGCCTGGGAGACAGCGGACGCCTACCTATCCGGCCCCGTGCGCGCAAAGCTCGCCGCCGCCGAAGCAGCGGCCGCGCTTGATCGGCAATACCAACGCAACGTCGCCGCACTGCGCGAAGTCCAACCTCGGGACATCCGCCCGTCCGACATCACCGCCCGACTCGGCGCCCCGTGGCTGCCGACCGATGTCATCGGGGCCTTCACGGCCGAGATCATGGGAACGCGGGTGCGGATCTGGCACACGGTCGAAATCGCGTCCTGGAGCGTCGACGGCTCCGGTTTCGTCGGAACGGCCGCCGGCGTCTCCGAGTGGGGTACCCCGCGCCGCCATGCCGGACTGCTGCTGCACGACGCGCTGAACAGTGCGACGCCGCAGATCTACGACACCGTCATCGAGGACGGCGTCGAGCGCCGCGTGCTCAACATCGAGGCGACCGAGGCCGCCAAAGAGAAGCTTGCGCAGATCAAGCAGGCCTTCACCCAATGGGTCTGGACAGACCCCGACCGAGCTGACCGGCTGGCGCGGATCTACAACGACCGGTTCAACAATCTCGTGCCGCGGCATTTCGACGGCAGCCACTTGACTCTGCCCGGCGCCAGCAACGTCATCCGCCTCTACGAGCACCAGAAGCGGGTCATCTGGCGCATCATTGCCGCGGGCAGCACCTACATCGCGCACACGGTCGGCGCCGGGAAGACCTTCTCGATCGCGGCCGCGGTCATAGAACAGAAGCGTCTCGGTCTGATCACCAAGGCCATCTGGGTCGTGCCCGGGCACTGCCTGGCGCAGGCAGCGCGCGAGTTCCTGCAACTCTACCCGACCGCCCGGATCCTGGTCGCCGACGAGGCGAATATCGCGAAGGAGAAGCGGTCCCGCTTTCTCGCCCGCGCTGCCACATCCCACTGGGACGCGATCATCATCACCCATTCGGCGTTCCGGTTCATCGCGGTGTCGGCGGCCTTCGAGCGGCAGATCATCGAGGACCAGATCGCGATGCACGAAGCGCTTCACCTGCGCTGCGATGACGGCGACCGCACGACGCGCAAGCGCATCGAAGCGATCAAGGAACGGCTTTCCGAACGGCTGGAAAGCATCAAGGGCCGACGTGACGACATGGTTACGATCGAGGAGATCGGCATCGACCAGGTCGTCGTCGACGAGGCCCAGGAGTTCCGAAAGCTCTCCTTCGCAACCAACCGCGTCAACCTGAAGGGCGTCGATCCGGAGGGCTCGCAGCGCGCCTGGGACCTCTACGTCAAGTCGCGCTTCATCGACCAGAAGAACCCGCGCCGGGCGCTGATCCAGGCCTCGGGAACGCCGATCACCAATACATTGGGGGAGATGTACACGCTGCTGCGCTTCCAGTCGCCGGACGCACTGTTCGGCCGTGGCGTCCACGAATTCGACGCCTGGGCGTCCGCGTTCGGCGATACGCGCATCGAGCTCGAATTGCAGCCCTCGGGCGCCTACAAGCCCGTCGAGCGGTTCTGCGAGTTCATCAACGTCCCCGAGCTGATCGATATGTTCCGCTCGGTCAACGACGTCGTGCTCAAAGACGATCTGCGGTTTTGCTTGACACTGCCGCGGATCAAGGGCGGCCAGCGGCAGCTGATCACCGCCGAAGCCAGCGAAGCGTTCCGTGACTACCAGCAGGCCTTGGCACAGCGGATCGAAGCGATCGAGAACCGCACACGGCGCGTGCAGAAGGGCGACGACATCCTGCTGGCGGTCATTACCGACGGGCAGCACAGCGCCATCGACATGCGCCTGGTCTGGCCGGGCAACGACAACGAGCCGGGCAACAAGCTCAACAAGCTGATCGTAAAAGTTCACCGCATCTGGCTCGAGACAGCGGGCCACCGCTACAGACGGCCTGACGAAACACCGTTCCCGATCCCGGGCGCCGGCCAGCTGATCTTCTCCGACCTCGGGACGATCAGCGTCGAAGCCAAACGCGGCTTCTCCGCCTACCGCTGGATCAAGCAGGAGCTCGTGCGGCTCGGCGTGCCCGCCGCGGAGATCGCCTTCATGCAGGAGTTCAAGCGCTCGGCCGACAAGCAGCGCCTGTTCAACGAGTTCAACGCCGGCCGCGTGCGCATCCTGATCGGCTCGTCCGACACAATGGGCACAGGCGTGAACGTGCAGCTGCGCCTCAAAGCCCTGCACCATCTCGACGTGCCGTGGCTGCCGTCGCAGATCGAGCAGCGCGAAGGACGCATCGAGCGGCAGGGCAATCAGAACGGCGAGATCGAAATCTACACCTACGCGACACTGGGCTCGATGGACGCCACGATGTGGCAGACCAACGAGCGCAAGGCGCGCTTCATCGCCGCCGCCCTCTCCGGCGACCGCAGCATCCGCACGCTCGAAGACGCGGACCACCAGGCCAACCAATTCGCGCTCGCCAAGGCGATCGCCTCGGGTGAGGCGCGGCTGATCCAGAAAGCCGGCCTCGAAAGCGAGATCGCGCGCCTGGAACGGCAGCGCGCGGCGCATTTCGACGACCAGCTCAACATCCGGCGCCAGATCCAGAACGCGCGGCACGATCGCCACACTGCCGAACAGACGATCGCCGCCATCCGTGAGGACCTGTCGCGGCGCGTGCCGACGAGAGGCGAGGCATTCGCATTGGAAAGGGAGGGGAGGGTGATCACCGAGCGCAGGATGGCCGGCGCCCTCCTCCTCTCCAAGCTGCGTCTCGCCGAGCGTTCGCGCACCCAGGGGGAGTGGAGTATCGGACGCCTCGGCGGCTTCGACCTCGCCTGCGAGGCCCATGCAACCCTCGCCGGAGCGTTCCGGGTCGCACTGGTCCTGCGGCGCACTGCGTGCGACCAGGAGATCGCCGTCGAGCCCGACCTGACCCCGCTCGGGCTGATTTCCCGCCTGGAGCATATCCTGGAACGCTTCGAAGTGGATCTCCAGGAGCAGCAACGGCTGGCATTGGATGCAACCCGTCGGCTTGCCGATTACGAGTCTCGACTCGGCGAGGCCTTTCCCCTCCAAGCCGAGCTTGATGCCAAGCGCACCGAGCTGACACGCATTGAAGCGGAACTCGCTGACAACAGTAAGAATGTACGGAGTACTGCAAACTTCATCGAGAGGACGGAAGACGCGGCCTGAGCAGGGCACGCATCCCGCACGCCCTGGAACAGCGTGATCCAGTCGTCTCCCAACAGTCCGCAACGACTATTGTCGACGGCCAGTGTCCGCCCTCAGTCCATTTTTTGCGGACCCACCGACATGAACCTCCTCATCGCGCCTCCGCCGTCTCCCCTCGGAATGCGAGCGGTTTTAGGCCGCGCGCCGGCTGCAGCGGAAAGGGTGGGTCCTCGCCATGCTCGGCCGCGGGCGGCCTGCGCGTGGCGCCGGCCGGTCCCGCTTCGCGCCTTTCACGCCGCCCGCCTGTTGCCCGGCCTCGTCCCGCCGCACCGCGAGGGAATACGCAAGCGGCGCAAATGGAGGTTCATATGTGCAAGGTTCTCAACAAGCACGCGGTGGCCAGCCACGCCAATGCTGTCTACATCGGACGCGGCACCAAATGGGGCAATCCGTTCCGGATCGGGAGCGACGGCGATCGCGCAGCCGTCATCGCCAAGTACGAATGGTGGCTGCGCAATCAGCACCATCTGCTGCGCGCGCTCGATGAATTGCACGGCTGCAATTTGTTGTGCTTCTGCGCGCCCAAAGCCTGTCATGGCGATCTGCTGCTGCGGCTCGCCAACGCTTCGCGCGAGGAGCGCATCGCGTGGTGGCGCGCGGATGGCGCGTGATCGTCACCGGCCGGCGCCAAGCGGCAGACCGGGTCGCGACCAAGCCGAAGATCCCTAGGCTAGGCTAGAGGGCTTGCGACTAAGTTCCACCCATGGGGCACTGTGAGGCGAAATGTGCCCTGCTGCCGGCGTCGAGCGCAATACGACGGCGCCCCTGCGCAAAACTAGATCAGGACCCGCGTCCGAATGCGCAGTGCCGGACCGATGGAAACCACCCAAGCCGGTTCTGCAACGAAGACGCAAAAGAACGTGCCGCATCACCTGCCGCCGCCGCAAGGGTCCGCCGCGCGATGGCGCGCCAGCCCGGCTTTGCCGGCTTCGCCCTTGCCCCGGCCGGCCGGGATGCGACCGCGGACCGGGGGTCTCCCCGAAGCAGAAGGGAGACGCAAACCCATAGATCCAGGAGCCAATCATGGCGGAACTCCGCAGCGTCGACCCACGCATCCGCCAACCGAACCCCGACAATCCGAGGCGCACTCCCGTCTCACCAGCGATGGACGAGCAGCTGCTCGCGTCGATCAAGGCGATCGGCATCATTCAACCCCCCATTGTCGTCGAAAAAGACGGCGCGCTCGTGATCAATGCCGGCGATCGCCGGGTAAAGCAGGCGATCCGGGCTGACTTCGCAGCAATCGATGTGCTCGTCTGCGACGCCGACGAGGCGCGCGACCTGATGCGGTCGCTCGCGGAGAACCTCATTCGCGCCTCCATGAACAGCGTCGATATCTGGCGCGCCATCGACACCCTCGAGAACAAGGGCTGGAACGAGCAGGCCATTGCCGACGCGCTGGCGCTCCCAGTGCGCACAGTAAAGCGGCTCAAGCTGCTGGCTCATCTGCATCCGCCGATGCTGGACGCCATAGCTGCCGGAAGTGTGCCAACCGAGGATCAGCTGCGTACCATCGCCGCGGCAAGCCGCGACGAGCAGGCGCAGGTCTGGAAGAAGCACAAGCCCAAAAAAGGGCATGAGGCCAGCTGGTATGAGATCGCCCGCGCGCTCGCCAAGCGGCGCATTCCGTTCTCGGCGGCAAAATTCGGCGATGATCTCGCGCAGGCCTACGGCGTGGTCTGGGAAGACGATCTCTTCACGCCCGCCGGCGAGGACGGCCGCTAACCGACCAATGTCGACGGTTTCTTCGGCGCGCAGCAGGAGTGGCTGCAGAGTAACCTCCCCGAGCGCGGGACGCTGCTGCCGCAAGACGAATACGGGCGGCCGCAGCTGCCGAAGAAAGCCGAAAACGTCTACCGCACACCGGGCAAGAATGACCAGATCGGCCATTACCTCGACCCCTATTCGGGCGCGGTAAAGACCCTCGTCTATCGCCTCCCGGATGCCAGGAAAGCGAAGGCCGGCAACGAGCCTGCGGGAACGGCGCCGGAGCCGGCGGCGCCGCAGCCCAAGACCCGGCCGGACGTGACCCAGAAGGGTCTTGCAATGATCGGGGACTTCCGCACCGACGCGCTCCACCAGGCCCTGCGCGAAAGCCGGATCGAGGACACTACGCTGCTCGGGCTGCTGGTACTGGCACTCGCCGGCAAGAACGTTTCCGTTCAAAGCGGCGCTGACATGAGCCCCTTCGACCGCGAGAGGATCGCCGCCACGATCACCGAAGGCGGCGTCCTTACCTCGGACTTCGGGCTGATCCGCACCGCTGCCCGGAGCATGCTCGTTGCCGCCCTCTCATGCCGCGACAACATGACCAACAGCGGCCCAGGAGCGCGCAGCGCCGGCGAGGCGATCGGCGCGTCCGTCTACCTGCCGACGATGGCCACCGACGGGTTCCTCTCCTGCCTCTCGCGGCAGGCGCTCGAGAAGGCGGCCACGACGGAAGGCGTGCGGGCCGAGGTCCGCGTGCGCGATACCCGCGCCCGGTTCATCGAGCGCTTCGCGGACACGCGCTACGTCTACCCGGGCGCCCTCTTGCAGGTCACCGCGGAAGAGATCGCAGCCGCGGCGGCGGCCTCGCCGAGCCACCTCGGGCGCTGGCCCAGCGAGGTCACCAATGACGGCTTCGATGGCGATACCGGAACAGGCGAGGACATCGTAAGCGACACCGATGCACTCGCCGCGTCGGCCATCGCCGACATGCCGCCGGTGGACTGAGCTCAAAGCCTCCCCGCCGGGGCTCGTTCCCGGGGTGATCCCGGAGAGGCTCCGGCCGGACACCAGCGATCCGAGAGGACCGATCCATGACCCACCCAACACCAGGCGGGGCAGGCCTCCGCATCGCATCGGCGATGCCGAGCTCGACGCCGGTATCCCCACGCCACCTCGACCGGAACATTCTGCGGCACGGTATTGCCGCGCGCCGCCACCGCCTCGCCGAACTCGAGACTTTAATGGTGGAGGCCTGCGAGCGTGCCGCCATGCGCGGCGCATGCCGCAACGTCCGAATAGACGACTGCAAGACATGGGACAAGGCGACCTGGCAGCGCTACCTCGAGGCCGCCGCGCGACTCGAACCGGATTACCTGCCCCGGATGCGCAGATTGCTCCGGGACATCGACAGATTCGAGCGGCTGCTCACTTTGCCAATGGCAGCCGAGCCTACTGCATGACCGAACAGACCACGGGCATTTGCCTGAGGAGTACTGGATTCGTCAGATCACCGACCGCGCGATCATGCGTCGCGGCTCAATGACACGGTTCCAGTAAGAGGCATTCGTCTGCACGACCCCGCCCCGCGCGAGCGGAGAGCATCGGGGCACGGGTCGGGCATGACAGAGCGAGCTCGCGCAGCAGTTGGGCCACTATTGGAAATCCCCCGAACCTCGTCCACAACAACAGATCTGACGAGAACCGCCGGACCACGCGCGCGACCGTCATTCCGAAGAGGCTCCAGGAACACCGAGAAGAAGGCAACGGAGGCCAGCGAGCTGAAATCGAATCGATGAAACCCGCGCACTGCTTCGAGCGAATGCAACTTGCGCTCCTCGCCGTCGTCCTCCGGTTCCCTCGGGCACTCGCGGTCTAGACCGGTTTCCGTCCCGCTCCCGCATCCCCGCTTTGGCTTAGGCCAAGCGCCGCCGCTCGCGCGCTCCCGTGTCGCTGCGCTCCCGCGCCAGTGGCGGCGCTCGGGGGCGGGCGGTCCTGATCCCGGTCTCCGTCGACCGCACCCGAGGGAACGACGCCGGCGTGGTGCGGGCGACCTTCCCGAGAGGATGGATAAAGGAAGGAACTGCATATGTCCGGCTATCTCAACCGCGTGCAGCTGATCGGCTACCTCGGTCGCGACCCCGAGGTGCGCACGACCCAAACTGGCAAGACAGTCGTTACTCTCGTCATTGCCACCAGCGAGAGCTGGAAAGACGAGCGCGGCAACCGGGTCGAACGCACAGAATGGCACCGCATCGTCATCTTCAGCGAAGGCCTCGGCCAAATCGCAGAAAAGTACCTCGAGAAAGGTTCGGAGGTTTACCTCGAAGGCAAGCTCTGCACCCGCAAATGGCAGGACCAGTCGGGCGCAGACCGCTACAGCACCGAGATCCATCTGACGCCCTACAATGGGGTTCTGATCTTCCTCGACAGCGGGCGGGAAGGCGACCCCGGCGTTGCCACGAGCGCGAGCGAAAGCCGCGGTGGCGCCACCGGAGGGACAGGCGGGACCAGCAATCTCGACGACGAGATCCCGTTCTAGCTCGATCACTGCGCGGCGGCGAGTGTCCCGCCGCGCCGTCCTCCCAACAACAAAGCGGGACTCCGGCACGCCTCAGCGGCTGCGGCGGGCCGATTGGTGCCCTCGCCGATGATCGTCATCCATTGCGACCAATCCCAAGGCCGCCACGAGGCACACCTCGTAGCACTGGCTGTCGGCTGCGCGATCCGAGCGGAACACGTCGGCTCGGCTTGATCGCAACCGCGCCAGTTCTACGACGCCGGCGTCCGTTTCGCAGGCGCTTCCGTCATCATCTCAATCCTGAAGGAGGGATCCGCGATGCCGACCACCGTCTACATGCTCCTTTGCCAGACCGATCGTACCGGGCAGGTGCTCGGCGTCTTTGCGGATCGTGCGCATGCCGCCGACATTGCCCGCTGCTGCGCCGCGACGCATGCCGAAAAACTCCGGCGGCAGGACCAACAAACCTTCAAGGCGCCCGTCGCAGCCGATATCTACCAGGTCCATGTCGAAGACCTGGACTCAAACGTCACCGTCTCGGTCCGCCACCGCTTCCTTGATGAGCCGGAGTCATTCCGCTGGCTGGTCCACGGGTTCGAGATCGTCCCGAATCAGGAGTGAAGAGCCAGCCCAGCGCGGGGTCCGACCCTCAGGCGCTGCAACGCCAATGAACCATCCACCCGGGCCGGCTCGGCGCCGGCGGGCCGTCCTCGACGACTGCAACAGGAAGACAGATTAATGACTGCGAACGCTCCGATAGATACCCATGCCCAGTTTTTGCACCGTGCAATAGCATGGATCGGGGACGAGGCTGCTCACAGCGCCCGGGAAGCGCTACCGGCGGTATATATTTGCCAGCGACCACAGCAACGACGGTGTCGCTGGGAGCGCAGAGCAGCGGGAGGCTTATGACAGGTAAAGCGGACAGCGGTTCAACTCGCATATGCACGCTGAACGATGAGCTCCGGCGCTTCGGCCGCGGTGGTCGGATCATGATGACGCCGGGGATCCAAGCATTGGGCGTCGAAGGCGTTGCACGTGTCTTCTCTGCAGTGGCGGCATTCGCTTCGACGCCGTAATCCACAATGCGGGCATCGGCTACCGTAGTCAGCTCCAGCCGGTGTCATTAGGCCGAACCACCGACTCCCGCGCGGGTCGCGCTATCAGCCGGGACGAACTACTCGACGATGTGCGAGTTTGGCACGGGTCGGATGCTGCGGATAGTGCAGAGCTATTCTGCTCGCTGTTGATACATCAGACGTCCACCTGTTCGGCTATGGCGAGGGCGCGGTCGACCTCCATGCCGAGATAGCGCACCGTGCTCTCTATCTTCCCATACCCCAACAACAGCTATACTGCGTGCAGGTTACCAGTGCGGCGGTAGATGACGGTAGCTTTGGTTCGGCGCAGCGAGAAGCATGGGTTCAGCCCGATGGTGCGGATCCGATGGGAGCCCGCCGGGCGCATTGCCGCGTCGTTATCGGCCGATCTCGACCGTGAACGGCCGCCGAAGAGGAATTCGCGCGGGCTTTTATTAGCGGCTGCGATATAATTTTGATCGCCTCTCGCGTATGGAAAGCCACTCCTCATTGCGGGGTTGAGCATGAAATTGGAGAGCCTAAATGAACGCGCCGCGTCAAACCTATCGGGCCGGCAAGTGTCTGGCCGCTGTCTTTGCGGTGCGGTGGAGCTAGAGATCGACTTTCCCGCTTTTTGGGCCTGGCACGATCACTCCGCAGCAAGCCGTCGCGCGCACGGCGCCGCGTATGCGACCTATATCGGCTGTTGGCGCAAGCGCGCCCGCGTGGCGAAGGGCCGAAGAAGCATCGCGCGCTTCGAGGATGCGAAGACGGAGTCGACCCGAAGCTTCTGCTCCCGGTGCGGCACGCCGTTGCTTTATGAGCGCAAGCGCTCGCCTCACACGGTCAATATCCCGCGGGCACTCTTTACCGGCCGTATCGGCCGCGAGCCCCACTATCACGTGGCCATCGAGGAGCTTCAGGATTGGGCCTACACAGGGAACCGGCTTGTCCCCCTTAAGGGCTATCCCGGTGTCGTCTGGGAACGCCCGAAATCGCGCCGGCGCCCGCGCGAGATTGATGACCTTGAGTTCCTCGACCGGCGCGTCCCGTCCGCGCGTGCCCGTGTCGTCCGGTGAACGCGTTTGCGTCCTCTTCCGATTACGCGCG
>Ga0306921_10003800_pt1 | contig 15368 bp, 14 predicted proteins | sample sta12Cox44000080_FD_203760 | JGI IMG/M metagenome (GOLD analysis project Ga0306921, IMG submission 203760) | Lab enrichment of tropical soil microbial communities from Luquillo Experimental Forest, Puerto Rico - statoxic.12C.oxic.44.000.080 (v2)... | ecosystem: Environmental > Terrestrial >...
GATGGTGCCGTGGCGCTCTTTCTCGAAGCCCTGCACGTCAACCCCACCTACCACCCAGCACGGGCGCGGCTCGGCGAGGTGGAGTTTGCTCGCGGCAACTTTGCCGAGGCCGCCAAGCTCATCGAGCGTGCGATCGCTGTGGATCCGAGCGCCCATTGGATGCGGGTGGACGCGGCGGCCGTGTACCTCGATCTTGGAGACACCGCGGCCGTGCAGGACGTGTTATCCGCCATTCCCCCGACTGCGACAATTCACCAGTCTGTGTCGTGGAAGTATTGCCTTTCGATCTACCAGGGTGAGACACAGGGCGCAGCCGCCGAGCTCTATGCGCTCCCGCACGGCAAGCTCAATGAAATACTGATCAAGGATCTGGACTGCGCTTCTGCCGTGATTCGCGACGACGCCCTCGAACGGCACGACTATGGCCGGGGACTGCGTACACTGGAGGTGTGTCTGACGCCAGATTGGGATTCGATGCTCAGCCGTCTGGACACTGATGCACGAGCGAGCTGTGCGGTGCGGTACGCGAGTCTCCTGGTCGCCTCGGGCGAGCGCGACCGTGCCGCGAAGCTTCTGCACTCCATGCTGAAGGGGCTGAAAGACTACAAGCCCTATAGTGACGTCGCAGTGGTTCACGCCAGTGCGCTCGCTTTACTCGGCGACACCGACGGTGCCTTGAAGGCGCTCGAGGTCGCTTTCACCGCGCAGAAATTTGGCTGGTGGTATGAGCTCGAGCGCGCGCGTGCACCCGAGTTCGAGGCACTGCACGCGCAGCCACGCTTTCAGAGCCTTGCGCGACAGTATCAGGAGATCGTGGCCAAACAGTCGGCGCTGCTTGCCGAGATGCGCCGCTCGGGTGAGGTTCCTCATCGGCCGCCGCAGAGCGCCACGACCTCCGGAAACTGAACGGCGCTCGTTACCGATGTGGGCGATCCGAACGGAAGCCCAGGGACGTAGAGCTACCTGTTGAAGCTTGAGTTGGCCAACACCTTCATCTCATTAGTGGAGACGACCTCTCAATGTGAGACTAGCCTTTGCTAAGGTGCAGAGGGTGGCTCGGCATCGGTCGGCAGATGCATGTAGTGACGGTACAGAGCAACGGCCCGATTGATATAGGACTCTTCGTGTCCCTTCGCGAGGAAACTTACCGGAAGAACGCGTGTGATCGAGTAGTAGGCCCAGACTCCCGGCGAGCGCTCGTCCAGGAAGTACAAGGTGTCCAGCCCGCCGGCATCATAAACGGTGAAGCCCCATTGTTTGACGGCATCTACATTTGAGGTTTCTACGACAACTCGTCCCCGCTGTCCCTCCCGCAGTCGTAGCCGATAGGTGATGGCACGTCCTGATCGGGTGTCCGTTGTCAAATAGTAGTGATCTTCCCCCGTAGCCAGCTCAGAGGCGGAATAATCGGAGCGCGCTTGAGTGGACCCCGCTCGGAGGATCGCGAAGGCTGAGGACACTAACGGGCGCATTTTGTGATCCGTTACCGACCAGTACTGAATAGTCTGCAGTTTTGAAATCGCGCCGAATCTTCCGATGACAGCATCTGGACTATCCGTGGTGCGAACGACCGAGGCGACCGTAACCCAGCTCGCAGCTGTCGTCGTCTTATTGAAGCATGCGGCTCCCACTGGCGCGGCAGAATCGTCATTGGAACGAATCACTTGCGCAATCGGGGGCGAATCGAGTTGTGGGTAGTGGGCTTCGACACCCGCATCTAGACAGCCAGCACTGGGCGGTTGTAGGAGGCGCGCTTGTGCCGGCGTTGTAGTTCCCGGCACCACAATGGCCAAAAATAGCCACCAACCGTACGTAGCAGACAATGGCCTCATTGGTAGCTCGCGGCCCGACCATTCATGTATCCATCCTGCGAGGCTGCTCACCGATAGCGATCTTCCTTTGTGGCGAGCAACCTGCGTTGCAGTTCAGACTCTGTGAACCATCGGCCAGCGACCATTACACCGACCCGCTTTTCGAGGTTGTCGATGTTCTCTAACGGATTTGCCTTCAGCAGCAGGAGATCGGCTCGCATTCCCGTGCTGATCGTCCCGAACTCCTTCTCTTGCTGAAGGAACATCGCCGCGTCACTGGAAGCGGCGCGTAGTGACTCGTAGGGGGTGAGACCCGCCCGTACGAAGCTTCGCAACTCGGCTTGCAGGGAAAAGCCGGGCAGCACCGTTGGCTTCGGCGTATCGGTTCCCAGTAACAGGTGGGCACCGCGCTCGTGCAATGCGCGCACGATCATGAGATATAGGTCATAAGCGCGCTGCCTCACTTCTGGATGTGCTCCCCAGTTAGGCATTCCTCTCCTATATCGTTCGACGAGAGCCGGAGGGACCAGATCGACCTCGCGTTGCCACTCAGCATCTTCGGCGAAGTTTTCGAAGAGTACGAGCGTTGGGCAGTTCCAGATATTGCCGTCCCTGATCGAGTCGACGAGCGCCGGTAGGCGGCGCATGTCAGCGCCGTCGAGAAGTTGCCGCATTGTGGTGGCATCCGTCACAGAATCCGGGTCGGGCTGCAGCGCCTCGAGAAAACCGTCCAGGTGCTCTATCGAAGCCTGTCGCGCCTCAATCACTCCACGCAACCCGACGGAGTACGGCACGTGACCCACGACAGGCAGGCCACGATCTCTGGCTGACGAAACCAACCGGTGATAGGCGTCCGCTGATAGGCCGTTGTAGACCTTGATCGCAATCCGATGTGCTCGGACATCTTCCGCCACGGCCGCCTCGGCTTCGGACTCACTTGCCACGACCCGACTGCCTTGCCAGCTGCTGGGACTCCCGTCGGTGATCGGGCCCGTCGAGTACACATGTGGTCCGAGTACACGCCGCGACTCAACCTCGGTAGCGAAGGTGTCGATTGCGGAGTCACCCCACATATTTCGCACGACGGTGATCCCATTCGACACGAACAGCAGGCCCAAGACGCGGTTTTCGCGTTCGTGGTCGTCAGACGCGGAAAGCGGTGGAATGGCATGAGAGCTCGCCTGCGCGGATGGAGGCTTCTGGGATCTGATAGCGTCGAGTGACCGGATGAGATGCACGTGCATATCCGCGAGACCCGGCGTCAGAAAATCACCCCTGCCGTCAATCTTCAGTGCATCGGCCGGCGGCCTCACGGCTGTGGCAGGTCCAATTTGCGCTATGCGTTGCCCCACCACCAGTACGGTCTGCCCTGGCAGGACGGTGTCCTGGTCCATGGGAACGACCGTCACGTTGACGAACGCGATCGGCTGTTCCCGAGCTTCGACGCAGGACGCTCCCCAGAAAGCAATGATCGCTGACAGCGCTGTGCATCGCGTGAATTTGTGTCGCGCACACATGGCGGACCTCGTGCGGACTGAGCTGACGCGAATCTTTGACAATCGCGTCTTCTCAGGATCACCCGCGTTCGGTGTTCAATATTATCTGTTCGTTTCCCGCCCTCAAAGGGCTAGAAATGCCCGGTGTTGGAGCGGAACAGGTCGCTCGGATCGTAGCGGCGCTTGATGTCAGAAAGCCGTAGCGCCGCGCTGCCATAGAAGGTTCGCACGCGTGACCTTTCGTTCGGGCCGCGAAGGTTCGGATAGCCACCGCGCATCGCCAGCGGCTGATCGATCGCGGCTCAACTCGACTGCATGGAGCTTGTGCTCTGGTGTCGACTGCCGCGCTCGGCCTCAATGCGACGCCCAGCCTCGGGCCCTCGGACAGCGTCACGGACGATACGCTCGATCACTTCCTGTCCATTCTCACAAATGGCAGGGTGACGGCCGACGACGTCGGAGCATCCGCCCCGCATCAAGTGCACTCATCAGTCAGCGCGCGCTCCCGCAGATTGCGGGCTCGCGGGGAGATTTGCGGGAGTCAGATGTGTACAGTGCTGCTTCTGAGAGGAAAGTCGCCTGGAGCGAGAATGGGACAGCCGAAGATTCTCTTGTTTCGCGTCGCTCACGATTTGAGCGCAAGGCTCGTGCCGGAACTTTTCGGCGCTGGGTACGATGCGGCGATATCGGAAAGCGCGGATGTGCGTACCGTTCTTCAGCAACGGCCTGATCTGATCCTGCTGCAGACGGATGTGCGAACTCTCGACTGCTGTGGTCTTCTCGTTGAGCTCAAAGGCAACGACGCCACAGCGCCGGTGAAGATAATCCTTCTCGCTGAAGGTGGGCCTCTGGAGCGCAGCCGTGCTCTCGATCTGGGTGCGGACGACGTTTTGACTATTCCCTTTGAGACCGTCGAGCTCTTCGCCCGAATCCGGGCGCAGCTCCGGGAAAAGGCTCCGGATGATCGCTTGCGCTTGCAGGTGGTCGACGCCCAGAAGAAAGAGCGCGAAGCTGAAGCGGCGTTGGCCGCGATCGTCGAGCAAAAAGAGACCGGGAAGAAGCGCCGGATTGCACTTGGTGTGGTAAGCGCTCTGGCGGTGATCGGCGTGGGCATTGCTCTTCGAAACGCGCAGGTAAGTCGCAAGTCAAACGCGAGCCTGGTTTTGCAGCTGCAGAGTCTGCGCTCAGAGATACTCACTCAAGGTCAGCTTCTCGAGCGCGCACAAAAGAGCCGCGAGGCGGGTAATCAGGAGAATGCATCGGTCAGCAAGCAATTGGAAGAATTGCGGGCAGAGAGTGCAGAATTGCGGAACAAGATCTCCGCCTCGACGGGGCCCTCTCTTTCCGATCTCGACAACCGTTTGAAGCAGACCGACTCCCGGATCGGAAAGCTCGAGAACGAGTCGCGCGTCGCACAAGAGATCGTCCGGGATTATTCAAACAGCGTCTGTCTGATCTACGCGATTGTGGGTTTTCGCGACAAGACGAGTGGCGCTCGGCTGATGTTCGCCGGAATTGATGCGAATGGCAATCCGGTCACCGATGGCAAGGGAAATATCGCCGTCACCACTGAGGGCGGCAGCCGGCCCGTCTATCTGCACGTCTTTGGAAGTGGCTTTCTGATTGATGGCGCCGGTCATATCCTCACCAACCACCACGTACTCGAACCGTGGTGGCACAACGCGGAGGCGATCCCGGTACCCCGCGATACTTTCGAGCCCACCATCGTGTCGATGTCAGCTTATTTTCCGGGGTACGAATCGCCAATGCCCCTGCGTGTACAGCGCGTGAGCGAGGATTTTGACCTTGGGCTGGCATCAGTCGATTTGCCCGCGAGCCATCCGAGACCCGTCACAATCGATCAGCAAGCCCCGATTTCCGGTAGCCCGGTCGTCTTGATCGGATATCCCACGGGAGTCGAAGGGATTCTTGCACGTGTCGACGAGCCTACGCTCAAACGGATCGCGCAGGCAGCCGGCAACAACACCGAGGGTCTCGTGCAGGAACTTGCTCGAAGAAAGCTGATCCGACCGCTGGTGACGCAGGGCCATCTTGGCGTCGTCGGCCCGGATCGACTGGTCTACGATGCACAAACAACTTCTGGCGGGTCCGGTGGCCCGGTATTCGATAGCAGCGGCAAAGTCATCGGCGTGAACTTCGCGATCCTGTCGGGTTTCTCCGGCTCGAATTTCGCTGTTCCCATCTTGCGTGCCGCCAGGCTGCTCGAAACGTCAAAATCCGGGAAAGCAGCGCGTTGATGCTGCGGCCCCGACCTGAAATGGCGAACGAAGCAGTCGGCGTGTATGCCAGGCTGTCCGCAGTAGCGGCTACGCTCGGAATCGTGTGCCGAGGCGGGTTCGTCCTCGAGCCCGGCGAGGAGCTGCCCGAGGTCGATGCCGGCCGCCCGAGCAGGACTCTGGTGTTGCTCGGCTTTGGCGCGATGCAGTGGTCCGCCTTCGCTGCGTCGGCGGAATTTGCGGATGGCCAACCGCACCCGTTGGATCGCTGGTCGGTACGTGTGATCGGGCAGCTCGGGACACTCTTTGGAGCGCGGCCGCTTTACCCGTTCGGCGGACCACCGTGGTGGCCCTTTCAGTCATGGGCGCAGCGTGCAGAGGTGCTGCACTCGAGCCCGCTCCGCATTCTCATGCATCCGCGCTTCGGGCTCTGGCACGCTTATCGCGGGGCCTTGCTGTTCGCCGGAGAGTTCGCGCTGCCACCGCGAATGTCCTGGCCTTCACCGTGCGAGAGCTGCGCGACAAAGCCGTGCATTGCGAGCTGTCCGGCCGGCGCAGTCACGCCGAACGGCTTCGACCGTGCCGCTTGCGCCGCGCACGTCGCATCACCACAGGGAATCGCGTGTCGCAGCGGCTGTCTGTCGCGCGGCACCTGTCCGGTCGCCGTGTCGCATCGCTACAGCACGGAGCAGGCAACCTTCCACATGCAGCAGCTCAGCCTGGCATGCAGTCACAAGGAACCTTGAGTCGTGAGCTTCAGGTCGATGGACTGATTGATTCGCTATCGCCGCGAGCGCCGCGGCGGCCGCTCCTGATTCTCGGTAGGCAGCGAATTCTTCAGCGGCCCGATCTTCGCGACGATCGCATCGAGCGTCGGGTGCTCGCCCCGCTCGTGTTCGTCGATCGAGGCGCGCATCGCCGCGACATGCTCGGGTGTGGTGCCGCAACAGCCACCGATGATGCGCGCTCCGCCGTCGATCGCCAGGCGCGCGTAGTTAGCCATCAGGTGCGGAGTTCCGGAATACACCGCGTCCGTGCCCTCGAAATGCGGCACGCCGCAGTTGCCCTTCGTGACGAGTGGGTACGGCGCACCGCGCATCTGGGTGAGGCTGACGAGGATGTCGGGCGCACCCACGCCGCAGTTGGCGCCAATCGCAACGGGCGCGACGGGCTGGCTGGCCACAGTCTCCGCGGCGGCACGGGGCAGGAGCCCCATCATCGTACGTCCTGCCGTGTCGAAGGAATACGTGATCACGTAGGGCAAGCCGACGGAGATCGCGGCCTCGGCCGCGGCGTTGGCCTCCTCGGGTGCCGACATGGTCTCGATCCACGCGACGTCGGCTCCGCCATCGCGCAACCCCTCGAGCTGCAGGGCGAAAGACGCGAACGCTGCCGCCTTCGTCAATGCACCCATCGGCTCAAAGAGCTCGCCGGTGGGTCCAACGGAGCCCGCCACGACGATCGGGCGCGTGGCCGCGTCCGCAACGCTACGCGCCAGCTCGGCAGCCCGCCTTGCCAGCGCGTAAGTTCGGTCTTGGGCGTTATGTAACTTCAGACGGTGCGGATTGCAGCCGAAGGTGTTGGTCAGGATGATGTCAGCGCCCGCGTCCACGAAGCGCTGATGCAGCCCCATCACCTCCTCCGGACGGTCGACATTCCAGAACTCCGGAGGTTCTCCCGAGGTGAGCCCGGCCTTGAAGTAGTTGGTGCCCGTGGCACCGTCGGCCAGCAGCACGTGCTTGCGGGTAAGCAGGTCGGAAAGAGTCGTGCGCATCGGCGAGATGATAACTCACCGGACGTGGTCTTCGGCTTGCCGTCGCGCCGGCACACGCAGAGACACCAGCCACAAGCTGAGCGTTGGACCGGCGTGTGCGGATAAGCCGGTGACGCGTTCCGTCTTCCCGGTCCGGCCTCGGACCCTCAAATGCATGCGCGGACGAGCCAGATACTCGTCCACACTCCGAAGGTGAAATAGAGCGACATCCACGGGACCTCGTTCCTCCAGTCCTCCCAGCGGTAGGACATCGTCCAACGTCTGCAGACGTCGACCATACCCTCGGCGATGCTCAAGTATTTGTGTCCGTTTGCTTGGTCGACGAGCCATCGCGACCAGTACATCGGGACGTCGTAGAGAAATATAAACGCAACATAGGCGGTGCCGCCGGCGATGATTGGGAGATAGAGGGACGCGAGTCGATGCGGCCCGGCCACCAACATGCTGGCAACCGCCAGCGCGGCCGCTAGTCCCCATAATGAATTCTCCGCCGCGTGAGCGCGCTGCCCGGTCGTCAGCACCGCGTACCACGAGCATCCTTCGGCGAGCACGATGAGGGGTACTATTGCTAGCGACACTGCTTGCACGAAGGAGGTGGCACCCAATAGTCCGGCACGGTGCAGTATGAGAGCCCATTGGGCTGCGAAGCATAATTCAGCTACAGTCGCGACCGAGCGGCCGATGAGCACGCTGGACAGTCGTGAATGGACAAGAACGATGCGCGGGATGTCGATCACCGGCCGGAAGGAACGGAATGCGCACCCTGCGACGTAGCCGGCGGACAGCAGTAGCTGAAGGTAGCAGGCGGCGGGAGTCTCGCCAGGGATCGAACCGTGTTCGCGTGTGACAGCGACAGCCGCTAACGACCAGAGAGCTACGTTCAGCACAGCGATGGCACGGAGCGAGAGATGCCACCAGGCGACGGCGTGCGACCGCACGCCATTCGGTTCCAGCAGACGGTAAGAGGGTGTAGTCAGCGGGTCATTCAAGCTGCCCGCTCGATGACGGGGCGCTCCACGGCGCTGCGCGGCAGCGGTCCCGGACGGCAGGTGATCAGGTTGGCCTCAAACTCGCGCGTGCACGCCGTCCAACTCGACTGCAGAGCGCGCGCCCGGCATGCGCGTGGGTCGAGTCGCAGCGCTCGCTCTGCCGCCTTGCCGAGATCCTGATCGAGCGCTCCGGTCACGTCATCCTCGACGACGTCGATCGGGCCCGTGATGGGGAAGGCCGCCACCGGCACGCCGCACGCCATCGCCTCGAGATTCACGAGGCCGAAAGTATCGGTGAGACTCGGGAAAACCAGCACGTCGGCCGCGGCGAGATGGGCTGCGAGGTCCTCGCCGTAGCGAAAGCCGGCGTACGTGACCTCACCGTACTGCGCTTCGAGGCGCGCCCGCTCGGGGCCGTCCCCGATCACTATCTTCGAGCCGCGCCACGGCATCTGGAGGAACGCATCCACATTCTTCTCAACCGCCAGGCGTCCCACGTACGCGGCGATCGGGCGCGGCAATTGCAGGAACTTCTTGCTCCGCGGCCGGAACAATTCGGTGTCCACGCCGCGCCGCCAGCGGACGAGATTGCCGAATCCGCGTTGACGGAGTTCGTTCTCGACCGACTGCGTGCTCACCATGCAGCGTTGCGCGGCGGCGTGAAAGCGGCGCAGAGCGGCATAGGAGAGCCAGAGCGGTATGGGCCAGCGGGACTTGAGGTAGAGCGGAAACTGCGTGTGATAGGAGGTCGTGAAGCGCCAGCCGTGCCTGAGGCAATAGCGCCGCGCGGCGAGTCCGAGCGGGCCCTCGGTAGCGATGTGGACTGCCTGTGGCCCGAACGATTGTAACTTGCGCGCCAGAGCTGCCATCGGCCTCACGGCCACGCGGATCTCGGGGTAGCTCGGGCAGGGCAGGGTACGGAAGTCGCGTGGCGCGGCGATCATCACCTCGTGGCCGAGTCTCACGAGGCACGCGGCGGTCTGCGCCAGGGTGTTGACGACGCCGTTGGTCTGCGGAAACCAGGCGTCTGTCACGATCATGATTCTCATGCGCGCGCACATCCTCAACGAGGATCGTGACAGTAGCGTGAAAGCAGCGAGATAAAAAAAGCTGCCCACACAGCGGGTTGTCATCTGTTCTTAACATTATTCCTATAATTCGTTCATGCCAGCGCCGGCGCGCTGTCACAACGAGTGGAGGAGCGAATGCACGCCTTTCTTGCCGAACTGAAGAAGCAACGTTGGGATGACCATCGGTACTACCACCACAGCCGCATCAACCAGACCCTGCACCTGGTGAGTGCGCTCAGCTTCCTCACCGCCTACATCTTCATCTTCACCAACCCTGTCGCCGCCGCACTCATCGGCTGGCTGGTGGCAATGGTGACGCGCCAGCTGGGCCATTTCGTCTTTGAGTCCAAGGACTATGACCAGGTGAACCAGGCCACGCACGCGCACAAGGAAGACATCAAGGTCGGCTACAACCTCAGGCGCAAGGTGGTTCTGCTGTCGATCTGGGGGGCGTCACCCCTGGTTCTGTGGCTCGATCCGACGCTGTTCGGCATCTTCCGGACGACGCACGGCCACGCCGACTTCGTACGGCACGTCTGTCAGGTCTGGCTCGCCCTCGGCCTGGGCGCCTTGCTCTTTCGCACGGTGCAGCTGTGCCTGCAGCAGAGTGTATTAACGGGCGTCGTGTGGTTCACGAAGATCCTCACCGACCCGTTTCACGACGTCAAACTCTACTGCCGGGCACCACTCGCCTTGCTGCGCGGGGAACTGGTCGATCCGATGGAGGATGTCGCCCACCAGGCCTGAAGCAGCTCACGCAGGACGCGTCGACGGATCGCTTTGTTAGTGAGCGCCGGATTCTGCCACCACCAGCCATCGCGCTGCATCGCCTCGGCTGCCGCAACCACACGATCAGCGACCGCGGTGAAGTCGGCGTCACTGTAGTTGAGGCTGAAGATGAGCCGCGCAGTGCCAATCCAGCTGAGCGACAGGCCCTGCGCGCGCAGGTAATACTGGAACATCCAGTTGTAGCGCGAAGCCTCGAGGTAGTTGAAGGTCCAGATGGACGAGAGATTCGCCACTTGAACTGGGAGCTCCGCCGCCTGCAGTCGCGCGTTGAGCTCGGCTGCACGGCGCTCCCAGACCGCATCGAGGTCGCGGTAGAGGGCACGGATCGGCGCGCTTTCCAGGCGCGTGAGGAACTCGTCCATTGCGCCCATCACGTAGGGGTGCGCATTGAATGTGCCGCGCGCCAGGCACACGTCGGCCGGGTGTTCTTCGTCGTAGCGTTTCATGAGATCGCGCCGTCCGCAGACGACTCCCACCGGCAGTCCTCCGCCGAGACTCTTGCCGTAGGTCACCAGGTCGGCGCGCACGCCGAAGTACTCCTGCGCACCCCCGCGAGCGAGACGAAAGCCCACAAACACTTCATCGAAAATGAGAACGATCCGCCGCGCGGAGCACACCGCGCGCAGCTCCTTGAGCCACGCTGCGTAAGCCGTGCGGTCGAAATGGGCACTCCGTCCGCTATCGACCAGGCCCGAATCGGCCGGCGCGTTCGCATTCGGGTGCATCGCCTGTACGGGATTCACGAGCACGCAGGCGATATCCCGCCGCGCGCGCAGGACCCGCAACGATGCCGCATCCATGTCCTTCAGCGTGTAGGTGGCGTCGGGGGGCAGCGGGTTGCCCACTCCGGGCTGCACGTCCCCCCACCAGCCATGGTACGCACCGCAGAAGCGCACGAGGTAACGGCGGCGCGTGTGATAGCGCGCGAGGCGCACGGCCTGCATCACGGCCTCGGTGCCCGACATGTGGAACGACACTTCGTCGAGTCCCGATATCTCGCGCAGCCGCCGGACATTGTCGGCCACCAACGGATGATAGGCACCGAGCACCGGTCCGAGCGCGCGCACCTTCTCGGCACCGCGGTCGATGCACTCCTTGTAGAAGTCGTAGCCGAAGAGATTCACTCCGTAGGAGCCACTCACGTCGAAGAGGCGGTTGCCGTCGACATCGGCCACGGTGACCCCGGAGGAGGACTCGAGGAATGTGCCACCCGGCAGGTACTGTCGGACGATGCGGCTGAACTGAAAGGGCACCCGATAGCGCATCGTAAACTGCAGGTCCGACACCGAGCACGCCACCTCGCGGGTGAGAGCGGTACCCTTCGCGAAGCGCTGTGCGTAGAGCTGCGCGAGTTGAGTGAATCCCGCACGCCGCCTCGCTGCCACTTCCGCGGGCGCATCGTCCGCGTTGAAGAACCGCGTCTCGTCGTATTCGTAGTAGCGAACGAGCCGCGCCAGGAGCCGCGCGAGACGCGCGTGTCCGCCGAGCGAGGCGTGCTTGGCACGCGAAAGCAGCAGCCGCAGTCGCAGACTCCGCAGTGCGAGCAGCGCAACCAGGGCACCGGCGATGTACCACAACAGCATGATTTTCATACTCACGGGCCGCGAGCGAGGCCGATCGCTCCGGCCGCAAACTATTTCAGTCTCGTGACAACCCGATGACAGTCCGTTCGACGATCACTCAGATCACTCAGCAGGAGCGACTGAATTTCCTCTTGACCAACCGGCTGCCCCGTCGCTGGCTCACCCTGTTCATGGGGTGGCTGAGCCGCCTCGAGCAGCCCTGGCTTTGCCGTATTTGTATTGCGATCTGGGGTCTCTTCACAGAGCTCGATCTCAGCGATGCGCAGAAAACCCGCTTTCGCAGTCTGCAGGAGTTCTTTACCCGACAGCTGAAAGAGGGCGCGCGCTGCGCCGATCCCGATCCCGACATCCTCGTGAGTCCGTGCGATGGCATTCTGGGCGAAATGGGTCGGGTGAAGGAAGGGTCGGTACTTCAAGCCAAGGGTTTCCCGTACACGCTCATGGATCTCCTCGGGGATGAGGAGTTGGTGAGTCAGTATCTCAACGGCTCCTTCGTGACACTGCGCCTCACCTCCGGCATGTATCACCGCTTTCATGCACCCTATGACTGTCGCGTGGAGCGGGTGACCTACGTCTCCGGAGACACCTGGAACGTCAATCCGATTGCGCTCCGACGTGTCGAGAGTCTCTTCTGCAAGAACGAACGCGCGATCATTCGCTGCCGGCTGAGCGCATCGAACCACCTCATCACGCTGGTGCCGGTCGCGGCCATCCTGGTGGCGAGCATCCGCCTGCACTGTGCGGACGTGCTGCTGCATCTGAAGTACCGCGGACCTAACACCATTCCCTGCGATGCCAAGCTGCGCAAGGGCGAAGAGATGGGCTGGTTCCAGCACGGCTCCACCATGATCGCCTTCGCACCGCCCGGCATCGTGCTGGCTTCCGGACTGGGCCCGGGAAGGGTGATCCGCATGGGCCACCCGCTGCTGAGTATTGCGGGCAGGGAATCATGAGCGAACTCGCCGTCATCACCGGCACCACCCACGGCATCGGCCGCGTGACGAGCCGTGAGCTCGCGCGCGCCGGGAAAACCGTCGTCATGCTGTCCCGCGACGTGAGGGCTGCAAGTGAGGTGCGTGATGAGATCATACGGCACGCACCTCGCGCCACGGTCGAGGTGGTCCCCTGCGACCTTGCCTCGCTCGCCTCCGTGCGGGAGGCCGCCGCGAGCGTCCGCCGCGACTACCCGCCGCTCGGGCTCCTCGTCAACAACGCCGGCATCGTGAGCACCCGCCACCGCACCTCGGTCGACGGCTTCGAGCTCACGTTCGCAACCAACCACCTGGGTCCATTCCTGCTCACCGCCTTGCTGTCGGGTCACATGGCCAAGGCGGCACGGATCGTCATGGTCGCTTCCCGGATCCACTATCGCGGCCGCTTGGATCTTGCGGCGGTGACAAACGCGCACGTTCGTTACGTGGCTACCGCAGCGTATGCACAGTCGAAGCTCGCTAATGTCATGCATACGTTTGCCCTCGCGCGCCGCATGGCCGGCACCGGCATGAGCGTCAACTGCCTGCATCCGGGTGTCGTCGCTACGAATCTGCTGCCGCGCTGGCTGCAGCTCGTCAAGCCGCTGATCACCCGCGTCATGTTTGACGCCGAGCGTGGCGCACGCACCAGCATCTACCTCGCCCTCGACCCGAGTGTCGCCGGCATCACAGGCCGCTACTTCGACGAGTACCACCTGCCTCGTGATGCCGCGCCGCTCGCGAACGACGTCGAGCTGCAGGAATCGCTGTGGAAGTTGAGCGCTCAGTGGACCGGAGCGCCACAGTGATCCAGGAACATACGCTGCTACCCTGACTGAGAGGCCCGTCATGCCGGAAAATGCCCGATCGCCACTCTCGCCGCTCAAGCCGCTCGGCGAAGCGCTGCTCTTTGCGACCAACTTTCTGCGTCATCCGAACATGCTCGGCTCGATCATCCCGAGCTCGCGCTTTCTCGTAGACCAGGTGCTGGAGCCGGTCGACTGGGGCCGTGCCCGTGTGATCGTGGAATACGGGCCGGGTGTCGGCACGTTCACCGGCGAGATTCTGCGGCGCATGCGCGGCGATGCGCACCTCGTGGCCATCGAGACGAACCGTGACTTCGTGCGTTTTCTGCAACGGACTCTGCCCGATCCGCGGCTACACGTCGTGCAGGATTCGGCCGCAGAGGTGCAGCCGGCACTCCGGCGACTCGGCCTCGCGGCGCCGCGCTACATCATCTCCGGCATTCCACTCGGCAGCATGCCGGAGCCGGTGCGCACCGACATCGTGGTGAAGAGCCGCGCGGCGCTCGAGCCGGGCGGAGCGTTTCTCGTATACCAGTTCACCGCCCGAGCCCTCCCTACACTGCAGCGCACCTTCGGCGATGTGCAGCGCAGTTCCGAGCGACGCAACTTCCCGCCGGCGCAGCTCTTCCTGTGCACGACGCGCGGGGCGTGAATCACCCCCAACCCGTCGACGCTGTTCAAATGCGGCTCGACTTACAACGGTGGTTTCCGTGACCTGTAATGGAACCCTCGGGCCAACCAAGCCTGTGGGTGCACCAGAGATCGACGTGCAGTTCGCAGCCACCGGACTGGTTTTCGTGCTCGGTTGCCTAGCGATTTTGCGCGGGCGTAAACGATCCTGAAGTCACGGGTCCTGACGCCCTGCGGCCTCGTGCTCGAATTCATCTAGCGATCACCCGACTGACATCACCGGCGCGTACCTTCCGCGCTGCCCGTCGCGCAGGGGATTCAAGCATAGCCTTCGCCGGCTCGCGCGCTGGGGGATGCGGCTGGGTTTGTGGAGGGATCCGGCCGCATCCCTGGGCGCCTCCCGCACGGCGCGAGGAGTTCTCAGCCACTGCGTGAACGAGGCGTGGCTGCCCCCCGCAGGCGCACTTACACGGAGGTCGCAGGATGAGTAACGCGCCGTACATTGATCCGATTCAGCACGCCTGGCGGCAGTGCAACCCGCATGCGCCGTTGCCATCCGCTTTGGTACAGCGTGCGGCGCCATTTGGTTGGGCACGCACCCCCGACTCGCCCCACGGCCAAGTTGCGGCCGAATGGTCCGGGACCACACGGGACGTTCAGTACGGTCTTTTGACCCTCGCTACCTTACCGCGCCCGCAACTCAATCAACAATGACCGTCGCGGACGGCCCGCGGTACATTGCAAGTTGCCGCCACTATCTCGCCCAGCTCGATTCTTTTTTCCAAGCTGATGGGCCAGAATTCCTGGCATGGCACGCAGTGCGCCTCGATTGGATGGCCACCGTTGAACAATCTTTCAAGCTCGACGCGTGTGAATCCGGTCTGCAGTTGTTCGCGCCGACACCGCGGGCAAATCGAAATAAATGCGATGGCTTCGCTCATGGCGCACGTCCCCCCCTACACACGCCGCTTAGTCTAATACCGGAACGGGTGTCTGAAGTTACTGTCGCGCGTCGGAGACGAAATGTCCGACTCAATCCGTATCGGTTGCGCGTCATAATCCGCGGCACCGATGCTCGGGAAATACCACCCTCCGGTCCAGGGCCGGCGACGAAGCGCCGGGAATAACTCTCAGCGCCAGGTGTTGCTCGCTTATGAATCAAGGATCTTCCTTGAAAGGCGGGGCTCATGAGTGCAGAGGACAGCGCGACCG
>Ga0306921_10003802_pt1 | contig 15364 bp, 15 predicted proteins | sample sta12Cox44000080_FD_203760 | JGI IMG/M metagenome (GOLD analysis project Ga0306921, IMG submission 203760) | Lab enrichment of tropical soil microbial communities from Luquillo Experimental Forest, Puerto Rico - statoxic.12C.oxic.44.000.080 (v2)... | ecosystem: Environmental > Terrestrial >...
AAGAAGACGATGAAGTCCTTGTACCCGGCGATGGCTTGGGTGGTATTTGCCGTACCGCCTTCCTTGAAATAGGAATCCGCAATGGCCAGCTTGGCTTTGGCCAGGTATTCACTGTCAGGATAGGTGTTGATCAGGGTTTGCAGACCTAGCCGGCCAGTCTCGTACTTGCCATGCTTGATGTCCCCCACGGCCTTGTCGTAAAGCTGCTTGTCCGGCTCCACCGTGTTGGACGCATCCGTGGACTTGTCCACTTTTTTCTTTTTGTGAAAAATTATCTGGGCGGAGCATTGGCTGACGTCTACCAGCACAATGGTGCACAAAAGAAGAAGCGGAAATCGCCGCAATCCTCACCTCGCTTTGAATGGCAACTAACCCAAGCCTGGAACTTTGGGTAAGACTGGGAGCCGTTCATCCCCTCGGGGCCTGGTGTAGCCAGTATAACCTGAACCGAAGGACAGGCACCGCAGGAAAATTTGCCCAAACGTTCAGGCCACCATCCTGTCGATTTTTGGGATGCGCCTGCCCGACCCCCGGGTTTTCTGCCCTCATTCTGAACCGGGTTGTCTCGACTGGTCATCCGACCGGAGCGATCAGGCAATCCCACGGCGTCTTTGGCACTCCTGTCGGGACCTTGTCCGCGCCGTCAACCGCTTCTCCCTCTCGATGGAACCGTCATTCCAGCAAATCCGCGGCCCCCCTCCCGAATGTTTCCGTTTTGTAATGTTCAATCAACCCCGCCGTCACTACAATGTTTCCATTACCTTTCGCTCCTGTGGAAGGCCTCACTCATGGAAAAACGAAAATTTCTGTTTGTCTCGCTCTCCAGTCTGATCGGTGATATCGCCTGGCAAGTCGTCAAAGAAGGCCATGAAGTCCGCTACTACGTCGAAAATGAAAAAGAGCGCGACATCGCCGACGGCTTTGTCCCCAAATCCAGCGACTACGAAAAGGACGTGAAGTGGGCCGACATCATCGTCTTCGACGACACCCTCGGTCAAGGCACAAAGGCTCAAGCGCTCCGCGCAGCTGGAAAACTCGTTATCGGTGGCACCAGCTACGCCGATAACCTCGAAGATGATCGATCCTTCGGCCAGGAAGAACTCAAAAAAGCTGGCGTCACCATCATTCCCTACCAGGATTTTGACTCGTTTGACCCCGCGATCGAGTTTGTGAAGAAAAATCCCGACCGCTACGTGATTAAGCCGAGCGGAGAAGCGCAGAACGTCAAGCGCCGCCTCTTCGTCGGCGAAGAGGAAGACGGCAACGACGTCATCGGCATGCTCGAAGCCTACAAGCGGGCCTTCTCTGACGAGATCAAGGTTTTCCAGTTGCAGCGACGCGTCAACGGCGTGGAAGTTGCTGTCGGCGGATTCTTCAACGGAAAAAAATTCATCATGCCGATCAATATCAACTTCGAACACAAAAAGCTGTTCGCGGGAGAAGTTGGTCCACCTACGGGCGAAATGGGCACCGCGATGTTCTGGAGCGAGCCCAACGCGCTCTTCAATCGCACCCTGCTCAAGATGGAGCCAAAGCTTGCCGAGGAAGGCTATATCGGCTACATCGACCTGAACTGCATCGTGAACAACAACGGCATTTACCCACTCGAATTCACCTCACGGTTCGGCTACCCCACAATCAGCATTCAGCAAGAAGGCATTCTCACCCCGATCAGCGATCTTTTCTGGGAACTCGCCAACGGGCTCGAACCCAAATGGCGAACTCGCAGTGGCTTTCAATTGGGCGTGCGCATCGTTGTTCCGCCATTTCCGTTCGATGACGAAGCTACCTTCGAGTCCTTTTCGAAAAATGCCGCCATCGTCTTCAAACGCCCGATCAATGAAGGTATTCACATCGAAGACGTGAAAATCGTAAACCAACAATGGCTCGTCGCAGGCACTTCCGGCGTGGTCCTCATCGTCGTCGGCATCGGCCAAACCATGAAGCAGGCTCAGGCGCAGGCTTACTCGCGGATCAAAAACATTCTGATCCCCAACATGTACTACCGCACCGACATCGGCGACCGCTGGGTCGAAGACTCCGACAAGCTTCACAATTGGGGTTACCTCCGGTAACCCACCGGCATTGTTGGGTGCTTTTTGTAGGCCTTCTTCCGAGACCTGCCGCTCGTTCATTTTTGCCTTCGCTTCGAACGCCCGTTGCGGTTATTATCCCTTCGGCCCGCGCCAATCTTTCGAACCGGGAGTCACCATGAAACAGCTGCTTTCCGTTTGTCTGCTTTTCGCCATGTCACCCGCGATCGCGCCGATGTCCGCGGAGCCGCAAAACAAAGACGAAGTCGCCAAGATGACTCTCAAAGTCGGCGACAAGGCTCCCGATTTCACCTTGTTGAGCGATGAATGGAAAACTGTGAAACTCAGCGACTATCACGGCAAGAAAAACGTCTTTCTCGCCGTCTACGTCCTGGCCTTCACCGGCGGTTGAACGAAGCAATTGCAAGCAGTCCAGGCTGGACTGGATTCAGGCAAGATCGACTCTGGCGACACCGAAGTGTTCGGCGTTAGTATGGACAGCCCTGCGGCGAACGCGGCGTTCGCCAAGCAGATCAACGTCAAGTTTCCTCTCCTCAGCGACATGAACCGCAAGATGCTCACCGCCTACGGAATCCTGAAAAACTACGATACCCACGGCGACACTTATCAGTGGGCTTTGCGCGCCAACATCGTGATCGACAAGGACGGGATCATCCGCCACATTGAAGGCGGCGACAGCGCGGTCGACCCAAACACCGCCGTCTCCATTTGCACCGACCTGCACAAAAAACAAACCGCAGAGTAACGGCGCAACATTGCTCCCCCGTGTGAGGACTGGCTTCGGCACTACCGGACTACGGAATCGCGGCTGTGAGTCCCAGGTGTCATCCGGAGCGAAGCGAGTGGATCGTTCCTCGGCTCCGCTTTTCGGCGCGTCGGGTAGCGCGGTCGGGCGATCGCGGCAAGAAGGTCCCCCCTGCCGGTCACTTTGCGAAGTATCCGGTCTTCGTCCTGATTTTCACCCCTTCTGGCTTCGGCTTGATGACGATCTTTCGGAACGTGTCATCCTTGGCCTTGTTCGTCGGGTAATAGGCGAGCTCATAGGAAGTGCGGAGTTCCTCCGCAATCTGGGGAAAATACACGTGCGGATCCGTTGCCTGGGCGTCTATATGCGCGCCGCCGGTCTCCTTCGCGACGCGGTCCATCACGCTGATGCCGTATTTGTTCCTCGCGTTCACCGCGCCGCGCTTATTCGGTTCGGTGTATCGAATCGTGTAGACGATCACGTTCGAGGATTGCGCCGTCTCGATCGCGGTCATCATGTTCGTTGAACTGGAATTGTCCTCTCCGTCGCTGAACATTAGGATCGCCTGCCGCCCTCCGGTTTGCGCCAATTTTTCTGTCACACTGTAATAGATCGAATCGTAAAAGGCAGTCCCGAGATCGCGGTCCTCTTGTGGCCCGATTTCCGGAAAGTGCCGTTTGCCCTTGTCAAACTCGTGAAAGTTCAAAAGAATGTCTTCCGGCGAGTTGCTATAATCGCTCACCAGCCGCAGATGGTTCGCGAAGCAAACCATGAAAGCCCGGTCTTTCGGACCCAGCACCTCTTTCAGAAACACCTCGAGGTCTTTTTCATGTTTCTTCTCAAAGTGCTCCTGGCTGCCGCTTACATCCATGATTAGCGCCAAAGTTAGAGGCAGGTCCGCGCTCTTCGCGAAGAACTCAATTTTCTGAGGAACCGCGTCTTCGTACAATTCAATGTCGTCTTTGGTGAGATTTCCAATCAGCGCCCCGTTAGCGTCGCGTGCGATGAATGTGACGTTCACGAGATTCACATTCACGCGGATGGGCTGCTGCGAAAAGGCCGCCACGGCAGGGAACCAGGCCAAGATCAGGGCCGCCAGCACAGATGCATGTCGCATGACACCCCCTCACCGACTCTTTCTAGCCATACGACGCTACTGAGCGAATTGTTTCATTCAAGGACGGTGCGTTCCCGTTCTTGGCGGGTCTAGTCCAGGCTGCCACAAACGCTGCCAAGGGCGTTGACGAAGGACATCACGCCGGATCCTCAGCTTGAATTCCGGCGCCTGCTCGTTCATCAGCCGCACTTCATCCGACCGCCCGAACAATTTCTTTTCGAGGGACTTGGCTTTCCAGGTGAGAGCGGTCGTGACAGGAACCAACAGCATCGCGAAAAAGCAGAGCGTTGGCTGACGGTTTCCGGAACATTGCGGCGAGGATATAACTGGGAAGACCTGAGCGCAACCGTCGCGCCGCTTAGTTGGCGATCGTCAATTGCACTTCCGCTGTCGGTGCAATGCGCGTACCGGCCAGCGGTGACTGGTCGATTACAGCGCCGTGCGGCCACTGTGGTGCCGCGACGTAGTTCGTTTTGCGATGGAGCCCAGCCTGGTCGAGGCGCCGTTGCACATCCACTTCGTTCAGCCCGATTAGGAAAGGCATGACGTATGCTGCTTCCCGCGGCCCCGTCGATACCAGAACATCGACCCTCGGCGTTGCGGCTCCGCGCCCCGGCTTTGGACTCTGCTGCAGAACCGTATCACCCGCATTGTCCGGCACCGTGATGCCGGAAACCTCGCCGACCTGCAATCCATCACGCAGCAGTTCGATTCGCGATACCCGCAGCGTTTGCTTCTCGAGCGAGGGAATCTCCAATTGTCGCTCGCCCAGACTCAGCACAACGTGGGCTTGCTGCGATACCTTCATCAGCATCCCCGGCGAAGGCGTCTGTCGCACTACCTGATTAATCGGCACGTCGCTGTAGACGCGGTCGGCGACTCGCAAAATCAGCCCTTTGGCGCGCAACGCCCGGCTCGCCTCCCCCACATCTTTCCCAACCAGATTTGGCATGGAGACTTCTCGGCCGTGAATCGCGATTCGCATCGCCGTAATCGCGCTCAAAAACGCCGCCGACGCCAGGATGAACACCAGAAACGCCATCCGGCTCAACCACTCCACTCGTTCCCGCAGCGTCATGTCGGCTCGAACTCCTTACTTCTTTAGCGGCGGCGCCGGATACTCCGGCAATTTCTCTTTGGTTGTGTCTGCCCGCTTCACTTCCAGTTCATCGAACAGGATCGACGGCGCAATGATGGTCTGCGGCAGCGCGCCCATGCGATTGCTGACCAGCGGGTCGTCGCCGAGCGCAATCACGTCATTCCGCAACGCTCGCACGTCCAGCTCATTAAACACTGCGCCACGCACCAATTCTTCGTGACCATCCTTGGCGTACACGCGATAAAGCAGCCTCGGCGAATTCCCCGGCGCAAGCGTCTCGACGCGGTAGCCGTACGGCTTGCCTTGCTCCGACGCCATCTGCATCAGTTTCTCCTTCAAGGCCTGCGCCGGTTCCGGTTCCGCGCTCTTCACGATCAGTGTGCCCACGCTCGGTTGCGGCGAACTGCCCGGAACCGAGCGGCCATGGCCATTCGAAGCGGGGAAGTCGCGGATGGGCTGTCGCCCAACAAGATAATTCTGCAACATTCCGTCGCCGACCAGGGCAACCTGCTGCGACTTTACTCCCTCGCTGTCGATTTCATAGCTTCCCACGAGGTTCTTCCCTTGGAACTGCTTCAGCGTTGGGTCATCCGCAACGCTTACAAACTTCGGCAATACGCGCGTCTTGTAACTGGTCGCGAAGGCTCCCGTTGTTCGATTCGGCCGCCCGAGTTGCGGCTTGCGTCCCAGCACATTTCCCCCAATTAGTCCGGCCACAATGTCGTCGGCTGCGTCCGGAGCAAACAGAACCGGTCCACGATACGATTCCTCGGTGATCGGCGCCTCGCGTAAGGCCTTCAACGAATCCAGCATCTTGGTGGCTTCTTGAATCATTGCGTCGTGAGTCGGCAAGTCTTCGGCCCGCGCCTCTGTCCAGAACGGGTTCCGGCTCAGCCGCATCCCATCGGCCGCCTGCGCCGACCCGTTCAAGTTGACCGTGGCTGTTGATCGCCCTTGCCGCACGATGATCCCCTCGGAGTTCACGAAGTAGTCGTTCACCGCAGTAAAGCGCGCCGTGGCGCTGACGGACTGAACCTCGGGGTATTTGCGATACAGGTTCGTCAGCTCTTCAAGCGTCTTTTCCCATTGCTTCGAATCGACGTTCAGGCTGACCGTCTGCCCTACCGCCAGAACCACCGGGGCGTGCGCAAAATCGTCCACCGGGCTCGGGTCCGCCGAAAACTGTTTCAGCGCCGCGAGTTTTTCGGCGTAAGCATCAGCGGCATTCTTGTAGGCCTCGTCTGTCAACAGCCAGATCTGCCGCCGCAAAGCAATCGGGTCGTCATCGAGCGGAAGTATCGATGCGCTGCCTGTTCCCTGATTGTAAAAGCTATCCTGCTTGTAATCCCCGATGCGCACGACCACACGCAGAACCCTCACCCGCCTGCGGTCCGTGTCCCGTATCGACCCAAACGCTGCATCCGCGGTGTATTCGTCGACGTCGTTCACGCGGTACTCGATGTAATACGGCGCCTGTACCTGATCCATCTTGAGTTGCGCCTTCGAACGATCCAGCTCCGTCAGCAACGACTCCAGAAGCGCATCACCCTTCGCCGCTTCATGCGCCGCCGCCGTGGCCACATCGGAAGCCGTTTTTTCCCCCGGTTCCGCGAAGGCTCCCTCCGCGGAACCCACACCAAAACCGAGCAGAAGTAGCGGCAATGCCAAAGAAAGCAATTTGCTTCTCACGGCTTCACCTCCGCTTTCGCTTCCGGCTTCGCGCTGCTCGCCGAGCTGTCAACTCCCGGAGCGGGCAAAATCGGCGGTCGGTCGTGTCCGTGCGCGCGCTTCTGCACTTCCATTTCGCTGAAGAGCATTGCCGGCGCAATCGCGGACACCGGCACGCTGCCGCTTTCCGCGCCGCAAATGCCGTTAAACACGTGTTGCTTGTCTCCTGTCGTTATGATCCGCGTCAACGCCGCCAACGGCGTTCCCACGATATCCACTCCTCGCACCAGCTCATCCGGCCGCCCGTCTGGGTACACCTTGTACACAATCACCGGCAGAACCTGGAAAGCCTGCGGCAACGACCGGGTCGTCAGCGTAAATCCCCCCTGGATATCGTCGAAATACAGTCCGTACGGCTTGCCCTCTTTCTTCACCTGTTCGATCAGCTTTGCCCGCATCTCAGATTCAGGAACTGCCTCGGTTGATGACACAACAAGGTTCCCCTGCCGTCCCGTCGGCATTAGTCCCGGTTGATTCCGGCCGTGACCGTTCGAATTGTCGAAGTTCTTGATCGGCATCCGCGACATCAGAAAATTCTTCAGAATGCCGTTCTCGATCACTTCCACGCGTTGCGCGGGTGTCCCTTCGCTGTCGAATTCATACGTCCCCGAAAGCTTTACACCGTCGAGTTCTCGCAGCGTGGGATCGTCCATCACGCTCAGAAACTTAGGCAGCACTTCCTGACCGACCTTCTTTGTGAAGGTTTGTCCCTCTTCTTCGTCACGCTGCCGGTGGCCCTCAAGCCTGTGCCCCAACACCTCGTGGAAAAACACCGCAGCCGCACGGCCGCTGAGCAGCGCCGGCCCATCGTACGGTTCGGCAACCGGCGCCGCACGAAGCGCTTTCAGGTCCGTCGCCATTTTCTCGATCTTGGCGCTGATCTCCATCTCGCCCGGCAAACCGCTCGCCATCGGCGCTTGAAACGTTTCCACGCGCAAGAGGTCCATGCCATCGTCCGCGCGTGTTTGCGCTTCGATTACCAGCCGAGCCGAGGCACTCGGTGTCGCAATTTCCGCTCCTTCACTCGACACCATGCGCGAATTGGACGACGAGATGTGCAAAAGCACGGTGGCAAAGTAAACGTCCGGATACTTGCGAAAAGCGGCCGACAGTCGCCGTACCTCATCTTTCCACGCCTCGCGGTCGAACGGCGGATCCGTCAGCTTCTCCCCAACATGGATCTTGGGATCCGCCTTCGAAAAGTCGGGGGATTTGTCTTCCTCTTCCGCCTGTACTGCGGTGTTTGTCTTTACGTTCAGGTAAGACGGCGCCGCCCGTTTGTAGGCTCGATCGGTCAATTCCCACAGACTGCGCGCGATCGCGTCGGAATCATCATGCAAAGGCAAGGGGCCCGAAGTCATCCCACTCTGCCGACTCTGCCCGTGCGTATTGTCGAGCTCCGGCGTGCCCACTCGCATGGTGACGTCGGCCGTGCGTCTGCGTTCGGCCGCGTCGGACAACAAGCCACCATAAGAAGCGGCAATTAGGATCTGATCCTGATCGTAAACGGTGTAGCTCAGGTAGTACGGCGCCGGATCGCTTTTTGTCAGGTCCGCTTTGGCGCGGTCCAGCTCGGCTTTCATGATTTGTAGCAATGGGTCAGCGGACTTCGCCGTCGTTTTATCTGCAGTTCGAGGAGCGGCCGCTAGCGGCAGGCACACGAGCTGGGTGGCCAAGAGCCACGAAGTCGCCAGGCGTAATGTGAGCCCCGGCCGCGGAAAAACGCGTCGCGGGGGCTGGTCCACGTGCTTGATGTTCATTAACTTTTGGCTCCCGTACAGACTGGCTTCGTCACAGTTGGGTTAATTGGCGAGTATGCCTGAGCGAATTACCTAGTGCAAATCAGGGTTTGCCAAAGCGTTCACCAAAATGCAACCGCGCGCCACGGGCGAATTCCATCGCGGAAATCTGTTTTCGTCCCTCTACTTTGACGTGACTTAGCTCCAGAATGGTTGCGGCCCCGCAAACGACGCGCAACGCACTTCTGAGCGCCAGCAGCGTTCCTGGCTCCTCGTTCGATGTTTCGCCTGGCACTGGACGGCCCAGCAGGTGGCAAGTCTGCCCTCGAAACTCCGTGTACGCGCCCGGCCACGGTGTGAATCCCCTCATACGGTTGTAGATTTCCTGCGCGCCCCGCGTCCAATCTATTTCTCCATCTTCCCGTTTCAGCAGCGGCGCCAGGCTTGCCGCTTCATGATCCTGCTTGCGTGGAGTGATTCTTCCTTCATTCAGGCCGCGAAGCGACTCCGCCAACAACCCCGCCCCCGCCAGCGAAAGCCGTGCTGCCAGCTCGGGAGCGGTTTCATCGGGGCCGATTGTCAATTCCTGCTGCAGCAGCATGTCGCCGGTGTCCATGCCGGCATCGATGCGCATCGTCGTGTTCCCAGCGAGCGATTCTCCATTGGCAATCGCCCAGTTGGCCGGTGCCGCGCCTCGATATTTCGGCAACAGAGAAGCGTGAAGATTGATCCAACCCAAACGCGGAATGCTGAGTAGCCGCGCCGGAATAATCTGCCCGTACGCGACAATCACCACCGCATCTGGCGCAAGTGACCGCACTTGCTCTTCGGCCTCGGGCGCACGGATCTTTGCGGGCTGGAAAACGGGCAAATTCGCCGATAGCGCCACTTCTTTTACCGCTGAGAAGGACACTTCTTGCCCGCGGCCGCGCGGTCGGTCCGGCTGCGTGAACACTCCCCCAACTTCGACATCAGTTTGCTGGAGAAGAAATTGCAACGGAGGAACGGCAAATTGCGGCGTGCCACAGAACACGATCCGCAGGCGCTTCATTGATCGCTTCTAACCTCTGGTTTCTAACCTCAGCCTTCTACCACTCGCCTGTTTTCCGCATCTTCTTGATCTTCCGCTTGATCAGATCCCGTTTCAACATGCTCAGGTGCTGCAGAAAGAGGATTCCATTGAGATGGTCGATTTCGTGGCAGAACGCCCTTGCCAGCAGGTTTTCACCTCGAATTTCAAATGTCTCGCCCTTCAGATTCTGTGCCCGTAAGGTCACAAACTGGGGGCGCACCACGTACCCGCGGAAACCGGGAATCGAGAGGCAACCCTCTTCCTCGCGCACTTCCCCTTCGGCGTGAATGATTTCCGGGTTCACCAACACGATCTTTGCTTCAGGATTCTTCCCGCTTGAGACGTCCACCACTGCCAGGCGCAGGCTCTTGCCGATCTGCGGTGCTGCCAGTCCTACGCCCTGCGCGGCGTACATCGTCGCGAACATATCTTCGGCAAGCTGCTCCAGCTCTGCGTCGAATGTTTTGTTGATGGGCGTGGATTTTTCGAGCACCGCGTCGCCGTACTTCACAATGGTGTAGAGCTTTCGCGGTGAAGCATCGGCGGCCAGTGTTTCCTTCGCCTCGGCTATCGGTTCAGAACTCGTCGATTTGTTGGGCATAGCTTTCGAAATTCCGCCGCATCTCGGCGAGTGAATCTCCTCCAAATTTTTGCAGAAAAGCATCGGCGAGCACAAGGGCTACCATCGCCTCTCCGGCAACACCGCCCGCCGGCACTACACACCAGTCCGAGCGTTCGTAGGCCGCCTGCACCGGTTCCTTCGTCACCATGTCCGCTGTTCGGAGCGGCTTCCTCAGCGTCGAAATCGGTTTCAAGTACCCACGAACCACTACGTCTTCGCCATTCGTGATGCCGCCTTCGAGCCCGCCGGCTCGATTGCTGCTGCGCCGGAACCGCCGCGCGCCCTTGTCATACGAAATTTCGTCCTGGACCTCGCTCCCGTAAGAGCCGGCAGCCAAAACGCCTGACCCGATCTCCACGGCTTTCACGGCCTGAACGCTCATCACAGCCCGTGCCAACCGCCCGTCGAGCTTCTCGTCCCACTGCGCGTGCGAGCCCAGCCCCACCGGAACGTTGCGCGCCACAATTTCGAACACCCCGCCGACTGTGTCTCCGGCCTTCAGCGCGGCGTCCACTTCCGCCTTCATTTTGTCCTGGGTATTCGGGTCCACACAGCGCAAGGGCGATTCGAGGTCCTGGCACACCGTCCGTATTTCGTCCCAGACTGCCGCGCGTTCGAGCCGTATGTGACCGACCTGGATCGTATGGCTCGCGATCTCCGTGCCGAATTGCCTAAGCAACTGCTTCGCAAAAGCTCCGGCAGCGACCCGCGCAGCGGTCTCGCGTGCCGAAGCCCGCTCCAGCACGTAACGCGCATCATGAAAATTGAATTTCTGCGAGCCGGCAAGATCCGCGTGACCGGGGCGTGGCGCGACGAGCTTTCGCGATTTCGTCTCTGGGGCCGATGTAGCCTCGATGGAGAGTATCTTCTCCCAGTTCGCCCAATCCCGATTCTCGATTCGCAACGCAACCGGTGCACCGATCGTCTGCCCGTGCCGGACTCCGGCGAAAATGTCCGCGCGATCGTTCTCGATCTTCTGTCGTCCGCCCCGCCCGTAGCCGAGTTGCCGCCGGTGCAACTCGTGATTGATAAACTCAATATCAACAGCCAAGCCGGCCGGAAGGCCCGAAACAAAGGCCAGCAAAGCTTGTCCGTGAGACTCACCCGCCGTATAGAAGCGAAGCATAAACTATCAAGTCTATCGGCGACTTGGCAGTTTCGTCCAGCAGGGGTAGCTTCGCAGTCGGTCCTCTTTTTGGAGTGCGACGACCCAGGGCGCGGTCATCCCATACCCACCGACTGCTCACAGGTTCGTATTTACACCGCTGAGAAACCCTCCAAGGTGCCCGGTAAGCCCCACGACAAGTACGCCGGTCAGTTCTAGCGACACACGCCATCCGGGCGCCGACCTCCGCTGCCCGCGCCGTGCCCGGTAGTGCATCCACCAACTTACCCAGATAATCAGTGCGGAGCAGCTAGCGGCCAAAAGATGCCAAAGCAATAGGCCGTTGAGCCGGTGGCCTTCCAACTGCCATTGCCAGGCCGCCAGCCCCGTCAGAATTGCCGGAAAGAGCGACAGCGCAGCGAGTGATACATTGAAATAGCCGGCCGTCGCTAGATCCTCGCGCTTGGTCCACACCCCAAGCAGATCCAGCGCCACCGCCGCGACAAAAAGGGCAATCGGGAAGTGAATGATTACGACATGTTGGGCGTGCTTTGCCAGTAGCACCGTCCGCCAGTCAAAAGGATTCATGGCGCCCTCTACTGCACAACAACCTTCGCGGTCATCTTCGGGTGGATGGAGCAGAAGTACGTGTACGTTCCCGGCTTCACAAACGTATAGGAAAACGAATCGTCCGTATCGAGAGCCTTCGATTTGAACGTGGCCTTATCCTCGCTCACCACCGTGTGTGGTATGTCGTCGCGATTCGTCCACTTCACCGTCGTGCCAGGCGCGACCGTCACGGTCACCGGCGTATAAGTGAAATTGTCGATCTTCACTTCCACCGGTGCAGACGACGGCTGCTGCGGCAGTGATTGTGCCTTCCTTCCGGCCGTAACAAACAGCGCCAGTCCGACTCCAACCGGCAATGCATACCGACACCAATACATCTTCAAACGCATAACGTTTTCTCCTTTTTCGGAATGTGTTCAGTTTTTTTTCAGCCTGCTTGACACTGGCAGGCATGTCTACCATTAGCAGGCGCGCTGAGGCGCTTCCGCCTTAGCCCAAGCTGCTATCTACGATCGCCAGGGACTGCTGTCCCCTGACGAAATTTACGTCCGTGATCCCCAGAAGCGCGCGAAGCTGCTCCGCGGGAACTTTCATCGGACCGGGCGAATCAGCCTTGCCCGGCTGCGGCTGCGGAAACGCCGTCGAAGCCGCCGTGTGAAACGTCACCGTGCCTTCTACCTTTTGCATCGTCTGGTGAATATGACCGTTCAGCACCGTCGCCGATCCGAAGCGCTTTAGCATCGTCAGCACCTGAGCGCTATCCTCGGTTCCCCATCCCCAGTCCGGGTAAACCGACCACAGCGGAATATGAGCGAACACAATAATTGGCGTGCTGGTTGAGAGCGGTTTCAAGTCTTTTTCAATCCAGTCCAGTTGCTCCGCTCCCAGCGAGCCAAGTCCGCCCGCCTTCAGATTCATCACATTGACCAACCCGACGAAATGCACGCCCTTTTTGTCGAAGCTGTACCAGCCGGCTCCTTGCGAATTTTTGCCGTAGCGCTCGAGGTACTGCTTCCCGTCGTCCCCGATCACATCGTGTTCCCCGGGTACAAAGAAAACGTCCTTTGCCACCGCCGACTTCAGGATCTGGTCAACCGTGTCGAACTCTTCTGGCCTCGACAAATGGCTGATGTCTCCCGTGTGCAGCAAAAACTCCGGAGGAGTCGGCAACACATTCAGTTTGTCGACAGCCGCCTTCAGCGTCGACACGACGTCCGTATTCGCCGGCTTGTTAAAGCCCATGTGGCTGTCGCTGATCTGTGCGAAGCTCAGTTCGCCCTTTACCTTGGCCGCATCCTCTGCGGTAAACCCGCTTAGACCATAGGAGTTCAGGATTCCGCCCTTCATTACGCAGAGTGTCCCAGTCCCCGCCCACGCCATGCACTTCAAAAAGCCTCGCCGGTCTATTCCGTCATGGTTGTGGTCCACCACGATTTCATCTCTTCCTCGAGCCATTTGTTGTCTCCTTCGCGCACGTCCTTACGTCCCATCGGCGATGGCGCAAGCTTGAAAAGAGATAACAAACTCGCGCCATCTTTGGACGTGTTCTGTCATGGGAGACCGCGGGCGCTAGGCTTTTATTCCCGCCTGGTCGCGCAAGGCAGCTGCCCGCTCTTTTCGTGTCATCCCGACCTGCCAGCAGTAGTCGGGCGAAGTGCCGTCGATTGTGGCCCCAGCGGGGGGATCGCGGCAATCCCGGAACGAGTGCCTTTCGTTTCGACCCCCGTTCCGCTTTCTTTTCTCTGAACTTGCCCATGAAAGGGAATAAAATCGAACCCCCAGTAGTTATAGCTAAAAGGAACAACAGAGGCTGTCTTGGGCGTGTTGGAACAGGAAGAGAGAAAACGGTTCGAGGAATGCGTGCTGCCGCATCTCGATTCTGCCTTCAACCTGGCTCGCTGGCTCTTGCGCAGCCGCGAAGACGCCGAGGACGTCGCCCAGGAAGCCATGCTTCGTGCTTATCGTTTCTTCGGAGGCTACCGCGCCGGCGACGCCCGTGCCTGGCTGCTGCAAATCGTGCGCAACTGTTGCTATACGTGGTTGCAGAAAAACCGTACCGGCGAGGAACTGACCGACACCATGGAGGAGACGATTCCCGACAAAGCTGATTCACCCGAAGCTCTGGCGATTGCGAGCCTCGATCGTGGGCGGCTGGCCAGTGCCCTCGAATCCTTGCCCGCCCCCTTCCGCGAAATCCTGGTCCTCCGCGAACTCGAAGGCTGCTCGTACAAGGAAATCGCCGCGATCACTTCCCGCCCAATCGGCACGATCATGTCCTCCCTGGCGCGCGGCCGCCAACAATTGAAGAAAGCCCTCACCCAGCCCAAGGAAAGCGAGGCCCGCCGTGCGGTGTGAATTGTCCAAGCTGCATGTCCACGCGTACATCGATGGCGAACTCGATGCGGCCGGCACCGCCAATTTCGAGCAGCACCTCAAGACCTGTGCCGACTGCTCCTCCACCATTGCCTCCGCGGGCTTGCTTCGATCTTCCCTCCAGCAAGCCGATCTCTACGCGCGGGCTCCGCTCGGCCTGCGAAGCAAAATTTTGTCCACCTTGCCCTCACCCGCTCCTCCCGTGAAGCGAGAGCCATCCGCGATCCGTTGGCTTGCCCTAGCCGCTGGCCTGCTCCTCGCAGCTCTCCTCGGAAGAGAGATCTTCGTCACGACCGCGAGGATTGCTCAAAAACCCCTGGCGATCGCAGCCGTCGATGCGCACCTTCGCTCGCTTCAGCCAGGCCACCTAACGGACGTGGAATCCTCGGACCAGCACACGGTAAAGCCGTGGTTCGACGGCAGGGTGGATTTCGCGCCATCCGTGCGCGATCTTGCCGCTGCCGGGTTCCCATTGCTCGGGGGGCGCCTCGACGTGCTCGACGGCCGCACGGTCGCCGCTCTCGTCTACGGCAGGCGCAAACATATCGTCAGTGTTTTTGTCTCCAAACTTCAAGGCACCGAAACACTGTCTGGCGCTGGCGAGGTACAGGGCTATCATTGGCTTGCCTGGCAACAGAACGGCTTCCTCTACTGCGCCGTCTCCGATGTTTCCTCCGCTGACCTGCAACAACTTCAGCAATTACTTTCGAAGGACTAAGAAACAATTCTTGCCGCCCGGCTGGTCTTCTATCTCAATTTCAAATTTCTGTTCTCCGGTTCTAAGCCTCTGGCTTTAGGTTCTCGCTTCTCCCTCTTCCAACTTCGCCCTTCTTCAGTTACGCTTTTGCCGTAATCCAAAAACGAGAACTCTGTGCCAGAGACGCCTCTCCAGGTTACTCATTCGCAATCGAACGACGCCGGCACTCCTTCGGTGATGGAAGTCCTCACCGATGCCGCAAAGCGCACCGTTTTGCAAGTACAAGACTACGCCAAGCTCTCTTACCACTCTGTCCTCAATCTCTTCACGCCTCCGCGCTACGGTCAAGACACCGTCCAGCAGATGGACGACATTGGCGTTGGTTCGCTCCCCATCGTCCTGCTCTCCGGCTTTTTCATCGGCGCGGTCATGGTGTTGCAAAC